>Ga0302242_1000073_pt1 | contig 125380 bp, 113 predicted proteins | sample AAG_UR_Lys_MG_FD_193510 | JGI IMG/M metagenome (GOLD analysis project Ga0302242, IMG submission 193510) | Enriched activated sludge microbial communities from anaerobic digester in WTTP, New Holstein, Wisconsin, United States - AAG_UR_Lys | ecosystem: Engineered > Bioreactor > Anaerobic >...
AAGTGCACAATCCGGTGACTATAGCAAAGGGGTCACACCTGTTCCCATCCCGAACACAGAAGTTAAGCCCTTTAGCGCTGATGATACTTGGCGGGCAGCTGCCTGGGAAAGTAGGTCGTCGCCGGTTAAAAGAGACACATCCCTAAAAGGATGTGTCTTTTGCTTTTATAATTAATATGCGACTTCCTTGAAATACAAAGCAATTCCATGTTATAATAATTTGTTAACAACAAAATCGGGAGGGGTTGCAGTGGTCGTATTGAAGATAATATTCGTTGCCGTTTTATGCATTCCGATTTTCTGCTTGACTGTATATCTGGCACTCAATCTCAGAAAGGAAGTATCTCGAAGGACGAAATAATCTCAGAGACATAAAATAATGGCAAAAGCACTTTTTATTACAATAGAAGGTCCTGACGGTTCGGGAAAATCCACACAAATAGCCAGGCTAAAAAAATTCTTGGCTGATAACGGTATGGATGTTGTTCTTACAAGAGAACCAGGGGGGACAGCGATCGGAGAAAAAATAAGGGCTCTTATACTGGACAAGGATAACTATGAAATGTGCAGCATGACGGAGGCTCTTCTTTATGCGGCTGCCAGGGCTCAGCATGTTGACGAGCTTATCAAACCATCCTTGGAAGCTGGTAAACCTGTGATTTGCGACCGTTTTATCGATTCGAGCATAGCTTATCAAGGATACGGTCGTCGGCTTGGCGACGCGGTAAGAGTGATCAACGAATACGCAGTAGGCGATTGCATGCCGGATGTGACATTCTTGCTTTCTATTGATCCCGGAAGAAGCAAAAGCAGGATAAAGAATGCTGATCTTGACCGATTGGAGCTGGAGGAACTGAATTTCCATGAAGCAGTATTCAAGGGCTATATGGAACTTTTAAAAACGAATCCAGAAAGAATTATTGCCATAGATGCCGATCGAAGCATAGACGAAGTCGCGAAGGATATTCAAGGGCATATCCGGAAATTACTGAAATAGATCCGAAATACGGAGGATAATATGCTCTTAAAAGATATAAGCGGCAACAATCATATTGTTGCCAAATTAAGAGAAGCGGCAGCATCGGAAAACATTTTTCATGCGTATATTTTTGAAGGGGATTCCTCCATCGACAAGGTTGGGATGGTCAAGGCATTTATCAAAGCGATTTTCTGCATAAATAGCAAGGGCGAAGGCTGCGGGAACTGCCTTTCATGCAGAAAGATCGATGATGGGAATTATGAAGACATCCATTTCGCAGAAGCAGCTGGCGCCTCAATTAAGGACGAGATCATCAGCGACATTCTCAGAAATTTGAAAAACAAACCTGTTGGCGGCAGCAGAAATATTGCCGTTATTAAAGATGCCGACACCATGACAGTAAAAGCCCAAAATCGTTTGCTCAAAACATTGGAAGAGCCGCCTGAAGGTACGGTTATTGTTCTTCTTTCAGAGAATTCGGAAAGGTTATTGCAGACTGTTCGATCGAGATGTGTTCTGATGAGATTAGAACCCATTGTTTGCGCAGTTGAAGAAAATACAGAAATGCTGGTTCGTGAAACGGCTGAAATGCTGAGGGATAGGAAGACATTTAAAGAAGTCAGAGACGTGCTCTCAGACATTTTGACCGATAAGGAAAATGGAAGAAGGAAGACGCTGATATTTCTCGATGTTCTGGAACGGTTTTATAGAGACCTTATGGTGGGCATTGATAGGGATAGTTGTACATATGACCGGCGGTATGTGTGCGAAGCCATCGGGCATGTTGAAGCTGCAAGGAAAGACATACAGCTTAATATCGGGTATTCTTATGCCCTGAAAAATATGATAATCGAAATTGGAGGATAGATAATGGTAAAAGTGGCAGGCGTTAAATTTAAAAATGCCGGCAAGGTATACTACTTCGATCCAAACGGTCTGAGTGTAGAACCAGGTTCAAATGTCATCGTTGAAACCGCGAGAGGTGTCGAGTTCGGAACTGTTTCTCAGGGGATCAAAGAAGTGGATGAATCAGAAATAGTTTCACCTTTGAAACCGATCGTTCGAATCGCGGATGAACATGATATAAAAAAGCACGAGCAAAATCTGGAGAAAAAAGAGCAGGCATTAAGGCAGTGCCAGGAAAAAGTGGACAAGCATAAACTGGACATGAAGCTTATCGATGTGGAGTACACTTTTGATAACAGCAAGGTTATTTTCTATTTTACTTCAGATGGCCGCGTAGATTTCAGGGAACTAGTCAAGGATCTTGCTGCGGTATTCAAGATGAGAATAGAATTAAGACAAATCGGCGTTAGAGACGAAGCAAAAATGCTGGGCGGTATCGGCACGTGCGGGAAAGGTCTCTGCTGCCATACCTGGCTTTCGGATTTTCAACCCGTTTCAATAAAAATGGCAAAGGTGCAGAATCTTTCGCTGAATCCAACTAAAATATCAGGGATCTGCGGCAGGCTCATGTGCTGCCTCAAATATGAAAATGATGTGTACCTGCAACTGAAAAGAGGCATGCCGGATCCGGGCGAACGCGTAAAAACCAGAGACGGGATCGTTCAGGTGGTGGATGTCAATATATTTGAAGATACCATCCGTGCCAGGCAGATAATCAAAGAAAAGGACGACAGCGGAGAGGTGAAATTGTCTCCGGATATTTACACCTACAGGAAGAACGACATCCAAAGGCTGGGGGGCCATAACAAAAAGGGCAAGGACAAGGATAAGGATAAGGATATTTTTGAGGAGATTCCTGAAGAATTGGCTGTTGAACTCAAGGAGATCCTCAAGGATTAAACATGGAGACAGTATTAAAAGATGAAAGACTGGACAACACGGGATTTGGCGAACTGAAGATCATCCAGAATCCCAGGGAGTTTTGCTATGGCGTCGATGCTGTGATCCTGTCTGATTTCGCGGCAGGAAGAGCCCGATCCGGCGAATCGGTTCCGGGTAAACATATCAGGAATGCGATGGACCTTGGAACAGGGAACGGTATCATACCGCTTGTTTTGAGCCATAAGACGACCATCAAGGAGATTTATGGGCTGGAGGTCCAGGAATCGGCATATCTGCGGGCAAAAAGGAACATAGCCATCAATGATTTGTCCGACCGTATAACCATTTTCAAAGGAGATGTTGCGGGTTATATGTCGAAAGAAGGCAGGGAACTTCAGGGGACTTTCGATATGGTGCTAACGAATCCGCCCTATGTAGCGAAAGGCGGCGGGATCGCGAACCACATGGGAGCAAAATTCATAGCACGTCAGGAAACAACTGCGGGAATCGAAGATTTCATATCCACAGCCTCGAAGCTGCTTAAAGACAAAGGCGATTTCTTCATGGTGCACAGACCGTCACGACTTTCCGAGATTGTCATAGCGATGCATGAAAACTCGATCGAGCCGAAGGAAATGCGCTTTGTCAGCCCCAATATCCATAAAGCCCCCAACATCCTGCTGATACATGGCGTTAAGGGCGGCGGAAGAGAACTCAGAATACTGGACCCCCTTTATATATACGATTCTGAAGGAGATTATTCCGAGGAGATTAATGCTATATACGAACGCTAAAAAAATATTGAATAGTAGAGCATCGTAGTGGATAATTAAAGTGTAGCTGCTGAACCGTTATCATCGCAATATGGAGGGTTTTTACTATGGCGATAGAATTTACTCTGACATTGAAGGATTTAATACTACTGATCATTGGCATCGGAGGGATCGTACTCATCATATACTTGATCATACTTTTTAAGAAATTGACCGTCACTATTGATAAAGCCAATAAAATTCTGGATGATACCAATGTAGTGACTTCGATCACTGCGTCAAGGGCAACGGAAGTAAATGGAGTTGTGGATGATGTTATAGGAGCTCTGGGCTCAGTAGCCACTTCAGTCAAAGGGAATCAAAGCACTATGGCCGCTGTATCGACACTGGTCAACGCTATGGGCTCATTAAGAAAGATACTTAAAAAAAGCTAGAGGGGAAATTGAGTTGGCAAAATATATTGTTAGTAACAGCGGACCTCTAAAAGGAGAAGTTGAAATAAGCGGTTCTAAAAATGCGGTGCTGCCTATAATGGCAGCAGCGATTTTGAGTGACGGGAAGTGCGAGATTACAGATGTGCCTGAGCTTCGGGACGTGGAAGTCATGTGCAATCTTCTTCGCAGCATTGGCGCCACGGTCACGGAAAACTATGCTGAAAATAAAGTGGAGATAGAAATGCTGGGGCAGATTGAAAATGAAGCGCCATTCGGTCTGGTGAATAAAATGCGGGCCTCAGTTCTGATCATGGGTCCTATTCTTGCGAAAACAGGTAAGGCTAAAATGCCGCTGCCCGGTGGCTGCGCTATCGGAGAACGGCCCATAGACCTTCATTTAAAAGGATTTGAAGCCCTCGGAGCAGATGTTGTAAGAGGCTTTGATTTCGTTGAAGCATCATCAGAGAAATTAAAAGGCTGTACGATATATCTGGATTTTCCCAGCGTTGGTGCCACAGAAAATATTATGATGGCAGCGGTGCTTGCCGAAGGGACAACTATTGTTGAAAATGTGGCAGAAGAACCGGAGATCGTGGATTTGGCTAACTTTCTCAACAAGATGGGCGCTAAAATAAAGGGCGCTGGAACAGATACTATAAAAATTGAAGGAGTTGCGAGCCTTCATGGAGCGAAGCATTCAGTGATCCCTGACAGGATCGAAACCGGGACATTTATGGTCGCTGCGGCTATAACCAGAGGAAATGTTACGATCAGGAATGTTCTGCCCAATCATGTCAAGCCCCTCATTGCAAAACTGAAAGAATGCGGTGTCGAGGTGGAGCTTCCGGAGGATGAGACGATCATTGTGAAAGCCGACCGTGTTCCGCTGCACCCGGCGGATATTAAAACATTGCCTTATCCTGGATTCCCAACGGATATGCAGCCGCAATTCATGGCGCTCCTTGCATCGATCAAGGGCTCGTCTGTTGTAGTGGAAACTGTCTTTGAAAACAGATTCATGCATGTCCGGGAACTCAACAGGATGGGTGCGGACATCCAAACGGAAGGGAAGCAGGCCAACGTTATCGGCGGCCGGCCATTAAAAGGCAGCAAGGTGATCGCTACGGACTTGCGGGCTGGAGCCGCGCTTGTCCTTGCAGGTCTGGTTGCAAGAGGCACGACCACTGTCAATGAGATTTACCATATCGAGAGAGGATATTCAAATTTTACTGAAAAAATGAAAGGCATCGGGGCGATTATCAAGAAGGTTGAAGATTAGATTTTTTGAGGGAGATTTAGAAATGATCGATGAACATTTTCTGAGACTACTGGCAAAGGACTATCCAAATATTAAAAAAGCATCGGCTGAGATCATCAATCTCAGGGCGATCCTTGCCCTGCCGAAAGGGACAGAATACTTTTTATCAGATATTCATGGAGAACATGAAGCCTTCATTCATATGCTGAAAAGCGCTTCCGGTGTCATACGTTCAAAAATTGATGAAATTTTTAGATCGGAATTGAGTGAGGAAGAGCTGGACAGACTGGCTGGCCTTGTGTACAATGCCGAAGCGGAGATCATGCGTGTTAGGAAAGAAAGCGCCGATTATGATATGTGGTGCCGCCACAACATATTTCGATTGATTTTGATCCTCAAATCCGTTTCTACCAAATATACCAGATCCAAGGTGCGCAAGAGAATGCCCAAGGAATTCGGTTACATTATGGATGAATTGCTCCACGCAGATGATGAGGCTAATAAAGCCCATTATTATGGGGAAATCATAAACTCCCTCATCGAGACCGACTCTGCGACGGACTTTATCATTGGTATGACTGACACCATCAGCCGGCTTGCCGTAGACCAGCTGCATATTATTGGTGATATTTTCGACCGTGGTTCTCATCCGGATGCGATCATGGACTATCTGATGGAATATCACGACGTTGATTTCCAATGGGGCAATCATGACGTGGTGTGGATGGGCGCAGCGTCAGGAAACTGGGCTTGTATCGCCAATGTCATAAGAATGAATATCAGCTATAATAATTTTGATATGCTGGAAATCGGCTATGGCATCAACCTCAGGCCTCTGGCTGTTTTTGCCCAGAGTGTCTACGGGGACGACCCGTGTGAATTCTTTAAACCTCATATTCTCGATATAAATAAATATGATCCCGTGTCGGAAGAGCTTGCTGCGAAAATGCATAAAGCAATAGCAATATGTCAGTTCAAGGTAGAGGGATGGAAAATCAAGGCTCATCCGGAATATGAAATGAATGACAGGCTGCTTCTTGATAAGATCGACCATAAGAAAGGAACGGTCCTGATCGATGGCGTTGAATATCCGTTGCGGGATTCCAACCTGCCAACGGTGGACCCTTCTGACCCTTACAGGCTGACACAAGCCGAAACCGAGCTCCTGATTACATTGGAGGCTTCATTTTTGAACAGTGAGAAGCTTCAAAAGCATATGAAGTTTATGTTCAACAACGGGGCGATGTACAAAATAGTGAATGGAAACCTTCTTTATCACGGCTGTATTCCGATGACAGCAGATGGGGAATTTGAGGAATGCGAATTCTATGGTATTGTTACCAAAGGCAGAGGTTTGCTGGACTATATCGAAGAGCAGGTACGCAAGGCTTATTTCACGCCTCAAGAGCCGATAGAAGCCGTGCATGCCGGAGACCTGATGTGGTACTTGTGGCTCGGCAGCAAATCACCCCTGTTCGGCAAGGATCGAATGACCACTTTTGAAAGATGCTTTATTGCGGATAAAACTACTCATAAGGAACATTCCGTTCCATACTATAAACTCATTGATAACAGAGAAATATGCTGTAAAATACTCGCGGAATTCGGCCTTTCTTCAGAGTCTTCCCATATTCTCAACGGCCATATCCCGGTTAAGGTCAAAGATGGAGGGACTCCGGTGAGGGGCGAGGGGCTGCTGTTTATTATAGATGGCGGGATGTCCAAGGCTTATCAGAAGGATACGGGGATTGCAGGCTATACTTTTATTTTCAATTCAAGATTCATGGCGCTGGCTGAACATAAACCTTATTCCCCTCTGATGCCTGACGGGACGCAAATCTTCAACACGCCATCGATCAGGACGGTTGAAGTCCTGGAGAAAAGGATGACCGTTGCGGACACGGATATTGGAAAAGAATTGCAGCAACAGATCGATGAGCTGCAGGCACTAGTGAACGCATATAAATCAGGCATAATAAAAGAAAGAGATCAGGTGACCTATGGCAAATGAACAAAAATTTGCGGTGCTAATTGACGCAGACAATATTTCAGAGAAATATATCAAGCTTATTCTTGATGAGATATCAAACGAAGGCGTAGCGACATACAAAAGGATCTACGGAGACTGGACCAAGCCTTCCTTCGGCGCATGGAAAAACGTCCTTCTGGAGCATTCGATCACACCCATCCAGCAATATGGATATACGGCAGGGAAAAATGCAACGGATTCAGCAATGATCATTGATGCCATGGATATCCTGTATTCAGGAAATGTGCAGGGTTTTTGCCTTGTCACCAGCGACAGCGATTTCACAAAGCTGGCAGCCCGGCTAAGAGAATCAGGCATGGATGTTGTGGGCATGGGCGAGAAGAAGACGCCGAAAGCTTTTATTGCAGCGTGCAACAAGTTTAAGTATCTTGATATTATCATGGAGCAGAGCATCAAGGATGCGGAGAGAGTCAGGAAGGAAATTCAGGAAAGGCTTATCGAATCCAAAGCGGACAAAACTAAAAAGCAAAAAATCGTCATTCCGCTCCCGGAAGGATTTGAAGAAGAGACTGATAAAAAGGAAGAAGCAGAAATGACTTCGCTGGAGACGATCAGAGAGTCCGTCCTCACGATCATCAGGGAAAATTCCGACGAAGACGGATGGGTTTTCATTGGGGACATCGGAGGAATGCTTTTAAAGCGCCATCCGGATTTCGACGTCAGGAATTTTGGCTACAAAAAACTGACCCCTTTCATTAATTCCATGCAGGATTTTGAAATCAGATCCGAGAGGCATGGCAATGTGAGTTTGATCTATGTCAGGGAAAGAGCAGGCGCCGAAGGCCATGAGAATCATAATAGAGAAAAGCCTCCGGTCAGGAGAAAACCAGGGTCGAGAAGAAAATAAGAAGAAAATGAAAAGCGGGGCTGAAACTTAAATGTCTTCAGCCCCGTTCTCCTCTTCTATTTCTGAATCTTCTTTAACATCCCGCTTAAGGCGAATCGCACCTACAGTCATGGCGCCTACTACGGCTATCTGTCCGATGGTTTTGACGCCTTCTTTTATTTTTTCCGTATCGCCGGCGCGTACGCCTTTGATGATATCTCCGCTTTCCCCGACTATGAGTTTGGCATTATGTACCCAGTTGCCGACAAGCATTTTGCCGCCGTCTTTGAGATCATCAAGCCCCTCTTCCACCTTTTCCTTGTCGTCTCGGATATTGCCGACTACAACGTCTGCAGCGCCGGAAACAAGATTCCCGGCTATGCTGCCGGCATAAATAAGAGAATCAACAACGCTTTCACCCACGTTGTCAACGATTTTTTTGTTCGCCAGTTTTCCTATTATAGATACTGTTCCGCCGATAATTCCGCCGGCAACGGCACCGGCTAATACGCCTGCCTTTTTAACATTTTTCATAATTTTATTTTGACCTCCATTCCGGAAACCCTTGTATAGATTATACTATAGCCATTTTTCCTTTACAAGCAGAGCATTTCTGTGTATAATAGCAAAGTACGAATTGATGCGCGCCCGTAGCTCAATTGGATAGAGTGTCTGACTACGAATCAGAAGGTTGGGGGTTCGAGCCCCTTCGGGCGTACCATTATATGGTAAACGGACATCTACATATGCAGATATCCGTTTTTTATTGATAAAAAAAAATATTTTTATTAAAATAATGTTTTTTTTTCAAAAAATAGGTATAATGTGTCCAATATGTTTAAGCAGCTGTATGGTGCTGACCAAACAAGATTACGGAAGGAGTTTTAAAATGATTATTGGTGTTCCGAAAGAAACCCTAGTGGGAGAAAGACGTGTTGCCGCCACACCAACCAGTGTTGCGCAACTAGTCAAGCTTGGGTTTAATGTTGTCGTTGAATCCGGGGCAGGTAATGAAGCCAGTTTGACTGACGATCAGTATACTGCAGCCGGAGCAATTATTGCAGACAGTGCAAAAGTATGGGAATCCGACATTATTTACAAAATCAATGCTCCAAATAGTGAGGAGATCCCTAAACTCAAAGATGCTGCTACGCTGGTGAGTTTCATTTATCCAGCCCAGAATCCTGATCTGGTCGCATCTCTTTCTACAAAGAATATTAACGTGCTGGCCATGGATATGGTTCCAAGAATATCCCGTGCCCAGTCCATGGATGCTCTTTCGTCCATGGCAAACATCGGCGGATACAGGGCCGTTATAGAAGCGGCTCACCACTTCGGCAGATTTTTTACAGGCCAGATCACAGCCGCCGGCAAGGTCCCTCCTGCAAAAGTGCTGATCATCGGTGCCGGCGTTGCCGGATTGGCTGCAATAGGAACAGCTAATTCCCTGGGTGCTATTGTGCGTGCATTCGATACCCGTCTTGAAGTAGCGGAACAAATCGAATCCATGGGTGGTCAATTCCTGAAGCTTGAATTCGCTGAAGCTGAAGACGGATCAACTTCCGGCGGATACGCAAAGGTTATGTCTGACGAATTCATCCAGGCAGAAATGGCGCTTTTCGCAGCACAGGCAAAAGAAGTAGATATTATCATTACCACCGCACTTATTCCGGGCAAACCTGCTCCTAAACTGATATCAAAAGAAATGATCGACAGCATGAAACCGGGTTCGGTGATCGTGGATATGGCGGCACAGGCCGGCGGTAACTGCGAGTATACAGTTCCGGGCAAGCTCCATGTTACGGAATCCGGCGTCAAGATCATCGGCTTTACCGATCTTCCGGGCCGTCTTCCTACTCAGTCTTCTGAGATGTATGCCACAAACCTGCTCAACCTTGCCAAGCTTCTTTGCAAAGAAAAGGATGGAAATATCAACATTGACTTCGAAGATGTGGTATTGAGAAATATGAGCGTGATCCATAAGGGCGACGTTACATTCCCGCCTCCACAGATCAGTGTATCCGCAGCTCCTGTTAAGAAGGAAGCGGCACCAGTAGCTGAGGTGAAGGAAAAGAAGCCGTCCAATGCAAAATATATCTTTGGTATTCTTGGCGTTTTACTGCTTGGCTGGATGGGTTATTCCTCACCTCCTGAATTCCTGGGACATTTCACAGTCTTTTCACTTGCTATTATAGTAGGATACTATGTCGTCTGGAATGTAACACATGCTTTGCATACACCGCTGATGTCGGTTACAAATGCCATCTCGGGCATTATTCTGATAGGCGCATTGCTGCAGATCACAGGTGAAATGTCTGCGATCACAGTCCTGGCCTTTATTGGAATTTTAGTAGCCACCATCAACGTTGTCGGTGGATTCACCGTCACACAGCGTATGCTGAAAATGTTTAGTAGGGATTAAGGAGGAAACCGATGAATCATGGATTAGTTACGGCAGCATATATTATTGCCGCCATACTCTTCGTACTAAGTCTTGCGGGACTTTCAAAACAGGAAACCGCAAAACGCGGAAATAAATTTGGTGTAGCCGGTATGGCTATCGCACTGATTGCAACCTTGACAAGTGCGGATCCAAGCGCTTTCATATATATATTGATTGCGATGGTCATTGGCGGCGCCATCGGCGCACGGCTTGCATTGAAAGTGGCAATGACAGAGATGCCGCAGATGGTTGCTTTGCTCCACAGCTTCGTAGGTTTGGCAGCTGTGCTGGTTGGTTATAATACTTTCCTTAAATTAGCAGGCGCTGCCCATGTAGATGAGGCAATGCTTACTATAGAGCTTGTAGAAATTTACTTAGGCGTATTTATTGGAGCCATTACATTGACAGGTTCTCTGGTGGCTTTTGGAAAGCTTCAGGGCACAGTCAGTTCAAAAGCGCTGACATTGCCTGGTAAAAATCTGCTGAACATCATTGCCTTGGCAGCGACAATTGTCCTGATGGTTTTATTTATCCAGCAGGAAGGCAACTTGATCATCCTGGCAGTTATGACCGTGATCGCGCTGTTATTCGGAATTCACCTTGTTGCCTCCATCGGCGGCGCAGATATGCCTGTTGTAATATCGATGCTGAACTCCTATTCAGGATGGGCAGCAGCGGCTGCTGGCTTCATGCTTACCAATGACTTATTGATCGTAACAGGATCCCTGGTAGGATCCTCCGGTGCGATTCTGTCCTATATCATGTGCAAGGCTATGAACCGTTCATTTATTTCTGTTATCCTTGGAGGCTTTGGAAACAAGCCGACTGCAAAGGGTGAAACTGAAGAAATGGGCGAATATAAGGAAATGAAACCTGATGAAGTTGCAGAACTTCTGAAGTCCTCAAATTCCATCATCATTACCCCTGGATATGGCATGGCAGTTGCCCAGGCTCAATATCCGGTAGCCGATATGACCAGAAAACTTCGGGAAAAGGGAATAGAAGTACGATTTGGCATCCATCCGGTTGCTGGACGTCTTCCTGGCCATATGAACGTACTTTTGGCAGAGGCAAAAATCCCTTATGATATCGTTCTTGAAATGGATGAAATAAACGAAGATTTTCCAAGCACTGATACAGTACTGGTTATCGGAGCAAATGATACTGTTAACCCTTCCGCACAGGAAGATCCTAACAGCCCGATTGCCGGAATGCCTGTACTGGAAGTTTGGAAAGCACATAATGTAGTCAGCTTCAAGAGATCGATGAGCACTGGTTATGCCGGTGTAGAAAATCCGCTTTTCTACAAAGAAAACAACTTTATGTGTTTTGGCGACGCTAAGAACACGATGGAGGAAATCCTGAAAGCGTTATAGTCGCATAGTTTAAAAATTTCACCGGTTTGATGCGGGAATAAGCGTCAGACCGGTGATTTTATTTTAAATGCAATCAAAACTTGATGTAGTATTGGAAAATCATTAGTGATAAAATAAATACAGAAGATTTTGAAAAAAGGCAAGACAATTTAGTGGAGGGAACCAAGTTGGCAAGAGGCAGTAGTTCCGGAGGTAGAATAGGCGGAGGCTCTTTTGGCGGAAGCAGAAGCGGTGGAGGGCGGATCGGTGGCAGTCTGTTCGGAGGCGGCAGAAGCGGAGGCAGCGGAGGCAGTATTTTCGGCGGCAGCAGCAGAAGGACCAGCGGCGGAGGAGGAGGACTCCTCGGCGGTGGAGGTTTCAGCGGCTTTCCTGGCGGCGGAGGGATGTTCCGGGGGAACCGGGATGGCGGAGGATTTAATGATAGAAGGTACGACCAACCCTCGGGAGGAAACATCGGTGGAGGCTTCGGCAGAGGGCCGGGTCTTGGAGGCTGCGGTTGTGGAGTTTTGATTGCCGTTCTGATTATTGTTGTAATATTTGTCATACTTATTTCTGTTGGGACAGGATCCTTTACTACGAATAACGGCGGAGAAAACGATATTACGAAATCAACGATCACACGTGAAGCGCTTCCAAAGGGTTCCGTTAATGAGACCGATTATTATACCGATGGATTAGGGGTGATAAATAACAGAACAACACTCTTGAACGGAATGAAATATTTTTATAACGAGACCGGTGTGCAGCCTTATTTGTATATTACCGATTCCATTGGCGACTACACTTTTGATCCATCCATGGAGGAACTGCAAAATTTCACCAACAACCTTTATGGCGAGCTGTTCTCTGATGAAGCCCATTTGCTTTTTGTCTATTTGGAATTTGAAGACAGCTATATGACATACTACATTAGCGGAACCCAGGCAAAATCCGTTATTGATACAGAAGCCGGGGACATTTTGCTGGATTACATGGATCGCTATTATTATGACGACTCTCTTTCCTATGAGGAGTTCTTTAGCAAAGCTTTCAGCGATACTGCAGATCGGATCATGACAGTAACCAGGTCTCCATGGATACCGGTGTTGATCGTACTTGCCCTGCTGGCTTTAGCAGCTTTGCTTTTTGTATGGTGGATGCGCGCGAAAAAACAGAAAAATCTAGAGGCGCAGCAAACGGAAGACATACTCAATATACCGCTTGAGAAATTCGGCACTACAGAAGCAGAAGAGCTTGCTAAAAAATACGAACAAAAGGAACCAGAGGATAAGCTTTAATTCAATACATTTTTATGAGCAGTATCAATTAACGAAGGATCAAAATAAAGGAGGGTAACAAATGGCTATTTTAGAAAGATTCAGCGATATTATCAAGGCAAATGTGAACGTCTTGCTGGACAAAATGGAGGATCCGGCTAAAATGATCGATCAATACCTGAACGACATGATGGAGGACATGGCGGAAGTCAAGCGAAGCACTGCGGGAGTCATGGCAGAAGAAACGAGAACGAAGCGGCTGGTGGATGATAATCAGGCTGAAGTCGCAAAATATGCGGATTTCGCAAAACAAGCCCTTGTGGCCGGCAATGAAGGGGATGCGCGTACATTCATTTCAAAAAAACAAGAGCTGGAAAATCTGGGCGCAAGCTTAATGACTGCATACGCGGCAGCTCATGAAAATGCTGTAAAAATGCGTCAGATGCATGACAAGCTGGCAAACGATATCCAAGAGCTGGAAGCGCGCCGGGAGATGATCAAGGCAAAAGTAACCATTGCGAAAACTCAGGAGACCCTAAACGAAGTCAGCTCGGCAACAGAAAGAACACAAGGAGCCATTGATGCCTTTGAGCGCATGGAGGAAAAAGCCAGCAAGATGCTGGACGAAGCTAATGCAATGAACGAATTAAACATGGCTCCAATCGATGAGGCAAAAGCTTTGGAAGAAAAATATGCTGCAAAGGGTACGGTCTCAGTGGAGGAGGAACTCATCAAACTCAAGGGTGAATTAGGTTTATAATACTGGTTTAGCACAAAAATTTCATTCAATGTACGATTATATTTTCCGGCATCGGCTTTGTTCCAATGCCGGTTTTTAATGAAGCAAAAATAAAAATGTATGTTATAATATTAAACAATCAATTACCATCAGGAGGAGCAGTTATGATCAGGATCGACATCAGGGCAAAAGTGGAATGTATGGAGAGCATGCATGAAGCTTTGGAAAAAATCAATTTCAAATTGCTGGAGAATAAAAAGGAGTATGAGATCTACTACCATGTCAACAGCGATGATTTGGATTATGGTGAGCGAGTGCTTTGCCTGAAGTGCAAAGAGGACGTCTCATCCGGAGATAAAAAATCCTGTATTCAATATAAAAGTCCCGGGACAGACAGCTTTTCCATTACCGACATTGAATATGAAAGTGAAATTGGCGACTTTGATGCAACTGCCGGGATTTTTGACGACTTAGGCTATGAAAAGTCTATCGAGCTTAAAAGAGAACGTAAAACCTTTTCTAACTTTGAAGGAGTGAGTGCATATCTTGATGATATCTGGCAGCTGGGCAAATTCCTGGAATTGGAAATTCTATTAGACGAAGAATCCAGGCAGGAATATGCTGTCGAAGCGCTGGCCATCATATTAAACGAACTTGGCGTTCATAAGTCTGCTGTAGTTTATAAGACATATCATGATATGTTGAAGTGAAAACTGGGCACTGGACAATCGGATCAAGCAGTGGAGGCACAGGAGGAGAAAAATCGATGGGAGCAAACAGGCCGGGTGGTTTCTATGAAACAAGGATGATCACATCCCTCAAGGACATGCTGAAATCAAGCGTTGATTTATACGGCGAGAGACCGGCTTTTCTTGTTAAAAAGGAAAGAGCCGGAGAATATCGGGATATTAAGTATCGACAACTGAAAAATGATGTGGACGCCTTGGGGACAAAACTGATTGATATGGATTTGGATGGGAAAAAGATTGCGATCATCGGTGAAAACTGCTATGAATGGTTCTCAACATATTTGACGGTTGTAAACGGAGTCGGTGTTATCGTGCCACTCGATAAGGAATTGAACAAAGAGGAGATTTTTAATCTGCTGAACAGCTCCGGCTGTAGCGCGGTCTTCTTTACAGATGCTTACGAAGAGACCCTTCGGGATTATGATGTTCAGTACAAAATTCGAATGAAGGTATATGGAGACAGAACCGATCCAAGTGAAAGGTTGAACATCCAGGATGAAAGTGGCGGCATCCTCCAATGGGAGAGCCTAGTGGCTGCAGGGGAACTGCTGCTTAATGGAGGCGACCGAAGCTATATCGACAAAATCATCGATCCGGATAAAATGGCGATGCTTTTATTCAGCTCGGGGACAACCGGGACGCCAAAGGGTGTCATGCTTTGCCATAGGAATATTTCATGCAATATAATGGATGTCAGAAGGATCGTTAAAGTCTATCCGGAAGACAGGACTCTTTCTATCTTGCCGATCCACCATACTTTTGAATCTACCATTGGGATCCTGACCATTCTGTATAGCGGCGGTTCTGTAGCATTTTACGAGGGACTGAAGCATATCAGTAAAAATCTCGCTGAAGCAAAGGCAACTTTGCTGGTTGGGGTACCCCTGATTTTCGAATCGATCTATGCAAAAATATGGAAGCAGGCGGAAAAAACCGGAAAAGTAGGTGCCTTGAAGAAAGCGATGAAATTGAGCAGATTCTTGAAATCCATCGGCATATCTGCTGAGAAGAGATTGTTTTCTCCGGTATACGAAACCTTTGGCGGCAAGCTGCGAATGATGGTCACCGGTGCTGCAGCGATTGATCCTGCTGTTTGCAGGGGTTTTGAATCAATGGGGATCCGGGTCGTACAGGGATACGGCCTTACGGAATGTTCGCCTTTGGTAACGGGCACACCGGATTTTGGCGATACATATAAAAAAGCGGGGTCGGTAGGCCCTGTAGTAGCCAGCGGAGAGCTGAAGATCATAGATAAAGATGAGGAAGGCGTTGGTGAAATTCTTTTCAAAGGTCCCAACGTTATGCAGGGGTATTATAATATGCCTGAAGAAACGTCCAGAGTCATTAGAGAGGGATGGTTCCATACAGGAGACCTGGGTTATTTAGATACAGATGGTTGGCTTTACCTTACAGGCAGAAAGAAAAATGTTATCGTTACTAAGACGGGGAAAAATATATATCCTGAAGAAGTGGAATTTTATGTTAATAGGAACAAGTATATACAGGAAAGCCTGGTACATGGCATCGAAGAGGGATGTGAAGAAGGAACAACAGTTGGCGTTCAGGTCATTCCCGCATATGATGTCATTTATGAGGAGTTCGGGCCGGATTTTTCTGAGGAGAATATCACCGCATTAATAAAACGTGCGATTTCTGATATCAACGAAAAATTGCCGATTTATAAGAGGATCAGGAAGATATCGATCAGAAAAGATGAATTCATCAAAACGACAACTAAAAAGATCCAGAGGCATAAAAACATTTAAAACCTGGCCGGCCTCGTGAATTTAGTGATTTGAACAAATATTATGTGCATTTTTGTTCTTGACAACATAATCCAACTATGTTATTTTTACGATAGTTTAAAAAAGTGCAGGAAAGGATATCCGATGAATATTAATAATGATTTTAATCTTCATGCAGATAAAAAAAGCGGTAAACGAAATCGCCGCCGATGATTGAAACGATCATGGGCAGGCGATATTTCACTTGCCCATTGGATACAGTATATGAAATTACTGATTAACGTCTTTTGGGTCATAACCGGAAGACGTTTTTTTAATAATTAAAGCTTTAGCTATTTAATTTGCCAAAGAAAAGAAAGGAAATGAAGATGTCAATCAGGATAGGGATCGCAGGGTACGGGAATCTGGGAAGAGGCGTTGAATGTGCTGTCAGGCAAAACGAAGATATGGAGCTGATCGCTGTTTTTACAAGGCGTTCTCCGGAAGAGGTCAGCATACTGACTGAAACAGCAGGAGTTTTCAGTTTCGATGAAGCAGTCAAAATGAAAGATGAAATAGATGTGCTGATATTATGCGGAGGAAGCGCTGAAGACCTTCCACAGCATTCAACCCATTTCGCAAAGGACTTTAACATCATCGACAGTTTCGATACTCATGCCAGGATCCCCGCGCATTTTGCGGCAGTTGATTCCGCAGCATCTGAGCATGGGCATATCGCTGTAATTTCCATGGGATGGGATCCCGGCATGTTCTCATTGAATAGAGTTTATGCAGAAGCAATATTGCCTCATGGCAAAACCTATACCTTCTGGGGCAAAGGGATAAGCCAGGGCCATTCCGATGCCATCAGAAATATCGCGGGGGTCGCGGATGCCAGACAATATACGATCCCGGTGGAAAGCGCCATCGAATCGGTGAGAAATGGAGACTGTCCTGTTTTGACCACCCGTCAGAAACACACCAGAGAATGCTTTGTAGTTGCAGAGCCGGGAGCGGATGTTGAGAGGATCCGCAAGGAAATCATCAATATGCCGAACTATTTTTCGGATTATGACACCACAGTCAACTTCATTACTCAGGAAGAGCTTGATGCAAAACATAAAAATCTTCCACACGGAGGTGTCGTAATAAGACATGGCACAACAGGGTGGGAAGACGGCACAACTCAAATCATGGAGTATAGCCTGAAGCTGGAATCCAACCCGGAATTCACCTCAAACATACTTGTTGCAGCCGCTAGAGCCGCGTTTCGCATGAGTAGAGAAGGCCAGACCGGGTGTAAAACAATTTTGGACATACCGCCTGCTTACTTCATAAATATGGACAAGGAAACATTGTTAAGAGAAATGCTCTAAAATCAATGGTAGAAAAATACTGGTAATAATACTGATGATAGAGAAGAGGTGAATTATGAACGAAGATAGCTATAGGATAAGCGGCGTGTCATGCATGGAACTGGCGTCAAAAGTCGGTACTCCAATTTTCATTTACGATGAAGAAAAGATCGAAACACGAATCAGGGAATATAAACAGCACTTTGTATCTCCCTGCTTTGAAACAAAAATACTCTATGCTTCTAAAGCTTTTCTTTGCGGAGCCCTAGTCAAGCTGCTCAACAAAGAAGGTCTTTGCCTGGATGTAGTAAGCGGAGGTGAATTATATTGCGCCAGAGCAAATGATTTTCCCGCGAAAAATATTTTTTTTCATGGCAACAACAAGTCAGACGAAGAAATTGCCTTGGCGCTGGAATTTCAAGTTGGGGGAATAATACTGGACAGCGAGATGGAGTGCAGCAGGGTATTGGAACTGTCCAAGGCGCTTAAAAGAAATATCGACGTTATGATCCGTATAAATCCGGGCATCGAAGCGCATACCCACAAGTACATCATGACAGCGGATTCTGACAGCAAATTCGGCGTTTCGATAAATGATTTCGATCAAGTCGTGAATATGATACAAAAAATCCAAACTTCCGGTCACGCCACATTTAAAGGCTTCCATGCGCACATCGGCTCACAGATCTTCGAGTTGTCTGCCTTTAAAACTGAGATAGAAGTACTGATGGATTTTGTCGAAAAAGTTGAAACGACTGTGGGGATCCCTGTTGAAGCATTGGACCTGGGTGGCGGATTTGCAGCCTATTACACCGAGGAAGATCAGCCGATACCAACAGATGAAGTATGCCATGCAATAATAGACAACTGCGAATCGGAGGTGATGCGGCGAAAGCTGCATTTAAAAACGCTGATGATCGAACCGGGCCGAAGCATTGTAGCTGAAGCCGGCTACACATTGTATAGAGCTGGATTTTTAAAAAATACTGCCAATAAGAGCTATGTATTTGTGGATGGAGGCATGTCTGACAACATTAGGCCGGCATTGTATCAGGCAAAATATACCTGCGACAATATCAGCCGGCAGGGGGAACCCAGGACGCATAAAATGTGCGTGGCGGGAAAGTGCTGTGAGTCAGGCGATATTCTTATTGAAGAAATAATGATGCCCGAGACGAAAACCGGCGATCTCATCCTGATGCATACGACCGGAGCCTATGGGTACAGCATGGCTTCGAACTATAACAAAATCGGCAGGCCTCCTGTAGTGTTTGCAAATAATGGGAAAGCAAGGCTTGTCGTAAAACGAGAAAGTTATGAAGATCTTATCGCCATGGACTGCGATAAGAAAGTTCTTTAAAGTAAAAGAGATATTGCGAAGTAAAGGAAAGAGGATAATCATGAATATTATTAGAGGATCGATCGTAGCGCTCATCACGCCATTCAAAGAAGACGGAAGCATTAATTTTGACAAGCTGGGAGAGTTGATAGAATGGCACATAGCGAAAAAAACGGATGCCATTCTGATTTTAGGGACAACCAGCGAATCGCCGACCATGTCTCATGAAGAAGATAATGAAATATGTAAATTCACAGTGGACCTGGTTAATAAGAGAGTGCCGGTGATCGCCAGCAGCGGCTCCAACTGCACACAGACTGTAATAGAAAAAAGTCTGTCCTTTCAAAACCTTGGTGCGGACGCCCTCTTGACCATCACGCCTTATTACAACAAGGCAAATACAGAGGGTATGTATCACCACTTCGCGGATGTTGCAGACATTGTAGATATCCCGATGATTTTATACAATGTGCCGGGCCGGACAGGATGCGGCATATCCGTTGATGTACTGGAAAGATTGGCCGTTCACCCTGGAATAATCGGGATCAAGGAGGCCAGCGGAGATATGAGCTATATGGCGAAAATAGCGAGACTGGCAAACGATAATTTTGCCATCTACAGCGGCAATGACGATATTATCGTGCCGATTTTATCCATGGGGGGCTCTGGCGTGATCTCGGTCCTGGCTAATATCATGCCTGAAGAGACCCATGACCTGGTAATGGATTATTTGAACGGAGACGTCATCCGGGCAAGGGATGCACAAATCAAATATCTGAACCTGATCAATGACCTTTTTATAGAAGTTAATCCGATCCCGGTCAAAGAGGCAATGAACTTGATGGGTATGGGTGTAGGCGGCTACAGGCTGCCGCTTTATCCGATGGCCGAGGCAAATAGAAATATACTGCGGTCGGAAATGGAAAGAGTGGGTTTGATATGATGAAGATAATTCTTGCCGGATATGGGAAAATGGGCAAACAGATCGAATCAGCGGCTTTAGCGTATCCGGACATCAAGGTCCTCCGGACCATCGATATAGAGAACATCGATGAACTGGAGAAGGGTGAAAAGGCGGATGTCATTATTGATTTTTCTCATCCGGATATGACTGATAGGACAGCAGCATACGCCAAAAGCTCTGGGACCGCGTTGGTTTGCGGGACTACGGGGCTTGATGATAGCATTATTGCGCGCCTTCAGGAACTGGGCAGCGCTGTTCCGGTTATTTACAGTTCCAATTATTCCTTTGGCGTAGCCGTATTTGAGCACATTTTAAGTGAATTGAAAGAAGTCTTTGATGATAATTGGGACATTGAACTTGTCGAAACGCATCACAATCAAAAAATCGACGCACCCAGCGGCACCGCCAAAAAGCTCCTCGATGCGCTGGATCCCGATGGGATGTACAAAAAAGTATATGGCAGAGAAGGCATAACAGGAGCAAGGACAACGAAGGAAATCGGCGTGCATTCCTTGCGGGGCGGCACTGTGGCTGGGGAGCATGCCGTAAGCTTTTTCGGGAAAGATGAAGAGTTTCAAATCATACACAAAGCAGCAAGCAGACAGATTTTTGCGGAAGGTGCTTTAAAAGCTGCCCGAGCTATTTGCAACAAGGCTCCGGGTTACTATACCCTGCGCGAACTTCTATTTTGAGCACACACTGAGCATCGTTTTATTCCGTGCGCATTGACAAAAATTATAAAAGACGCTAAACTATAAAACAGTATTAAAACAAGGAGCAGGAATAATATGAAAAGAATACAGACTATTGAAACCCGTGATTTAAAAAAATCAGCAAAAAACGGCGGCTGCGGCGAATGCCAGACATCTTGCCAGTCTGCATGTAAAACATCATGCGGAGTAGCCAACCAGCAATGCGAAAAAAGCCACGGCAAAGACAAATAATTTCAGGAACAGGGGAATTGGATCAAAAGAAATAATTGCCGTTCTATCCTTAACGGAGCGAACGGTTTTTATTTTCCAGGGATAATTATGATACATCAATTTAACATGAATGGGCTCAATGTGGTCATTGACGCCGCCAGCGGTTCGATCCATTGCGTCGACGATTTGGCTTATGACATAATAGAACTGTATGGATCGCAAAACAATGAGTCTATTATCAACAAGATGCTTCAGAAATACTGCGGCACCCCCGAAATCGATGAAGCGGCGATCAGGGAAGTATTGGCCGATATCGAAGGTCTCATGGAAGAGGGCAAGCTATTTGCTCCGGACCTATATGAAAATCTGGTCAAGGATCATTTTTCCAGTCCAACAGCAGTGAAGGCCTTGTGTCTGCATACTTCGCATTCATGCAATTTGAATTGCGGGTATTGCTTTGCCGGCCAAGGAGAATATCATGGCGAAAGAGAACTGATGCCATTGGATGTAAGCCGAAAGGCTATCGATTTTCTTATAGAAAATTCAGGCAGCCGTATCAATCTTGAAGTGGATTTCTTCGGTGGAGAACCTCTCATGAATTGGGAAGTCGTTAAAAAGACGGTTGAATATGCCAGAAGCATCGAGAAAGGGTTCAATAAGAACTTCAGATTCACTTTGACTACCAATGGAGTTCTTATAGATGGTGATGTCATCGAGTTTTCCAACAGGGAGATGGATAATGTGGTGCTGAGCCTGGATGGAAGAAAAGAAGTTCACGATAGACTCAGAAAAACCCTGAACGGCAAAGGAAGCTATGACATGATCGTTCCCAAATTCAAGGAACTGGTTGAGGCGAGGAACGGAATCGGTTATTATGTAAGAGGTACATACACCCATCATAACACGGATTTTGTAGAAGACATCTTGCATATGGCGGATCTGGGATTCTCGGAGCTTTCGATGGAACCCGTGGTCTGCAGGCCAGATGAGCCTTACGCATTGACGGAGGACGACCTTGAAGAGCTTTTCGACCAATATGAGAGGCTGGCCGTTGAAATGATTAAAAGAAAGAAACAGGGAAAAGGATTCACTTTCTATCACTTTATGATCGATTTAACAGGAGGTCCGTGTATCTATAAAAGGATCACAGGGTGTGGATCCGGCACAGAATACCTGGCAGTGACTCCTGGTGGGGAGCTATATCCTTGCCATCAGTTTGTCGGCGAGCCGGAATATCGCATGGGCAGTCTGTGGGAAGGAATCACCAACGAAGCTCTTCGGGAGAGATTCCGCCGTTCAAATGTGTATGCCAAACAGGAATGCAGAGATTGTTGGGCGAGGATCTACTGCAGTGGAGGGTGCGCCGCCAATGCATACCATGCAACCGGCGATATAAACGGTGTTTATGAATATGGCTGCAAGCTTTTCAAAAAAAGATTGGAGTGCGCCATAATGATCAAGGTGGCCGAATCATTTTGCAACGAGAATTAAAACCCCATGGAAATAAAAAGGAGCAGGATCATGAAAAATAGGAGCATTATTTTTTTAATGATTTTAATGCTATCAGCCGCCGCGTTAATTGGATGCAGTGGGCAGGACGCTAAGAATTCGCCGGAGGCAGGTGAACCGGCAGGAAATATTGACGTTAGTTGGGTGGAAGGCGCGGTGATGCCTGATGAAAGCGGCGTTCCCGACGGACTTGATAATTTCATTACCTATGATCTTTACGGCAACCAGGTTGACCAAAGCCTCTTTTCCGATTATAAGATAACCATTGTGGATGTCTGGGGAACCTATTGCAACCCTTGTATAGAGTCTATGCCGACCCTCGCGCTTATTTATGATCAATATGAAGAACAGGGTGTGAATGTCGCAGGCATCGTTATCGATGTACAAAGCGCGGATGGGACGCCAAAAGCAGATTTCATGGCTAAGGCTATTGACATCAAAAGCCAGACGGGGGCGAACTTTACCCATATGATCGTTTCTGATAATATCAGGAGAGCGGTTATAAAGGACATCAGTGCCATCCCTGCATCTTTCATCGTGGACAGCCGGGGTAAAATAATTAGTGAAATCGCTTACGGCGGCCACAGCCAAGAGGAATGGGAAGAACTAATCGATGAATATATTTAGGAAGACGGCACTTCCGGCAGTGTTTCTAGCCACAGGAATGATTTTGATCATGCTTGGGGCCATGAGAGGGGAAGCTGCTATCGTGCTGATAAAAGCCGTTAATATATGCCTTGAATGTATAGGGATTGGGTAATGTGAAATGAGCAGGAGAAGAGCGATCATCCAGATTGTATTTGCCGCTTTATCCAACGCTTACTATAAGGGATTCCTGGAAGGCGGCATATATAGAGGTGCGTCCAAATCTGCATGTTTGCCGGGATTGAATTGCTACTCTTGCCCCGGTGCTTTGGGTTCATGTCCGATTGGTGCAATGCAGGCGGTGCTTTCAGAAAGAAGTTATAACTTTTCTCTGTTTGCCACAGGCTTTATCATGCTCTTTGGAGCAGCCATTGGAAGAGTTGTCTGCGGGTTTTTATGTCCATTTGGATTAGTCCAGGATGCGTTGGATAAAATACCCTTCAAACACAAAGTACGACGGGTTGCCGGCGAAAAATATCTAAAACTTCTCAAATATTTCATGTTGGCAGTATTTGTAATGATTTTACCGGCATTCATTAAAAATGATTTTGGCTCCGGCGATCCATGGTTTTGTAAATATATCTGTCCTTCAGGGACATTTATGGCTGGCTGGCCATTAGCCATGCTCAATGATGGCATACGGGAAGCAGCCGACTTCCTCTTTGCCTGGAAGTCACTTATTCTTATCGCGTTACTGCTATTATCGATTGTGATTTATCGCCCCTTCTGCAGGTATTTGTGTCCCCTTGGCGCGATATACGGCCTTTGCAATAAAATATCTTTCTACAGATTTGAAATCGATCAAGAAAAATGCACCGCCTGTGGAACGTGCCGGCAGGTCTGCAAATTTAATATCGACGTGTATAAAAATCCCAACAGTATTGAATGTATAAGATGCGGTGAATGCATCCGTGGATGCCCGACGACCGCTATCAAGAGAAGGAAAACTATTCCCGTGAGAGAAGAAAGGAACGCCGGAGATGTTGCAGAAAATTGATAACAAAAGATTTCCGTTGCTTCTGCTTGCAGTCTTTTTGACCTTCAGCAGTATTTTTTCTGCTTCCTTTGCAGCGGTGGCAGCTGATAACGTGTCGCCATGGGCAAAGCCCATAGAAGTAAAAGCGAAGAATTATGGATTGCTGCCTCCAACGCTGAAAGGGCAAAATCTTACGCTGCCTATCAGTCGAAGCGATTATGCCAAGGCTGTGGTGCTTCTCTATGAAAAGGCCACCGGCAAGACAGCTGCTTTGCCTGCAATAGAGCCTTTCGATGATACGAAGGATATTGATATTTCAAAAGCTTATTCCCTGGGGATCGTTCGGGGAGTCGGCGCGGGTATTTTTAGCCCTGAAGCCAGTCTTACAAGGGAACAGGCAGCAGTCATGCTGGCAAGAGCATATGTGAAAATAAGCGGCAACAGGCTGATGGCTGCAGGCATAGAATTGTTTATTGATGACCAGGACATTAGCGCTTACGCCAAGCCATCGGTCTATTATATGGTATACAAAGGCTTTGTTCAGGGGACGGGCAGCAATTTTTTCAAGCCGAAAGGTGTTGCGACGCGGGAACAAGCCATGGCAATGACCGTCAGAATGTTTGAATCTGTCAAGGGGGCTATTGCAGTGGAACCGATCCCCGAATATAGTCCGGGAATAAAAGCGACATCATTGGATCATGCGATAGAAATTATTAAAAACGCTGAGAAAGACCTGTCCCCCGAAATCACCATGACCATAGAAAAGGAATTGTACGAAGAGCTGCTTACAAGCCCCTTCGTTGAAGAAACAGGCATTGACAGCCTGCATTATGTCTATAATGCCAATACAGGTTCGTTGGCTGTTAAACTGACTTACAGTTTATATGCACAGATCATGGCACTTTCAACAAATCCGGGGTTGGCCGGCATTTATGCAACGGATGAAGCCAAAAATCTTAACGGCGCCTTAGATAAAATTCTATCGGAAATTGTAAAAATTGACATGGGTATTTATGATAAAGAGAAAGCTGTCCATGACTATATGGTAACGCACTATCAATATGACACTTCTTTGACTGAGTATGATCTGGAGCACCCCAGCATGTCGGTTTCAGGATTGATTTATCATGGAAAAGGCGGCTGCAAAGCTTATGCCGAAATGTTCAATATCCTCATTTCGAAGTTGGGCATAGGTACTAGAATGGTATATGGGTTTGCAGGGGATGATGAACATGTATGGAATATGGTAAGATTGTCCGGCGATTGGTATATGGTGGATGTTACCTGGGATGATCCGGCGCCGGACAGGGGCATGGGAATCTTCTACGATTATTTCAATATAACAGATGACGAGATCTCCAAAGACCACACCTGGGACAGAGAGGATTATCCTGCCTGCAATTCAATAGAATACAGCTATATCAACATGCAGTAGAATAAGAACTTGCAGAGCAGCCGTTCCGGTACGCTGAGACCCTTAAAGATCTTTAAATTTGAAAGTCTTCTTGCCATCGGCGTAATCCGCAACTACATGGCCATTACCGTAAAGTTTATATTTATAAGTGACGATCCCATCCAGGCCCACAGGACCTCTGGCGTGAAGCTTGCCTGTAGATATTCCTACTTCGGCGCCAAAACCGTAACGGAAACCATCTGCAAAACGTGTGGAACAATTATGATATACTCCAGCTGAATCCACCAGCGACATAAATTTTTCGGCCGCATCAGAATCTTCGGTAACGATGCTGTCTGTATGGTGGGAACCAAAGTTGTTGATATGAAAAATAGCCTCATCTATATTATCGACTATTTTAACAGACAAGATGTAGTCCAGATACTCTGTCTCGAAATCCTCCGGCGCAGCAGGTTCGCAGGATATGATCCTGCGGGTGTCGGCGCAGCCTCTTAGGGAGACTTTCCCCTTGACTGCATCAAAAAGAAGCGGCAGGAATGCATGGGCTACGGCTTTATGTACAAGCAAAGTTTCCAGCGTATTGCATGCTGCTACATACTGGGTCTTGGCGTCTATGACGATTTTGACCGCTTTTTCAACCGATGCCATTTCATCAACATAGATGTGACAGATCCCGTCAGAATGCCCCATAACTGGTATGCGAGAATTTTCCTGGATATAACGTACAAAAGCATTGCTGCCCCTTGGAATGATCAAATCGATGTACTTGTCGCACTTCAATAATTCCTCGACGCCTTCACGGCTTTCGACCAATGTAATGAACCCTTGAGGCAAACCTGCGTCAAGACCTGCTTTTCTTATGACTTCAAATAGCGCACGATTCGTGTTTTGGGCTTCGCTTCCGCCTTTTAATATGGCGCAATTCCCGCTTTTTATGCATAGGGATGAAATCTGCACTAGGGCATCCGGCCTCGATTCAAAAATGACCCCGATGGTTCCAATAGGGCAGGTTGTTTTGATTAAAGTAAGGCCATCATCCAGTTGCCTTTTCAACAGGATTTTATTCAGAGGATCATTCATATGGATAAGATCCGTGATACCCTTCAGAACATCATCCAGTTTGTTCCCATCGAATTTCAGCCTGCTGAACAGAGGCGCTGCAAGCTGGTCAGCTTCTGCTTTTCCAAGATCCATCCTATTGGCTTCGAAAATGATTTCCCTGGAGGCGTCCAGTGCATTTCTAATTGCCGTCAATGCATGATCCCTGGTTTCAAGGGAAGTGGCCCCCAACAAAAAACTGCTCTCTTTAACTTCTTTTGCCATTTGATTGTAATCCATTATATTTCCCCCTTTGGCATAGCGATATTTTCTAAAAAAAGTTTAATGAAATGGTTTATTTCCATATAATTGATCTTGCCACCGTGCTCGGTGATAAGATAGCCGCTTTCTTCGGAGGCATAGCGAGCCAACGGTTCGAAATTGAAATCCAGTGAAACAAGATCGATAAAAGCGTCATTATGGAGTCGGGACATAGGGAATACGACTTCAAAAGTAGAGGATGCCCTGTCAAAGGTTATCCTGCAGTTTCGGGTTTGATCCCCGAATGAGTAATAGCTCAATGGAGTTGCCCGTTGTTTGCCAGTTACGCGAAGATGATTTTTCCCCAGTTCGATGTTTTCGATGTGAAGATCCCGGGTCCCCGGGAATCCCATCGTATAAAGGCCTTTATGTAAATCGCTTTTTTCAATAACGGGAAGGAGTCTCGACAGTTGAGCCAGATCGTCTCTATTGTGCAGTAACACCTGCCTTTTTAATTCCGGATCCTGAGTGCGCAGAAACCTGTTGTAGATATCTACACTTTCGGCACCATTGATCAAATCTTTTCTTAAAGCCCATAGCCCCATATAATTTTCGACGGTGGACTGTTTCAGGTTGGGCAATAATCTTTTCAAGGGGCTGGCAAACCGGATCAGTTGATAAAGATCCAGATCATAAGGGAGATCGTCTGCATGAAACCCATGTTTGATGCTTCGTGCACGGATAAATGGAATATCAAAATGCTTGCCGTTATAAGTAATGACGACATCAAGTCTTTTGATGGCCTGCAGATAAGCATCGAGCAGCTCCGGCTCCTTGCTTCTGCCGTCCGCAAAGAACTGCTCGATCGTTGCCGACCCCGGGGCATCAAAGGTCAATAGACCCCCGAGAATGATTTTGTTTGCTGCGGGGCTCAACCCGGTTGTTTCGATATCCAGAACGCCGATTCTGAAATCGCTGAAGTACATAGCAAAGGATTTGTTATTCAGTAATTCAGTTTCAAATTTTTCACGTATATATTCCATGGGTGTATTATAGCATGGGCACCCCAAAAAACAAAATAGAACGCAGGGGTGCGTTCTATTTTGTTCAAAAGGGGTATTGGGATTAGAGATTAATGAGGTTATCAGGGGGATAACCACATATGTAGTATAGAGGAGTGCCTCAAAAAATGCAATATTATTAAGCAAATTCACGTCAAAAAACCGGATCTCCCCAGCCAAACCCAGCAAATCGCCGTCAGTTTCCGGCAAACTCATTAATAACGACAAGCAAATTGATACAAATTTAACACATCATACCTTTGCCTTATGCTGGGACGACTTGGATCCGCCTGCACTTGAACATATAATTTTTATGTGATAATATAAGCCGTGTCTTAATTTGAACGAGTGAGAGGTGGATTTGTTTTATGGAATCAATCGGCAGTGTAATAAATAGTAGCAGAAAAATTGTAATCAAAATAGGAAGCAATGTGCTTTCGGATGACCAGGGCATGGTGAACAAACGCATTTTCCATGAAATAGCAGAGCAAACCGCCGAACTGATCAAAGACGGCAAGCAAGTGGTCATAGTCTCTTCCGGGGCTGGCATCTGCGGCGTGGGAGCCATCAACAAATGGACACGCAAGGATGACATCAACTATAAGCAAGCACTATGCGCCATCGGCCAGGTTGAGCTTATGATGGCATACAAAGAGTACTTTGCCGATTATGATCTGCATGTGGCCCAAATCCTCCTTACCCGAGAAGATTTCAGCGACCGAAACAGAACGCTCAATATCAGAAATGCCCTTTTTACACTATTGGATGAGGGCGTAGTTCCGATTATCAATGAAAATGACAGTGTATCTGTTGATGAAATAAAAATTGGCGACAATGATACTCTTAGCGCCTTCACTGCCAATCTATGGAGCGCTGACTGTCTTATCGTGCTTTCGGATATCAATGGCGTCTACAATAAGGACCCCAAGCGTTACGATGAAGCTGAACTGATCGAAGAGGTATGGGATATTGACGGGCTCCTTGACGAGATAGATGTAAGGGGAAAAAGCGATTTCGGAACAGGAGGCATTCTGACTAAAATAGAAGCGGCCAGAAGAGTGAACAGTTACGGGATACCGATGATATTATTGAACGGTAAAAAATCCTATATTATCCGGAGAGCCAGGGAAGGCAAAGAATCAGGGACAGTTTTTTTTGCAAAATAAGGAGGAACCAATGAAATACGGATTTATCGGCGCAGGCAATATGGGGGGTGCGATCCTAAAAGGCTATATCGAGTCAGGTAGTGTGCTCAGCAAGGATGTTTACGTTTGCGACAGCGATCCGGAGCGGAGGAAAACCTGGCAGGAACTGTTGCTTGTTAATACCACGGATGACATCGAGACCTTGGTGGATGCGTGCGACATCATCATCCTTGGCATCAAACCAAATGGATTCGACGCTGTTATGCCGCTGATCGCAAATAAGTGGGAGCCGACAAAAATTCTGATATCCATGGCAGCTGGAATCAGCATCGAATTCATGGAAAATTTTTTGCCTGTAACCGCCAAGGTTATTAGAATAATGCCTAATACGCCAGCTATGGTGGGTGAAGCCATGGTTGCCGTCTGCAGGAACAGAAATATCTCCGACCTGGATATGGAGACCGTTTTTGAGATATTCACCAGCATCGGACGTGCGGAGGAAGTCTCTGAAGAATTGATACATTGTGTGATCGGCGTCAGCGGCAGCTCGCCGGCATATACCTATATGTATATTGACGCACTGATCGATGCAGCCGTCAACAATGGAATGGACAGGGAAAAAGCAACAATTTTTGCTGCGCAGTCTGTCTTGGGAGCGGCGAAGATGGTGCTGGAGACAGGGATATCTCCGGAACAGCTGCGCATCAATGTATGTTCCCCAGGCGGAACCACCATCGAAGCGGTCAACGCGCTTTTTGAAAATGGATTCCAAGTCAACGTGGCTGAGGGATTCCAGGCGGCTGTGGAAAAATCAAAAGCGATGACAAAGTAGGTGTCCCACATGACTTTTGAAGAAAAAATTATTGAAAGCGAATTGCTTTATAGGGGCAGGATACTGAACCTGCGGCGGAACAAGGTGACTTCCGTAAACGGTGGGACTTCTTGCAGGGAGATCATTGAGCACAATGACGGTGTCGTAATGGCAGCAATTACCAATGAGGGCAAAATGGTAATGGTGAGCCAGTTTAGAATCGCGGTGGGCCATGTGGTTTTAGAGGCACCCGCAGGAAAGCTGGAAGATGGTGAAGATCTGGACATGACCTGCAGGCGGGAATTGAAGGAAGAAACCGGTTATACCGCCGAAAAGATCCAATATCTTGGCGGTTATTATTCAAGTTGCGGATACTGCACGGAGAAGATCCATGTATACCTTTGCACGGGGCTTGAACCGGGAGAGACGGATTTTGACGACAACGAGGCTTTGGAAGTAGAAGAATTCCCGCTGCAAGAATTATATGATAGAGTCATGGCAGGAGAATTCGAGGACGCCAAGACAGCGCTGGCGATATGTCTCGCTTATCAAAAAACCAAGCAGCCTTAAGGCTGTTTCATTGTTCCAGCCGCCTTCGGACAAAAAATAAAAATCGATGAGGCAATGGGATATTGTCAAGCTGCAGGATTGGGTATATAATACATTTCGCTCATGCAAAAGGGTAAAGGGCAACGGTAACCGGAGAATGATTATGGACGCATATATGAAGGATTTTTTTGCATGTTTGAAAAATGAAAGAGGCAAGGCGGACAACACCCTGGAAGCGTACAAAAGGGATTTGCTGGAGTTTTCCGGCATCGTTAAGAAAGCTGGCGTGGAAGGCCTTGAACATGTTACGAACACAGAGGTCGTGAGCTATATCCTTAAATTGAAGTCTGATGGGAAATCAGCAGCCACCGTGAATCGGAAGGCTGCTTCTTTGCGGGCATTTTATAGATTCATGTTGGAGAAAGGGTATATCAAAGAAAATCCGACATTGAACATCAAGCCCCCTAAAATTGAAAGGAAAAATCTGGAATACTTAACGGTTGAAGAGGTGGACAAGCTGCTTTCTTTGCCGGATGGATCGATCAGGGGCATACGGGATCGTGCCATATTGGAGGTGCTTTATGCTACCGGCATCCGTGTAAGCGAAATCATCGAAGCCGATATGGACGACATCAATCTGAGAATGGGCTTTATAACCTGCGACGGTGAGCACGGCAAAGCCAGGATCGTTCCAATGGGAAGACCGGCCAAGGCTGCCCTGGAAGAGTATGTATACGATGCGAGGCCTCAATTGCTTCGTAAAAATCAGAAAGAGGGCAAAGAAGAGAAGGCGCTTTTCGTCAATTATGCAGGCGACAGAATCACCAGGCAGGGGCTTTGGAAAATCATCAAAGAATATGCTGCCAAGGCCGGGATCGATCATAAAATCACTCCTCAAACATTGAGAAATTCATTTGCAGTCCATATGATACAGAATGGAGCCGATCTCAAGTCCCTGCAGGAACTGCTGGGTCATGAAGATATCGCCGCAACACAGGTTTTCCTTACAGTAACGAAAAACCGGATCAAGGACGTATACGATAAAACCCATCCGCGTGCATAAGAACGCATCTTTGAAAGAGTACATTTCAACAAAAAAACATTGCAATGGCAATAACCCTGTGCTATACTTTAAAAGTTATTACGGGCGGTCCTCTGGGTAGTGGATTTATTGGATACCATGAACGTCTTGGGAGAGAGGAGGAATAACATTATGGATATTATGCAGGCAGTAGGACAGGAATATCTCAGAAAAGACATACCAGCTTTTAGTGTTGGAGATACAGTGAAGGTCCACATTAAAATCAAGGAAGGCGCTAGAGAAAGAATCCAGATTTTTGAAGGCTTTGTCCTCAAAAAGCAGAACGGCGGCGTCGGCGAAACTTTTACGGTAAGAAGGATCGCTTCCGGAGTCGGTGTTGAGAAGACATTCCCTTTGCATTCACCTAAAATCGACAAAATAGAAGTCGTCAGAAAAGGTGAGGTCAGAAGAGCTAAACTCAACTACATGCGTCAAAGAACAGGAAAAGCCGCTAAGATAAGGGCTAAAGAAGTGAAGAGATAATCTTTAAAGGACCCTACGGGTCCTTTTTTATACAATGGAAATTTTGGGAGTGAGGTAAATGATCGAACATATCAACTGGTATCCCGGACATATGAAGAAGACCCGGGAGATGATCCAGGAAAATCTCAAGCTGGTGGATCTGGTCATCGAAGTGATCGATGCGAGAATACCCATATCCTCAAGAAACCCGATCATTGATGATATCATTAAGAGTAAGACAAGAATAATCGTTCTCAACAAAAGCGACCTTTCCGATGAGCGCAGCAACCATGCATGGGAAGAACATTTCAGAAGCCAGGGCAACTATGTCATGACTATGAATTGCATGTCCGGCGGCGGCACCCAGGAACTTTTCAAACTTCTCGAAAAGATACAAGCGGAAAAGAATGCTGTTGTGCTGCGGAAGCGATATTTGAGGATCATGATCGTTGGGGTTCCGAATGTCGGAAAATCCTCTTTGATAAACCGGATGACCGGCAGGAAAAGCACCCAGACCGGTGACAGACCGGGGGTCACTAAGGGGAAACAGTGGCTGACATTATCCAACAATATGCAGCTTCTGGATACTCCGGGCATACTTTGGCCCAAATTTGAAGACCCTCAGGCCGGCATCAATTTAGCCTTTTGCGGATCCATAAAAGATGAAATAATGGATATAGAATCCCTGGCGCTGGAGTTGATCAAATTCATGAGTGATCAGTACCCGCAACTGTTGATGAAAAGATACAAACTGGATACGCTACCGCAAACGCCTCTTGAAACCATGGATGCCATCGCAATGAAAAGAGGATATATCCTGCCAGGCAAAAAAATCGATTACGAGAGGTGTGCCAGAACAGTTCTTGATGAGTTCAGAGCCGGCATGATAGGCAAAATAACCTTGGAAGGTGTTTGATCCATGAACAGAGAACAAAAACTCAGAAGCCGGCTGGCGGATTTAAAGGAAATGGAAAACGGCTTTAGAGCCCTTGGACTGCAATATATCGCAGGTGTTGATGAAGTGGGCCGGGGGCCTCTGGCTGGTCCGGTAGTCACAGCCTGTGTGGTCTTGCATCCGGATTTTGATGTTTTAGGGGTCGATGACTCAAAGAAGCTATCTTCTAAAAAAAGGGAAGAATTATACCCCAGGATCCTTGAAAAAGCGCTGGCTTATGGGATCGGCATCGTTGATAACCTCGTCATTGACGAAATCAATATTCTAGAAGCTACGAAGGCTGCCATGATCCAAGCCATCGATCAATGTGAAGAGATGCTTCATAAAACCGGAGGTTCCATTGACCATGTTCTTTTTGACGCCATCACCATTGAGTCCGTAACGACCAGCCAGACAGCAATCATCAAGGGGGATTCAAAGGCACTATCCATAGCAGCGGCGTCGATCATTGCCAAAGTCACCCGGGACAGGATGATGGATGAATATCACAAAGAATACCCGGACTATTGTTTTGATACCAATAAAGGGTATGGCACCCGCGCGCATTACCAAGGCATATTGAAAGCCGGCATGTGCCCTATCCATAGGAGAAGTTTCTTAAAAAACATTGAAAACGATGATGAAAGCAGTATATAATTAGCCATTAATATTTTCTTGAAAAGGAGTATAACATGGGTTTCAAAAGTGATATTGAAATAGCTCAGAGCACCCGTTTGCTGGGTATAAAGGAAGTTGCTTCGAACGCAGGAATCGATGAAAAGTATTTGGAGTTGTATGGAAATTATAAAGCCAAAATCGATTACAATATTCTTGATGAAATGAAATCGGTTCGGGACGGCAAACTGGTCCTAGTTACAGCTATTACGCCGACCCCGGCGGGGGAGGGTAAAACCACCACCACCGTTGGACTTTCAGACGGCTTAAGAAAAATCGGCAAAAAATCCTTTGTAGCATTAAGAGAGCCTTCTATGGGCCCGGTATTCGGGGTCAAAGGCGGCGCAGCAGGCGGAGGTTATGCTCAGGTCGTTCCAATGGAAGATATCAATCTCCATTTTACCGGTGATATGCACGCCGTTGGAGCGGCTAATAATCTATTGGCTGCCATGCTGGATAATCATATCTATCAGGGCAATTCGCTGGATATCGATGTTAGAAGGATCACTTGGCATCGTTGTGTTGATATGAATGACAGGCAGCTGCGCTTCATAACCGATGGACTGGGCGGAAGGGTCAATGGTGTTCCAAGGGAAGATAATTATGATATCACGGTAGCTTCGGAGGTTATGGCGATATTATGCCTCTCCAGGGATATCGATGATCTGAAATCAAGACTTGGAAGGATCGTGGTGGCTTATACGTTTAAGGACGAGCCTGTGACGGCGTCGGACCTCAACGCTGAAGGAGCCATGGCAGCACTTCTGAAGGATGCATTAAAGCCAAATCTCGTTCAAACCCTTGAGCAAACGCCGGCATTCATACATGGCGGCCCTTTTGCAAACATAGCCCATGGCTGCAATTCCATTATGGCCACCAAAACAGCATTGAAGCTTGCCGATTACGTTGTGACGGAGGCCGGGTTCGGCGCGGATCTAGGTGCCGAAAAATTCATCGATATCAAATGCCGTATGGCAGGCTTAAGACCTCAGGCGGTGGTTATCGTTGCTTCCATACGCGCACTCAAGCACCACGGAGGAGTGGCAAAATCCGACCTTGGCAATGAAAATCTGGCGGCATTGGAAAAAGGGCTACCGAATCTTCTGCAGCATGTTGAAAATATCACGAAGGTCTATAAGTTGCCTGCGGTGGTCGCTATCAACCGTTTCCCGACGGATACAGAAGCGGAGCTCGCCATGATAGAGAGCAAGTGCAGAGATCTTGGCGTCAATGTGGCCCTCTCTGAGGTTTGGGAAAAAGGCGGCGAAGGTGGTAGAGCTTTAGCCGAGGAAGTAGTCAGACTGTGTGAAAAAGAAAGCCATATGGAATTCTGTTATGAGCTCGAAACCGGCATCGAGGATAAAATACGAACCATCGCCCGGAGAATATACAGAGCCAAAGATATTGCCATGCTTCCTGCAGCTAAAAAGCAGATGGAACAGCTGACGGCTCTGGGATTCGATAAATTGCCGATCTGCATGGCCAAAACCCAGTACAGTTTTTCTGACGATGCTTCCCTTGCCGGGACGCCAAAGGATTTCATACTGACGGTAAGAAATTTAAAGGTTTCGGCCGGTGCAGGATTCATTGTGGCCTTGACAGGAGATATCATGACCATGCCGGGGCTTCCTAAAGTTCCAGCAGCTGAAAAAATAGACGTGGATAATACCGGAAAAATATCCGGGCTTTTCTAAAACACACGCTGGCTTCATCGGCACCCAAAACGCCGGAAGCCTTGTGAAATGAATATTATTAAGTTGAAAAAGATTCACATTTAGCGTCAATCTAATTGTATTGGCGCTCTTTTTTTGATAGAATGCAAAATGGAGGATTTTATTCATGAATGAGGTTATAAAAGGTGCGCCAGTGGGGGCTGAAATCCTCGAAAGGCTTAAAATTGCAATTGATGCAGCAAATCGTGAATATCAGTTGGCCATTGTCAGGATGGGTGAAAGAGAAGACGATCTCGCATACGAGAGGTCTATCATGAAAAAAGCTGCATTATGCGGCATAAGTGTGCGCAATGTGATTCTGAAGGATAATATCACCACGGCTGAGGCGTCGGCAGTGATCAGGGAATTGAATGAGGATCGCTATGTAGATGGAGTGCTGGTATTCAGACCCATGCGCAATGAAGCGGTAGAAGAAGCAATCTGCGGCGCATTAGCTGCAGAGAAGGACATAGACGGCATCACCCAGGCTTCCATGGCAGGTGTTTTTACAGGAAAGAAATCCGGCTTTCCCCCCTGCACTGCTGAGGCCTGTATTAAGATACTGGAGCATTACGGCATTGGTATAGCCGGGAAGAATGTCGTTGTTCTGGGAAGGAGCATGGTCATCGGCAGGCCCGTAGCAATGCTTTTTCTGGATAGAGATGCTACGATCACCATATGCCACAGTCAAACTAAAGGACTAAAGGATATCGTCAAAGCAGCGGATATTGTTGTGGCGGCTATCGGTCAGAGAGGTTTTCTGACGGAAAAATATGTTAGAGAGGGTCAGATCATCATTGATGTAGGCATCAATTTTGACAGCCACGGAAATATTTGCGGGGACGTGGATACGAAGGCCGTAGCAGAGATTGTCCGGGCGGTCAGCCCTGTCCCGGGCGGCATTGGAGAAATCACCACAGCATTGCTGCTGACGCATGTTGCTGAGGCTGCAGAGAGGAAGGACAACATATGAGAGGTTTATATATCGATTGCAAGGCAGGGATTTCCGCAGACATGCTCCTCAAAGCGATGGTAGACATGAGGGTTGACTCTTTGATGGTAATGGAAAATGTCAATATCCGCGATGACAAACAAAATGACGATTCTGATCAAGACCATGATCATGAGCATGATGATAGCCATGACCATGACCATGATCATGATCATTGCAGCCTCGACTATATTGAACACTCCCACAGAAGCTATGACGATATTCTGGAAATCATCGAAGATGCCCCAATATCAGCCGGAGCAAAGGAGTATGCAAAAAATATATATCGGATCATTGCCGAGGCGGAAGCCGAGGTGCATGGAGAAACTTTGGATACAGTGCACTTTCACGAAGTCGGACGGATGGAGGCGGTAATGAATATACTCAGCATTGCTGCTTATATTGATGGTCTTGATATAAAGGAAGTAATATGCTCGGAGATACACGACGGTCATGGGAGTATAAAATGCAGCCATGGAACTGTGCCGGTGCCGGTACCTGCGGTATCGGCCATGATGAAAAAGTCGGATTTAAAATTTGAAAAGACGGATATCGAAACGGAACTGGTGACGCCAACGGGATTAGGAATCCTGCTGGGTCTGAACGCCAGATATGGGTCGCCCGCAGGGAAAATCATCGCAGCGGGTACCGGCTTTGGTGATCGGGAGACCGGCCTCGGAGGGCTGAAAGTTTTTCTCTCTGAAATCTGATAACAGCATGAACCTTCCGCTCGAAATGATCTTGAAACAATACATAGAGGAGCAGCTTAATGGGAAACAATTTATCAAAAACATACGATCCTAAAGATTTTGAAGATCGGATTTATGCAGACTGGGAATCAAAGGGGGCATTCAGGGCAGACAGGGACCCCAACAAGAAACCTTTCACCATTGTCATGCCGCCGCCCAATATAACGGGTCAGCTGCATATGGGCCATGCCCTCGACCAGACACTGCAGGATGTTTTGACGAGGTTTAAAAGGATGCAGGGATTCAGCGCACTTTGGCTCCCGGGATCTGATCATGCCAGCATTGCGACGGAAGTCAAGGTTGTTGAAAAGCTCAGGAAAGAAGAGGGACTGGAAAAAGAAGACATCGGTCGGGAAGAATTCCTGAAAAGAGCCTGGGACTGGAAAAGAATCTATGGCGGGATGATCACTCAGCAGTGCAGAAAATTGGGAGATTCCTGCGATTGGGAGAGAGAACGCTTTACCATGGACGAAGGATGCAATAAGGCGGTCAATGAATTCTTCGTGCGATTGTATAGAAAAGGACTTATTTACCGGGGCAACAGACTGATAAACTGGTGTCCTACTTGCGGATCCGCACTATCGGACGCCGAGGTCGAGCATGAAGATAAAAATGGCTCCTACTGGTATTTCAGATACGCGGCTGCTGATGGCGGCGAGGGCATCGTGGTCGCCACATCCCGCCCGGAAACGATGTTTGGAGACGTTGCGGTGGCAGTGCATCCTGACGATGAGCGCTACAAGGATATGATCGGGAAAAAGGTCATTTTGCCACTGGTGGGAAGGGAAATCCCAATCATTGCCGATTTGTATCCGGATCCTGAAAAGGGTACGGGGGCAGTTAAAATAACACCAGCCCATGATCCAAATGATTTTGAAGTCGGTGAAAGGCATGGTTTGGAAAGGCCGAGCTGCATCAATGCAGATGCGACCATGAACGAGATGGCCGGCAAATATGAGGGCATGGATCGTTTTGAATGTAGAAAAGCATGGGTCAAGGATCTTCAGGAAGCGGGATATCTGGTCAAAACAGAAGAGAAAGTCATCCCTACGGGAGAGTGTTACAGATGCAATACGGTTGTAGAACCTATGCTGTCCGATCAATGGTTTGTCGCGATGGAATCACTGGCCAAACCGGCTCTTGAGGCTGCAAAGTCAGGCGAGCTGCTGCATGTGCCTGAACGTTTTGAGAAGATCTATATCCATTGGCTGGAAAACATCAGGGACTGGTGCATTTCAAGACAGCTTTGGTGGGGGCACAGAATACCTGCATATTATTGCGACGCGTGCGGCGAGGTGGTCGTCGATACCCAAGTCCCTGAAAGCTGCCCACACTGCGGCGGGGAATTGAGACAGGATGAAGATGTTCTCGATACATGGTTTTCATCGGGCTTATGGCCGTTTTCGACTCTTGGATGGCCGGAAAAGACACCGGACCTCGAATATTTCTACCCGACGGACGTGCTGGTGACCGGTTATGACATCATATTTTTCTGGGTCGTCAGGATGGTGTTCTCTGCGATTGAAGCCACCGGAGAGATCCCGTTCAAGTATGTTTTTGTGCATGGATTGGTGAGAGATGCGGAAGGCCGTAAAATGAGCAAGTCTCTTGGGAACGGCATCGACCCTCTGGAGGTAATCGAACAATACGGCGCAGATGCTTTAAGATTCATGCTGATGACCGGCTGCACGCCGGGAAATGACATGAGATTTAAAATTGAAAAGCTTGAAAGCTCGAGAAATTTTGCAAACAAGCTCTGGAACGCCTCCCGTTTTGTCATCATGAACCTTCAGGACGAGGAAGGCAATTTTAAAGAAATGTCCCGTGAAAACCTTAAAGACGAGGACAAATGGCTGCTGTCAAGAATCAATGATGCAGCGGGTTATACAACAAAAATGATGGAAAAATTTGATCTTGCACTGGCCGGGCAGCGGGTTTATGAGACCATTTGGAATGAATACTGCGACTGGTATATCGAAATGGTGAAGAGCAGGCTATATGGAGACGATGAAGAAGATAAAAAGACAGCCAGAGGAGTATTAGTCAAGGCGCTGAAAGACCAGCTCAGGATGCTGCACCCTTTTATGCCTTTCATCACTGAGGAAATTTGGAGCCATTTGCCGAAGGATCAAATGGGTCAAAAGGATGACAATCCTCAGGGATTTCTTATAAAAGAATCATGGCCGGACTATACCGAAGAAAAAATCTATGAGCAAGAGGCCGCTATTATCAATATGGCCATGGACGCCATAAAGGCGATAAGAAATATACGGGCTGAAGCTGAAGCCGCACCGGCACGGAAATTGAGAGCCGTTATCATTGCGGATGGGGAAAAAGCGCATAGCCTGAAAAGCGGGCAGCGGCACATCATGAATTTGGCGAACATTACTGCGATCGAATTCATTCATGATAGAGAAAAAGCACCGCAAGAGGTCATGTCAGCGGAAATCGATGGAGCTACCATTCTGATCCCGCTGGACGATCTTCTTGACTATCAAGCGGAACATGAGAGGCTTACGAAGGAAAAAGCCCGTCTTGAAAATGAGGTGAAGCGGGTCGCGGGGAAACTGGCAAACCAGGGGTTCATCGCAAAAGCCCCCGATCATGTAATCAATGAAGAAAAGGAAAAACAAACCAAATACGAAGACATGCTTGAAAAGGTGGCTGCTCGTCTCGAGATGGTTAAAAAGAAAATTTAATGGGAAACGACGCTATTTCAAGAATTGCAAAATATGAAAAGTTTGGCAGCAAGCTCGGTCTGGACCGGATGAAGGCCCTCCTTGAAAAACTGGGGAATCCTGAAAGAGGTCTTAAAGTCATACATGTGGCCGGAACAAACGGCAAGGGCTCGGTATGCCGATATATTTATGAGACACTTCTGGCAAATGGCTATCATGCCGGCTTATATATTTCACCTTATATTGAAATATTCAATGAAAGGATGGAATGCGGAGGGATTCTGATATCTGATGATGATTTGGAACGGCATACGGACAAGGTCCTGTCTGCTGCGGAGCAGATGGTGTCCGAAGGGTTGGAATCTCCGACGGAATTTGAAATCGTGACGGCCATCGCCTTTTGCTATTATGAAGAACAGGCCTGCGATTTCGTTGTTCTGGAGGTAGGTCTGGGTGGTTCCGGCGATTCGACGAATGTGATCGAAAAGCCGCTGATATCCATCATCACCTCCATATCCTACGATCATATGGATCGACTTGGTAATACTTTAGCGGAAATCGCCGGCGAGAAAGCTGGTATTATAAAATCAGGGGTCCCGGTGGTTGTCAACGTTGCCGATCCGGAAGCGGCTAAAACGATAGCGCGGCGTGCTTATGAGATGAATGCGCCTCTATATGATGCAAACAGGATCAAATACAAAAATTTATATCGGGACCTTAACGGGCAGATATTCGACCTGAATATCTATGGAACAGATTATTGCGGGCTCGCCATCTCGATGCTGGGCGACCATCAGGTCAGGAATGCGACAACTGCTGTAACGGCCATGGAGATATTAAGAAAAACAGGACATGTCAAAGTTGCCAAGGAGCAATTCTATCAGGGCATGAAAAAGGCGAAGCAACCGGCCCGCTTTGAAATCGTGAAAGAAAACCCGTATTGGATATTGGACGGTGCTCATAATAAAGCGGGAGCTGAAGTCCTGGCTGAGACTGTGGGGAAATTGTTCCCTGGCTTTAAAATCCTCATGATCGTAGGGATTCTGGCGGACAAAGAAGTGGATGGTATGCTGGAGGAGTTTGCAAAAATCACGGATGATTTTATAGCTACTCAGCCTTCAAGTTCCAGAGCGCTGAGCTCTGCGGAACTATATTCAAAGCTGAAGAATAGAGGAAAGCGGGCAACCGAAGAGGCCGATTTGAATAAAGTATGCGAATTGGCCTTGAAAAAAACTCGGGAAGAACATTTTGAAGTGGTTTTATGTGGCGGATCGCTCTACCTAGTTGGAAAAATCAGGGAGATTATTAGTAATGATAGAAAATAATTCAGTTGAGAAAGTCTTGTTTTTTTATAATCCCCATGCCGGAAACGGTCTTTTTAAAAGCAATCTGGATTATGTAATAGAAAGATGCCAGATGAAAGGCTTATGTGTTGTCCCGGTGAGGGCGGAGTATGGCAATATGTTGTCCCGCGTCCTTTCAGAGATAGATCAAAATGAGTACAGGCAGATCATTGCAGCGGGAGGGGATGGCACCGTCAATATTTGCGTCAACGCAATGGTGGAAAACAACATCAGGCTGCCGCTAGCCGTATTCCCGGCGGGAACGGCCAATGATTTCGCGCATTTTCTTGAGCTGCCTCCGGGCATAACAGAAATGACGGATATTGCATTGGGCCATCATTTAACGAGCGTGGACGTGGGCATGGTCAACAATCGCTCATTTATCAACGTGGCGGCGATGGGCATGATGGTGGATGTCAGCCAGAAAACCGATCCAAATCTAAAAAACACATTAGGAGCACTGGCATACTATTTAACAGGGCTGACGGAAATGGCAAATTTAAGACCTCTTTCTATCAAGATCAAATCAAAGGAGATGGATTTCGAAGGCAATATGTATTTCATGCTGGTGATGAATGGAGCTTCCGCCGGAGGATTTCGACGAATATCACCCGATTCTGAAATCAATGATGGCAAGCTCAATGTAATCGTATTTAAGAAAATGCCGTTAACAGAATTTGGCCCTCTGATCATCAATTACCTTCAGGGCAACCATCAAAAAAATAAAAATGTTTTGCATTTCAAAACAGAAGAAATGTGGCTGGAATCCGATGAGGAGTTCGGCACGGACGTCGATGGTGAGGCGGGGGAAAAACTGCCCTTGCACTTTACAGTTTTGCCAAGCAGGCTTCAGGTTTTTACATTGAGAGACAATATGAAAGGGGCTATATGGTAGATGGTGGATCCCATGAATGAAGATTGCGCTTTTGACTGCTCGAACTGCGAGCTTGATTGCAGCCTTAAGAAAGTCAAGTTGGTTATGCGTGCTACTACGGATTACAATAAACTCGTTCCTTTCTTCATCGAAAATGAAATTGAGTATTCCGGTGAGGAGCCGGTTTCAACGGATATCGTAAAATGCTGGGAAGTCACCAGACAATCGGACGGCAAATTGCTGGGCGCATGTGTTCTTGCCATTCGAGAGGGAGAATTCATCATAGATGGCATTGCCATAAACACAAATTATCGTAAAGAAAAACTAGGGAAGCTTCTTTTGGAGAAAGCGATCAAAGAAGTCAGAGAGCTTGATGGAAGCAGTATATATTTGGTGGCAAGGGCTCCTGAGTTTTTTAGAAAAGCTGGTTTTAAAGCAATAGAATCGGATAAGGCGCCGCAATTCTTTGAATGTCTGACCTGCCCGCAATACGGTGTCGGATGCCACCCGGAAATAATGAAGCTGGAGGTATAAGGATGAAAATACTACTTGACGGAATGGGCGGGGATAACGCGCCGTACGCTTTAGTAAAAGGCGCTGTGGACGCAGCTGCAAAAATTCAACATGAAATAGTGATACTGGGTGATGAAGAAATTATTCGGGCCGAATTGGACCGGTATGAATATGACAGGGCAAAGATTTCAACTGTTCATGCGACCGAGGTGATCACCAATGAAGAAGCCCCGGTCAAAGCGGTAAGAACAAAACAGGACTCTTCGCTGGTAAAAGGAATAAACATGCTGAAGGAAGGCCAGGGGGACATATTTATTTCAGCCGGCTCAACGGGAGCCATGATGGCTGCAGGATTATTCATTCTCAAGGCGATAGAAGGCATTGACAGACCGGCCATCGCCAGCGTATATCCGATCCTGGGAAAAGGCGCATCCCTTCTTGTCGACGCCGGAGCGAATTCGGAATGCAGGGCTGTCAACCTTCTTCAATTTGCATGCATGGGCGACATTTATATGAAAAAAGTGATGGGCATAGAGAACCCCAGGGTAGGTCTTGTGAACATCGGAGTGGAAGAGCAAAAGGGAACGGCCACAATCAAGGAAGCTTATAAACTACTGGCAAAAAGCGATTTGAACTTCATCGGGAATGTCGAAGCAAGAGAAGTTCCAGGCGGTGCATGCGACGTCATCGTTGCAGACGGCTTTGTAGGCAATGTTATTTTAAAGCTGACAGAAGGACTGGCTCTAAACATCCTGAGCACCGTCAAGGACAAATTGACTTCAGGGTTTGTGGCAAAAGTCGGTGCCGCATTGTTATACAAGAAAATGATGGAGCTGAAGGAAGAATTCGATTACTCCGAATATGGCGGCGCGCCGCTACTCGGGATCAAAGGGCCTATCGTAAAAATGCATGGGTCATCGAATGAAAAAGCTGTTATGAATTCGATCCTAAAAGCGGTGCCTTTCATGGAAGGGAAAGTCGTTGAAATGATTGAAAGCGCGGTGGCCGAATTGAAAGGAATAGAAAGCATTGAACAAGATTGAAAGCAAACTCGGGTATGAATTTTGTGACAAACAATTACTCGAGAATGCTTTGACTCACAGTTCCTGTATTAAAGACAGATCCGAGAAAGTTGCAAAAAGCAATCAGCGGCTTGAATTCTTAGGGGATGCGTTTTTAGATGCCATCATCAGCGAGGAGCTCTACAAAAGCCTGCCGCATATGGAAGAAGGCCGATTGACCAAAATACGAGCCAGAGTAGTATGTGCGGAATCCTTGGCGGCTGTCGGAAAAGAAATAGGGATAGGTGAACACATCCTGCTGGGCTTCGGAGAAAAGCGAACAGGTGGCAGCAAGAAAATTTCCATTACCGCAGACACGATGGAAGCGCTCATTGGCGCCATATATTTGGATGGAGGATATGGGGAGACCCGTGCATTCATATTGAGGCACTTCAATAATAGATTACGGGAAGCTATCGAATCCGGCGCCGGCGCCGACTATAAAACCACTCTTCAGGAAATTCTTCAAGCAGATGGGGAAAGGAATTTTTTCTATCGAGTCACTAATGAGGATGGGCCGGATCATGAAAAAACATTCTATGTAGAATTGGTTTTGAATGATCATGTCATCGGCAGGGGAAAAGGGATGAGTAAAAAAGAAGCGGAACAGAACGCGGCAAAAGCGGCGCTTGAAAGGAGAGGCAGCATTGTATTTTAAAAGAATAGAAATGCAGGGATTCAAATCCTTCGCCGAACCTGTTGCGATCGAACTAAATGAAGGGATCACCTGTATTGTGGGCCCAAACGGGTCGGGGAAAAGCAATATCAGCGATGCGATCAGTTGGGTGCTTGGTGAGCAGAGCCCAAAGATGCTGCGAGGCGGAAAGATGGACGAAGTGATTTTTGCCGGTACTGCCGCAAGAAAATCAAGGGGCATGGCCGAAGTTACTTTGATCATCGATAATACAAAAGGCCTTTTGCCCGTAGATTTTAGCGAGGTGGCCATCACAAGGAGGATGTACCGATCCGGTGAAAGCGAATATGCCATCAACAACAGCCCTTGCAGGTTGAGAGATATTCGTGATTTGATCATGGATACCGGCATCGGCGTTGATGGCTACAGTATCATAAGACAGGGCAAAATCGCTGATATCATCAGTAATAAGACGGAGTCCAGGCGGGAAATATTTGAATCAGCAGCCGGGATCATAACCTATAGAAACAAAAAGGCCGAAACCGAAAGGAAATTGGCCTCTTCAAATCAGCAGCTCGAACGGGTCAATGATATCATCTGTGAAATAGAAACAAGAATCGACGGTCTCAAAGAGGAAAGTGAAAAAGCATCTGAATACCTGAAGCTCCGTGACAGATTCAGGGAGCTCGAGATCAACATCACCCTTCGGAACATAGAAAAGGTCGAAGCCAATACTGAAGCGATTATAAGAGAACTTGAAACTTCGACCGATGAGATCCGGACAATACGTGATCAAAAGGAAAACATTGACAAAGAAGTCAATGAAAGCAGAGAAAAGAATTTGATTCTGGAAGGACTGAATGAAGAGGCTTCTTTGAAGCATATCACCCTCATCGATGCGATCAATTCCCTTGTAAGCAAAAGTACTATCGATTCTGAAAGACTGTCAAATATAGAAACAAATGCTGCCAGGCTGGAAAAAGAACTGGCTGATCTATCGGAGAAGCTCGACAGGGAACAAAAAAACGCACAGGCGCAACATCTGATAAAAGAAGAAACAGATAAAAAAATGGCGGCACTGGCGGCAGAGCTGCAAAATAGAATCGCTGAACATACGGAAAAGACTGCGAAATATTCAGCGGCACTTCTGGATCTCGATTCTGAAAAGAATGAGATTTTCACGCTTCTGGCAGAGGAAGCAAACAAGAAAGCCGAAGCCTCAAGCATCAATAGTCTAAAAGCAGGTCTTACAAAACGCAAGTACCAGCTTCTGGAGGAAAAGAAATCTTCTGAAGCGGAAATGCGCGATCTGTTGCAGAATATCCAAGATGCCGGGGCGGAAAAGGATAATTTCAATAGCAAGCTCATTGACTTAAAAAACAGAAACAGTGAAATGAAGCTGCTCCAGAACGACTTGACTATCAGAGAACGCCAGTTATCGAAGGAAATAGAGCAGATAAAAGTCGAACTTGGGCAATTGTCAGCCAGAAAGAAAACCATCGAAGAGATGGAGGCAAACTATGAAGGCTATAACAATGCTGTCAAGTATATAATGAAATCTGGCCTTAGAGGTTTACACGGAACGGTTGCGGACTTGATCAGCGTTCCGGCTGGTTTGGAAATCGCTATTGAAACTGCCCTTGGAGGGAATATCCAGAATATCATCTGTGAAACGGATCAGGACGCAGGAGAAGCCATTAATGCTTTAAAGGAAAACAGAGCCGGGAGACTTACATTTCTTCCGGTGCATTCCATAAGGCCGGATCGCATCGACAGGGAGGGCAGGCTGCCGGATATTAATGGCGTCCGAGGCTTTGCTGTGGATATTATCGAGTTTGATGAAAAATATAGAAATGTGATGGAATATCTTCTTGGCAAGGTCGTGATCGTTGATACAATGAATCATGCGGTGGATCTTTCAAAGAAGACAAAGGGATTTCGTTTCGTGACTCCTGAAGGGGAGCATATCAATGCCAATGGCGCGATAACAGGCGGTAGACATAAAAACAGTTCCGGCAATCTTCTGGAAAGAAAAGCAGAGATCGATTTATTGGCAAACAAATCCAATGAAAAGGACGGGATCCTGAAAAAACTCGAGAATGAAAGCGAAGCTTTAAAGCTCCAACTGAAAAGTTCCGCGGAAGAAGCTGCCCGGTTTGATACTGAAATAAGAAATGTTGAATTGGATGCGCTGACAGGCAAGGCCCAGTTGGAAGCAATGAAGGAGGCTCTTTCAAACCTTCAGACCCGACAAGCAGGAAGAGAGCGGGAACTGAGGAATATCGAAACAGAGTCCGGACATTCCGAAGAGTTGGAAGAGAAGTTGACTGCTCAGGCAAATACGGCCAGAATAAAAGCCGGAGAAATTGAAAGAAAAATAGAACAGTCTCTGTTACAGCATGAAGATCTGAAACAGGAGATAGAAAATCTCAGTGAGGCGATCACAAGGTCAAGAATGGCAACATCCTCCTGTGAAAGTGAAAAGCAGGGGATCGACACGCTTGTAACGATGATCAAAAAGAGCATAGCTGAGATGACTGAAGAAAAAAAGTCAAAGGAAGCGCTCCTTGCTGATTACAAAAAAGAACGAGATGGGATAATGGGAGGCACAGGAGACTATTCTGAACTGATCAGACGGAAGGAAGAAGAAAAACGGAAGATCGAAGATTATATCAATGAATTAAAAGAGGAAAAAGCTTCCGTATTCACCAGATTCAACCAGGCATCACGGGATAAAGAAAAACTTGACGAGAGGCTTGAGAGACTCGCAGCATCCAGACTTGAATTGGAGATCCGGCGCGGGAAAAACGAAACCCTGATAGACACCTACAAGGAAAAACTCTGGGAGGATTTCGAAATTTCATATTTCCATGCTCTGGAACTCCGGAAGCAAGATTTTGTAATATCTAATGCGATCAAGGAAGATCGCGAAATTCGTAATAGGATAAAAGAATTGGGCGAGGTAAATGTCGGAGCAATCACAGAATATGCCCAGATAAGCCAACGTTATCATTTCTTGACCATGCAGCGGGCCGATATATTGGAAGCAACGGATATTCTGAAAAGAATTATCGACGATACTGACCGTATCATCAGGGAACGTTTTAAAGAAAGCTTCGATGAAGTATCCGTTAATTTTGAAAAGTATTTCAATGAACTTTTTGGCGGCGGCAGCGCGAAGCTGGTCCTTGTCAACGAGGAGCAGCCGCTGGAATCGGAAATCGAAATCGTAGCACAGCCACCGGGGAAAAAACTGAGCAACATCAGCCTTCTTTCCGGAGGAGAAAAAACAATGACGGCCATCGCTTTGATGTTTGCGGTGCTTAAAGCAAAACCAACGCCATTTTGTATATTGGATGAAATCGAGGCGTCATTGGACGAATCCAACATAAACAGATTCATTAGAATCCTTAAGAATTTTGGAGAAGACATCCAGTTCGCCTTAGTCACCCACCAGAAAGCGACAATGGAGCATGCCGACTCCCTTTACGGCATAACAATGGCCGAACAGGGGATATCCAAAGTTATTTCCCTGAAGCTGGGTGAAGAATTTGATTTAGGAGAAAATTGATGGAATTCAGAGAAAAAAAGTCCTTTTTTGGAAGGATGTCCGAGCGTATTTCAGATGTAATAATGGCAAGAGGAAGGGTCGATGAGGAATTGATGGATCAGCTGGAAGAGGTGCTGATCACTTCTGATATCGGTATGGAAACAACAATGCATATCGTTGAAGACCTTAGGAAGGCCGTTAAGAATGAAAACATCGCCAGCCCGGAAGGTGTCAAAAAAAGACTGAAAACCATAATGGCCGCCATCGTCGATAAAGGCGAGGCCTCAAAGCTTTCCGATGAAACGCCTTTGGTCATTCTGGTGGTCGGCATCAACGGTGGCGGGAAAACCACAACAATAGGCAAACTTGCCAGGAGAGAAAAAGCAAGCGGTAAAACCGTGTTGCTCGCAGCAGCGGATACCTTCAGGGCCGCCGCTTCCGAGCAACTGGAAATATGGGGCCAGCGCAACGGGGTCAATGTCATCAAACACCAAGAAGGAGCAGACCCGTCAGCAGTGATATACGACGCGATCAAGTCCGCAAAAGCCCGTGGGATCGATGTGTTGATCTGTGATACAGCGGGAAGGCTTCAAAATAAAAAAAATCTGATGCTGGAACTTGAAAAAATGAACAAAGTCATCGACAGGGAATATCCGGAAGCCGCAAAGGAAACCATACTGGTGCTTGATGCAACTACGGGCAAAAACGCGGTATCTCAAGCCAAGGAATTCGGCGAAGTTACGGCGTTGACCGGAATCATTTTAACGAAGCTGGACGGGACTGCAAAAGGCGGCATCGTAATAACAATAGCGGACGAACTGAATATACCGGTCAAGTTTATCGGTATTGGAGAAGGCATCGACGATTTGAAAGAATTCGATGCCGAGGATTTTGTAGGAGGCATTTTTGATGAGTAAGCCGATCGTGGCTGTGGTGGGCCGCCCCAATGTGGGCAAATCCACTTTTTTCAACAAAGTTATAGGCAAGAGGATCTCTATCGTCGAAGATACCCCGGGCGTGACCCGGGATAGGATATATGCGGAAGCGGAATGGCGTGGAAAGGCCTTTGCACTGATCGATACCGGGGGGATCGAGCCGGACAGCAAGGATGTAATCCTTTCGCAGATGCGGGCCCAGGCACAGATAGCTATGGAAACAGCTGATGTCATTATTTTTATGGTCGATGGAAAAGCCGGCCTGACTGCTTCGGACCGTGAAGTGGCCAATATGCTTCTGCGCACAGGGAAAAAAGTAATACTTGTTGTCAATAAAATCGACACACCGAAGATGCCTGCTGATTTTTACGATTTTTATGAACTGGGATTGGGAGACCCTATCGCTATATCATCGGTCAATATGCTGAACTTCGGCGACTTGTTGGACGAAATCGTCAATAGTTTTCCTGTGGCATCGACCGATGAAGAGGAAGATGTGACTGGAATCGCAGTGGTCGGAAAGCCGAATGTCGGAAAATCATCCCTGGTCAATGAGCTGCTTGGAGAAAATAGAGTGATCGTATCGCCCATTGCAGGCACCACCAGAGACTCCATCGACACCCCTTTTACCTGGCAAGGGGAGAAATATAACCTGATCGACACAGCCGGTATCAGAAGACGTTCAAAAGTAGATGAAGATATCGAAAAATTCAGCGTTATCAGAGCCATCGCCGCCATTGAAAGATGCGATGTATGCCTTTTAATGATCGATGCTGTCGACGGAGTGACCGAACAGGATAAAAAAATAGCCGGCATTGCGCATGAAGCCGGCAAAGGGATCGTCATCGTTGTAAACAAATGGGATCTGATCAAAAAAGAAACCAATACCATGAGGGATTTTGAGAAAGAAATAGCCAGAGAACTTTCCTTTATGCCTTATGCACCGATGGTTTTTATATCGGTAACAGAAAAGCAGCGGGTAAAGAATGTTATGGAACTGTCCAAATATGTGGCCGAGAAACGTGCCATGAGAGTTTCTACAGGGCAACTGAACAGCCTGATCCAGGATGCCATGATGATGAGGCAGCCGCCTTCCGACAAGGGCAAGAGGCTGAAGGTATACTATGTAGCCCAAGTGGGAGTAAAGCCGCCGCTGTTTTCTTTTCAGGTCAATAAGCGGGCATTGATGCATTTTTCATATTCCAGATATCTGGAAAACAAAATCAGGGAGAGCTTTGGCTTCGAAGGGACTTCCATTAAATTTGTCTTTAGGGAAAAAGGCGAAAAAGAAGTATAAGGAGGAGCAGGACGTGGGTCTTATTATTATCATCATAATAACTTTGACTGCCGGCTACTTTATCGGAAGCATTTCCCCGGCGATCATCATCAGCCGGATCAAAGGCACTGACATTAGAAATGAGGGCAGCGGGAATGCAGGGTCTACAAATGTTCTGAGGGTTTTCGGCGCAAGAGCGGCCGCAGTGACCTTGCTGGTGGATGTGCTGAAGGGTGCAGCGGCAGTGTGGATCGGGACAGCTGCAGGCGGTATCGAAGCGGTTAACGAGGTCATAGAATACGGTCCGGAAATATTGGCCATGTTTACGGGATATGCAGCTATGTGCGGGCATAATTGGCCGATCTTGCACGGATTCAAAGGGGGGAAAGGCGTAGCCACAGCTTTTGGAGTGCTGCTTGCCGTCAATTATATCATTGCCCTGGTTTCCCTCGGCATCCTTTTAATAATTGTTCTGATAACAAAACGTGTTTCAGCCGGTTCTATTATCGCCTCTGCTTTGCTTCCGGTGACCGCTCAGGTATTCGGAGCCGAAGCTATGAAAAACTACCCGGCGGCATACATCGGATTTGCTTTTTTAGTGGCCGTCACTATCATATTCAAGCATCGCGCAAATATATGCAGGATCGCAGCGGGAACCGAACCTAAACTCAGTTTTAAGAAAAAGGAGAAAGCTCAATGAAAAAGATAGGAGTAATAGGAGCCGGCAGTTGGGGCACCGCTCTGGCAGTGACCTTGTCAGACAACGGGCACTTGGTGAAAATTTCGGATGTCGACGCCGAACACCTGAAAGCAATGGAACGGGATCGCGAAAATAAAAAATATTTGCCTTATGTCAAGTTCGGCGACAACATTTCGATCGCATATAGCACGGAAGAAGCTTTGATGGACGTGGATATAGCCCTTTTTGCAGCTCCTGCACAGCATTTCAGATCTGCTCTGGCGTCTGCACTGCCGTATTTAAAAGACCAAATCATCGTGAATGTTGCCAAAGGCATAGAGCAAAAGAGCCTGAACAGGATGTCGGAAATAGCTGAACAACTGGCTCCTGGGCATCCTTATGTGGCTTTGTCAGGTCCAAGTCATGCTGAAGAGGTGGGATTAAAGCTGCCTACGACCGTTGCGGTAGCGGCAAAGGATATGAAGTATGCCGATACGATCCAGGAGGAATTCATAACGGATCGATTCAGAATATATACCAACCGGGACATCATCGGCGTCGAGCTTGGAGGCGCCTTGAAGAACATCATTGCTTTGGGCGCGGGGATTTCAGATGGAATGGGATTCGGAGACAATGCGAAAGCCGCCATGATGACCAGAGGAATCGCTGAAATAGCCCGGCTTGGCATGAAATTGGGAGCGGAAAGAGAAACATTTTTAGGTCTTTCCGGCATTGGCGACTTAATTGTGACCTGCACCAGCATGCATAGCAGAAACCGGCGATGCGGCATCATGATCGGGGAAGGCATGGCTCCTGCTGATGCTGTTCAGAAGGTGGGCATGGTCGTCGAGGGAATGTACACCACCGACGCTGCCTATGAGCTGGCGAAAAAGGTCGATGTTGAAATGCCTATAACAGAAGTCATTTATGGAGTGATAAACGAAAATATGGACGTTAAATATGCTGCCAATGCATTGATGACAAGGGACAGGAAGCACGAATAACAGAATGCAGACATTGAATCCAATAACAAAATTTCATATCAGGACCTTTGGCTGCCAAATGAACGAGCACGATTCTGAAACCATCGCGGGGCTTCTCCTTCAAGAAGGCATGGCTCCGGTCGATAAAGCCGGCGATGCGGATATTGTCATCATCAATACATGCAGTGTTCGCGAAAATGCAGACAAGAGTTTTTTTGGCACGCTGGGGCAGTTTAAGAAAAAGAAAGAACAAAATCCTGAATTCATCGTGTGTGTGGGCGGCTGCATGATGCAGCAGCAGCATATCGTCGATTCGGTAAAAAAGAAGTATCCCTGGGTGGACATTGTTTTTGGGACTCATAATCTACAGGAACTGCCGGGATTGATCCAAAATGTAAAAAGTGAAAAAAGTAAATTGGTCGACGTATGGGAAGAGGCTGGAGCCATTATCGAAGGGCTTCCTGCCAAAAGGCTTTTCAAGCATAAGGCGTACGTCAATATCATGTATGGATGCGATAATTTTTGTTCTTATTGCATCGTTCCTTACACCAGAGGCAGAGAACGCTCAAGAAAACCCGGAAATATCCTGAACGAAGTTAAAAAACTAGTGGAAGATGGCGTGATCGAAGTCACGCTGTTAGGGCAGAACGTCAATTCGTACAAGCCTGATTTTACAAGACTTCTCTATGATCTTTCCGATATCGAAGGCTTGGAGAGGATTCGATTCATGACTTCCCATCCAAAGGATCTGAGCGATGAATTGATCCGCGCATTCAGCGAACTGCCTAAATTGTGCAATTATATACATCTGCCGGTCCAGTCCGGCGATAATAATATATTGTCAAGAATGAACAGGCGCTATACCCGTGAGGATTATCTTACGATAATAGAAAAGTTAAGAGAAGCCGTGCCAGATATAGCGATCAGCACGGACATCATTGTTGGATTCCCCGGAGAGACAGAAGAGGAATTCGAAAACACGCTGGATCTATGCAGAAGGGTTGGATTCGATTCTGCTTTCACTTTTCTGTATTCAGTCAGAAAAGGGACTCCGGCTGCAGATTTCCAAGAGCAGGTGCCGGAAGCGATCAAACACGAAAGATTCAACCGTCTTGTGGCAATTATCAATGAAAGCCAAGCAATAAAAAATTCCGAATATGCCGGCAGAGTCGAAAAAGTGTTGGTAGAGAGCCTTTCTAAGAGAAATACGAAAACTTGCTCGGGGAGGACGGAATCCTTTAAACTGGTGAACTTTAAAGCGGATATGGAAGATATAGGCAAAATCATCAGGGTTAGAATTACAGAGGCAAAAACCTTCAGCTTGGATGGAGAAAAGGTAGTATAGATGTTTAATTTTATTTTCAGCCACATACCGGCATTGGCAATGGCGACGTTCGCCTTGAACTTCGTCATTGCTGCTGCAATCATTTTTCTGGAAAGAAAAAATCCATCGACCACTCTGGCATGGTGCCTGATACTATTCATATTGCCTGTCATCGGCGCATTTCTCTATTTTATGCTGTCAAACATCTTCGTCAGAAACAAGGTCATGAAATTTACTACTGAAGAGGAGGCCTTGATCCATGCTTCTCTACAGCGGCAGATGGCTGACATGGAGTGTGGATATTATCACTTTAATAGTCCGGATACGTTGATTTGGATGGACATGCTCAAGCTGCATCAGATCCTAGGCAAAGCTTATTATACTCAGGACAATGAAATCGAGATCATTATCGACGGCAAAGAAATGTTTGATGCTTTACTGAATGATATCAAAAATGCAAAGACATCCATTGATATTCTATACTTCATAGTTAAACCCGACGAGGTCGGGATGAAGTTCCTGAACGCGTTGACGGAGAAAGCAAAGGAGGGCGTTCAGGTAAGACTCCTGGCAGATGGGCTGGGAAGCAAAAGATTGAACAGGAAAGATTTAAAAGATTATCGTGCAGCCGGTGGCAAATTCGCCTTCTTTTTCCCGCTAAGGCTAAAGTATATCAATCCCAAACTGAACTACCGAAACCACAGAAAACTTGTTATCATCGACGATGCCATAGGTTATGTGGGCGGCTTCAACATCGGAAGAGAATATCTCGGATTGAAGAAAAAATTCGGATATTGGCGGGATACACAATTGAGGATACAGGGTAGCGCGATCCAAGATATGAAAGCCAGATTTCTGCTGGATTGGCGAGTTGCAGCTAAAGAAAAAATTATGATCAATGAGGCATATGCTTCAAAAATTAACGGCAAGGGTACAACCGGAATCCAAATAGTCAGCAGCGGGCCGCACACATCAAAGGAAGAAGTCAAACGCGGCTTCAATAAAATGATAACCACGGCACAGAGAAAAATATGGATCCAGACACCTTATTTCGTTCCTTCCGGAAGCCTACAAGAAAATTTGAAGGTCGCCATATTGTCCGGTGTTGATGTCAGGATCATGATTCCATCCATGCCCGATCATTTGTTTGTTTATTGGGCAACCTGGTCTTATATTGGAGTGCTGCTGAGATTGGGGGCTAAAGTGTATATCTATGACAAGGGATTTCTTCATGCCAAAACAATGGTGGTCGATGGCGAAGTATCAACGGCAGGAACGGCCAATTTTGACAGAAGAAGTTTTAAACTCAGTTTTGAAACGAATGTTTTCATATACGGTTCAAAAGAAGCAAAAATGATGGAGGATATCTTTATCAAAGATTTGGAAAATTGCCATGAACTCACCGCCGAAGCATACGCCCGGCGCGGGACGTGGATCAAAGCCAAGGAATCAATATGCAGACTGCTGTCTGACTTACTCTAACAAAGAAAGGAAAAGGATAATGTTTGATGATTTGAAAGTGGAAGACCGTGAAATTTACGATGCAATCATGCGTGAAGAGGCCAGACAAGAGCATAAATTAGAAATGATCGCCTCGGAAAATTTTACTAGCAAGGCTGTAATGGAGGCCTGTGGAAGCATACTGACAAACAAGTATGCGGAAGGCTATCCAGGCAAAAGGTATTATGGCGGGTGCGAACATGTCGACGAAGTTGAAAATATGGCTATTGAAAGGGCAAAGGAACTTTTCGGGGCAGAATATGCCAATGTACAGCCCCATAGCGGATCTTCCGCAAATATAGCCGTTTATTTTGCATTGCTGAAGCATGGGGACACCGTACTGGGGATGGACCTTACCAATGGGGGGCATCTCACGCATGGAAGCCTTGCCAATTTTTCAGGGCAGTACTTTAACTTTATACCGTACGGATTGAATCCTGAAACAGAGACGATCGACTTCGATCAGGTTCGCGCGCTTGCTAAAAAACATCGTCCAAAGATGATCGTGGCAGGAGCGTCTGCTTACCCAAGAATCATATACACCGAACTGTTCAGAGAAATCGCAGACGAAGTGGGCGCGTTGCTCATGGTCGACATGGCGCATTATGCAGGCCTGGTGGCAGGGGGGATGCATCCGAATCCTGTAGAATATGCAGATATTGTTACAGCGACGACACATAAAACATTGAGAGGGCCTCGAGGCGGGATCATCCTTGCCAAAAAAGAATTCGGTCCGGCGATCAATAAGGGAATATTCCCGGGAGTTCAGGGAGGCCCGCTCATGCATGTTATTGCAGGCAAAGCGGTCTGCTTTAAGCAAGCCCTTGATCCAGAGTTTAAAACTTACGCCAGACAGATCGTATCGAACGCCCAGGTCCTTGCCGAAGAGCTGATGGCGAGAGATTACAGACTGGTATCAGGAGGAACGGACAACCACCTGATGCTGGTAAGCCTGATCAACAAAGGCCTGACCGGCAAAGAAGCTGAGGCCATGCTGGATGAAGCCAATATTACAACCAATAAAAATACTGTGCCAAATGATCCGCAGGGGCCGTTCGTCACCAGCGGGCTGAGATTGGGGACTCCGGCTCTCACCACAAGAGGGTTTAAAGAAGACGAGATCAGACGGGTTGCTGAAGCAATAAGCCTGGTTCTTGATAACAAAGGGGAGGCTTCAAAAGCCGATCAAGCAAAGATCATCGTGAAGGATCTTTGCGAAAGATTCCCGTTGAGCAATGTGGAGAAATAGAGGATGATGAGATTTCTTAATCCCATGACCTTGATATTTCTCGCTCTCATGCTGTTCAGCTCCCTGACAAGCGGCAGGTTTGAAAATCCACAGGCATGGTTGATGAGCACATTGTTGATGATGCCAGCTATTTTGATCGGCCTTTCGTTTCATGAATTCGCTCATGCTTATGTTGCGAACAAATTGGGAGATCCTACGCCAAAGTATCAGGGAAGAGTGACGGTCAATCCGCTGGCGCACGTAGACCCGATCGGTATCATATGTCTGATATTTTTAGGCTTCGGATGGGGATTGCCGGTTCAGATAAACCCTAGGTATTTCAAGAACACCAGGAGAGACGAATTTCTGGTAGCCATATCCGGGGTCACTCTGAATTTCATCCTGGCTATTGTGTTTGCAGGTATGGTCAAACTGATTGAGGTTATCGCTTTGGGCTTTGCGATGACTTCTATGGGTGAAATCGTTATTGAGGTGCTACTTTATGTAGTAAAAATCAACCTTGTGCTGATGGTCTTCAATCTGCTGCCTGTACCGCCATTGGATGGATTCAACATTATTACACAAGTATTCAACCTGAAGCAAAACGAGTTATATTATAAAATCTATGATAAAGGCATGATCATACTGCTGGTCCTGATTTTATTCAATATCACAGATGTCTTGATATTTCCGGCGCTTAATTTCTTTTATAACTTAGTAATGGGTATATTTTTTTAAAAAACAGGAAGGCGCCGCAACCGGCGCCTTCCTGTTTCTAGGATCAATTATCGATCAAATAATAACTGTTATTCATTGTGGCGAAGCTTTGACTTGTCCATATGGATCGCCATGGCAGCAGCGCCGGCTTCCGGATCCTTTGATTTGAAGGCTTCAAAAATAGCCTTGTGTTCAGCCAGTACGGAGTCAAGATAATCATCCTGATAAACTGAATTCCGGCTGCTATGCTTGATGTAGATCTGATAGGATGAGAGTACATGCTGAAGCATTCGATTTTTCGCTGCACTATAGATGATCTGGTGGAAGCCGGTATTAATGTTCAGCATTTTTTCAATATCGTTCTTTATCGTATAGAATTCCATGAATTCAAAAGTTTCTTCCAGAGCCTCAAACTCGTCGTCGCTGATGCGTTCGATCGCCCATCGAACAGCCTGGATTTCGTATGCCTTTCTAAGTTCGTAAATATCCATCAGATCCTGATCAGAAAAACCCACCACAAAAGCTCCTCTGTTTGGTATATTCTCAACAAGGCCGTCCATTTCAAGCTGTCTGAGAGCCTCCCTGACCGGTGTACGGCTTACGTTGTATTCCATACAAAGATCCTGTTCGGTAAGTTTTTGACCGGGTTTCAATTTCCCGCATAAAATATCCTTTTGAAGTTGTACGAACAAGGTCCCGGATAACGGCTGATTATTTGGTTTCATATCTAAAACATACTTTTTGATTTCCATTTAGTTCAGTCTCCTTCGTTTAAAGGGCGAGTTCCGATCATTCAACTCGATCGCCTTTTAAATGGGATAATACGGTATCAGCGAAAGCTTCTGCTGTATCCCTATGTCCGTCACCTGCCATGACCATCTTGGTGTTGGCATAGTCCAACGCTTTTCCAAGGGCATTGGCCTTTTCTGTTTTTCCGATATGCCTGAGCATCATTTCTGCTGCGTTGAGAAGACTGGCAGGGTTGGCAAGATTTGCGTTGCCTCTGGCGACCATCCTCAATCCCGAACCATGAATGGCTTCGAACATTGCATGCTTTGATCCGATATTTGCGCTGCCTGCAGTGCCGACACCACCCTGTATCTGAGCCGCTTCGTCTGTTAGTATGTCTCCATAAAGGTTTGGCGCGATGATCACGTTGAAGTTTTTTTGCACCCGTGGATTGATGAGGTTTGCAGCCATGATGTCGACATACCAGTCATCAGTAGCAACATCAGGATATTCTTTTGCTATTCTGTAACAGATGTCCAGGAAACGTCCGTCGGTTTTTTTAATGATATTGGCTTTGGTGACAATAGATACTCTGAGATTGCCGTTCGCTTTGGCATATTCAAAGGCCGCACGGGCGATTCTCTCAGTTCCTGCATCCGTCGTCACTTTAAAATCAAAGGCCAGCTCTCCGCAATCGATCCCTTTGCTGCCTAAAACGTATTCGCCCTCTGTGTTCTCCCTGTAAAAAACCCAATTAATGTTTTTCTCCGGGATGCTGACTGGCCTTACATTGGCGAAAAGATCCAGCTCACGTCTCAAGGCAACATTTGCACTCTCAAGATTGGGCCCGGTCCCCTGATTGTCCGGGGTCGTAGTCGGACCTTTCAGAAGCAGATCGCACTCTTTGATCTCTTTTAAGACCTCGCCCGGGAGTGTGTTTCCCTGTGCAATCCTGTTTTCGATGGTCAGCCCCTCTATTTTTCTGAGTTCTATTTTTCCGGAGGACAGATCTTCAGCCAACAAATATTCCAGCACCCGAATTGTCTCATCCATGATCACTGGGCCGATCCCATCTCCCGCGATGGTACCGATCACCACTTTTTCAGCCTTGCTGTAGTCCGGGAAAGACGATGCGCCCATGGACCTGCTTCTTTCCTGCTGTTCAAGCAGCACTTTTTCAAAAGCTTCGATGTATTTTGAATTATTCACTGTGTTATCCATAATATCTCCCTTAATATAGTTGTATGTAAAATTAAAGATTGATTTTTCCACCCTTTAAAATCATGTCGATTTCATTATCTGAAAAATGGGTAGCGGTCCGATAGGTCTTACCGGTATTAATGTTTTTTATATCGACATGGCCGGACTTGACCTGCTCCCGGGCATTTTCGATAACAAGCTTATCTCCCAGATTAAATCCGTCTATCTCATCCGGATTCTCAAAAACTAAAGGTAGAATCCCGCTGTTGATAAGATTAGCCCTGTGTATCCGCGCAAAGGATTTGGCAAGAACGAACTTAATCCCAAGATAAAGCGGAGCAAGGGCAGCATGTTCACGGCTGGATCCCTGACCGTAATTCTCTCCTCCAACGATGGAGCAGCTTCCTGCGGATTTGCAGTGCTGCGGAAATTCCCGATCCAGTTTTTCGAAACAGAATTCCGAAAGATAAGGGACATTGGACCGATACGGCAAAAGCCTTGAGTCTGAAGGCATAATATCGTCTGTTGTAATATTATTGCCAACTTTCAAAGTCACTACGGTTTCCAGCATATCCGGCAAATCGGTATTCCGAGGAAATGGCTTGATGTTAGGCCCCATTGCCAAGGCGTTTTCTTTGCCTCTTCCATCAGGGTAAACGATGAAATGATCATTAGGCTCAAAGATTTCACTTTTTATGTCTGGCAGTTTGATCCCCGCTTCATTTCCATCTGTAAGAATCCCCGATATAGCTGATACGGCAGCGGTCTCCGGACTTACAAGATAGACATCAGCATCGTTTGTTCCACTTCTCCCTTTGAAATTTCGATTAAAGGTTCTCAAGGATACCGCTCCGGACTTTGGCGATTGGCCCATGCCGATACATGGACCGCAAGCATTCTCAATTATTCTTGCACCGGCATCGATAAGATCTGCCAATGCTCCGTTGGATGCCATTTTGGATAGGATACGGCTTGATCCCGGTGAAATGACAAGGCTGACATCATCAGCGACTTTTTTGCCTTTGAGAATTGCCGCCACCTTCATCAGGTCTGTGTATGAAGAGTTGGTGCAGCTTCCTATAGCGACCTGATCCACCTTGATCGGCCCTATTTCTCTCACAGTCTTGACGTTGTCCGGGCTATGCGGCATGGCTGCCATCGGAATGATGGATGAAAGATCCACGGTCATTTCCTCATCGTATACGGCGTCCGGATCTGCTGAAAGAGGGACATATACATCTGCTCTTCCTTGAGATTCCAAATACTCTTTTGTGTTATCATCGCTCGGGAAAATAGAAGTAGTTGCACCCAGCTCGGCGCCCATGTTGGTGATGGTGGCTCTATCTGTTACGGAAAGGGTTTTTACACCTTCACCGGCATATTCAATGATCCTGCCGACACCGCCCTTAACGGTCAACTCTTTCAATATATATAATATGATATCTTTTGCCGAAGACCATGCGGGAAGCTGCCCTATAAGTTCAACTTTCATTATTTTCGGAACAGTAAGGCTGTAGGTGCCTTTGGCCATTGCCATGGCTACATCAAGGCCGCCAGCGCCGATGGCGATCATCCCCAGACCACCGCCGGTGGGGGTATGACTGTCGGAACCCAGAAGGGTTTTTCCCGGAACACCGAAGTTCTCTAAATGGAGCTGATGACAGATCCCATTGCCGGGTTTACTGTATAACACACCATGCCGCTTGGCCACGCTTTTAATAAACTCGTGATCATCTGCATTTTCAAAACCTGTCTGCAGGGTGTTATGGTCCACATAAGCGACGGATAATTCGGTTTTAATATGATCGACATTCATGGCTTCAAGTTGGAGGTAAACCATCGTTCCAGTAGAATCCTGAGTGAGGGTTTGATCTATTTTGATAGTGATTTCCTCACCCGGAGCAAGAAGTCCATTAACAAGATGATTTTCGAGAATTTTGTAGCTCAGATTTTTCCCCATAGTATTCTCCTTCAATTAGACGCAGTATTGTACATTTGTATACAAGTGTACAATACTGCGTCTGTGATGTCAATAAAAAAAGCCCCGCAAGGAGCTGATTTAATAAGTTATCGTGGCGGTTCCAAACCACTCATCAATAGATCGATATAATCCTCTTCATTCCAGGATGAAGAGTCTATTGGAATCGGGATTTGAATGGCATCGGCAGGAGAACAGCGCCCCGCCTTTATGGTGATGTAGTTGTTCATTCCTCCTATGACAGATGCAGCAGCCATGGAGAGATTGATGTTGCCAATTTCACCGGCTTTGGCACCTGCGGTTAAAATGCCGAGGACCGTCTTATACTGCATGACGATGATATCGTGAAGGATCCTAAGGATTTCAATAGAAACATTGTTAACCGGATTGAGAAGCTGCTGTGTGAGATCCGGCATATTCGAGCCATACTTATCCATAAGCTTCATTAAACCGGAAAGGTATGCCTTAAGCTGTTCTCTGCAGCCTGTTTCCTTATCGACCTTTTTAGAAATTTGTTGAAAATCCCTGACGACTACTTTGCTTAAGACCTCCAATAATATTTCTTCTTTACTGGAAAAATACTCGTAAACCGTACCTTTCCCAATGCCTGCCTTCATAGCAATATCGATGATCTTGGTATTCAGATAGCCCTTTTCGATAAATAATGCCACCGCAGACGACACGATATCATTGCGTTTTGTTTTCATTTTTCAAATCCTCCAAGGTCCATTCAGCTTCAAGGCTGTCGATCAACAGATCTTTCTGATGACGCTTATTCTGCCGCAAGGTCTTTTTGTCGTCGATTACGGAATAAAGCACAGGAGTGAAAACCAAGGTTACAACAGTTGAGGTGATCAAACCGCCGATAATCGCGATCGCCATCGGGGCCATAGTTTCTGCCCCTTCTCCATAGCCCAGGGACATCGGCATCATCCCGACTATTGTGGTGAGAGAGGTCATAATAATCGGTCGAAGACGGACTTTCCCGGCCTCCACAAGGGCCTTTTCACGGCTCATTTCTTCACGGTTTCTATTGATGAAGTCCACCAGCAGAATTGAATTTTTAACTACGATCCCCACAAGCAGGATCAAGCCCAGAAAGGAGACCAAAGACAGTGCGGATCCAGTCAGGAACAATGCCAGAAACGCGCCGGTCATGGCGAACGGGATCGCCATAGCTATAACAAACGGAAGCATCAGCGATTCAAATTGAGCTGCCAATATGAGGTAAACCAGTAGTACGGCAATGACGAGAGCTTTCGACAATTGAGTAAAGGCATCCCGCATTTCTGCTTCGCCGCCGCCGGTTTCCGTGTAGTAACCTTCCGGGAAATGATATCCGTCAACTATTTTGTGTACATCCTCCGAGACACTTCCGAGATCGTTTCCTTCAATATCTACAAACAGCGTGACATACCTTTGTTGGTCGAGGCGGTTGATCACATTCGGCGAATTATCATATTCAAAAGATGCGATCTGGCCGACAGGAACCTTCATTCCGGTATTGCCGGTTATTAAGACCTGTTTCATATTTTCCAGCGATTCTGTATATGTTGCAGGCAGGGAAATCGTGATGTCCGTTTCCTCGCCATCCACTTTCAAAGTTGTTGCGGTGCTGCCGGAAAGAGCAGAGCTTAGTCCATTTGCGAGATTATATGCTGTTACGCCGTAATAAGCGGCCGCATTTCTGTCTAAAGTGACTTTTACTTCCGGCGTCCCCTCCTTCAGATCAAGATAGGCTTCGGCGACACCCTTCGTATCCTTGACCATGGAAGTCAGTTCGTTGCCGATAGCCTCAAGGGTTTCTAAATCGTTACCCTTAATTACCAGGCTAAGATCACTGCCCCCGCTCATCATATCACTGTAAGTGGAAGTGACGTTCACATCGATTTCAGCTCCCGAGAGATTCGCAAACCTCTTCGAGACATCCGCTGCAACTTCTTCCGTGCTTCTCTTTCTTTCGGTTTTGTCAACCAGAGTCACACTTAAGGTATCGCTGGCCTCCTCTGAAAATGACATGCCCATGGAGTTGCCGCTGCCACCGATATCCACGGTGCAATGCTCGGTTTCCGGTAAAGCCAGAATGTATTTTTCGATTTCTGACGCCAGTACGTCTTTCTCTGTCAGCGAAGTGCCATATGGCGATTCGACAGAAACCGTGAATGTACCTTCATCCGCAGCGGGAAGCAATTCAGTTCCGACAATAAGGATCAGTCCAAGGGAAGCCGAAAATATCAATAAGCATGTGACAACGACCTTCTTACGCTTTTTCAGAGCTGCCGATATGATTTTCTCATACCAGGTCGTCAGGCTGTCGATAGCTGCACTGAATTTCTGTATGTGCTTGAATTTGTATCGTTTAGTCCCCAATCTTATATAATCCGTTGATATCCCGCGGGTAAGAAGCTTTGAACAAAGCATCGGAACGATGGTCACGGAAACAAGCAGGGAAGCGATCAAAGCGATAACGATGGTGTAGCAAAAATCCTTGAACATTAGCCCAGCTAAACCTCCGCTCACTGCAATCGGAAGGAATACAAGGATCGTGGTGAGAGTGGATGCGGTTACGGCCAGCAGCACCTCTCTGCTGCCCAGCGAAGAGGCTTCCAGGGGAGAGGAGATGTTTTGTCGGATTCTGAATATATTCTCCAGCACAACAATGGAATCGTCCACTAGCATCCCTATGGATATAGTAAGAGAGCAAAGTGTAACGACGTTAAGCGAGATCCCCAGCCAATTCATGAGCGCAAAGGTTGCCAGAAGGGATGTCGGTATAGACAAAGCAATGACCAGTGTGCTTCGCATATTCAAAAGAAACAGGAATACGACCACAACAGCAAGAATCGCACCAATGACAGCAGCCTCTCCGGCAGAGCTTAGAGAACCATTGATAAAATCTGCCTGATCAAAGCCAACCACGAATTTGAGATCCGGATAATCCTCTCTCAATTCATCCAGAAGATCCTCCACCTCGCTGGATACTTTGACAGTATTTGCATCTGACTGCTTCGTTATCATCAAGCCGATTGCGGTGCTCCCATCGATACGGGATATGGAATCCTGCTCTTTGTAGCCAGCCTCCACAGTTGCCAGATCGCTAAGTCTTACAATGCTGTAATCCGGAAGTACCAGCGGAAGGGTCTTGATGTCTTCGACACTCTTGAATTCCCCTACAGTCCTGACGATTATTTCCGTGCTTCCTTTGGAAATATCTCCGCTTGGCATATTAATATTTTCTGCTGCCAACAGCTGAGACAATAAGGCGAGGTTCAGCCCATAATCAATGAGCTTCTGCTGGTCCACCGTAATAGCAATTTCTTCTTCGATTGCACCGGCGACCTCTACAGAGGCAACTCCGCTTAGCCTTTCAAATTTGGAAACAATGTTGTTTTCCAATATGCTGTTCAGCTCGTCAAGAGGCAAATCGCCGGAAACGTAAACCTGGGAAATCGGAAGGGAATTCATGTCAAGCTTCAGGACCATAGGATCTCCAGCGGAGCTTGGCAGATAATCTTCCACCATTGCTATTTTTTCGCGCATATTGAGAGTCGCAAAGTTCATGTCCTGGTCCATGTCAAACTGCACGGCCACTACGGATTGTCCCTGGAGTGTAATGGAATACATGGAATCAAGGCCTTCTACTGAGGCCAGAGCTGTTTCAAGAGGCTTCGTCACCATGGATTCCACTTCTTGAGGAGCGGCGTTTGGATAATCACAAAGAACCAGCGCCATCGGGTATTCGATTTTCGGCATCAGATCCCTTGGCATCCCCATAAAAGCTGATACGCCCAGAACAACGACCATCATCATCAGCATAATCGTAGCTACAGGACGTTTTATTGATAAACTGGATATGTTCATCGGTCCTCCTCTATTCGATCACTTTGACTGCCTGGCCTTCTGAAATATATTGCTGGCCTGATGTTATGATTTTCTCACCGGACTTCAGCCCGGCTTTTATTTCAACAAATTCCCCGTTGTCAATACCGGTGACGACCTCCTTATATGTCGGGATGTTATTTTCATCTATGGTGGCGACGAGAGATCTTCCGCTCTTAATTACCACTGCATCGGAAGGGATGATGATGACTTCATCCTTTGATTCGGCGATGATCTGGACCTCTGCAAACATGCCGGCCTTAATGTCGCTTCTCTTATCCGTCACGGTAATAGTTATAGGGTATGTGAGACCTCCAGCGGCGGGCGCAGGAGATAAAGCCGTTACTTTACCAGTGTAAGCGGTGTCGCCAAGAGTCCCGACATAGATTTGGACATCATCACCAACTGCGATCTTTCCAATCAAATATTCGGAAATGTCGGCATCTATTTTCAAAGAAGAAGTGTCCGCGATCGTTGCAGCTACGCTGCCTGTAGAGGCCAGATTCCCCAGGGACACGTTCAAAGAAGTGATATAGCCGCTGATAGGAGAGGCTGGGGAGCAGTTTTTGTATGCTTCTCCAGCCATCGTAGCTGCAGCTTGGGCAGAGGCATACGCAGATTTAGCCGATTCATAATCAGCCAGTGAAACTGCGCCTTCCGCATACAGGGCGCTCATAGCATTGTATGCGGTTTTAGCTGCCTGAAATGCAGCGGTCGCCTGGCTGTATGATGCTGCGATCTGAGTTTTATCGATTTCAAATAGGACCGTTCCCTTTTCCACGTAGTCGCCAAGGGAAACATGAACCGCAGTCACCCTGCCTGAAGCGAGAGGGATTATGACTGCTTCATTGACTGGCGCGATCCTTCCAGTGACTGGAGAAGTTGTGAATAGTGATCCCGTTTCCGCCTCGGATACAGTAACGTTGACGGGAGGCTCTTCTTTTTGGGTTGGGCCGGATATAATAGCAGCGATTCTGTAGACGCCTAAAGCGATCATCACAAAAACAACAATCAGAAGGATTTTTTGTGGCCCTTTCATCCGATTGAACCTGCTGGATAAGCCGGCTTTGGATTCCGGCTGCAAATCTTCTTCAACAGATTTTACATGGGCTCTATCTTGGTTTTCCATTTTTTCTCCTTGGAGCAATCATTTGATGACAATGAGCATATTTATGCAAATATATACCGACCCGCTGGTCGGCATGATCATCATAACAAATTCCGACCCGCCGGTCAAGTCGAGATTTTGCTACAATCTGCGGCTCCCGAAGAAGTTCATTATAGAATAATTCGAACCCTTAGGTTATAATACATAAATATGAACAAGTATGAATAAGTATGAATAAGTATGATAAGAAAGTAGATTGAAGGAATAGGCAGACATAATTGAATGGTCGGAAAAAGCTATACAAGGATAAAAAAGGAAAAAGTCAAGGAGATCCTCGACCTGCTTGAAGAAATGTATCCGGAAGCAGGATGCGCCCTGGAACATGCGAATATTTTTCAGTTGCTGATCGCGACAGTGCTTTCAGCCCAGACAACGGATAAAAGCGTAAATCGTGTAACAGGAGAGCTTTTCAGCAGATATCCCGACGCCAGCAGGCTGGCCCAGGCAGACAGGTCCGATGTTGAGAGAATCATCAGGACCATAGGCATGTTCAAGACGAAAGCAGGAAACATCATTGGGCTTTCCAAAATACTGGCAAGGCAATATGAAGGGATCGTCCCCGGCGACTATAGCACCCTGATCACTTTGCCTGGAGTGGGAAGAAAAACAGCAAATGTCGTATTGTCGGTTGGATTCGGCCAACAAAGGATCGCAGTCGATACCCATGTTTTCCGCGTAGCGAACCGAATCGGCCTGGCCGATGGAAAGGATGTGCTGGAAACGGAAGAGGCGCTGATGAAGAATATACCGGAAAACAGGTGGATTCAAACCCATCACAGCCTGATTTTTCATGGGCGGAATCTTTGCACTGCAAGAAATCCCAAATGCGAGGCTTGCCTGATTCGTAGCCATTGCAGACACTACAATGCAATGAAAGAAAGAGGATATCGAAAAAATGGTATATGAAAATTTCGATCAGTTAATAAAATCCGTCAGAAATACTTCCAGGAAGAAAGTTGTCGTGGCGGGAGCCCATGATCCACATGCCCTTGAAGCCGTATTGAAGGCGGAGCAGGAGGGTCTCATAGATTATTTGCTTGTTGGTAAACGTCAAGAAATCCAGCAGATATCTGAGAAATTGGGGTACTCGGTCAAGAATGAGAGTATCTTGGACATCGGCGAACCTGAATACGCTGCTGCGGCAGCGGTGGAAATCATACGACGGGGCGAAGGGGATTTTCTGATGAAGGGGAAAATGGAAACAGCTACTTTGCTCAAGGCGGTGGTTGATAAGCGCAAAGGCATCGCTACCGGTAGAATCATGTCCCATGTGGCTATTCTGGAAATTCCATCCTACCATAAATTATTAGCCACAACGGATGGAGGTATGATCCTTTATCCTGATTTGGAACAGAAAAAGGCGATCCTGAAAAACGCCATTGAACTTTTCCATGCGCTGGGTTACGATTGTCCGAAAGCAGGCGTCATGGCGGCTGTTGAAGTGGTCAATGAAAAAATGCGTGAAACCATTGATGGCGCCGAGTTGAAAAGATTGGCAAACGAGGAATATTATTTTGGGAAAAGTCTGGTTGAGGGACCAATTTCCTTTGACTTGGCGGTAAGTGCCACAGCGGCCGAAATCAAGGGTTACAATAGCCCTGTAGCAGGCGATGTGGACATCATGCTGATGCCGGATATCACATCGGGCAATCTCACGACGAAGGGACTTTACTGCCTGGGAGGAGCCAGGATGGCTGGCTGTGTTATCGGTGCTTCAGTGCCCATTGTTCTGAATTCCAGAGGAGCAACCTTCGAGGAAAAATACATTTCACTGCTGCTATGTGCAGCTTTGGTTAAAAATAATAATACAGAGATAGAGAGGAGATCGATATGAGGCAACTATTGACAGGGAACGAGGCGGTAGCACGGGGAGCGTACGAAGCAGGAGTACGCTATGCTGCTGCATATCCCGGAACACCGAGCACGGAGATCCTGGAAAACCTGGCAACTTACAAAGATATCACCGCTGAATGGGCGCCAAATGAAAAGGTTGCGCTGGAGTCTGTTATAGGTGCGTCTTTTGCAGGGGCCAGAGCGATGGCTTCCATGAAACATGTGGGGATGAATGTGGCCGCGGATCCACTTTTTACTTTTGCATACACAGGCGTAAACGGTGGAGCAGTTATTATAACGGCAGATGAGCCCGGGATGCACAGCGCTCAAAATGAACAGGATAATCGAAATTATGCCAAAGCGGCAAAGATCCCCATGTTCGAACCTTCAGACAGTCAGGAATGCCTTGATATGGTCAAAGAGGCTTATGAAATCAGCGAGATGAATGATATACCCGTTATTTTCAGAATGACGACCAGGGTCTGCCACAGCAAATCCATAACGGAAGTGGGCGAACGGAAGGATGTTGCAATCAAAGATTTTGTTAAAACGCCTTCCAAATATGTAATGGTGCCCGCCCTGGCGAAATTAAGGAGGGTCGATCTGGAAACGAGATTAAGTCGTTTAAAAGATTATTCTGAGCACTGCAAATGGAATTATGCAGAATATAATGATCTGGAAATCGGAGTCATTGCTTCAGGACCGAGCTATAGATATGCCAAGGAAGTATTCGGCGACACCGTATCGTACTTAAAGCTGGGGTTTACCCATCCGCTTCCAGATGCCCTGATCAGCGAATTCTGTGGAACGGTCGGCAAGGTATACATTGTTGAGGAAAACGACCCGTATCTGGAAGAAAGGGTGCGCATTTTAGGCTATCGATGCACAGGGAAAGACCTATTCCCCAAATACGGCGAAATGACGCCGGATGTCATCCGGAAATATATCTATGGTAAAGCCTTGCCCGGGATCGAATATGACAAGGGCGGGATCGTTGGAAGACCTCCGACACTTTGCGCCGGTTGTCCGCACAGAGGATTTTTCTATCATCTAGGTAAAAAGAAGAATATTATGATATCCGGGGACATAGGATGCTACACATTGGGATTTGCCAAACCATACAATGCAATGGATTCCACGATTTGTATGGGGGCCAGCTTCAGTATTGGCCACGGCGCCCAGAAAGTATTCAATATGACAGATACAGGTATGAGAGTTGTATCGGTACTGGGAGATTCGACTTTCTTCCATACCGGCATAAATTCGTTAATGACCGTTGTTTATAATGGTTCGAATACTGTAAGCGTGATCCTTGATAATAGGATCACCGGCATGACAGGGCATCAGGAGAATCCGGGCAGCGGGAAAAATGCAAAGGGTGATATCGCACCAACTATGGACATCGAGGCAATCGTCAGAGCCATCGGGATCAAGCATGTGAGGACCATCGATCCGAACGACCTGGAGAAAGTCAATAAAACCTTGGACGAGTGCATCGCCCTTGATGAACCATCGGTAATCATAACAAGATGGCCGTGTGCTTTAAAAAAATTCTCCGAAGCGGACAAGCAGGAATTCGGCGGCGCATTCGAAGACAAGCAAACCGTGGATGCGGAAAAGTGCATTGGATGCAAGCTCTGTATGAAGTGCGGATGCCCGGCCTTGTCTTTTGATCAGGATAGGAAAAAAGCGGTGATCGAGGCGCTGCAGTGTGTCGGTTGCGGGGTTTGCGGACAAATCTGCCCCAAAGATGCTATTGTAAGGACGGAGGCTTGAGATGACAAAAAGTATTTTATTGGCGGGAGTCGGCGGCCAGGGAACCATATTAGCCGGCAAGTTGTTGACCCAAGGCCTGATGGAGGCGGGTTATGATGTGAAGATGAGCGAGATCCTCGGCATGAGCCAAAGGGGAGGAGATGTTTCATCTCACGTTCGATATGGGGAAAAGGTCGAATCTCCCGTCATAGAAAAAGGTGGAGCGGATATTGTGATCGCTTTTGAAAAAATGGAAGCTCTCCGGTTTCTGGAATATCTGAAGCCCGATGGAAGGGTGGTCGTGAATGATTACAAGATGCCTTCCATGCCAATTTTGACCGGTGATGCTGTATATCCGGACAATGCGATCGAAGAAATCAAAAAACATGTTCCGGTTACCGTGATAAATGCTTCTCAGGCAGCAGAAGAGCTTGGCAACGGCAAAGTTATGAACATCATACTTCTCGGCTCCATCATCAAAGCCATGGGCCTTGAAAAAATCGATTGGGAAAAAATCATCAGGGAAAACGTCAAGCCGGCATTTGTTGAAATCAATCTCAAAGCCATTAAACGCGGAATGGAAGCAGTGGGGTAATCATTATGCCTTGCAGAACACTTGTTATCAATCCAGGCAGCACTTCGACCAAGATAGCGGTATATTCGGACAAGGAAAAGATTTTTGAAGAAAATATCGAGCATACCAAGGAGGATCTGTCTTCTTTTGACAATGTTTTTGAACAAAAGGAATACAGAATGGAGCTAGTCATGGATGCTCTTGAGAAGGCGGGTTTCAGCTACAAGCAAATCGATGTTGTCATAGGCCGCGGAGGGTTGGGGAAACCCATCGAAGGAGGGATCTATGCCATCAACGCCGCTATGCTGAAAGATGTCACAAGCGGTGCTTACGGAGAACATCCGGCGAACCTGGGCCCGGTCATTGCCAGAGAGATCGCTGATGATATCGGTGTTCCTGCCTTGGTCATGGATCCTGTTTCGGTAGATGAAATGGAAGCCGTGGCCAGACTGTCAGGCTTGAAGGAATTGCCTCGCATAAGCATGATGCATACACTGAACAGTCGTGCGGTGGCGAGAAAATATGCCGAAGAAATCGGTAAAGAATATGAAGAGCTAAACCTTGTTGTTGCACATCTGGGCGCGGGCATTTCAATAACCCCCCATACCAAGGGGAGGATCATTGATTGCAATAACACTTTTGAAGGCGGCCCGATGTGTCCGGACAGAGCGGGTGGACTTCCATCAAAAAGCCTTGCACAATTGTGTTATTCTGGAAAATATAAAACGGTTGATGAACTGATCAAAAAGATGACACGCCAGGGAGGCATTTACGATCATCTGGGGACAAAAGACCTTCGGATCGTTGAAAAAATGGTTAGAGAAGGCGATGAATACGCAGATCTTGTTCTTAAAGCTATGGTGTATCAAATCGCAAAAGAGATCGGGGCTATGGCAACGGTTTTGAAAGGCAAGGTGGATTATATCATAATAACCGGCGGGATGGCATATTCTGATGATCTGGTCAGAAATATCAGCGACAGGGTGAGGTTTATCGCTCCCACGGTCATACGCCCGGGGGAAAATGAGCTGGAAGCTTTGGCTCTAGGAGCACTGAGAGCAATGGAGGGCGAGGAAGCCATTAAAACATATAAATAAGGAACGGCTAAGCCGTTCCTTATTTATATGTTTGCACCACAGCACTTTTTATATTTCTTGCCGGATCCGCAAGGACAGGGATCGTTTCTCCCCGGTTCCTTCTCTTTCACTACAGTCCGGGATTTTTTGTAGCGTACGATAAAATCTTTTTTAACTTCGTCATTTAGGAGCTTATCCCATTGAGGCAGGGAGTAAAGATGCTCCGCCTCAGCAGTCAGCATGTTAAAGAACAATTTTTCGACATCGAACGCCAACTCCATATAAGTGGACGGTGTGGTCTCGTTCAAGTCAAAAGGTTCGATCAGAGAAGTTTGTATCCCGTCGAGGAAGCCCATAAAAAGAATCTGCTCAACATCGAACTTAGCTGCCAGATCCTCAAAAGTGCCCTTTGCTATTTCTTTGGGGTCATCCAATAGTCTGCTATATATACGTATTTCAGCATCGGAATATTTCTTCCAAAACGCTTCAAAAGATTCATCTGTCTGGCCTTTGATCAGCTCCAACCATTTTTCATATAAATTCATACATCATCCTCCGGATTTTTTAATAACAACCGCAGCCGCCGCCCGGGGTGCAGTATTTCGAGTCGCAACAATTGTCCGAACTGCAATCCACTTCCCGGTCGATTTCACTGGCAAAATCACAGGAGGAACCGTTTGGATTATCAGAGCTGCAATCCTGGTCATAATCGTATTCTGATCTGACGTCGTCAAGGATCTCGCCCCGGCACATTTTGCAATAAATGATCATTTTAGCGATCTCCATAACATCGCCCACGATTGCGCTGCCTGTAGGGAACGGCCCGGCGCCCTTTCCGTAAAACATTAGTTCGCCGACGGCATTGCCTGTGATATAAATGGCATTGAATTCATTGCTGACGCCGCTAAGAGGGTGGCTAAGGGGCAGCTTGACCGGCTCAACGCTGCATTCCAACTTGCCGTTTTTTATCGATGCTTTAGCGATAAGCTTTATTTTGCATCCTTCCTTCGACGCTGCTTCAATATCATTCTTTGTGACAGATGTGATACCTTTTGTAGGGATCTCTTCCGGAGCGATATATTTCCCGAAAGCCAACGCCGTAAGAATCGTAAGCTTGTTTGCTGCGTCAGTGCCTTCAACATCTGAGGAAGGATCTGCCTCGGCAAAGCCTTTATCCTGTGCGGCACTAAGAGCTTCCTTATAATCGAGGCCACTATCAGCCATCTGCGTCAGGATATAGTTCGTTGTTCCATTGACGATCCCCAGGACTTCTTCTATCTGATTCGCTCTAAGAACAGTGCTTAATGCATTTATTACAGGGATCCCGCCACCGACGCTAGCCTCAAAACGAAACTCAACATTGTTCCTGCGGGCGGTTTCCATCAGTTTAAAATAATTCGCAGCTACTGCAGCCTTATTGGCTGTGACAACGGATTTTCCGGCATTCATAGCTGCCAGCATAAAAGAAGTAGCGGGCTCCACACCTCCCAACAGTTCTATAACGATGCGGATTTCAGGGTCGTTGAAAATATCATCAGGAGTTTGCGTGAACTTCCTCTTGTCTATATATATGCCGCGGTCCCTTTCGGTATCCTTTTCCAGTATCCTGGATATTTCGAGACGGGCTCCCAGCAGATGACTGATATGGGTTTCGTTCATCAATAATGTTTTATAAGCGCCTGTGCCGATGTTGCCTAATCCCAACAGCCCTATTTTGATAGTATTCATAGGTTATACCTCCCCTTGATCGTGTCATAAAATTATATAACAACCCAGTCAAAAAGTCACTAATTTCATATATTTCGAAAATTAGGAATACGCAGAAACACCTTTATATTTTCCTTGGGAAGTAATATAATAAACCGCGAATAATTGAGGGTGCATTAAATAAGAAGAAAGAAGGAGTACGATTATGTCATTGCATATCGTTCTGGTGGAGCCTGAAATCCCGCCAAATACCGGTAATATCGCCAGATCCTGTGCCGCAACGGGAACTACTTTACATCTGGTGGAGCCACTGGGATTCTCTGTAGATGATAAAAATCTGAAACGGGCCGGTCTGGACTATTGGCAATATGTGAAGATCAAGCATTATTCGTGCCTGGGTGCTTTCATCGATGAAAATCGCAGCAGAAATTTTTACCTTGCCACGACGAAGGGTGAAAAGATCTATACCGAAATAGAGTATAAAGATGAAGACATGATAATATTCGGGAAAGAAACATCAGGGCTGCCTCGGGATTTCATCGAACAATACAAAGAGAGGGCAGTGAGGATCCCCATGAGCGCCGACACCAGACTGCGCTCGCTGAATCTCGCCAATTCGGCCAACATTATTTTGTTTGAAGCATTGCGCCAGTTGTCCTTCCCCAATCTTTTATAAACCGCGTTAACAAAAAATTAACAAAAAGTATTTGTATATGGTATAATAATTGCATGAAATTTGTGTATGAACAGACAATTGAACAAGTTCAGAAACTGGTAATGACACCGGACCTGATACAAGCTATTCGGATTTTGCAGTTCAATACGCAGGAACTGGATGAATATGTTCAGGAAGAACTTCTATCCAACCCCGTGATGGAAATGGCCACTGAAAGCGTCGATCGATTTGCCAACATGCCGGTCATGAGCAAGAGCAGCAGCAAGGATGTCACGGAATCCGGCGATTTTCCTATGGAGAAATTTGCCGCTGCGAAAAAGGAGACCCTGGCGGAGCATTTGCTGTTTCAACTGGAGACAGCTGATTTGAAAGAGAAGTGCAGGGAAAGGGGAAGATATATTATCGAGGCCCTGGACGAGAACGGCTATCTGACGATGGATACTGACGAAATCGCCCTTAACCTGGGAACAACAACGGAAAGAGTCCAAAAGACCATAGAAATCATCCAAGGTTTTGATCCGGTGGGAGTGTGTGCAAGGAATCTGAAGGAATGCTTGTTGATACAACTCGATTCTATCATGAAGGAATTCGAAGAATCCGGCAAAAACCAATGTGTTCTTGAGGATTATTATCTGACTGAAATAGTCATAAGGGATTATTTGGAGGATCTAGGAGCAAATAAAATCAATAGTATTGCTAAGGCAATGGGGGCCTCGGTCCAAAAAATACAGGAAATAGCTGACATCATTCGAAAGCTTGAGCCAAAACCGGGGAGGCAGTTTTCAGAAGGATACGATTCCCATTACATTATTCCGGATATTACTGTGGAAAAAGTTGATGGGAAATATATTGTGTCCATGAATGAGACCAGTGTGCCGCGACTGATGCTCGGTTCTTATTACGGCAAGCTTCAGGATGAAGCGCAGCATGATCCCGAGCTAGCGAAATACCTGGCAAAAAAAGTTAATTCGGCGCTTTGGCTGATCAAGAGCATCGACCAGAGAAAAAACACTATATTTAACGTTGCATCCGCCATTGTGAAATATCAGTATAGTTTTTTTGAAGAAGGCCCAAAATGCCTGAAGGCCCTTACATTGAAGCAAATCGCCGATGAAGTGGATATTCATGAGTCAACGGTGAGTAGAGCCATCAATGGGAAATATATGGAGACCCCGAGAGGTGTTTTCGAATTGAAGTATTTTTTCAAAAGCGGAGTTGCAAAAAATGCTTGTGAAAGCGGGAGCGAAGAAAATATTTCCTCGATGGGTGTAAAATCATTTATCCGGGAGATGGTCGAAGGGGAAGATCCCAAATCACCGAAAAGCGATCAGGACATGGTCAGTTTGTTACGCGAAAAGGGCATAGACATATCCAGAAGGACAGTTGCAAAATACAGAGACGAAATGGGGATTTTGTCGTCTTCGAAGAGAAGGAGATATTAAACAGCAGCGGCTGTTAATATAATATTTTGTTCGTGATTCAATAAGCGGGAGGTAATCTACATGAAAACTAAAGTAGGGATTAATGGATTTGGAAGGATCGGCAGAAACGCCTTCAAAATCGCAGTAGAAAGAGAAGACTGCAATTTTGAGGTCGTTGCGATCAATGATTTGACTACGCCTGCCACACTGGCGCACCTGTTGAAGTATGACAGTTGTTTTGGCAAATTTGAAGGAACGGTGGATGCGACAGAAAACTCCATCATTGTAAATGGCAGGGAGATAAAAATATATGCGCTGAAGGATCCTGCAGAAATACCTTGGGGTGAGATCGGCGTCGAAGTCGTATTGGAATCCACAGGGATGTTTACAAAAAAATCCGACGCGGCCAAACATATAGCCGCAGGAGCTAAGAAAGTAGTTATTTCCGCCCCTGCGACAGAAGAGGATCTCACCATTGTAATGGGCGTCAACGAAGAAAAATACGACCCTTCTCAACATCATGTTCTATCAAATGCATCCTGTACTACCAACTGCCTCGCGCCTTTCGCAAAAATAATAGACGAAGAATTCGGGATACAAAGAGGTCTCATGACCACCATCCATTCCTATACAAACGATCAGAAAATATTAGACCTTCCGCATAAAGATTTAAGAAGAGCGAGAGCCGCCGGAATCTCGATGATCCCAACCACTACCGGAGCGGCGAAAGCGGTAGCTTTAGTATTGCCTCAGCTTAAAGGCAAGCTGAATGGCATGGCCATCCGGGTACCGACTCCTGCGGTATCATTGGTCGATATCGTATTTGAAGTAAAAAGAGAGACAACAGCCGAAGAAGTGAATTCGATCCTGAAGAATGCGGCTGAAACCAAACTGAAAGGGATCCTGGCCTATACGGATGAACCACTTGTATCGGTTGATTTCAAGGGCGATCCCGTTTCTTCCACGATCGATGGGCTTTCAACGATGGTATTGGAAGGGAATATGGTCAAAATCCTTTCCTGGTACGATAATGAATGGGGATATTCGACCCGGGCAGTGGATCTTATTGAATACATTATTAGCAAAGGACTCTAGTACGTCAATTTAATATTCAATAAAACGGGAGTTAGAAAAATGAAAAAGACAATCAGAGATGTCGATGTTACCGGCAAAAGAGTTATCGTGCGCTGTGATTTCAATGTGCCCATGGAGAACGGCATCATTACAGATGAAAGCAGGATTGCAGCAGCCATCCCAACCATCGATTATCTGGCAGAAAAGGGAGCAAAAATAATATTGATGTCTCATCTGGGCCGGCCCGATGGCCAGCCGGACATGAAGTACAGCTTGAGGCCCGTTGCGGATAAACTCACCGAGCTGACAGGGAAGCAGATCAAGTTTATCAGCTCCCCTGACGTGGTGGACCAGGAGGTGATCGAGACTGCTGCAGGTTTAAAGCCCGGTGAAGTCATGCTTTTGGAAAATGTACGCTTCAGCCCTAAGGAATCGATAAAAGACCCGGGATTTTCAAAAACTCTGGCTTCTTTAGCTGATGTTTATGTCAACGACGCATTTGGCACCGCGCACAGGGATCACTCTTCCATATCCGGCATTGCGGAATATCTTCCATCCGTTTCGGGTTTCCTGATCGAAAAGGAAGTGGCATTCCTCGGAAAGGCAATTGAACACCCTAAAAGACCGTTTCTCGCCATATTAGGAGGAGCTAAGGTCAAGGACAAAATACCGGTAATTGAAAATCTCTTGAATAAGGTCGATACATTGATCATTGGCGGCGGCATGGCTTATACATTTTTCAGAGCCATCGGATTTGAAGTTGGGAAATCCATCGTTGATGAGGATGGCATCGAGTTGGCCGGACGCATTCTGAAAAAGGCTGAAGACCACGGCACAAGGCTGCTATTGCCTTTGGATACCATATGTGCCAAAGAATTCAGCAATGATTCGGAAATCAGAATATGCGACAGGGAAAGGATCCCTGAAGATATGATGGGGCTTGATATCGGTCCCAAGTCTGTTGAATTATTCACTTCAGAAATAGCAAAGGCTGAAACGATTCTTTGGAACGGCCCTATGGGTGTGTTCGAGATACCGAATTTTTCGTCAGGTACGCTTAAAATTGCGCAGGCCATGTCCGAGTCCGGTGCATTGACCATCATTGGAGGCGGAGATTCAGCAGCAGCAGTTGAGCAATTCGGCCTTTCGGGTAAAATGTCACATATTTCGACCGGCGGAGGAGCTTCTTTGGAATTTCTTGAAGGAAGGCCGCTGCCGGGGATCGCAGTGCTGCAGGACAAATAAGAAGGAGTGCCAAGGATGAGAACCAAATTTATAGCCGGAAACTGGAAGATGTTCAAAACCACAGCAGAAGCCCTGGAATTTGCTGAAGAATTTAAAGGAATTTATCCTAAGTCCAGCGAACAGACAGCTCTGCAGACAGCGATATGCGCACCATATACTCAATTGGCAGCCTTGGCAGCTGCTTTTTCCGGGAGCGGGATCAAAGTCGGTGCGCAGAATGTGCACTATGAAAAAGAAGGCGCATTCACAGGAGAAATCTCGGCGGCGATGCTTGTGGAAGCGGGCGTTGATTATTGCATTGTTGGACACAGTGAAAGACGCCGGTATTTTGGAGAGACAGATGATGCGTGCAATAAGAAGCTGCATCGATGCTTTGAAGCCGGCATAATGCCGATCCTCTGCGTCGGCGAGATTCTGGAAGAGCGCGACGCAGGGAAAGAATTCGAAGTTGTAGAAAAACAGATCAAAGGAGCGCTAAAGGGTTTGACATCCGGGCAAGTAGCGACGCTGACAGTGGCTTATGAACCAGTATGGGCAATTGGAACAGGAAGAAATGCTACGCCGGCGCAGGCAAACGAAATGTGCGGGTTTATCAGAAAGATCGTATCAGGTCTTTATGATGCCGGTACTGCCGGGAAGCTGATTATTCAGTATGGAGGCAGCGTCAAACCCGAAAACGCTGCAGACATCCTGAACATGCCGGAAATCGACGGGGCATTGGTTGGCGGCGCCAGCTTGGAGCCCGCGACATTTATGGATATAATAAATTTTTAATAAACGTCTTGAAGAGGAACGTTTGAGCAGGTTGAATTAGAAAGGAGAAGCTGTGTATGTCATTTATAGATGATGTAGTCGCCAGGGAACTGCTTGATTCAAGAGGCAATCCAACGATAGAGGTAGAAATTTATCTGGAGGACGGAACCATGGGCAGTGCCATTGTTCCTTCCGGAGCATCAACAGGGATCCACGAAGCTGTAGAACTGAGAGATGATGATAAGGATCGCTATTTAGGAAAGGGTGTTTTAAAAGCCGTTTCCAATGTCAATGACATAATCGCTGATGAAATAATCGGTTATAATGTTTTGGATCAGGTCGGACTCGACAAATTGCTGATAGAACTGGACGGAACACCTAACAAGAGCAAGCTGGGCGCCAATGCCATACTGGGGGTTTCACTTGCGGCTGCAGACGCGGCAGCAAACTATTGCGGTTTGCCGCTATTCCAGTATTTAGGCGGAGTAAATGCTAAAGTGCTTCCAACTCCTATGATGAATATATTGAACGGTGGGTCTCACGCTGACAGCAATGTTGATTTCCAGGAGTTCATGATCATGCCTGTAGGCGCTTCATCCTTCCGGGAAGCATTGAGAATGGGTGCTGAAATATTCCATAACCTGAAGGCGGTTCTGAAATCCAGAGGATTGAACACTGCAGTAGGCGATGAGGGTGGATTTGCCCCAAACCTGGAGACTAACGAAGAGGCCATCAAAATCATTGTGGAGGCTATTCATAAAGCAGGCTATAAACCTGGCGAAGAAATTAAGATCGCCCTGGATATCGCTGCATCTGAATTCTATGATACGAAGAATAAGGTATATAACATGAAAGGAGAGGGTGTAGTGAAAACCTCTTCTGAAATGGTAGATTATTATGAAAAACTGGTTAGTGAATATCCGATCATATCTATTGAGGATGGATTGGATGAAGATGATTGGGACGGCTGGAAGATCCTGACCGACCGTCTTGGAAAGAACGTTCAATTAGTTGGAGATGACTTGTTTGTTACAAATACAAGGCGGCTGAAACAGGGGATCGAGATGGGTGTAGCAAACTCCATATTAATTAAAGTCAACCAGATAGGGACGTTAACAGAAACGTTGGATGCGATTGAAATGGCAAAAAAAGCCGGGTACACCGCGGTGGTATCTCACAGAAGCGGCGAGACAGAGGATGTCACCATCGCCGATATTGTTGTAGCGGTCAACGCCGGGCAAATCAAAACCGGCAGCCTTTCCCGGACGGACAGGATAGCAAAATACAATCAATTGCTGAGACTTGAAGAGATGCTGGGAACATCCGGAAACTATGCCGGTTTGGATGCATTCTATAATATAAAGTAATAAACAAATTTAAAACAAGCGGCGATTTGACCATTCTCGACATAGTAGTATACCCCCCGAAACTTCTTGATTTTTATTCAGAGGTGTGTTAATATTATCGAGTTATCGCATAAGGGAGGTTAAAAATGGGGAAAATATTTCTGATGGTTTTACTGTCAATAGCGAGTTTAATACTTATAGCCAGCATATTGCTCCAATCCGCGAATAGTGCGGGATTATCCGGATCCATAGGGGGTGGCGCAGAGCAACTTTTTGGCAAGAAAAAGAGCAAGGGATACGAAGCTCTCCTTCAGAAGATAACAAAGGTCGCAGCTGTTTGCTTTATTGCCATCTCTTTGGCCTTAGTTGCTATCGAATAATTGGCTGAATGATCCTATAACAATTCGTTTAATATTATTAAATAATAAATATTTGGCTATTAACAAAGAGGCGCCATTGGCACCTCTTTGTGTTGGTAGCCGAAAAAAAAGGGAGGTATCATAAAATGAGCACGTTAAGTATTGTCGCTCCTCTAAGCGCTGTTGTAGCACTGATCTTTGCCTATGGTTTTACAGCCTGGGTTTCAAAGGCCGATGAGGGGTCGCAAAAGATGAAAGACATTGCTTCTTTCATCAGAGAAGGCGCTATGGCATTTCTAAAAAGAGAATACCAGGCCATGGCAGTTGTGATCGTTGTTTGCTTTCTGGTTATAGGTCTTGCTATCGGATGGCTCACTGCAGGCCTTTATGTCTGTGGCGCGGTTTTTTCCGTACTTGCAGGGTTCTTTGGCATGAATGTCGCAACAAAGGGAAATGTAAGAACAGCAAATGCAGCTCTGCAATCCGGAATGGGAAAAGCTCTAAAAATGGCTTTCAGATCCGGAGCCGTTCTGGGCCTTTGCGTAGCAGGCCTTGGACTTCTTGGCCTTGGCACGATTTTTGTCGTCCTGGGCATCGATAGCGCCAGTGTTATAACAGGTTTCGGCCTTGGGGCATCATCCATGGCTCTGTTCGGACGTGTCGGCGGTGGGATCTATACTAAAGCTGCCGATGTGGGAGCTGACCTGGTGGGTAAAGTCGAAGCCGGCATTCCTGAAGACGATCCGAGAAATCCTGCAGTCATAGCTGACAATGTTGGAGACAATGTCGGTGACGTTGCCGGAATGGGTTCAGACTTATTTGAATCTTATGTTGGTTCCATTATTTCAGCAGTGACCTTGGCCGCTGTGGCAGCTGTTAATTCGGATGGGTTATTTGACGCAACTACTGCAGCCCTGTTCCCGCTGCTTCTCTCCGCCATAGGCATTATCGCATCCATCATTGGTATCATAATGGTCAGAGGCAATAATAACAATCCATCTGCTTCCTTGAACATGGGTACCTATGTGTCCGGCGTAATCGTTATCATCGCGTCCATCATACTATCCAAAGTGATGCTTGGCAGCTACAATTATGCTATCGCCATTATTTCCGGACTTGTTGTCGGAATTGCCATAGGAAAAATTACTGAAATTTATACCTCCGGTGATTATAAATCTGTAAAGAAAATAGCCGAGCAATGCCAGACCGGTTCCGCCACGACGATTATATCAGGAATGGGGATCGGCATGCTTTCAACGGTGCTGCCTGTTATATGCATATGCATCGCGATTTTCCTTTCCTACTGGTTCGCAGGCCTGTATGGAATTGCTCTCTCAGCCGTTGGAATGCTTTCCACCATCAGTATGGTCGTTGCAGTTGACGCTTACGGGCCGGTTGCAGACAATGCAGGAGGCATAGCCGAGATGAGCGAACTTCCTAAAGAAGTAAGGGCAATCACAGACAAGCTGGATGCCGTTGGAAATACTACTGCGGCTATCGGCAAAGGATTTGCCATCGGAAGCGCAGCATTGACCGCATTGGCTCTGTTTGCATCCTATGCAACTGTAACAAATCTTGAAGCCATTGACCTGTTGGATCCAATCGTAATCATCGGTCTGTTCATCGGAGCGATGCTGCCGTTCATGTTTGGAGCGCTTACAATGAATTCAGTAGGCAAAGCTGCAAATATGATGATCGAGGAGGTTAGAAGACAGTTCCGCGAAGACAAAGGCATCCTGGAAGGCACATCTAAGCCACAGTATGCAAGATGTGTTGATATATCAACAAAGGCAGCCATTCATGAAATGATCGCTCCCGGCTTATTGGCCATCGTTGCGCCGATCCTCGTCGGAATTTTCCTTGGGCCTGCTGCTCTGGGAGGTCTACTGGCAGGGGCGCTTGCAGCTGGAGTTCTTTTAGCTATGATGATGGCCAATTCCGGCGGCGCATGGGATAATGCCAAGAAGTACATCGAAGAAGGCCACTTCGGAGGAAAGGGCTCTGAAGCCCATAAAGCAGCGGTCGTTGGAGACACGGTAGGAGATCCATTCAAGGATACAGCCGGGCCTTCAATGAACATCCTGATCAAGCTAATGACGATCGTTGCAGTGGTATTCGCTCCTGTTTTCGTTGCCATCGGAGGGTTGATCGGATAAGCTGTAGCCGTTAATTAATTCAATATAAAATGTTGAGTTCAATACGCCCATTCGATGGTATTGAACTCAACATTTTTATTTTGTGTTGAAGGCGCTAATACATATTATTTAGTTTTCCAAAATGCCGGTGTGAATATGATCAACAGGGCAAAGAGCTCCAATCTGCCCATGAGCATCATGAAGCAGAAATACAGCCTCATTGGAGGGCCAAATATATCAAAATTACCTGTTGACCCTAACTCGCCGAATCCAAGACCTGTATTGCCTAGCGCTCCTGCCGCATAACCGATCGTAGTTTCAAAATCAAGATTTTGCAGCGACAGAATAAATACCGACACAATGAAAACCAGGATGTAAAGCACCATAAAGCTTGAAGTTTTTGATACAACCTGAGCGGGAATCGCTTTGCCGCCAACAACGACAGCGATTACTCCATTCGGATGGAGCCGCTTGAAGAACATACGAGCAATAAGTTTGAAGCTTACAATTACACGCATTACTTTCATGCCTCCGCAGGTTGAAGCTCCGCATCCACCGACGAACATGAGAATGAATAGGATTGATTGGCTGAAGGGCGGCCACGCAGTGTAATCAGCTATTGCATAACCAGCAGTGCTTACAAAAGATATTATCTGGAAGGACGAATGTCTGATTGCAGAAGCAAAGGTATTGTATGTCTCTGTATAGTAGAGGTTTGAAGCCATAAGAATGGTTGCGACGATGATTATCGCAGAATAAACGCGAAGTTCAACATCCTTAACCGCTTCTTTCCATCTGCCTCTGATCACGAGAAAATAGATCGCGAAACTCACGGACCCCAAGAAGCAGAAGATGGATATGACAAATTCGACATAAACACTGTCATAGTATCCAATACCTTCTGTATGGGCGAAGAGTCCGCCGGTGCTGATGCTGCCCATCGTATTGATCAAAGCATCAAACGCTCCCATATCGCTTCCAAGCCAAAGCAATAAAAATTCAATAATCGTAAAAACAATGTATGTCAAATATAGAAGTTTTGTCGAATCGGATGTTTTTGTTGCTACTTTTTCAAAAGTTGGTCCCGGTGTCTCAACCCTTGCGATGGTTTGGCCGCCAATACCTAAAGCAGGAAGTATAGCAATAACGAAGACCAGTATACCCATTCCACCAAGCCAGTGGGTGATGGCTTTCCAGAAAAGAAGTGATTTTGGCAAGGCGTCAATTGCAGCTACGGTGCATCCCGTAGTTGTAAAACCTGAAACGGATTCGAAAATCGCATCGATCATGCCGGTGTTTCCCGCTGAGATATAATAAGGAAATGCGCCAATAAGAGAAGCTAAAATCCAGCAGAGTGCGACTACTAAATAACCATCCCGAAGGCGGAGCGTCATATTTTTCGGAGCGATGAGTTTATTGCATATCCCGCCTCCAATAATCGATATAGCGGCTGGGATAAGAAAGGCTTTCACAGTAAACATATCATCGTAGATATAAGCGCTGATCAAAGCTGGAAGCATTGATAATCCTATAATCATTACGATGAAAGATAATATTTTCGCTAATAATTTCCAGTTTAACAACAGCAATCTCCTATCTGTCTTTATTCCAGAACCGAGGCGTGAATAACATGAATAGGGTAAAAAATTCAAGCCTCCCGGCAAGCATCAAAAATGTCATAAAGAGCTTGCTCCAGTCGGAAAAGAAACTATAATTCATGGCAGGTCCGACTAAATTGAATCCAGGGCCTACATTTCCAATACAGGCAAAGGATGCAGAGAATGAAGTGATCAAGTCATAGCCATCCAAACTTATGATTGCACCGCTCAAGACAACGGTGGTCAGATACAAGAAGGCAAAACCAGTTATTGCAGACACAACGTCAGCGGATAGCGGTTTTCCGTCTAATTTCACATCTATTATAGCGTTCGGATGAAGCCTTACAAGGATACCTCTTTGAATAAATTTCAATAGCACGAGAACTCTTATAACTTTCGGACCGCCGCCTGTGGACCCTGAACAGCCGCCACAGAAATAAAGAGCGAAAAGCACACATTTCGAGAATGTTGGCCACAAATCGTAGTTGACGGTTGCGTATCCGGTTGTTGTTATCACCGAACTCACCTGAAAGGCTGATTCTCTTAAAGCAATACCCGGGCTGTAGACATCCATGAACATGAGATTTAGGGTAATCGCAAGCATCGATATCCCGATGATCGCCATATAGCATCTGAATTCTGCATCATTCAGAAGTTTGGATATCCCAAACTTAAAACTTGTGTAGTATAACGACAAATTTGCTCCGCCCATGATCATAAATATGGTGATTACGATTGGAACGTATGAACCCTCGAAATGACCAACACTTGCATTGTATGTTGCAAATCCACCAGTCCCGACGCTGCCGAAGGTATAGACTAAAGATTCGAACCATGTGAGCCCGCCGAACTTGAGAAGGAAGGTCTCTGCTAACGTCATGCACATATAAACCACAAATAATATCCGCGCTTGATCTTTGAGCTTGGGGCTCAATTTCTCGACGCTTGGCCCTGGTGTTTCCGCGCGAACAATATTAAATCCACCGATATTAAGCTGCGGCATTAACGCTATGGCAAATATGACGATACCTAAGCCGCCAAGCCAATGGGTGAAGGATCGCCAAAACAAAATACTCCTTGGAAGAATTTCAACATCCTTAATAATCGAAGCGCCTGTAGTAGTAAAACCGGAAGATGTTTCGAACAGGGCGTCAACATATGGCATTGATCCTGAAAGGGTAAAAGGCAATGCGCCAACGATGGTAGCCAGAAGCCATATCGTTGCAACGATAAGAAACCCGTCCCTGATTTTGACGGGTGCTTGTGTCGGTTTAATTTTATACACGATTGCGCTGCCGAAAATGATAGAAGGTATAATAGTAAGAGAAAATGCTATCATCGCAAGGGACTCGTTGTATATTAGCGATGTTATGAAAGGCAAAATCATAGCAAGACCAAGAAGCACCAAAACTTTACCAAGTATCAATAAGATAGAGTTTGTGTTAAAGCCCATTTTTACATGCTCCTAACTGAATATTCCTAACCTGCCAGTAGTCCTGAACAATTTTTCCAGCTGAGGGATCTCAGAGAGCAGACACATGATTATGACTCTATCGCCATCACGTATGACAGTATCGCCTTTAGGGATAATCACATTGGAACCTCGATGAATGGCAGCAATGATTGCCCCTTCCGGCAGTTTCAGATTAGAAAGCGGAACGTGCAGAATCGCCATATGACTGCTGGCAAAGATTTCCACCAATTCGGCTTGCCCTTGTATAAGCTGACTTGAGATAATGCGCTTGCTCCCCTGAATGAAACGCAAAATACTGCTTGCAGTAATATTAAGTGGATTAAGAACCATGTCGATTCCCATATTTTCAATGAGACCAGCATAGCTTTCTCTGGAGATCTTAGCAATAACATCTTCGATCCCCTTTTGTTTTGCCATAAGAGCAAGCAACAAGTTTTCTTCGTCATACCCAGTGGCAGTGACGAAGGCATCCATGTCATCAACATTTTCTGAATCGAGCAGGTTTATATCTGTACCATCGCCATGAAGTATCATCACATTATTTAAGTGCGTTGCGAGATAATGACAGCGTTCCTTTGATAACTCGACTACCTTGACCGATGCTCCAAATTCGGACAACTTTTTAGCTAAGTATAAACCGGTCTTCCCCCCGCCAATGATCATAACGCGCTGAATACTAGTATATCTACCCCTGGTATGAACCCTTGCGTTGAGTTCAGTTATAGGATCTTTCTCCCCAACAACATAAAGAATATCTTCGCTATGGACAACAGTATCTCCGTGAGGTATTATAACCTTCCCGTTTCTTGATATGGCTACTATTAGCATATCCTTTAATACGGCATTCATTTGAGTCATCTGAAGTCCTGCTATCCCTTTGATTTTACTGGCGGCGACTTCAATCATTGCAATCATACCGCTGGTAAAGATACCGTTGCTTAAAGTGTATTTTTCAACAAGATATTTATATATTTCCAGAGTTATCGCGAGATCAGGATTAATTATTGCATCCAGGTTAAAAGATTCTTTAAGAAAATCGAATTGATTCATGTGTTCCGGACCGCGAACCCGGGCGATAACCTTCGAACACCCCAGCTTCTTTGCTTCCGAAGCGATCACGATGTTTTTCTCGTCGTGATCGGTCAAAGCAAGAAGAAAATCATAAGAACCTATATCGATGTCCTGAAGGACGCTTTTTTGTTTAGCATTGGCGCAAACCGCCATGATATCCATTTGTGAGGAAAGCTTCGAGATGACCTCCTCATTCTTATCTATTACTGTTACAGAATGGTCCCCTCCAAGCAGAGCTTCTGTTACTTTCATACCCAATTTGCCGGCGCCGGCAATGACAATCTTCATTTGTATACTCCTGTATCCCAAGTGTTGCAATGCAAGTATTAAAAGCTTCTATATCTTACGTATTGTACCACTATTATTTATATTATCAAGATGTATTTGAAATAATTAGAGGAATGGGATAAAATAAAGTCATGAAGATCAAACGCATAATCGGAGGGGATCTGGAAGCCAATGGATATATTCTATATCAAAGGGAGCAAGGCTCCTGCTATATAGTTGATCCGGGATACAATCCTGAAAAGTACATCAACCAGATCAAGGAACTGGGACTTAAGGTAGCGGGAATAATCCTAACACACCATCACTATGATCATACTGGCGGCGCTTCAAGACTTAGGGATTATTTTGAGCGCCCTGTTTACATGCACAGAAATGATTGCGATATGTATAAAGGAGTGGTGGATGTGATGCTGGAGGATGGCGTAATCTTGGATTTAGACGGCGAGAGCCTTCAAATCGTATTGACGCCGGGGCATACCCGGGGAAGTATCTGCATCTATTCGGAGAAAAGTAAAACAGCCTTTACCGGGGACACAATATTTAATGTAGATTTAGGCAGAACCGATTTGAAAGATGGGGAGCCCCATCAAATGGAGTCGAGTTGTAGGAATATCATTGACCGATGGTCAAATGAAATAACGATCTATCCCGGCCACGGTGATTCGTGCAACATGAAATTCGTCAGACGATTCAATGAAGAATACCTTGCAATTGTCGGGGCTTGAGAGAATATATCAGGGGGAAATAGCCGCTTGAAAGGGGCTTTGGATAGGGGTAAAAATAAATGATCAAAATGATAGCGCTGGACCTGGACGGGACGACTTTGAACAGCCAAGGGAAATTGCCTCCCATCGTGAGGACCGCATTGGAGGATGCCATCGCCGCAGATGTAGAAGTGATCGTGGCCACGGGCCGGGTTTTTTCTGCCATACCGAAAGAAATACTTGAGGTAAAGGGAATACGTTATACATGCAGCTCAAACGGAGCGAGGGTCATCGATCTTACTACCAATAAGGTCATATATAAAAATTTTATCGCCCCAAAAGCCGTGGAGGATATGGGCGTGATTTTGGGCCAATATAACTTTATGTATGAAGTTTTCACGGATGGGAGAGCTTATGTGGAAAAGAGGCTCTACGACAGGATTGCTGAGATGAGACTGTCGGATCGCCATGTGACCTACGTCCTGAATACCAGGCAGCCTGTTGAGGGCGTTTTGGATTATATGCTGAAAAAGAAAAGGAGCATCGAAAACATCAATATCAATTTTCAGGACCAGGAAAACCGTCTTATGATGAAAGAAATATTGTCACAGCATAGAAATATTACCCTGACATCATCTTTTGACCATAATCTTGAGATTGGCGGAAAAACCACCAGTAAAGCCGATGCCATCATCAAAATGGCGGAAATGATGGGGATAAAAAGAGAAGAAATCATGGCAGCGGGAGACAATCCCAACGATAAAGCGATGCTGGAAGCGGCAGGATTGCCTGTTGCAGTCGGCAATGCCAAGGATGAAATCAAAGCTGTTGCTAAATATATAACCACTTCAAATGATGAAGGCGGGGTGGCAAAAGCAATATACGAGCTGGTACTGAACCGAAAAAGCGAATAGGATCCGTGAATTCAAAAGAATTCCTTTGATCAAAGAATAAATAGTCCTTGATACAGAAAAGAGACCCTCTGTTATCAAGGGCTTTTAATGTTGGCTTAAAAGGTTTGACATAATATCACAAATAGTATAAATTGGTAATAAATGGTACAGAAAGCAGGCGAATGGATTGAATGAGAAACAAAAGCTGGGATCATACGGCGAAAGAATCGCTGTTGCGTTTTTAATGGGAAAAGGCTATAGGATCATAAAACTCAATTACAGATGCAGGGCCGGCGAAATCGATGTTATTGCTTTGAAGGACGAATTCCTTGTCTTTTGCGAGGTAAAGACAAGAAGGGGGAGCAGCTGTGGCCGGCCTGCAGCGGCAGTAACAAGAGATAAGCTTCTGCATATCGAAAAAGCGTCCAAGCATTTTATGGCATATAGCAACTGGAGCAAATACCAGCCCAGGGTCGATGTTATCGAAATCATCATGGGAGCCGAGCCTGCGATTAACCATATAATTAGCGTGACGGAATGATTACTTTAAAGAAAGGAAACCGGAAAAGATGATTTCAAAAATTAATACGGCAACGTTGACCGGGCTGGAATCCGATATCGTTACAGTAGAAACCTGTCTGACCAATCAGCTTCCGGGTATCAGCATAACCGGGCTGGCTTCGCAGACCATTCAAGAATCCCGAGAGAGAGTCAGAGTTGCGATAGCTGCCTCGGGATTTAAATTTCCAAATAAAAAGGTCACTATCAATCTGGCGCCGGCCTGGTCGCGAAAAGAAGGAAGCCATTTCGACCTTCCCATGGCTATCGGGATCCTTGCAGCATCGGGGGAGATGAAGGAGCAACAATATGCCGACTATGCATTTATTGGGGAATTGTCTCTAGATGGTTCTATAAACCCTGTTGCCGGGGCACTCCCGCTTGTCATAGGCCTCCGGGATGTCGGCATGAAGAAAATCATACTTCCAAAGGGAAACGCGGAGGAAGCATCCATCGTCAGGGATGTCACCCTTTATGCCGCTGACAGTCTAAAGCAGTCAATTGGACTATTGCAAGGAGCCGAATCAACGCCATACAAAAGCTGCACAGAGTATCGTTATGGATCACCAGACGGGATTAATGGGTTATATGAAGATGTTGTCGGCCAGGAATCTGCAAAGAGGGCTATAACTATTGGCGTTGCTGGCGGGCATGGTCTCTTCATGATGGGCTTTCCAGGTTCGGGCAAAACGATGTTGGCCCAAAGGATCCCGTCCATCATGCCGGAGCTGACCTATGAAGAGATGCTTGAGGCGACAAAAGTCTATTCCGTTGCAGGAGAATTGTCCAATAAAAGACCGATGATAACCCAAAGGCCTTTCAGAACTCCTCATCATACGATCTCCGCAGCAGCGCTGCTGGGCGGCGGCGGCATTCCGAAGCCCGGAGAAATTTCATTGGCTCACCATGGAGTGCTTTTTCTTGATGAATTTCCCGAATTCAGCAGGCAAGTCCTCGAAATGCTTCGACAGCCTCTTGAGGAGAGAAAAATCAACATTGCAAGAGCCGCTCACAAGGTGACATTTCCAAGTAATATCATGCTTGTAGCAGCAAGCAATCCCTGTAAATGCGGGTTCTATGGAGACGATAGGCATCAGTGCACTTGCACTCCCGCGCAACTCAATCACTATAGATCAAAGATCAGCGGACCGATCCTTGACAGGATCGATTTGCAAATAGAAATACCTCCGGTACGCTACAAAGAACTTCTTGAAGAGGACGGCATCCCGGGTAAAAGTTCTGCCAGCATGAGAGAAGCCGTTAATAAAGCCCGAAAACTCCAGAGAGAGCGTTATATAAATGAAGGAATCAGTTTAAACAGTGAACTGAATGCGGCGCAACTCCGGAAATATTGCCCGTTGGACACATACTGTAAAGCGCTTCTTCGAGAAGGAATCGAGAAATTAGGCCTGTCTGCCAGAGCTTTTAGCAAAGTCGTTAAGGTGGCGAGAACTATCGCAGATATTGACGAGGCTGCGTCGATCCGGACGCAGCATATCGCAGAGGCCATGAGATATAGAAGCCTTGACAAATATTACCGTAATTTTTAAGGGAGTAAATGAAGATGAGCAGACCGATCGAAGAATTGACTGGTAGAATATATACGGTAACGCCACTTGAGGAGGAATATCCTACCCTTCTAAGGCAGATCAAGGACCCGCCGGAAATCCTGTACTATATCGGCGATATTTCTCTTGCCTCTCGGATTTGTGTTTCAGCAGTAGGGTCCAGAAAGGCCACGCCTTACGGCAAATGGGCAGCGTTTTCCATAGGCGAAAAATTAGGGCAAAACGGCGTTGTGGCGGTCAGCGGCATGGCACAAGGGATTGACAGCTTTGTTCATAAAGGGTCTTTGAAGGTAAAAGGAAAGACCATCGCTGTACTTGGAAACGGACCAGATATCTGTTTTCCCTCCGGGAATATGGAGTTGATGAAAAGAATCGCTGATGAAGGACTTATCCTTTCCGAATATGCACCGGGAGTCCGCCCCACAAAGTTCACCTTCCCTTTGAGGAACAGGATCATCAGCGGCCTTTCAGTTGCTACAATAGTGGTGGAAGCCGGGCTTCACTCTGGGTCCCTGATTACGGCCGAAAGGGCTTCAGAGCAGGGAAGGGAGGTATATGCCATCCCTGGGAACATCAATAACATATTTGCCATAGGCGGAAACAAGCTAATTAAAGACGGGGCGTCTCCCCTTATTGTTCTGGATGACATTCTAGATGATATAGGACTGGAAAGGAAGGCGGGCAATCAGACTAATGCTGTATTGGGGAAAGACGAAAGTGCCATTCTGGAGTTTATTAAAACCAGTGGAGAAGTTACCTGTGATGAGATATGCAGGACCCTTTCCAGGCATCCAGGCGAGGTTAGCGGAATAGTTACAGTTCTGGAGATGAAAGGCTTCGTGTACACCGCGCTGGGAAAAATATTTGTTGCAAAGTGAAAAAAATCTACATATAATTAACGCTTGAACAAAGGGGTACTTAAGGAGGGAACGTATGAGCGCCGCAAAAAAAGCATTGGTAATTGTAGAATCACCGGCAAAAGCAAAGACTATAGGGAAATATCTGGGAAGCAATTACAGGGTAGTTGCATCTGTCGGACATATCAGAGACCTTCCGAAAAGCAAGCTGGGTATCAATATCGAAAATAATTTTGAACCTGAATATATATCCATTAGAGGCAAGGGCGACCTGATAAAGAGTCTTAAGAAAGAAGCTAAAGAAGCTTCCAGAGTATTTCTGGCAACTGACCCTGACCGCGAAGGCGAAGCGATCAGCTGGCATCTGGCATATCTTTTGGGGATATCTGAAAGAGAACCCTGCAGAGTCGTATTTAATGAAATAACAAAGAAGAGCATCAAAGAAGCGATCAAGAATCCGCGGATGATCGACCTGAGCCTGGTCAATGCGCAGCAGGCTCGCCGCGTTCTGGACAGGCTTGTGGGCTATAAAATAAGCCCATTGCTATGGCGCAAAGTAAGAAGGGGCTTATCTGCAGGTCGTGTGCAATCAGCGGCTTTAAAAATAATATGCGACCGGGAGAATCTCATCAAGGCTTTTATCCCCAAGGAATATTGGACCATTCAGGTGAAACTAGAAAAGGTCGGAGAAACATCCAAAAAGAAGCAATTCACTGCGAAGCTGATCGAAAAAAACGGAAAGAAAATATCCCTGGACAATAAAAAACAAGCCGATGAAGTCCTCGAGGCGTTAAATCCAGAAAAATATGAAGTTGCTCAAATTGAAAAAAGGGATCGAATCAAGAAACCGTATCCGCCTTTTACCACCAGCAGTTTACAGCAGGAAGCTTCTACAAAGCTTAATTTTTATACTAAAAAAACCATGCTGATCGCTCAACAGCTTTATGAAGGTTGCGAAATAAAAGGTCATGGCACGGTCGGACTTGTAACCTATATAAGAACGGATTCGGTTCGCGTTTCCGATGAAGCCCGTGCAATGGCGAAAGAATTAATTGACTCTCAGTTCGGCAAAAACTATTGGGGGAATAATTTTTATGTAAATAAAAAGAAAGATGTACAGGATGCCCATGAAGCGATCCGTCCAACAAATCCGGGCCTTCAACCGGAGGATATCAAGGATTCTCTCACAAGGGATCAGTACAGCCTTTATAAATTGGTATGGTCGAGATTCATGGCGAGCCAGATGTCGCCGGCGGAATTTGCCGCCATGTCAGTAGATGTAAATAATGGTGACTACACTTTCCGGGCAAATGGATCGAAGCTCAAATTTGACGGTTTTCTTAAAGTGTATACCGACTCCAGCGATGAAGATAAAGACAGGGAACTGCCAGAGCTTTCAATAAACGAAAAATTGAATGCGTCCGATGTGATCGCAGACCAGAATTTCACTCAGCCGCCTTCGCGATTTTCAGAAGCGAGCCTCGTTAAGGATCTGGAAGATAAAAATATAGGCCGGCCATCCACGTATGCACCGATTATCGCCACTTTATTGGAAAGAAAATATATAACGAGAGAAAAGAAGGTTTTGTCGCCAACCGAATTGGGATTTATCGTAACCCAGATGATGGAGCAGTACTTTAAGGAAATTGTGGATGCAGGCTTCACCGCCGGCATGGAAGACAGATTGGATGATGTTGAAATTAAGGATACGGATTGGCGCTATATCGTCCGGGAATTTTACGACACCCTCAAAGTGGAACTTGAGATCGCCGACAATGAAATCGAAAAAATTGAATTCGAAGACGAACTGACCGGGGAAATATGCGAACTATGCGGCAAGCCAATGGCACTGAAGCACGGAAGATTTGGCTCTTTTTCAGCATGTACAGGTTATCCGGAATGCAAGAATACCAAACCGATCGTGAGCAAAATCGAAGTAAAATGTCCGGCCTGCGGCAAGGACCTTGTAGCACGCAAAAGTAAAAGCGGGAGACTGTTTTATGGCTGTTCCGGCTACCCTGAATGCCAGCAGTTATATTGGAATAAGCCTATTCAGCGCGAATGCCCTCTTTGCGGAAGCCTTTTATTAGAAAAGAAAACAAAAACAAGCAGATATGCATGTTCAAATGCAAAATGCGGGTATAAAGAATAAGTATGATCCAGGAGGTGAAAATATGGTGACATTTAACGCAACAACGATCGTAGCGGTCAGAAGGGGGCCGGAGGATGTATGTATAGGCGGAGACGGGCAGGTTACGATGGGCGAAACGGCTATCATGAAAGCCGGTGCCAAAAAAGTCAGAAAAATATATAAGGATCAGGTCCTGGTTGGATTTGCAGGATCTGTTGCCGATGCTTTTTCCCTTTCGGAAAAATTTGAAAAGAAATTGGAGGAGCATGCGGGAAACCTTAAAAGGGCCGCAGTGGCATTAGCGCAATTATGGAGATCCGATAAAGTGATGCGAAATCTGGAAGCCCTGATGATCGTAGCAGACAGGGAAAGTCTGCTGATTATTTCCGGCAATGGGGAAGTGATAGAACCGGACCAGAGCTTTATCGCCATCGGCAGCGGAGGCAACTATGCGTATGCTGCTGCCAATGCGCTTTTTAATCACACAGAAATGGGCGCCGAAGAAATCGTCAGAGAGTCCTTGACGATAGCGGCATCGATTTGTGTTTACACAAATGACCGCATATCGGTGGAAACACTGTAGGCCGCAGACTGTCAAATTGTACAAGGAGGTATAAGGAATGACAACTCTATATGAGATGACGCCTAAAGAAATCGTTGCAGAACTCGATAAATATATAATCGGCCAGGACGAAGCTAAAAAATCTGTGGCAGTGGCTTTGAGAAACCGTTACAGAAGAAATCTCCTGCCGGAGGAATGGAAAGATGAAATTACGCCAAAGAATATTCTGATGATCGGATCTACAGGCGTCGGCAAAACCGAAATAGCAAGGAGGCTGGCCAAATTGGCGGATGCACCTTTTGTTAAGGTAGAAGCAACAAAATACAGCCAGATCGGGTATGTGGGCAAAGACGTTGAATCTATGGTAAGAGATTTGGTTGAAGCTTCAGTACGCATTACAAAACAAAAAAGGATCCAGGAAAAATACTCAGTCGCTGAGGAAATCGCACGTGAAAAAATCATTCAGGCCATCATTCCATCCAAGGGAAAGGGGACCCAGGGCTCGACGCCGAAAAATCCATTTGAATATATCATGGGCGGCGCCGGATACAAAACTCAAAAACAGCAATATGAAGAACAGAAGGCCAGTGAATCAGAAGTGGCGGAAAGCGATATCGAACTGGCGAGAGAGCAGGTCAGGCAGCAGCTGATAGACGGTTTGCTGGAAGACCAATATATCGAAATAGAAGTGGATGACAATCCGACCCAAAACACTCTGGATGTGGGGGAGGGCGGCATGATCGCCATCGGCAACATTTTTGGCGATGCGATGCCAAAAAGGAAAAAGAAGAAAAAAATGCGCGTCAAGGATGCCAGAAAAGTTTTGATCGAGCAAGAAGCGCAAAACCTGATCGACATGGAGCAAGTCACGGCTGAGGCGTTGGAAAACGCAGAGCAGAACGGGATCATATTCATCGATGAGATGGATAAGATCGCTTCGGGAAGCGATTATCATGTGGGTGCGGATGTTTCCCGGGAAGGGGTGCAAAGAGATATTCTTCCGATCGTAGAAGGAAGCGTTGTCAACACAAAGCATGGTTCGGTGAAAACCGATTACATGCTGTTTATTGGCGCAGGCGCATTTCACACGGTCAAACCGACAGATTTGATACCGGAGCTCCAAGGCCGCTTCCCGATACGAGTCACTCTGGAGAACCTGACTAAGGAAGATTTCATTCAAATACTGACGAAGCCTGAGAATGCTTTGATCAAACAGCATAAAATGCTCCTTGAAACGGAAGGTGTCAAAGTCAACTTTACAGACGGAGCAGTCGATACGATCGCGACCATGGCCTATTTGACAAACGAGCAGAACGAAAACATCGGTGCCCGCAGACTTCATACCATCATGGAGAAGCTCCTTGAAGAAATATCATATAATATCCCCGACACGACTGAAGACGAAATCGTCATTGACAGCGACTATGTCAAAAATAAGTTCTCGGATATCATACGAAAAGATAACATCGAAAGGTTTATCCTTTAGGATGGTCGCAAAGGATTGTGTATGTTTGTGCATTTTTGTCGATTTTTCCTGAAAAGATAAATCTTTAGAAAAATTAGAATATTGCCGTTGTAATAAATTTAGAAATATTATATAATATTTTTAAATTTATTACATGGAGGTAATAATATGAGCAAAGAAGTCCTGAGCAAAATCAGAAAACTGAATTGGGTGCTGCAGGAAGCTAGAACCGGTGCTTTTTCTTTTTATGATTTATGTGAAATATTGAGCGATCTGATGGATGCAAATGTATATATTACAAACAAAAGAGGCAAGGTCCTCGGCGTCCATTATAAGGCAAAACTTGACAGCCCGGCGTTGTCGGATCCTGAGACGGGAGTCGATTTCTTCCCTGGGGAATATAACGATGAGCTGCTTAAAGTAACTGAGACGGAAGCGAATATCTCTCCTGAAGAGGCAATGAAAATATTCAAATATGAATATGATACTGCAAGCAAGAAACAAATGATCGTGCCAATCATTGGGGGTGGCCAGAGATGGGGGACCATATTGCTCTCTCGTTATGAGCCTGAATTTGACGAAGTCGATATCGCGTTGAGCGAATATGGCGCGACTGTAGTCGGCCAGGAGATCCAGCGTAGAAAGTCTCTTGAGCTGGAAGAGGAAGAAAGAAAGAGAAACGTTGTGCAGATGGCCATCGGTACTTTGTCTTTTTCCGAAATAGAAGCTGTTCAGCAAATATTCAAAGAACTCAATGGCAACGAGGGTGTATTAGTTGCAAGCAAAATCGCTGACCATGCTAAAATTACACGTTCAGTTATCGTCAATGCCCTCCGTAAGCTGGAATCTGCAGGAGTTATTGAATCCCGCAGCCTCGGCATGAAGGGTACCCATATCAAAATACTCAATTCCAAGTTTTATGAAGAACTCGGGAAGCTTTCCTAGGGGAACAAAAATATATAAGGGAATAATGCCTCCTTCGGGAGGCTTTTCTTGTCAGGGATAGAATAAAACGCTGTCTGGAGGTTCGATGATCGGTTTTAACAAGGAAAATGAAGTAATAGGTGAAGAGGAATATCGCGCGATACTCGTTGGGATCGCGAGGGACGCGGATATTTCCTACTCCATGGATGAACTGTCGGGCTTGGCGGAAGCCGCCGGTGTTATTGTGCTGGGGCAAATGGTTCAAAATCTGGAGGCGCCGAATAGGGCAACTTATATTGGTAAAGGGAAAGTAGAAGAGCTGTCCGAGATGGTGGTCAACATGGAAGCGGATACCGTCATTTTCAATGATGAATTATCCGGCCTGCAAATGAGAAATCTGGAAGATGCATTAAATGTAAGAATCATCGATAGGACAGTGTTGATCCTCGACATTTTCGCAACCAGAGCCGACTCGGCGGAAGGCAAGCTTCAGGTGGAGTTGGCTCAGCTTCAATATAGACTGCCGAGGCTGACGGGCTTCGGTACTTCGCTGTCCAGGCAGGGAGCAAGCATGGGTGGCAGAGGGGTCGGAATAGGAACAAGAGGGCCAGGGGAGAAGAAGCTGGAGACCGATAAGAGGCATATCACAAAAAGGATCAACGAGATCAAGGCCGAAATGGAGGATGTTCAGCGAACCAGAAAGGTACAGCGGGCACACCGGGAGAAATCCAGATTGCCATTGGTTGCTCTGGTTGGCTACACGAATTCGGGCAAGTCGGCGCTGATGAACAGATTTCTTGAAATCAGCGAAAAACCAGAAAAAATGGTGCTGGAAAAAGACATGCTATTCGCAACTCTGGATACTAGACAGCGGAAAATCCAATTGCCGGACAATAGAGAATTCCTATTGATCGACACCGTTGGATTTGTCAGCAAGCTTCCTCATCATCTCATTAAGGCATTTAAAGCCACCTTGGAGGAAGTAGCGGAGGCTGATTTGTTGCTACATATAGTGGACGCCTCCTATGAACATCAGGATTTTCATATCGATGTGACAAATAAAGTGCTCAAGGAGATTGGAGCGGGGCACAAGGAAAAACTCCTGGTATTGAATAAAAGCGATCTTGTGCCGGAGGCCGATTTCGAAAATTCAAAGGGCATGGCGGTTTTTATATCGGCTAAAAACGGGAACAACATGGACAGGTTGATTGAGATCATCTGTGATAAGCTTTACAAGGACCATGTTGTGGCAAAATTACTGATTCCCTTCAGCAGGGGCGACGTTTCATCCTATCTTTGCGACAAGACAGAAGTGATCAGCATGGAATTCACAGAGTGCGGCACAGAATTTGAAGTCAGACTGGACAAAGGGGATTATCAAAGGCTGAGGGATTACGAAATAAAGGAGTAGGTGACGTGTTTTTATATAAAACCATCCAAAATGAAGGGATAGCTGAAACGGTTATTGAGAAATCAAGGTTCATTGGCTATGCAAGGCCGGTGTCCAACCGGGAAGAAGCGGATTCCTATATTGCGGAAATCAGAAGAAAACACAAAGATGCAACACATAACGTACCTGCTATAGTTTTGGGAGATAAAGGACAACTGCAATGGGCCTCCGACGATGGCGAACCTCAGGGAACAGCTGGAGCGCCGATCGTTCAAATGCTTGTTATGGAGAATATAACCTACGTTGCGCTGGTCGTCACCAGATATTTCGGCGGGATAAAGCTGGGCACCGGAGGTCTGGTGCGGGCATATACGAACACGGCTAAAGCAGCCCTTGAAGCAGCCTCAATATGCCAAGTTGAGGAAATGTCCGTCATACAAGCAAAAATAGACTATTCCTTCATTAACAGGCTCAAGAACCTTGAATGCTCGAACGGCCCGGCTGAAGGCATTCCATGGTTCAAAATCCGTGATATGGTTTATGCCGATCAGGTGACCGCGACTATAATGTGCCGGGTGGAAAGCAAGAAGCAAATGGTGGAGTTGATGATGAACCTGACAGGGGGGGCTTGTACAGTGATCTCAGAAGAAAATCTGCCGGTTGAAATGCCGATATCGGCCCAATAAAAATCTTTGCTCCCGGGCAAAAAAAATGGGCCAACCCACTTGACATATAAGTGCCTTTACTGTATATTTAATAACTGTGTCAAGTAAATAGAACAACGGAAGTTGCTATCATTGGGGCGCTTAGCTCAGCTGGGAGAGCATCTGCCTTACAAGCAGAGGGTCATAGGTTCGAGCCCTATAGCGCCCACCAGTATTGGCCTGGTAGTTCAGTTGGTTAGAATGCCAGCCTGTCACGCTGGAGGTCGTCGGTTCGAGCCCGATCCAGGTCGCCAACTTATTTTCATCACATGTGCTGGCGTGGCTCAACGGTAGAGCAGCTGATTTGTAATCAGCAGGTTGGGGGTTCGATTCCTCTCGCCAGCTCCAGTTTAATAACACGATTTGTCTGGAGGGATTCCCGAGTGGCCAAAGGGGACGGACTGTAAATCCGCTAGCTGAGCTTTCGGTGGTTCGAATCCACCTCCCTCCACCAATATTTATGCGGAAGTGGCTCAGGGGTAGAGCATCGCCTTGCCAAGGCGAGGGTCGCGAGTTCGAATCTCGTCTTCCGCTCCAATTTTTCTGCGGATGTAGTTCAATGGTAGAACTTCAGCCTTCCAAGCTGATAGCGTGAGTTCGATTCTCATCATCCGCTCCACTAGTTTAACTAGATATGCGGGCTCATAGCTCAGCTGGATAGAGCAACGGCCTTCTAAGCCGTGTGTCCGGGGTTCGAATCCCTGTGGGCTCGCCATTTTTTCGGAAGTAGTGGGGTATAGCCAAGCCGGTAAGGCAACGGACTTTGACTCCGTCACTCGTAGGTTCGAGTCCTGCTACCCCAGCCATATGACCCATTAGCTCAGTTGGCAGAGCACTTGACTTTTAATCAAGGTGTCTGGAGTTCGAATCTCCAATGGGTCACCAAGATCATTAATAAGTGACCGTTTTATTAAGATGGAGTAATCATAACTCTCAGGATGGAGAGGTGTCCGAGCGGTTTAAGGAGCTGGTCTTGAAAACCAGTGACTCCGAAAGGGGCCGTGGGTTCGAATCCCACCCTCTCCGCCAAATATTCCACAACAGATAAAACCTGGAGAAGTACTCAAGCAGGTTGAAGAGGACGGTTTGCTAAACCGTTAGGGTTCGTAAGGGCCGCATGGGTTCGAATCCCATCTTCTCCGCCATACCGTAGGGGTATAGCTCAGTTGGTAGAGCGATAGTCTCCAAAACTATGCGCCGTGGGTTCAAGTCCTACTACCCCTGCCAGATTTTAATTCAATATTATCGGGGTGTAGCGCAGTTTGGTAGCGCAACTGGTTTGGGACCAGTGGGCCGCGGGTTCAAATCCTGCCACCCCGACCAATATCATTATGATGCGTGGGCCATTAGCTCAGTTGGTCAGAGCGTCCGGCTCATAACCGGCAGGTCCGGGGTTCAAGTCCCTGATGGCCCACCAATACGCCCAGATAGCTCAGTAGGTAGAGCAGTAGACTGAAAATCTACGTGTCCTTGGTTCAATTCCGAGTCTGGGCACCACTAATCACTTGTAAAATGGCCGTTCGCAGAGCTTGGCTCCGAATGGTTATTTTATTTTTTGGATAATACTGATATAAGGCCGGCGCTGAGACTGAAAGACGTTACCATAAACCCAAAAGTTGCTGTATAAGCAGCGAAACACCAGCCACTGAAAACCAGCAGCACAAACCAAGCAGTATGGGTTTTCCGCCATTGGTTAGCAGTTTATGTATATCCGTGTTCAAACCCACACCGGCCATTGCCATTACGATGCCAAATTTACCTATCGAAACAATTATCTGTGACAGCAAATCCGGAACGCCCAACAGAGTGTTTAGTACGGTGGCAGCGATAAAAGCAAGTACAAACCAGGGGAATATATCTCTAAATTTAAATTTCACCTCAAAATCTGTATTTCTTTTTTGTTTCATCATATAAAACGCCAGCACCAGGGTGATCGGCACGATCATTAATGTTCTGGTGAGTTTGACGACCGTTGCGAATGCCAGGGCAGTGTTATTCCCGGAGATATTGCTCCAGGCAGCGCCGGCCGCTACAACAGATGAGGTGTCATTGATAGCGGTTCCTGCCCACATTCCGAATCCAATATCGCTCATGCCTAAGGCTTGACCCAGCACAGGGAAAATGAATACCGCGGCGATATTGAAGAGAAAGATCGTGGATATTGCTTGTGAAACATCCTTGTCCTCTGCCTGTATTACCGGTGCGGTCGCCGCAATAGCCGAACCTCCGCAGATAGAAGTTCCAACACCGATCAGGGCAGTCATTTTCCCTTCAAGACCTAAGAACTTTCCAACGATGAAGGCGGTTATAAAGGAAGCGGAAAGTGTAAACAGAATAATGAACAATGACTGCTTGCCGATCCTTAAAACATTCATAAGATCCATTTCAAATCCGAGAAGAATAATAGAATACTGCAGCAATTTTTTTGAGGCGTATTTTATTCCGCAATCAAAATGGGACCGATGCTGATCCGTCAAAAAACCAGCGCACAATCTGGCGATCATCATCCCGAGAAGGATCCCCAATACCGGACTACCGATAAGGGGAAAGGAGCTGCCCACCAACCAGGCGGGCATAGCGATGCCGAGACAAAGGGTTATTCCGGGCAGTTTTTTCATAGTGATAATTTTCTCTTTCTGTTCGATTCTGTTCTGGAGCCTGTCCTGAAACGATTCTAACACGGATAGACACATTTAAATAATATTATGTTATTATAAATATAATAGGTAATAGACTATGTATATGGAAAAGGAGCAAAAAATGACGATCAGGCATTTTAAAATCTTTATTGCCGTAGCAGATGCCGGAAGCATGACGGCTGCAGCTGCAATCCTTTTTATCTCTCAGCCCACTGTTAGCCAGGCAATTGCTGAACTGGAAGCTCATTATGGCACCCGATTGTTCGAAAGACTTTCAAGACGCCTTTATATCACAGAAACCGGCAAAAAGCTCTTAAGCTACGCAAGACATATGATCTCCTTGCTTGATGACATGGAGCAGACGGTCAAGAACGCGGATGATGCCGGAACCTTAAGAATCGGCGCAAGCCTCACCATCGGCACAGCTATACTGCCTGAGTTAACAAATAAATTTACAAAACTGTTTCCTTCTATCCAGATAAAAGCCGTCATTGATAATACCAAGGAAATCGAGGCTATGATCCTAAAAAATGCAGTTGATTTTGCCGTGGTCGAAGGCATCGTACATTCTCGCGATATCGTAGAAAAAGCTTTTATGGATGACGAACTGGTACTGGTATGCGGCAGTGGGCACCCGCTGTATAAAGCAGGGAGCGTATCTGTCTCAGATTTGGGTGAATATGGCTTTATCGTTCGCGAACAAGGCAGCGGCACAAGAGAATTATTTGAAAGAGCTGCAGCTTCAAATCTTTTTAAATGGCGATGCATTTGGGAGTGCAGTGACTCCGGATGCTTGAAAAACGCAGCTTTGCACGGAATAGGATTGGCGGTCATTTCCAAAAAGCTGGTTGAAAACGAAATCAGATGCGGAGCACTTGCTATTGTGACAGTTGAGAATTTTGATTTAAAACGCAAGTTCAGCATTATCCATCATAAGAATAAATATCTGGCAAACTCTATGAAGGCTTTCTTCAATCTTTGTTTTTCACATTCCGGTATGGAAATAAATGAAAACAGTTTTGAGGGTTCGTCGTCAATATAGCGATGAAAAGTCACAAAATGAATTATAATTACCAAAATGCTAAAATAATAAGATAAAAACGTTGACAAACATATTTTTACGGCGTACTATAGTATCAGGAGCAATGTGAAAATAATGGTAGAGTTATGAGAAAAATCATGGGAAAACCCGATAACATCATACTCGAGATTGAGAATATCTCAAAAAAATGCATGGTGATCGAAAAAGAATTGCCTGATTTTTTATCGCCTTTTTTTTCATATATGCATGAATCCATGCAGCCTAAAACAAGATTGGCCTATCTAAGAGAAATCAAGAATTATCTTAAATATTTGACGTATTCCGGAAAAATCGGCTCGACAGATATTAATGGGATCACCGAAATGGATTTTATACAGATGGATGCAGCCGATATCAATGAATATCTTGTCCATTGCGGTGAAGGTGGCAAGAAGAGCGTCGGACATTCTGCCATTATGAGAAAGCGTGCCGCACTATCGACTTTCTTTCGATACATGCATTCCAAAGACCTCATCAATAGTGATATTGCCGCCGGGATAAAGCATATCAAAGCTCCGAAGAAAAAAGAAACCGGAGTGAAGAGGCTTTCAGAATTCGAAGTCGTCAGAATGTTGGATTCGGTGGCCGATGGCAAACGTCTGTCAGAAAAAGAAAAGCAGTATTGGGCGAAAACCAAGTATCGGGATTATGCCATTCTGATCTTATTTATTACCTACGGATTAAGGGTGCAGGAATTGATGAGGCTCAATCTGTCGGATTTCAACTTCAACAAAAAAGAGTTTATCGTATACCGGAGAAAGGGAGATCAAACCATTTTCCCTTTAAGCGAAGAGGCGGTAGTGGCGTTGGGAAACTACCTGGCGAATGACAGGCGGGTGCGCGAGCATACGCCAGAGCACGATAAAGACGCGCTATTTCTTTCCCTTAAGGGGTTCAGGCTTTCAGAACGGCAAATAAGAGAGGTTTCAAAAAAATATACTTCCATGGGTATGAATTCCGATAGGAAGGAAGGGTACAGCCCTCAGAAGCTTCGCGCCACTGTGGCTTCGACGCTGATAGAGAAAGGCAATTCTATCAATGATGTACAAGAGCTATTGCATCACGAAAGCATTTCTACCACAAAAGCCTATGGCACTCGCAGGAACACCCTTAATAAAGACATGTTCAAAGATCTTCGATGGAACGACAATAGGTAGTATAATAAATAGAAAATAATAAATAGTTGTATTATCACATCCCGCTGCGACTCACTCGCGGGATTTTTTTATTATTAAGAACAGGGATGCATCTGTATAGACAAGGGGGACAATATAAATTGATTTTGGCATCATTTTAATTTAAAATGAACACAGGTTTCAGACACGCGAAAGGAGAGCCGACAATGGCGCAATTATATTATAGATATTCCACGATGAACGCCGGCAAATCGATTGAACTGATCAAGGTCGCTTACAATTATGAGGAGCGGGGCAAAAAAGTTCTGACTCTCATGCCGGGTATTGACAATCGATATGGCGTCGGTTTAATAACCTCAAGGATCGGCATACAAAGAGAAGCGATCGTGGTCAATGATGAAACGGACATACTGGACCTTTACATAAAGGAAAATGCCAAATCAAAAATAGATTGCGTGCTGGTGGATGAGTGCCAATTTTTAAGAAAGCATCATGTTCAGGAGCTTGTAGAAATTGTAGATAGCTTTGACGTACCGGTTCTTGCCTACGGCCTTAAAAACGATTTTAGGAACGAGCTTTTCGAAGGGTCCTATTACATGTTGGTTTACGCCGATAAAATCGAAGAAATCAAAACGATTTGCTGGTGTGGACGAAAAGCGACGATGGTAGCGAGAGTGGTTGGCGGCAAATTTGTCAAGCAAGGGCAGCAGATCGTTGTAGGGGGCAATGAAATGTATGTGTCCCTTTGCAGAAAGCATTACAATGATGGACGTCTGGGCCCGGAAAAATAGATAACATCTCTATGCGGAGTATAAGGAGAAGCCGATGGAACACCTTATTTTAGCAATCAATCCAGGCTCGACCTCAACAAAATTGGGCGTTTATGAAAATGAGATCATGCTGTTTCGTGAATCTATCGAGCACTCAAATCAAGAACTTTCGGCCTGCAGCAGTCTGAGAGAGCAGTTCAATATGAGGCTGTCAAGTCTAATGGATGCGCTGGATAAAAGAAGCTTTGATCCTTCAGGGCTTTCCTGCGTTGTTGGAAGATGTGGCCAGCTGCCTCCGGTCAAAGCTGGGGGATATTATGTTAATGAAGCAATGAAAAGACGAATCATCGTCGGCCCGATCATCAGTCACGCTTCAAATCTTGGCGCGCTTCTGGCTGCAGCCGTAGCAAAGCCCTACGGCATTCCAGCGATGATATATGATGCGGTTTCATCAGACGAAATGCGCCCTGTGGCAAAAATTACCGGTATTCCTGAAATCGTGAGACAAAGTTTTTGCCATGTTCTGAATACGAAGGCGATGGCCAGGAAGGCTGCTGAAGCTATCGGCAGAAAGTATGAGGATATGAATTATATCATTGCCCATATTGGCGGCGGCGTGTCTGTAAGCGCCCACAACAACGGGAAAATAGTGGATGTCATAACTGACGACGCCGGTCCATTTTCGCCGGAACGTTCGGGCAGCGTCCCGCTGCTTTATATCGTTGATATGTGCTTCAGCGGTAATTACAGCAAAAAGGAACTCTTGAAAGAGCTAAGAGGGCAAGGCGGTCTGAAGGCATATTTCGGCACACACGATTGTAGGGATATTGAAAAAATGATAGCTGCAGGAGATGAAAAGGCAAAAATTGTTTACGAAGCCCAAGCATACCAGATCGCCAAAGGCATCGGCGAACTTTCACCTACTATCGAAGGGAAAATCGACAATATAATCCTGACCGGCGGTGTGGCCTATTCTGAAATGCTGACCGGAATGATCAAAAGATATGTGGAATTTCTAGCTCCGGTGCTGGTAATGCCCGGGGAGAACGAATTGGAAGCTCTTGCGCTGGGCGCTCTTCGGATCATGAGAGGCGAAGAGGCCTGCAGCGAATACACAGAACCATTCGTAGGAGAAGCCGAGTTGTTCGTGTGAGCCCGATGATCGTATCCTGTGCAGATGACTGAACGATTTAGAAGGACAGATCCTTTCGCAGTCTATTATGGATTTCGTTTAGGATCGTCCGTTTTTTATAGCTCCAGGTTGGTGAAACCAGAATTGCCCGGGGAACGTCTCCAGTCAGTCTGTGTATGGTGATTTCTGGCGGGATCCGATCGATCAGGCTGACGACCAGTTCCACATATTCTTCTATCGAATTGAAAGAGTTGTAATCCGGCAACATACTTTCCAAACGGGAGCCTTTAACGACGTTCAGCATATGAAGCTTGAGTCCGAATGGCTTATACGCGCATACATAGTCAAGAGAATCCATCATCATCTGCCCGGATTCTCCTGGCAGCCCTAGGATAAGATGCACTACAGTCCTTATATTCAGACTGTGCAGCTTTCGAATAGCCCTGTCGAAATCTTCCAGGGGATAACAACGGTTGATCAATGCTGCGGTTTCTTCGTGGATGGTCTGCAGACCCAGCTCCACCCAAAGAAAAGTTTTTTTGTTAAGCTCGGTCAAAAGATCATAAACCTCATCCGGGAGGCAATCCGGACGGGTCGCGATGGCCAAGCCAACCACACCTGGAAATTGCAAGGCTTCTTCAAACTTCGCCTTCAGAACTTCAACGGGCGCATAGGTGTTGGTATGAGATTGGAAGTAAGTTATATATTTGCTCTCGGGCCATTTGCGCGACAAAAGCTCGATTTGCCGATCGATGTCGCCAATCGTGGAGGCCAATTCTCCCGAACCCTCAGGACTGCAAAAAATACACCCGCCCTGGCCTTTGGAACCATCTCTGTTGGGACAGGTGAAACCTCCGTCGATTGACAATTTGACGACGCGGCAGCCAAAGAAGTCCTTCAGGTAGGCTCCTATGGAATTGTAATATTTTTCATTCATTTTACGTCCCTTATCATGATTCTTGAGCATCCGAATATTTGCAAAATATATGTTTCATGATATAATACTTTTTTATGAAAGTGAACAGATTTTTGGTCGAGGTAGAAGGCAATGTTAAAACGTAAAGGATTAACGCCCTGGGGCGAGTGTATAGCGGATGTCGAATCAGTGAGTCCCGGATATCTGTCTGCAGGAGACTTTACCGAAACAAGAACGGAAAAGCCCTCTTTACTACTTCATAGTTGTTGCGGGCCATGCAGTTCGTCGGTTTTAGAAAGACTTGCTGATAAATACCACATTACGGTTTATTTTTACAATCCTAATATAACCGATAAAAATGAATACAAAAAGCGACTTGAAACTCAAATCAATTTGATAGAAAAATTCAACTCCGCAGGGAAGTCCATGGAATCCGAAAAAGGCATTCTGAGTTTTGACAAGGTTGAGTTCCTGGAAGGCGAGTATAATCCAGAAAGCTTTTTTAAAGTGGCCAAAACCTTGGAAAGAGAACCGGAAGGCGGTCAGCGGTGTGTAGAATGTTTCAAGCTGAGGCTGGAAAAGACGGCTCAGACAGCATCCTTGGGCGGATATCAAATTTTTGCCACAACATTGACAGTCAGCCCGCATAAAAACTACCACATTATTACAGATATTGGCTTGCACCTGGCCAGCGAATATAAAATTGAATATCTAGCAATGGATTTTAAAAAACAAGACGGCTTCAGACGCAGTATAGAATTATCCAAGCAGTACAACCTGTATCGGCAGAATTATTGCGGCTGCATATATTCCAAAGAACCTATGGAGGAAAAGAAATGAACAGACTGATGATCCCAAAAGGATACAAATCCCAAATCGACCCAATGGAAACACAGCGGGCCATTAAAAAAATCAAAGATTTTTTTCAGCAGGAACTGGCATATGGTTTGAATTTAAGACGGGTTTCAGCCCCGCTGTTTGTCATACCCGAAAGCGGACTCAACGATAACCTTAACGGCACAGAACGAACCGTGGAATTTTCTTTGAAGGATATGGATGAGAAAAAAGTCGAAATCGTTCAATCGCTTGCCAAATGGAAAAGGATGGCCTTAGGGAAATACGGGATCCCGGCTGGCCATGGTATCTACACGGACATGAATGCCATCAGACGAGATGAGGATCTTGACAATTTGCATTCGATTTATGTGGATCAGTGGGACTGGGAAAAAGTGATCCTTAAAGAGGATAGGACAGAAGAGTATCTCAAATCCACTGTCATCTTAATATACAACGCCCTTAAGAATCTGGGAGACTACGTCAACAGGCTTTATAGAGAAATCAAGACAGAGCTGCCAAACGAGATATTTTTCATCACGTCCCAGGAGCTTGAAGACCTGTATCCGGACCTTACTCCGAAAGAGAGAGAAAATGCCATATGCGAGAAACACAGGGCTGTTTTTGTAATGAAGATAGGGGACTTTTTGAAATCCGGACAAAAGCATGATGGCAGAGCCCCGGACTATGACGATTGGGAGCTCAATGGCGATATATTGTTATGGAACGAGATCCTTGAAATCGCTTTCGAAATATCTTCTATGGGCATCCGTGTAGATGAGGAAGCGATGGCTAGGCAGCTTAAGCTCGCAGGAACTGAGGATAGAGCGGATCTTGATTTTCATAAAGCCATTCTTGATGGCAAATTGCCTTACAGTATTGGTGGGGGGATCGGGCAAAGCAGATTATGCATGTATTTCCTGAGGAAAGCCCATATTGGAGAGGTGCAGGTTTCCGTGTGGCCCGAAAGCATGGTTCAAAAGTGCCAGGAAAACAACATTTTTCTGCTTTAAGCGGCGCAAAGATGCAGCCGGTCCGATAAAATGAGGTAATAGATGAAATATGCAGACGTCATTATAGATAATAGTAGCGATAATACCGATAATTTCTATACTTACGGCTGCAATGACGATTTGATTTGCCCGGGCCAGCGGGTCACGGTGCCTTTTGCGAAAGGCAACAGAGAAGTTTCAGCATACGTTTTCAGGGTATATGATAAATTGGAGACAGAACTGAAATCGCTGAAATTTATTGTGCATATCGATGAAGGGGTCCGCCTTACACAGGAGCTCCTGGATACATGCGCTTGGATGAAAAAGCGATATCTCTGCAGGTATATCGATGCGATTAAATGCGCTGTACCGGCGGGCAGTCCGGCAAAACGAAGAAAAACAGACCTGGCTTTTGGAAATGATGCGGGAGAAGCTCAGGATATCAATGATCTGACTCAGGAGCAGGCCAATGCGCTAAAAGCCATGTTACCGGCTGTCAAAGAAAGTCGTCATGAAGCATTCCTCATACATGGAGTAACCAGCAGCGGAAAAACTGAAATATACATGAGACTGATATCGGATTGCCTTTCCAGAGGCGAAGCCGCCATTGTCATGGTTCCGGAAATCGCATTGACGAAGCAGTTGATTGAAAGATTTATCGGTAGATTTGGAGCTGAAAATGTAGCTGTGCTTCACAGCAAACTCACATCCGGGCAACGCTATGACGAGTGGACGCGCATCAGAAACGGCCAGGCGAAAATCGCGATTGGAGCCAGATCAGCTGTATTTGCCCCGTTTGAGACCATCGGTGCCATTATTCTGGATGAAGAGCATGAGGCAACATACAAGTCGGATATGACGCCCAAGTATGAAACGGCTGAAGTCGCATTAAAGAGAGCGATTGCGCATCATGCTGTTTTTGTACTGGGCAGCGCAACTCCTTCCGTGGTTTCAATGAGTAGAGCCCATCAGGGGATATATCGGCTTATCGAACTGAAAGAAAGATATAACAAGGTCCAAATGCCTGAAATCTGCGTTGTTGATATGAGGCAGGAACTTAAGGCCGGAAACAAAACGATTTTTTCCGCGGAACTTTATAGAAATATGGACAACTGCCTCAGGCGAGGCAAACAGGTCATTTTGTTTTTGAATAGAAGGGGCTATTCCAATTTCGTATCGTGCAGGGAATGCGGATATATCATGAAATGCCCAAACTGTGGCATATCATTGACATATCATAAGTCGCTCGATAAGGCAGTATGTCATTATTGCGGATACAATGAATTCGTGCCGAGGCTCTGCCCCAGCTGCGGAAGCAGGTACTTAAAACATTTTGGGACCGGCACCGAAAAGGTCGAAGAAGCTGCAAAGCAGCATTTCAGCGAGTTTCCTGCGGCAAGGCTGGATCTGGACACTATCAAACGACGCGGCAGCATCGATCGTATTCTTGACGATTTCAAGCAGGGAAGAACCAGGATCCTTATTGGCACGCAGTTGGTTGCAAAAGGTTTGGATTTTGTCAATGTGGGCGTTGTCGGCATCATATCGGCGGATGTTTCCCTCAACATACCGGATTATCGCTCAGCAGAAAGAACCTTCCAACTGATAACGCAAGCAGCGGGAAGAGCCGGCAGAGGAAACGAAAGAGGCCGTGTCATCGTGCAATCGTATACGCCGGACCATTATGCCATCAGAAATGCCGTGGATATGGATTATCATAGTTTCTTCAGGCAGGAAATCGCATTGAGAAAAACGCTTGGATATCCGCCTTTCAGCGATTTAATACAATTGATTTTTACTTCGGGAGATGAAGCTGCGGCAAAAGCTCAAGCTGAAAAATGGGCGAAAACCCTTCGTCTGGAGTTGATCAGGCTTTTTGGCGAAGGCGAGGGACAGAACATTTTCGATGTCCAACCGGGTATCATCCGAAGATCCGGAATGGATTACAGGTATCATATCATCATACGATGCCCAAATGGTAGAAGAAAGGCATACAGCACAGTTCTCGAGCGGATTAGAACAGCCGAATCAAAAAATCGAAAGAGAGAATACAACATATCTATCGATATTAACCCATATAGTTTTATTTAAAGGAGAATTACGAATGGCACTGAGAAAAATTGTAACTGAAGGAGACCCGATTCTTAGAAAAAGAGCCAGGGCCGTTGAGGCGGTGGATGACAAGATCAGGATGATTTTGGATGATATGCTTGAAACCATGAGAGAAGCGGATGGATGCGGCATAGCAGCCCCGCAGGTGGGGATCCTGAAGCGGTTATTCATTATCGAGGTTCCAGAAGAAAGCGATTTAGAAAGCCCTGACAAAAAAGAGCATCATAAAACAAAAGAGCCTGATATGCTGCTGTTGAAATTGGCAAATCCGGAGATATTGGAAATGTCGGGAACCCAAACAGGCGAGGAGGGATGCTTAAGCGTTCCTGGTTTGGTGGGAAGCGTGGTACGGCCGGAATACATCAAGCTTAAGGCATTGGATTATTACGGGGATCCTGTAGAGATCGAGGCAAAAGGTTTTCAAGCCATAGCGATATGCCATGAATTCGACCATTTGGAAGGCGTATTGTTCACAGATAAAGCAACAGGCATTCACGAGGCTGGAAAAGAAGGAGAAGAATCAGCGAGCGAAAAGTAAGAGGGGGGCATGTCATGAAGATCGTATTTATGGGCACACCGGAATTTGCGGTTCCCACACTCGATGCAATAGTGAAGGCAGGCCATGAAGTAGCACTTGTGGTCACTCAGCCCGATAAGGCAAAGGACAGAGGCAAGAAACTTCAGTTCACGCCGGTCAAGGAAAAAGCCGTCGAGCTGGGCATTCCCGTGGTTCAACCTGAAAAAGTCAAAAATAATGACAGACTGATCCAGCGCTTGGAAGAAATTGATCCGGATCTTATTGTGGTAGTTGCGTACGGCAAGATTTTGCCAAAGGAGATCCTCGATTTGCCGAAATACGGTTGCATCAATGTTCACGCATCGATACTCCCAAGACATCGGGGTCCAGCTCCGATACAGCACGCTATCCTGGCGGGGGACGATTACAGCGGCGTTACTATTATGAAGATGGAAGAAGGCCTTGACTCCGGAGACATGATCGCCACCGTGAAAACACTGATCGGCGATTGGACAGCAGACCAGCTTCATGATGAATTGATGATAAAAGGTGCGAAACTGCTTGTGGAGGTCCTTCCCAACATCGAAGCCGGAACCGCTGTATTTGCAAAACAGGATCATGAACTGGCCACATACGCGCCCATGATTTTTAAAGAAATGGGGCGCATCGATTTTTCAAAGAGCGCGGAAGAGATCGAAAGATTCATTCGAGCGATGAATTCGTGGCCGGGAGCTTACTGCAATTACAAGGACACACTGTTGAAAATATGGGATTCGCTCCCGCTTTCGGAAAAATCGGCGGAGCCTGTCGGAAAAATCATCGATGTTACAGATGACGGAATAAAAATTTCCTGTGGAGAAGGTGTCATCTTAGCCACAGTGATCCAGACTCCTGGCAAAAAGGGGATGAACGTATCCGAGTTTTTGAGAGGCAATAAGATTGAAAAGGGTGTTATTTTAGTGTAAAATAATATATCTGTTATTCGTAGATTTGTAAGAATAAAGGAGAGTTCATATGTACTATTTCGATCCGACTATGTTGCTTTTGATCCCTGCCATAATTTTCACTTTTTATGCGCAGGTAAAAGTATCCAATGCATATGGCACCTATCTTAGAGTAAGAAATAAAAAAGGCGTCACAGGAGCGGAAGCTGCAAGAAGAATTCTTGACGCAAATGGTTATGGGCACATTCCTGTAGAGATCACTCCGGGAAAGCTCTCTGACCATTACGATCCGAAACATGATGTATTGAGGCTCTCGCCGGATGTTAGCAATCAGGCATCTATCGCCTCGGTCGCAATAGCTGCACATGAAGCAGGACATGCCATTCAGGATCAGAAGGAATACGGCCCGCTGAAATTAAGAAACGGCATAGCTCCAGCCATAGGCATCGTATCGAATCTGGCTTGGCCGCTTCTGATTATTGGGATAGCTCTCAATGCAGCGGGTAATTACACGACAGGCGAACTGCTTTTTAATCTGGGCATATTATTTTTTCTGGGTGTGGTCATATTCCACCTGGTCACTTTGCCTGTTGAAATAAATGCGTCCAACCGGGCATTGGCTCAGCTCGTCGATTTGGGGATCATCTATGCCGAGGAACAGGCCGGAGCAAAAAAAGTACTATCGGCAGCGGCACTGACGTATTTGGCGGCTTTAGCCATGGCGATCGCAAACCTTATCAGAATCTTAGCTTTAAGAGAAAGGAATTAATATGGACAGGAACAGGAAAACAGCATATTTTGCGCTGCTGGACATTGAAACGAAAAATTCATATTCCAATTTGGCCTTGAATCATCAGATCATATTGGGCAAACCGGACTCGCCGGCTTTTGTAAGGGAGTTGGTATATGGCGTTTTGAAGAACAAGATTTTTCTGGATTATATTATTGACCATTTTGTTCCTTCAGGAGCCGAGAAATTAAAGTTGCCGGATCTGGTCATTTTAAGGATGGGCATTTACCAGCTGGCCTATATGGGATCGGTTCCCGAATATGCAGCCGTAAATGAAAGTGTTGTTCTGGCGAAGCGGTTCTGCAAAGGAAGGGATGCATTTATCAACGGTGTTCTCCGGTCATACAGCAGGGATAAGTATAAGGTGGTATTGCCTGACAGAGAAGAAGATGAGGTCAGATATCTATCCGTGAAATACTCCTATGAGCCTTGGATCATTGAATTATGGATGGAACAGTTTGAAAGGGACTTCCTTGAGGAACTCCTGAAAGCAGGCAACGAAACGCCGGATCTCGTGATTCGGTTGAACTGGCTCAAGATACTTAAAAAAGATTTAATAGCTCAATTGGAAGAAAAGGGCTACGAAGTCAAAGAAGGCCGGCTGTGCCCGAACGCTTTGTATGTCAAGGGCTCTGGGCTTGTTGACAGCAAACTATATAAAATGGGCATGTTTTCAATACAGGATGAAAGTTCGCAACTGGCTACGGTTATGCTCGATCCGCAGCATGGCGAGTTCATCATGGATGTTTGTGCGGCGCCAGGAGGCAAAAGCCTCGCCATCGCTGAGCGCATGAATAATACCGGAACCGTGCTTGCGTCGGATGTTTATACAAGAAAGGTTGGCCTGATCGACAAGGAGGCCCAGCGACTTGGAATAAGGAATATTAAGACGAGGACATGGGATGCAACAAAAATTGATTCGGCATTGGTCGGCAAGGCCGATCGCGTCATCGTCGACGCTCCATGTTCAGGACTTGGTGTGGCGAGGAGAAAACCAGAAATAAAATACAAAAAGAGAACCATTGAATACGACACACTCCCGAGAAAACAGGGAGAAATATTATATGCATCATCCCGTTATGTAAAGCCGGGCGGGGTTCTCATGTATTGCACATGCACCATCAATCCTGCGGAGAACCAGAAAGTCGTTTTTGATTTTCTTAAAAGAAACAAAGATTTTCAAAAGGAAGAAATGGTCCAGCTGCTCCCTAATACCGACGGTACAGACGGCTTCTTCATTTGTAAAATGAAAAAAACCACGAGCATCGTAAGCAATGAAGAGTATTAAAGAACGGATAAAGAATCGGCATTTTAGAAAGGCAGACTATGATTCAGGTTGGATTTAAAAGCGATAAAGGCATAAGGCGTGTCAATAATGAAGATGCGTGTTTCATAATGCCAAAGGAAAAAGTGTTTATTATAGCCGATGGAGTTGGCGGCGGTGCAGCGGGAGAAATAGCTTCGCGTACCGCCGTTTCTATGATAGCAGAATATGCGCAGCAGGACCCACCTGTCGGCGTTACCGATGTAGCTACGCTCAAAGCTTATTTTATGCCCTGCATTGACAAGGTGAATGGAAGAATATTTGAACTGGCGGAAAAATACGTTGAAAATGCTGGGATGGCAACTACTGTAGTAATTTGTTGCATAAACGGGAAAAAGGCTTATTTTGTAAACATAGGAGACAGCAGAGCCTATATTTTCCGGCAGGGGAAACTCAAGCAGATAACGGAAGATCACACCTATGTTAATGATTTAGTAAAAACGGGCGTTATTTCAGAAAAAGACGCAGCCACCCATGCCAAGAAAAATATGATCACAAAAGCGCTGGGTGCCGATAATTCCTGTGAACCCGACTTTTTTCAGGCCAGTGTTGAACTGGGGGATGTAGTGCTTTTATGTACCGATGGCCTTTACGGAGAAGTCGACGAGAATACGATTGCTGATTTGATCTCTCAGGGCAGGACGATGACAGAGACCTGCGCCCAACTGGTGAATAAAGCAAACCAGCATGGCGGACGCGACAACATAACCGTAATATGTGTAAGAATTTAAGGGGGACATGGATAGATGAGTAGTAGAATTCTCGCCGGAAGATACGAATTGCTGGAAAGAATCGGCGATGGCGGCATGGCAGTGGTTTATAAGGCAAGGTGCCGTTTGCTGAACCGGTTTGTTGCAATAAAAATTCTCAAGCCTGAGTTCACAAAAGACTTGAAGTTCATAGAAAACTTTAAACGTGAATCCCAGAATGCAGCCAGCCTCGCCCATCCCAATATCGTCAATACTTTTGACGTCGGTCGCGAAGGCAATATCCATTATATTGTTATGGAGCTTGTTGAGGGCCGGACCCTGAGTGATATCATCCGGGACAACGGACCAATGGAATGGCACAGAGCGGTCGAAATAACGAAACAGATGGCTTCTGCGCTCAGCCTGGCGCATAAGAATCATATCATCCATAGAGATGTTAAGCCCCAAAACATTCTAGTCACCTCTGAAGGAGTGCCTAAACTGGTTGATTTCGGCATTGCCAAAGCGGTGAATGCTACTACTTTGGTCGGGAATACAGGGACCATTATGGGCTCCGTGCACTACTTCTCGCCTGAGCAGGCGAGGGGGGGATATGTTGATGAAAAGTCGGATATCTATTCTTTGGGTATTGTTCTTTATGAGCTTCTTACAGGGAAAGTGCCTTTTGATGGTGAAAATCCAGTTTCTGTAGCGTTGATGCATATTAACGACGACATCGTGCCTCCATCTAAGGTTGTCTCCGGCATACCTCCTCAGTTGGAGCAGGTAGTCATGAAGGCGACAAAAAAATATCAGACGGAAAGATACTCATCGGCAGATGAGATGTACGAAGCACTCGAAAATGTGGAGCATATACATAGCATTCTTGGCAAATCCATATATACCGGGACTGCAGCGTCCGGAGCTATTGGTATGGGTTCCTTTGGAGGCGAAAGCAGTTTTTCGTCGGATGGAGCCGGCAATAATGGCGGAGCCGGCAGCAGCGGTCCCGGGGGCGCTTCCGATAAAAGCCAGAAGAATATTAAGGGCACCGGCAAAAAAGCCGGCGGGATCAAGGGATTCCAATTGAATAGATACAGGGCGGTGGCTATAATACTGGCTGTGGTTCTTGCAATCCCGGCTAGTATCGGGATATATACTTTGATTAAGAATGGCGGCATCGGTAACGGAAATGAGTTCCCTTTGCCGGATTATTCCGGCATGCTTCTTGAAGAAGCTTTAGAGGATGCAGAAGCGTCGGGCCTCAAGATGGAAACCGGTGATATCGTATATAGCGACTCCTTTGAGGAAGGTGAAATCGTATCACAAACGCCTTCTGCGGACACTATAGTTCTGAAAGGGCAAATAGTGACCGTCAACGTTTCAAGGGGTTCAAGAGAAGGAACTGTTCCGAACATTATCAGCAAAACGTATCAGGATGCAGTATTCTTTCTGAATAAATATGGCTATAAAGTGGGTTCTGTTACATATGAGAATGCCAATCAACCGGAAGGCATAGTTTTGAGGCAGGATCCTTCTGGGGGCGATGAAGCCGTTCCTGGTTCGTTTGTCAATTTTGTAGTAAGTTCCGGCATTGATCCAACGGAAGCCATAGTCCCGTTGCTCATTGGTATGACTGAAACCGAAGCAAAGACTGTTTTGACCTCTATCAACCTTAAATTGGGCAAGGTTACCCTTCAGGAGAACTCAGAATATCCCGAGGGTGAAATATTTTGGCAGGAGCAGGGTGCAGATGAGACGGTGCCTGCAGGCACGGCCATAAACGTAAAAGTCAGCGGAAAGCCTTCAAATTCCGATGACTCCTATTCTATCCCTCTTTATGTCGACTTCGCTTCGGCGCAGAATGAAGTATTTAATTTAACCGTTGTAGTCTCTGATGAAAGCGGAACCCATAACATACTCAGCAATGCTCAGCGAATGAAGGCAGATGGCGGAGGCACAGTAACATTGTCCGGCCAGGGAAAGGGCACCGTGACTGTAATTTTCGATACGACGGAGGTGGCGAGATACACTGTGGATTTCAGCACCGGACAGTTATATTAAGAGTAGCAACATGAAAGGCATCATAATCAAAGGTATCGGAGGTTTCTACTATGTCAAGACGCCTCCTGAAGGGACAGTTCATCAATGCAAAGCCAGGGGAGTTTTTAAAAAGCAAGGCATCACGCCGATGGTAGGTGACGATGTTGAAATAGAACTTTCAGCGAATTCCGATGCTGTAATAACGGATATATTTCCAAGACGAAATCATTTCATCAGGCCGCCCATCGCCAATGTGGACTGTTTCTGTGTTATTTTTTCTTTTAAAGATCCGGAACCAAACAGGGCAGTAATGGATAGGTTCCTGGTCATGGCGGAAGCAAGCAATACGGATGTAGTGCTTTGCATGAACAAGTTTGATTTGGCCAAAGAGGAACAAATACAAAACATTCAAAACGTTTATGGAAAGATCTATCCTATCGTATATATTTGTGGTCGGACCGGTGAAGGGATCGATACCCTGAAGGATCTGATCAAAGGAAGCAAAGCAGCATTAGCTGGCCCCAGCGGTGTCGGCAAGTCCACTATTTTAAATCTTCTTCTCCCGGAAGCAGGGGCAGAAATAGGGGAAATAAGTAAAAAGACTTCCCGGGGAAAGCATACGACGCGCCATGTTGAAATATTTGATGCAGGGGACCAGACATTCATTTTTGATACTCCCGGATTCACATCATTTGATGTTTTAGACGCGGAACCAGAGGACTTGCAGCATCTTTATCCGGAAATGGCAAGCTTTCTTGGGAAATGCCGCTTTGATGATTGTACACACATGGAAGAACCGGACTGCTCGATCCGTGAGGCGGTTCACAGAGGGGCCATAAGCGAAAGCAGGTATGCTTCATACCGGGAGCAAATGGAAGAACTTAAGTTAAGGCTGAAAAATAAATACTGAATTTATTGAGGAGATAAGATGACTAAATTGGCACCATCGATCCTTTCGGCAGATTTTTCGAAACTTGGCGAGGACGTGAATACAATTGAAAAAGCGGGCGCTCACTTGATCCATGTCGATGTGATGGACGGGCACTTTGTTCCGAATATCAGTTACGGCGCATGTGTGATGAAGAGCCTCTACGGCAAGACCGAAATACCTTTTGACGTGCATCTGATGATAGAAGATCCAGACAAATACGCCGCCGATTTCGTCACAAATAATACGGCCTATATCACCGTTCACCAGGAGGCGGTTTCTCACCTGAACAGAAGCATCAGCTATATAAAAAGCCTGGGGGTAAAGGCGGGGGTATCGATCAATCCCGCAACGCCTGTCTCTACATTGGAAAACATACTGGCAGACGTTGATCTCGTTTTGGTCATGTCGGTGAACCCGGGCTTCGGGGGGCAGACATTCATTGAATCCAGCCTCGACAAAATCAGGATGCTCAAAAAAATCAGAGCTGAAAAAGGATATGATTTTGAAATCGAGATTGACGGAGGTGTCAATCTTGAAAATGTGGAGGATGTTTTAGAAGCCGGCGCCGATATCGTGGTGGCGGGGTCTGCGATATTCAAGGATGGCGATATCGCTGAGATGACCAACAGATTTCTTGATAAAATAAAATGATTCTTTAACCGACGCATCCTTAATATTTATTTAACCACGGTTTTACAGTTTAGAGACGCATTGAAAGATGCGTCTTTTTGTATATTTACGATAATTAGATTGACATAATATGGAAATAAGATATAATATACCATAATATGACAGTTAACATCAAGGAGGATATTAATGCGATACTTGAAACCATTGGTTGGCATCCTGCTGATTCTTTCTGCTGCAGGAGGGTTGATATATTGGGAGCTGCAAGGAAGGCAAATGATCATGCAGGAGAAGGTTCTTGTGACCGCCCGAAAAGTAAATCAGGGTGAAATTGTGACGCGAGACATGTTTTCCGTTGCCGGCATCGATCACAACAATATCATGGAAGGTGCATTGGGAGAAAAGAGCTTGGACCGGTTGGAAGGGAAATATGCAAAACACGCCATACCGCAAAATGCGCAAATTGCTTTAGATTATTTTTCCGAAGAGAATCTCGAACTAAAAAAAGGCGAATCTGTTTTTTCGCTGAAACCAGGATGGATCGATAGCAGAAGCAGTTCAGTTAGAAAAGGTGATCTGATCGAAATTTATGATGAAAGGGGCGAAATACTTCTGGGGATGTTCAAGGTTGCGTTTGTTAAAGATAATTCCGACAAAGAAATAACTTCCCTGGACGGAGTCCGGGATGATAGCCTCGCAATTCTGGAAAGAACGAATGCCACAGGCTTTATAAGCAATATTGAAATAATAACCACTGTCAATCAATATAGTGAATTGGTCAAATTTATTGAAGATACGGGAAACGGATTACTGATTGTACAGGCGGGTGACCATTCATGAGCATGGTATTTAGTTTTCATGGGAGCGACCATAAAAATGGATGTACGATGATTTCTCAGTCTGTTGCTGAAATGCTTGCCGAATATAAGCGCGATGCAAATATTTTGCTGATTTTCCTGAACGGCAGGAAAAGTCTGGAATTTATGGCAGGAGATATGATATCCATAGATCATTTCAAGAGCAGGTTGGAAAGCGGGATGTCCATAGACGAAATGTTGTTGAGGAGCTGCAGGAGAAGAGACCGTTTTTACGTAATAGCAGGCCTGGAAAATGAATTGGAGCACCGCGGGTATTTCCCTGATCATTCCCGCATGCTGCTAAAGGAACTAAAGTCACGGTTCGATATTGTCATTGCCGATACCGGAAGCAATATTGACAGCGGTCTGGCTTTGGGAGGCCTTTTGGAAAGTGACAGGAATTTCATGATTTTGGCGCAGCATGAAGCCAGCATTGGACGCTATGAGTGGAATAGGGAGATCTATAAAAAGCTGTCATTAAATTTTGATTATTATCTATTAAATAAATTTAGTTTGAAGGAACCGTATTCCCCGAAATATATCACTCAAAGGCTGTGCCTGCCGAAAGAGTCATTGATGAAAATTTCCATGGGCGGATATGGATATCAAGCCGAAACTGAAAAGAAATCATTGCTGGAATATGAAAACGACGAATACTCGGCGGATATCTTCAAAATCGCATCAGTTGTGTTAAAGGATGCCGGTTTAGGCGAAATAAAAACCCGGAGGAACAAAATATGGAAAAATTTTATTTAGAGGAGCATATTTCCGGGCTGGAACGCCATAACGAAATCAATCAAAAGGATTCTTCCTTTGAGGATCTGTGCCGATTTGTCAGCGATGCATTCCAAAATGATTGGGATAGTTCAAGGGAGAATATGCATGAAAACCTGGAGATCCAAAAAAACGCAATTATTGGTTATGAGCGTGAAGTTTCCTATTTTAAAAGCAAGATCAGAGAGCATATCAATAGGGTGAAAGTGGCTGAAACGGAGCACCCCATATGGTATGAAAATTTGGAAGATGCCATCTATCATGAGAACTGGGGTTTGGCCGGAATAGCACAATGGTTTTCAGAAGGGTACAAAGAATCAGCTTCAGCAAAGGTGATAGGCAGCAGGATCTATTTTCTCGAAAACGGCAAAATGGTGCTGAAAAGACAAAAGATCGGAAAGGACCGCCGCGAACAACTGGTCAGGGCCTTCCTGCTTCTTAAACCGGACGAAAGATTGGATCGGGATTTTCATGAACTATACATGCTGGATGGGACCAGAGTTACGATTTTCAGGGGAGATATGGTCAAAAAAGATCAGGAAGTCATCATATTCAGAAGATACATCATACCAAACTATTCATTTGAAGAACAGGCAGGAAGAGGTACCATCCCCATCGAAGCCGTACCGCTGTTCAAGGCCATGGTGCCTCTGGGGTTTAATATAGCGGTGACGGGTGCTGTTCGCACCAGTAAAACCACATTTCTCTCCACTTGGCAGAGCCTCGAATCGAAAGAGCTGGAGGGCGTGATGGTGGAGACGGACCCGGAAGTCCCCCTTCATAAATTGATGCCGGAAGCGCCCATTGTCCAGTTGCTGGCTGACAACGACAAATTGAAAAGCATCACAAAGAATCTGATGAGGAGCGATGCGGATTATATCATCATGGCCGAAGCAAGGGAGGGTGTTGCTCTGGATACCGTTTTAAAAATAGCCAGCAAAGGAACAAGAAGGGTGAAAATGACTTTCCATTCACGGGAACCTCTCGATTTGCCTTATGATGTTGCTGCCGAGATCATTAAAAGCATGGGTGGGGATATCCATTTTACAGCCCAAAGAGTAGCGGCAAGCTTTGACTTTGTTTTCCATCTGATTCAACTCGCTGATAAAAGCGGTAAAAGGTTAAAAAGCATTTATGAAATGTCTCTCAATAGAAAAACTCAGCAAATTGAAATGAAAAAGATTTGCGGCTATGACCACGAAAATGATTCCTGGAAATGGTTCGATGTGATATCCCCTGAAAAACAGGAAATCGCTATGGAAGAGGACCCGAAATCATACAGAGAATTTATGAGTCTTCTAAGCACTATTGTAAATCATTCGACCGGGAAAAGGAGATGATATGAGAGAATATATTGCTATACTCATAACTGCTTCATTCTATGGGGTGTTAGCCGCCGGCCTTTACTTGATATTTGGGAGATCCATTCGAAAAGTCGTGCTGGAAATCAGGATGCGGAAAAGACTGAGAGCAAGAAGAAGAATTTTGAAGGAATCCGGCCTTATGATCAGGCATCTGGATTTGATGCTTTCAACAGTGTTCAGGAGAAAAATATCGGCCAAGTTTTTCTTGATAATAACGCTATGCATTTTCGTTTTCGTTTATGCGGCGGCCATCAAAGTCCTCGATCCATTGGCGGCAGCGATCTCCGGGAGCATGATTTCAATCTTTCCATACCTTATCATAAGGATCAGATTGGAGAATATCAGGAAGAGAAGCAGTTTCGAGGGAGAAGCATTTGTCGGTGAATTTTTGACGAAATACAGGATTTGTCGTTTCAATGCATTTGAAACAATGTCGAAAATGGCTGAAGATTCGCCAAAAGCTGAAACCTGCACCCGATTACTGCTTAAAATACTTTACATTACAAGAAACAATGTTTCTGATGCCGCAATCAAGGAAGCCACCGACAGTTTTGCTTATGCCATCAACACGAACTGGTCCCGCATGTTCGCATACAATTTGAAGACTGCCATCAAGACGGGTGAAAATGTTTCTCTGGCTATGGAAGATGTGTTTATACAACTCCGTGAAGCGAGGATCCTGGGAGAAGAAAGAATAAGGCTCAATGCTGAAGCTACACGCATGGTGATTTTTCTTATACCTGTCATGTACGCCGCAACGGTTCTGATATCTCTAAAATATGTCGGCCTGACATGGGATGAATACCTTCACAATCAATTTGGTACATCCCAGGGATTTATGCTGATGCTTGTTATTTCGGTGATGTTCCTTGTCAATATCATTATTGTTGAAGTAGTCAATAACCAGAAATTTGATTTCTGAGGATTGGACGATAAATAGAAGGTGAAAAAATGGAATTTCACTATTTAGTTGAGACTGCAATATTTATCATTTTCTCTATAGGCATTTACCTGGCATTTTCCGGAGGTTTTCGCTTCAGTCTCCGGAACAGGGCAGAAAACATCGCCAACAAAACAAAAGGTGTTCTTTGGAATCTTAGCAATGCTGAATATTGGAAAGAAAAAAGAAGGGGGCAGATAGATATAGAAATCTACGAAAGTATTTCTTTCATTCGCAATATCAGTGCTTTGGGGAAAGGCAGAAATATCGGGAGCGATTATTTGATCACCCAATTAGCAGATCGGGACTGCATCTTGAAGCCGGCTTACGTGAAAATGCTTTCGCTCTTGCGATTGAATAAGAGAAGGGAAGCTGCTGAAGCATTTATCGAAGAAACCGGAACCGTTATGGGAAGAGAATTCGCAGGGCTTCTGCTGCAGTGGGACGAATTGGATCCGGCGGACCTTTCCGAGATACTGCTGTCCCATCAAAAGGCCATCAAGGAAGCCAGGATGACTGCCCGAAAAAAAAGAGATGAAGCCGTCAGCGAAATCATATATTTGCCGATTGTGGCAAATGTGATGATGATCTGTATAAACTGCATCTATACAACATATTATTTACAGCAGCAGGAGATGTTTGAAATGTTTTTTTGAAAAGGAGGTGAAGATGAATGAAACAGGTCATTGTGCTTGTGGCCATGATCGCCCTTGGGCTTGCCATTGCAGGATTTATCAATGAATTTAAAACAACCGCCGGAAGTATGGCGGATGCTGCCAACAACAGCATAATAGCTGATATGGAGATTCCGGCCAGCTAAGCATGGCCGGGAAAGGGAAGGGTATGAAACAACTGGTGGTATTGGGGGCCATGATCGCTCTGGGGCTTTTTATGTATGGACTTATTGCCGGCTCAGATGACAAATCGATCCTGGCTGGCATTGAAACGGCATGGGAAAAGAATATTGAGGCAAGAAGTTCGTACACAGGGGAGAAGCCATGAAGCAATTCATCGTTTTAACAGCGGTATTGCCCCTCTTGCTTCTTTTTCTAATGCAAGTAGGGTATGATCAAAAAAATATTAATACGGTCAACCAGATCCAGGCGGTTGTGTATGCGGCGAAGGAGGATGCTAAGCAGGAAGGGTACTTTTCGGAAGAGCGCAAGGAGCTGCTGAAATCCGAGCTTGAGAACATCCGAGGGGTAGCATCCGCCAGAGTAGACAGCCCGCAGACATATCCTCAAGCTAGGTATAGCATAGGGGAAAACAGGTTTATCTATTACGAGGTGGAAGTGGTCCTTGATCATGTCATGGCTGGCGGAGACTATATAATTGAACCGGATAAAAATACTTACACTTACGTGATCAAAAGCTATACCGCCAGCGAATATCTGGAGTGAGAGATAAGGGGTTAATATATGAAGGTGTTTATTGTATTTCTTGCATTGCTGATTGTAAATGTTAATTTGATGAATTTTCACGGCGGATTGGGCCGCTATATAGAACTCCAGAATATTATTAAGATGGCATCGGAAGAATGTGCTGCTCAGGCAGCACTTCTTTTAGATGAAGGGGCGTATGCACAAGGTCAGATAGTGTTTGACTATGAGGCTGGTCAAAGGGATGGGATGAACTATCTGGCACATGTATGCAATAGTCTCGGAGTTGAAAAAGGGTATGAATTGAGCTTTCTCTATGAAGATGATCTTTGCTCCTACAGTGTCGGCAATATCGACCGGTTGCCCCGGGTGGCCGCAACGATTTCAGTGGATGTCGGCAGCATTTTTACTGGAGTGCCTTTGGCGTGCCCGGTGATTCAGCGTTCATCCTGCTATGAGATCAAATAAACCTTATTCTTTGGCCGCCTCGGTGCGCTTTCTTATACTTGTTTTGATGATATTCAATTGAAATAAGCCGAATTTACGAGTATAATAATATTCTGGAGGTAAATGCTTATGAAAATTGAATTTTGCGGCGCGGCGGAAGGTGTAACAGGCTCCTGCCATCTCATATCTACAAAAAAACATAAGGTCCTTTTAGATTGCGGGCAGTTTCAGGGCGGGAAAGCTGAAGATGCGATGAATTTTCAGGAGTTTCCGTTCAACCCTGCTGAGATAGATTGCGTGATTCTTAGCCACTCGCATATCGATCATTGCGGCAGGATCCCTCTTTTGATGAACAGGGGTTTCAAAGGGCCGGTTTATTGCACGGATGCCACGGCTGACCTGCTGGAAGTAATGCTGAAGGATTCAGGCTATATACACGAAAAAGAAGCTCAATGGAAGAATGAAAAAGCGGAGAGAGCAGGTAGATCCTTCAGAGTGGAGCCTCTTTATACATTCAATGATGCAATTGCAGCTCTTAAACTGGTAAAACCATATCTCTATGATCAGCTTTTTGAAATCAATGATGAAATGAAAGTGGTCTTCAACGAAGCGGGCCATATTTTGGGCTCGGCTATCGTGGAGTTGTGGGTCGATGAGGGGGAACCCAAGGGTGAAAAGATTTCAAAAGTAGTCTTTTCTGGAGATTTGGGCATGGTAAACCGGCCGATTCTAAGAGATCCTAAAAAAATTAAGAAAGCCGATTTTCTGATCATGGAAGCCACCTATGGCAACAGAACTCATCCGCCAAATAGTGCCAGCGTTGATGAACTGATGGAGATCGTACTGAAAACTATCAAAAGGGGAGGCAATGCCATTATCCCATCTTTTGCAGTTGGGAGAACTCAGGAGCTTATATTTGAATTCAATAGATTTTATGAACAGCATCCGGAGCTGAGCGGTACACTGGACGATATCATGGTTTACGTGGATTCGCCTATGGCAACAAATGCTACGGAGGTTTTTCGGAAGAACGCTCAGGTTTTCGATGAGGAAACAAGGGATTACATCTTGAAGGGAGACCATCCGCTGGACTTCAAGAATCTTGTTTTTACAAGATCAACTGAGGAATCCAGATTTTTGAATTTTGATAAAACACCAAAAGTGATCATTTCTGCAAGTGGAATGTGTGAAGCAGGCAGGATCAGGCACCATCTCAAATATAATCTTTGGAACCCGAAGAGCAGCATCATATTTGTTGGATACCAGGCAGAAGGGACATTGGGAAGACTGATAGTGGATGGGCAAAAGGAGTTCACGCTATTTGGCGATGAAATCTATGTCAATGCCGAGATATATGATCTCGAAGGGTTTTCCGGCCACGCAGATAAAAATGGATTGATGGACTGGCTGTCCGGATTTCAGAAAGAACCGAAACATATATTTTTGGTTCATGGAGAAAGCCAGGCAAAAAAGGATTTTGCAGCCGAAGCCAAGGAAAAGCTTGGATTCAGCCCTATCGTCATTGAAGGTTTCAGCGGATATGAACTCGAAACCGATGAATTTTCAACAATGCAGCAGGTATTGGAGGATATCGTCGATCAGGATGGCATAAACGAGTTCAGAAGAAGAGTTAATACAGTGCATAATTCTCTGAACGCTATCTTTGCAAATGCGAATCTTGTTTTAGGAAAAGGTGTCGATGAGAAAAAACTGGTAGAAATGAATAATATACTTCTTTCGCTGGAAAAAGGCTCACTCAACCTAGGGGCTGTTGTTTCAAGAGAAAGTGATAATATCATGGATTTTCCTGAAATCAGCCAGGTGAAGGAAGATATCCGAGACAATGAAAAGGGACGGCCATGAACGGAAAGGACGTAATAGTAATAGGGATAGCCGGAGGGACCGGCAGTGGCAAAAGCACGATGATCAACAAGATCAAAAGCGAGTTTAATGAGCAGATTACAATAATAAACCACGATTTCTATTATAAAGACCGCAGCGACTTAAGCTTTGAAGAAAGAGAAAAGCTCAACTACGATCACCCAGACGCGTTTGATACGAATCTGATGATAGAGCATATCAAAAGGCTTAAAAGCTGGAAACAAGTGGAAAGGCCTGTTTATGATTTTACCATTCATAACAGAACCAGAGAAACCGTTATTTTAGACCCCGCTAAAGTTATTATTGTGGAAGGGATACTTATTTTTGAGAACAAGGAGTTGATCAATCTTTTTGACATTAAAGTATTCATAGACACGGATTCTGATGTGCGCATTATACGGCGGATATTAAGGGATGTACGAGAGCGGGGCAGAAGCCTGGAATCGGTCATCAATCAATACATGACTACTGTTAAATTGATGCATGAACAGTTTGTGGAACCAAGCAAAAGGGTCGCAGATGTAATAGTGCCTGAAGGCGGTTTCAATATGGTTGCTTTACAAATGATCAACCATAGAATCAATTCGCTGCTGGCAGAAATGGAAAACCAGCATAATAAGCAATAAATATAGATACAAAATGAAAACGACGGGTAGGTTTTACATTTTTGATGTGATAAAATACTACCAGGCTTGTGCCTGATATATAAAATAGCCTGTTATCATTGCTGTTCATTATCATATTAAAAGATTTTTTTTAGGAGGTAAAAAAATGCTGAGAGACTCATTGCCGAAAATCATTACTCCGCTTCCGGGGCCAAAAGCTCAGGAAATCATCAAAAGAAGAGGGGAAGCGATGCCGAACGCCATCAAGTGCATGTAT
>Ga0302242_1000085_pt1 | contig 116192 bp, 108 predicted proteins | sample AAG_UR_Lys_MG_FD_193510 | JGI IMG/M metagenome (GOLD analysis project Ga0302242, IMG submission 193510) | Enriched activated sludge microbial communities from anaerobic digester in WTTP, New Holstein, Wisconsin, United States - AAG_UR_Lys | ecosystem: Engineered > Bioreactor > Anaerobic >...
TATGCTTATGGCTGGTACAATCAGATTCGGCCACATTCTTTTAATGATTACCGGACGCCCTTTGAGGCACGGTATCAACTGGGTCAAATTAGATAGTGGTGTTACAAAATTGCTTGACCATTACAGAACTCTGTAATAAGGGTCTTATACCTCCACAGTCCAGCCGAATTCGTCGTTCTTCTGCCCAGTCTGGATGGCGACCAGCTCGTCATAAAGTTTTTGGGAGACCGCCCCGATCTCTTCGTTGTTGATGACCATGCACTGGTCCTTCCAGCAGAGTTCGCCCACCGGGGAGATCACGGCGGCGGTGCCTGTCGCGAAGACTTCCTTCAGCCTGCCGTCCTTCGAGGCCTCGGCGACCTCCTGGATCGTCAGTCGCCTTTCGGAGACTTTCATGCCCCAGCCGCGCAGGATCGCCAGGACCGAATCCCTTGTTATGCCCGGCAGTATGGAACCGGTCAGCGGCGATGTGATGATTTCATCGTCGATCACGAAAAACGCATTGGAAGTGCCGATTTCTTCGACATATTTCTTTTCGACGCCATCAAGCCAGAGGACCTGGGAATAGCCCCTGGCAGCGGCTTTCTGCTGCGCCTTGAGGCTGGCGGCATAGTTCCCGCCGATTTTTGCATAGCCTGTGCCGCCGACGACAGCTCTGACGTATTCATCCTCGACAAATATTTTGGTCGGATGGAGTCCGCCTTTGTAATAAGCGCCGACCGGCGACAAAATAATCATGAATTTGTACTGCCTGGCAGGCCTGACGCCCAAAAACGCCTCTGTGGCGATGATGAACGGCCTGATATATAATGAAGTGCACGGTGCCGACGGGATCCAGTCCCTATCGACCCTGACGACTGCCTTTACCGCCTCAACGACAAGTTCGGGATCGATCTGGGGTATGCAGATCCTGTCGTTTGTTGAATTGATCCTCTCGGCATTCTTGTCCGGCCTGAACAGCAGGATCCTGCCTTCTTTTGTCTTATATGCCTTCAGGCCTTCGAACATTTCCTGTCCGTAATGGAAAACCGTCGCTGCCGGATCCATCGAAAGTGGGCCGTATGGCACGATCTTTCCGTCATGCCAGCCAATGCCTTCGTCATAGTCCATCGTGAACATATGGTCCGTAAAGACAGTGCCGAAGACCAGATCGTTTTCATCCGGCTTTTCCTTCGGGCATGCGGTCCTCGTGATTTCAAAACTGTACTTCATTTTACCACACTTCTTTCTGTTCTTATCTTTAACATTTTTTATATCTTACCACTCTGAAACGCAATGTCAAGGGATGGAAACCCATATCGCGCCAGTCGGCATATTCCTGCTCCGGCATCTCCCCGGCGCTCAGACGTAGATTTTCAGTTCGACTTCTCCGCGCATCAGGGCCAGGCCACGCTCGGCAAGAGCGCTGATTTCTTCCTCTCCCGGGATGACGACGATTTCGGCTATGAAAGACACGCGATCGGATATCAGCTTGATTAAATGCTTCTCAAACGCAAGGCCGCCGGTCATGATGACCCGGTCGACCGAACCGCTCAGCACAGCTGCCATGGCGCCGATCTCCCTGGCGACGTTGTAGGCCATCGCTTCATAAATGAAAGCGGCGAAGCTGTCGCCCTCCCCGATGCGCCTGACGACCTCTTTTGCGTCGTTGGTCCCGAGGTAAGCAGCCATGCCGGCGTTGCCGACGAATTTTTTTTCAATGTCTTTTTTGTCAAAACCGCTGTAGCACAGATTGATCAGCGGACCCGACGGGACAGTCCCGGCGCGCTCCGGCGAAAAAGGACCGTCGCCCATCAGCGCGTTGTTGACGTCGACAACGCGTCCGTCCCGATGCGCCCCGACGGAGATCCCCCCGCCCATGTGGGCAACGATGAACCGGCAGTCCTGATAGCTTTTACCGATCTGTTCGGCCACGTGCCTGGCCACGGCTTTCTGATTCAGCGCGTGAAAGAGGCTGGACCTTCGAAGCTCCGGTACGCCGGTTACTTTGGCTATTTCTTCCATCTCGTCGACGACGACGGGATCGGCGATGTATGCCTTTATTCCCAGGCTGTCGGCCATTTTCCTGGCGATGAGCCCCCCGAGATTGGAGGCGTGCTGCCCCTGGTAACCGATGCTCAGGTCGAAATACATGGCGTCATTGACCTCGTAGATACCGCTTGGGATGGATTTCATCATTCCGCCGCGGGCGATGATCGCGTCCAGGCCGGACAGATCTGTTCCCGCGTCCCGCAGTGCCTTCTCGACGGCCAGCTTTCTGAAATCATACTGCAGCGCCACGGTTTCGAAGGCTGAAAGCTCCGCCGCCGAATGCCTGACCGATTCCTGGAAAACGCATTCTTCATCTTCATAAACAGCGATCTTGGTGGACGTTGAGCCTGGATTGATGATCAGCAGTCTGAACATGTGCCTATCCTCCGCTAAGGTTGATTTGGATCAGAACCTGAACTCTTTTATCAGCCTGTCCTTGAGCTCCCAGAGGTTTCTCGACAGGTCGACGTAATACTCGTGTGGGTTTTCGAATCGAAGCATTTCGTCCCAAAGCGTCGAGACTTCCTCGATGCAGCGGTGCCGGATCTCCTCGATGGACGGTGATTTGTAAACACATTTACCGCGTTTGAAGATCCTTTCCTGAAGCTTTCGCGCGATGAAATTCGTCGCCATCTTGCGCTTCCAGACGAATCCCGGGTCGAACAGCTCATAATCCCGATCTTCGGGAATCTCTTCATCGGCCAGGGTGATGACGTCGGCGATGGCTTTGCCGGAGTCTTTGTCAAAGAGCCTGAACAGCTTTTTGAAGCCTGGATTCGTGATCTTTTCGATATTGTCGCTGATCTTGATCTTCGAGATGATCTCGCCGTTTTCCTCTACTGCGGCTAGCTTATAGACGCCGCCGAAGACCGGCTCGGACCTGGACGTGATGAGCCGTTCGCCGACGCCAAAGACATCGACGCAGGCGCCCTGGACGATCAGATCCCTGATCAGGTACTCGTCAAGGGAATTCGACGCCACGATGCGGCAATCCTGAAGACCGGCTTCATCCAGCATCTCCCGGGCTTTTTTCGATAAATACGTGATATCCCCGCTGTCGATCCGGATACCCATGGAGCTGGGGCGCAGTTCTCTGAAAACCTTTATCGCGTTCGGCACGCCGGATTTGAGCGTATTGTAAGTATCGACCAGCAGCACGGCGTTATGCGGATACAATTCGGTATATGCCCTGAAGGCTTCGTATTCTGTCGGAAACATCTGGATCCAGCTGTGGGCCATCGTTCCCATGGCCGGTATATCGTGATCCCGATCGGCAAGGGTGCAGGCCGTGCCCACGCAGCCGCCGATATAGGCGGCTCTGGCGCCATAGACCGCCCCTGACGCGCCGTGGGCCCGCCGGGTGCCGAATTCCATGACCGCCCTGCCCTGAGCGGCGCGGACGACACGATTCGCCTTGGTCGCTATCAGACTTTGGTGATTGATCGTCAGCAGCGTCATCGTTTCGATGAACTGGGCCTGTATGACCGGTCCGCGGACCGTGACGATCGGCTCGCCGGGAAAGATCGGCGTCCCCTCCGGAACAGCCCAGACATCGCAGGAAAATTTAAATTCATGCAGATATTGCAGAAATTCTTCGCAAAAGATATTCTTGGAGCGCAGGAATTCGATATCCTCCCGGCTGAACCGCAGGCCGTCGAGATAGGCGATCAGCTGCTCCAGGCCGGCCATGATCGCAAAGCCGCCGTTGTCCGGGATCTTCCGGAAGAACATGTCGAAATATGCGATCCGTTCGCCGATGCCGTGCTTCAGGTATCCGTTGGCCATCGTCAGCTCATAAAAGTCGGTAAGCATTGTCAGATTGATTTTCTCGATCACTGCGATCCACCTCCAATATCATTTCCAGTCATTCAGTCTCCTGCCGCCCCATCAGGGGTGCCAATGCAGCCGGCTCCGGCGCGTCGGCGCCAGCGTCGACGCGTCCCTTTTCCCATATCACCAGGCAGGCGGACGCGATGATCAGGATGCCGCCCGCGATCTGCGCAGGCAGGATCATTTCGTTAAAGAACAGCCAGCCGAACAGCGTGGTGCTGATCGGGAGAAAATTTGAAAACAGCGACGCAGGCGTAACGCCAAGGACGCCGATCGCCCTCACATATATTATGAAACCGAGTCCGGCGCTGAAAACGCCCAGGAACAGGAGCCATGCGACCAGCTCGCCGGTGAAAAGCTCCAGAGAAGGCGCATGTGTCGCTGCATATGGCAAAGCCAGCAGTGTCGTACAGGTGATTTGGTAGAAGGACAGCGTCGTGTCCGGATAATGGCGGCAAAGCCTGGCAGTCATGAAATTGTATGCGTTCCAGGACAATACGGCCCCAAAAGCAAGTAAATAGCCGATCAGCCTGCCTTCAAGCAGCGTGTCAAGATCGGCGCCGATGATCATGCCGACCCCCAGCAGGGATCCGATGACGCCGAGGGCCATCAATGCCGTGATCCGGCGTCCCAGAAACAGCTTTTCGATCAGCAGCGACACGACCGGAACGCAGGCGAGGATCAGCGTCAGCAGCGAGATCGGCAGATGATCCATAGCGGAATATTCCAGATAGAAATATCCCAGTTCTCCCGTTATTGCACAGAGCAGGAAAAGCGGTATGTCGCTCAGCCGCAGCCTGACCTTTCGCTCGAAGATCATCTTCACGATGAATACGATGCTGAAAGCCAGCGCATAGCGCAGAAACAGAAGAACCACCGTATCGAGCGAATAGAGGCAGATCTTGGCTGCAACATAGTCGAGTCCCCACGATATGACAAGGATCGTCATCAGTATATACATGACCGGTTTCTTCGATTTCAAGCCCTTACCTCCGCATCGAATGCCGCATGATCATAATTTTAACACTTTTCTCAGATATTCGCCAGTATATGAACCGGCAATGCCGGCCAGTTCTTCAGGCGTGCCGGTCCCGACGACTTCTCCGCCCCTGTCGCCGCCGTCCGGCCCCAGGTCGATCACATGATCGCTGACCTTGATCACATCAAGGTTATGTTCGATGACGATCACCGTATTTCCCCCTTCGACCAGACGGTCCAGCACCTGTATGAGCTTGTCCACATCGGCGAAATGCAGGCCGGTGGTCGGCTCGTCCAGAATATAGAGCGTCCTGCCGGTGCTGCGCTTGCTCAGCTCAGTGGCGAGCTTGATCCTCTGGGCTTCACCGCCGGAAAGCTGGGTGGAGGGCTGGCCGAGCTGGATGTATCCGAGTCCGACCTCGCTCAGCGTCTGCAGCTGGCGCGTTATGGCCGGTATGTTCCTGAAAAATTCCAGGGCCTCCTCGACGTTCATCGACAGGACGTCGTAGATGCTTTTGCCCTTGTATTTGACTTCCAGCGTCTCCCGGTTGTAGCGCCTGCCCTTGCAGACCTCGCAGGGCACATAGACGTCCGGCAGGAAATGCATCTCGATTTTGATGATGCCGTCGCCGGAACAGGCTTCGCATCTGCCCCCCTTGACGTTGAAACTGAATCGGCCTTTGTCGTAGCCGCGCACCTTGGACTCGGGCAACTGGGCGAACAGCTCCCGTATGGGCGTGAAGAGCCCTGTATAGGTCGCAGGATTCGATCGCGGCGTGCGCCCGATCGGCGACTGGTCGATATCGATGACTTTATCGATATGCTGCAGCCCCTCTATGGCGCGGTGCCTGCCCGGTTTGCTTTTTGAACGGTTGAGCTCCGCGGCGATGCTCTTGTACAGGATCTCGTTGATCAGGCTGCTCTTGCCGGAACCGGAAACGCCGGTGACCGCTGTGAAAACTCCCAGCGGGAATTCCACGTCGATATCCTTCAGATTGTTCTCGGCTGCTCCAATGATTTTTATTCGCCGGTCGTCCGGCTTGCGCCGTGTCGCCGGCACCTCAATCCTGCGGGTGCCTTTAAGATATTGCCCCGTGACGGATCCCTCGCAGTCCATGATGTCCTGTACAGTTCCCTGGGCGACGATCTCGCCGCCGTGGATGCCGGCGCCCGGCCCGATATCGATGATGTGGTCTGCCGCGAACATGGTCTCTTCGTCATGCTCGACGATCAGCAGCGTATTGCCGATATCCGTCAGGTTGCGCAGCGTGTGCAGCAGCTTCTGGTTATCCTTCTGATGCAGTCCGATGCTCGGTTCATCAAGTATATACAAGACGCCGACCAGACTGGAACCGATCTGCGTCGCCAGTCTTATGCGCTGGGATTCGCCGCCCGACAGCGTGCCGGAAGAGCGTGACAGCGTCAAATAATCAAGGCCAACGTCGACCAGGAACGTCAGACGGGCTTTTATTTCCTTGATGATCTGAGTCGATATGATGCGGCTCTTTTCGTCAAGCTCCAATGTATCCATGAACCGGAGCGCTTCGCGCACGGACATGTCCGTGAATTCCGCGATGCTCCTCCCGCCGACGGTGACGGCCAGCACCTCGGGCTTTAGCCGCTTGCCCAGGCAGGCGTCGCAGGGTATGAGGCTCATGAACTCTTCGATCTTCCCTCGTATGTATTCCGAATTGGTATCTTTATAGCGTCTTTCGAGATTGTTGACAACGCCCTCGAAGCTGTGGCTCATATGGGATTTGAAGCCGCCTCCCCTGCTCTCGTAATAATAGTTGAGCTTCTTGTTGCGCGTGCCGTAAAGCAGCTCGTCGACGAATTCCTTCGGCAGCTCTTCGAATGGCGTCTCCAGGCTGACATGATGGCTTTCGGCAAGGGCTGCCACCATGCGGTGATAGTAGGTCCCTTCCTCCATCGATGAAAAGATGGCGCCCAGGGCGCCTCCGGAGATGCTGAGCCGCTTGTCCGTAACGATCAGGTCGGGGTCGACGCGCTGGATGAATCCCAGGCCCTTGCAGGACGTACAGGCGCCAAACGGGCTGTTGAACGAGAACATCCTCGGCTCGAGCTCTTCGATGCTGACGCCGTGCTCCGGGCATGCGAGCATTGAACTGAACAGCATATCGGGGCCATCCGGCAGTGTATGGGCGATCATCAGCCCCTCGCCGTGATTGAGGGCCATTTCCACGGACTCGGACAGTCTGCTGACGACGTCCGGCCTGACGATGATCCTGTCTACGACGATCTCGATCGTATGCTTCAGCGTCTTCTCCAGCTTTATATCGTCTTCATTCAGTTCATAGACTGTTCCGTCGATCCGTGCTCTCGAAAAGCCTTCCTTTCGGATCCTCTCCAGTATTTTCTCGTGCTCGCCCTTGCGTTCCCTGACGACGGGCGCCAGAATGAGAAGCCTGGTGCCTTCGGCCATGGCCATGATGCTCTCGACGATCTGGTCCACTGACTGTCTCGATATCTCGATGCCGCATACGGGGCAATGGGGAACGCCGATCCGCGCGTACATCAGCCTGAGATAATCGTAAATCTCTGTAACGGTCCCCACCGTCGACCTCGGATTTTTGCTCGTCGTCTTCTGATCGATGGAGATGGCCGGCGACAGGCCTTCAATATAATCCACGTCCGGCTTTTCCATCTGTCCCAGAAACTGCCTGGCATAAGCCGAGAGGCTCTCGACATAGCGCCTCTGTCCTTCGGCATAGATGGTGTCGAAAGCGAGGGATGATTTTCCCGAACCGCTGAGTCCCGTAAGGACGACCATCTTGTCTCTCGGGATCGTCACATCGATGTTTTTAAGGTTGTGCTCCCTGGCACCCTTTATGATCAAATTTTTAGCCATAACCGCCTCCGATCTATTTCCTGAGCTTCAGTTCAAATATCTTGTCCCTGAGCTCCGCGGCACGCTCGAACTGCAGATTGGCAGCTGCGTCCCGCATATCCTTCTCGAGCCTCTTGATCAGCTCGCTGATTTCTTTCTTGGTGAGCTCCGACACGGACCTCGTTTCATAAAACAGATCCGATTCCTCCGCCGCTTTCGTCGCTTCCATAATGGCACGCACCGATTTTTCGACAGTCGCCGGCGTGATGCCGTGGGCTTTATTATACGCCTCCTGCACCGCCCGCCTTCTGTTCGTTTCCGCGATGGCCCGCCGCATGGACTCCGTCGTCCGGTCCGCATACATCACGACCTTACCGTGGACATTGCGCGCTGCCCGGCCGACTGTCTGGATCAGCGAGGTCTCATTGCGGAGGAAGCCTTCCTTGTCCGCGTCCAGGATCGCGACCAGCGATACTTCCGGCAGATCGAGCCCTTCGCGGAGCAGGTTGATCCCGACCAGGACGTCGAATGCGCCGAGCCTCAGATCCCGGAGGATCTCCATGCGTTCCAGCGTCTCGACTTCGGAATGCATATACCGGACCTTCAGTCCGACATTTTTCAGATAGTCCGTCAGGCTCTCGGCCATCTTCTTGGTCAGCGTCGTCACAAGGACGCGCTCCTTGCGCTGGATGACCGCGTTGATCTCGCCGATCAGGTCGTCGATCTGCCCTTCGCTCTTTCGCACTTCGATGGCGGGATCCATCAGGCCAGTAGGCCTCAGGACCTGCTCTGCGATGATGCCCCGGCTCTTTTCCTTCTCATACTCCGTCGGTGTGGCGCTGACGTAGACGACCTGATTGATCAGCGATTCGAATTCGGAGAAGGACAGCGGCCTGTTGTCCAGCGCGGACGGCAGCCGGAATCCGTAATCCACGAGGGCCTGCTTGCGGGAACGGTCCCCGGCATACATGGCGCGCAGCTGCGGCAGCATGGCGTGGGATTCGTCTATGATCATCAGGAAATCCTCAGGGAAGTAATCGATCAGCGTATAGGGTCTGCTGCCTGGCGGCAGGCCGTTTATATGGCGCGAATAATTCTCGATTCCTTTGCAGGTGCCGATTTCACGCAGCAGTTCGATGTCGTAGCGCGTCTTCTGTTCGATCCTCTGCGCCTCGAGCAGTTTCCCGCGATCCTTGAACCAGGTGATGCGCTCTTCAAGCTCTTCCTCGATGGATCGGACCGCCCGGTCGATATTCTCCTTTGAACTGACATAATGCGACGCGGGAAAAATGGAGACATGGTTGCGCAATCCGATGATCTCTCCGGTCAAAGGATTGATCTCCTTGATCGCTTCCACTTCGTCGCCGAACAGCTCGATGCGGACAGCCGTTTCGGACCCCATCTGGATGATGTCGATGATATCGCCCCGCACGCGGAAGGTCCCGCGCTTGAATTCCAGATCATTGCGGCTGTACTGGATATCGACGAGCTTTCGGATGATGTCGTTCCGGTCCCGGACCATGCCCGGGCGCAGCGATAAGACCTGGTTCTCATAATCCACAGGGCTTCCCAGACCATAAATGCATGAGACGCTGGCGACGATGATGACGTCCCGGCGCTCTGTCAGTGCCGCCGTTGCAGAGTGGCGCAGCTTTTCGATCTCGTCGTTTATATCGGAGTCTTTTTCGATATAGGTATCCGTCGCAGGCACGTAGGCCTCCGGCTGGTAATAGTCATAGTAGCTGACAAAGTATTCGACAGCGTTCTCGGGAAAAAATTCCTTGAATTCGCCGCAAAGCTGCGCAGCAAGGGTTTTATTGTGGGAAATGACCAGTGTGGGCTTCTGGACCCGTTCGATCACATTCGCCATCGTGAAGGTCTTGCCCGAGCCGGTGACACCCAGCAGCGTCTGGTACTTCTCCCCGCGCTGGATGCCTGCCGCAAGCTGGTCGACGGCCTGAGGCTGGTCGCCCATCATTTTGTAATCGGATATGATCCTGAATTCAGACATTCGCTCCACTCCCCATTCTTCTGTCCGACCGGCCCCTGGACGCCCGCCATCCCGCATAAGCGATCGACAGCGGCACCGACGTCGTGAAGATCACAGCCAGCGCCAGCAGCATCTGGTCAATGACTCCCGCAACGCCCAATCTGGCCGATATCGCGCCGGCGGCAATGATTGCCAGCGGGTGCGACAAATAAATATAATACGAGCCGTCGCTGACGAGCAGCAGCGCCCTCCGGGCCATCGGCAGCAGTCCCGAGTCCGCTTCGGCCGCGCTCCCGGACATCTGCGTAAACCGTATCGCACAGAAATAGTAAAACATGCAGGCCGCCGCGCTGAAAATCAGAAACGCGAAGGCGTCAGGCAAAAACCTGTAGCCGATCCCGAGGACCTCGGCTTCATAAAACTGGATCGTATAAAGCAGGCCCGCCGCCAGGAAAGCGGCGCCCGCCGCATAGCGAAAACGGATGAGCCTGGCAGCCGCCGCCTCGATGTTCTTGCCGAAATAGCATCCCAGCAGGAAATACGTCAAATATGTCAGGAAGCACCTGCCCATGTATTCCACCGGCAGATACTGGATCGCCAGCAAATTCAGAGCAAATCCGACAAAGAGCGCGGCCGCTCCGCCGACTCGCTTCGTCAGCTGATTGAAAATGCCGAAAAGAAGGTAAAACTGAATGATGATCACCACGAAATACAGATGATAGATCATCTTGCCCGATACTGTATAACGAAGGAAAATCTCCGGCGACAACTGGTATATGCCGTTGGAGACGTAATACGCATAATAGACGGCGCACCAAAACAGATAGGGCGCCAGGATCTTCATCAGCCTCTTCCGGATGAATTCGCCGTAATGGAATTCTTTTCTGCTATAAATATAATATAGCGACAGCCCGCTGGCGAAGATGAACATCGGCACCGACGGCTTCGCGAAGCGATTGACCGCCACCAGGACTTCCGCCGCGGCTCCCGCCTGCAGCGAGACGACCGGCGTCGCCGTAACATGGATCAATATGACCATGATCGCAGCCATTGCCTTGAAAATATCCAGTTCTATAATACGCTTCATATAATGACCGCTTTCTTCATCTGTATCACCGCTCAGGCCGCAAGGACCGCAACGGTCGACCGGCATTAATTTTACCATATTTCTGCCGTCCAGGCAATAATATCAGAACATATGTTCTTTGTAAAGACGCTTCACTATCATTAGTTCGCGCAAAAAAAATTTTACCAAAACAAGTCCGGGCAAAATGTGAATCCTATAGTGTGTCCTGTTTTATATATATTATTCGGGACAATATTCTTAATGTCCGATAAAACCATCCTTATACTTATAACGATTTCACACGGCACATTCACCCTATTTTTGAAATTCTCCTACAATGTATCCTGCATAAATATTCAATAATTATTTTTGTTTATCCAAAAAAAACTGTCAAATTATTACCAGGCTTGAAGCCCGCGCCGAAATTATGTCGGATCCCTCTCAAACGGACTATTTTGAATAGTTTGAAAGTCAATTAATACTGTATGCAAATATACAATCCGATTGACATTTTGCCTTGAATCTGTTATTTTATTGATTAGGTCACTCTAATATAATATGTATAACGCTCAATCCGGCATGCCGGAGCGGGAGAACCGCACCCCCTGGGGTTAATCCGAACCGTTCGGAGGGACACTCTTCAGTCCCAACCCGTCAGCTAATCTCGTAAGCGTTGAAGAGCCATCCCGATGCGGGTCCCATCGACTCTTGCATCCTGTATTGACTCTCCGGCGATATTGCGTTATACCTGCGATATTGCTTTTTTTATTTTGATGACAGGAGGAATTGATCATGAAATACAATCCAAAAAACAAACTCAAGACGATGTCGGCCGGCAGGCAGAATGAGATCGCCGCGGGGGGGAGCCATCATATGCCGGATCAGCACAAGCGCGCTGCCATATATGAAAACCTCGAAAAGATCATGGCCAAGGAATCCGCATTCATCGGCAGCATGTCCAAGACCCTTGTCTGCAACAACTCCATCGACGATTCGCTTTACGGCAAGTACGACGTCAAGCGCGGCCTCCGTGACGCCAACGGCGCCGGCGTCATCGTCGGCCTGACCCAGATCGGCGATGTGCAGGGCTATGAAGTCAACGAGAAGAACGAAAAGGTGGCCGTCGACGGCAAGCTGTTCTATCGCGGCATCGACGTCGAGGACCTGGTAAAAAACTGCCTGGCCGAGGATCGTTTCGGCTATGAAGAAACGAGCTACCTGCTGCTGTTCGGCACGCTGCCGACCGCGAAGCAGCTCGAAGAATACAAGAATATACTCGGCATGCGCAGAGAGCTCCCTTTCGGCTTTGCCAGGGACATGATCCTCACTGCGCCGAGCTCCGATATAATGAACAAACTGGCCAGAAGCGTCCTTGCCCTTTATTCTTATGATGACAATCCGGACGACACGTCGCTGGACAATGTGCTTCGCCAGTCCATCAACCTGATCGCCTATTTCCCGTCGCTGATCGCCTACGGCTACCAGGCAAAGCGGACGTATTTCAACAACGAGAGCCTCCATCTCCACTATCCCGATCCAAAACTCGGCACCGCGGAGAATATCCTGAGACTGATCAGGCCGACCGGCGAATATACGGATCTGGAAGCGAAGCTCCTGGATATTTCGATGATCCTGCACGCGGAACACGGCGGAGGCAACAACTCCTCGTTCACGACCCACGTCGTTTCGTCGACGGGCACCGACACCTATTCAGCCATAGCGGCTGCCGTCGGCTCGCTCAAAGGCCCCAAGCACGGCGGCGCCAACATCGAGGTCATCGAAATGATGACGAATATCAAGGCGAACGTAAAAGATATAACGAACTACGCCGAAGTGGAAGATTATCTGGTCAAGATCCTCCGTGGCCAGGCCAATGACCGATCGGGCCTGATTTATGGTCTGGGCCATGCCGTTTACACGGTTTCCGACCCGCGTGCCATCCTGCTCAAGGGCATGGCGCGCAAACTGGCTGAAAAGGAAGGCCTGATGGACGATTTCATGCTGTACGATTATATCGAGCACCATGCGCCGCAGCTTTTCCAGGAGATCAAGAAGACCAGCAAGGCGATGCCTGCCAATGTCGACCTTTATTCAGGATTCGTCTACAGCGCGCTGAATATTCCCATCGACATATCGACGCCGGTATTCGCGGCGTCGAGGATATCCGGCTGGTGCGCCCACAGGATCGAGGAGCTGACCGCCGGCGGCAGGATCATGCGTCCGGCATACAAATGCGTGCAGCCGAGGGTCGATTATGTGCCGATCAGCGAACGAAAAGCCGAGAAATCCGACAAGCCCAGAAAGGCCAACGGAGTGAAGCCTCCGCAGCTTAAAAAGTAAAATGAGATGCTGTATCCTGATGGGAAGCCCGAGAAAAAACGGGAACACGGCGTCTTTGATTCAGCCGTTCCTCGAGGAGCTTGAAAAGAGCATGATCGAGTATGACCTGATCCGTCTGCACGACAGGCGCATCGGCCCCTGCACCGCCTGCCGGCGCTGCCAGCAGGACTGGACTGCCTTCGGATGCGCGTTTGACGATGATATGACGGAAATAGCCGATAAGATCCTCGCCAGCGACATGATCCTCCTCGCGACTCCCATCTATTCCTGGTACTGCACCCCGCCGATGAAAGCGATGCTGGATCGGCTGGTCTACGGCATGAATAAATATTACGGCGAGGAAAAGGGGCCTGCTCTTTGGAAAGGCAAACGGGCGGCGATCGTGGCCACCTGCGGCTACAGACCCGAAAACGGCGCGGATCTTTTTGAAGAAGGCATCAGAAGGTATTGCAGGCATTCACAGTTGAACTATATCGGCATGCTGGCCGAACGGGATCCGGGCTATAACGCGGTCTTCATGACCGGCGAAAAGGCCGGCCGGGCAAGGGCATTCGCGCAGAAGATCGTCGAAGAGCTCAAATCTGCCGAATAACGCGGATCGTGAACCAGCTGTCAGAATACATCCTGCTGAACCGAAAAATAAAAACGGCATCCTGTTGCTGAACAGGATGCTGTTTTTTTCGCTTTCTTATTCCGCAGAACGTTTTTTCAAATCCACAATGGCTGCCGGCCGGCGGGAACCGACGGATCCGTCAGCAGATCCTCGGCAGGCCTTCGCCATAAAGAACGTCGACATGCCTTCTGCCGCCGATGGCTGTCAGCATGGTCACGCCGCCGCCTTCCAGCGCATGTCCGATCAGCGCGGCGCCGCTTCCGTGGGCGGTCCTTCTCAGCGCTTCAACCGCTTTATCGGCGTCTTCGCCGTCGACGATGATCAGGACTTTTCCTTCGTTGGCCATATATAACGGATCCAGGCCCAGTATGCTGCAGAAGCCTCGAACTTCGTCGCTGACTGGCAGCGATGTTTCATCGATCTCGACAGCGCAGCCGGACGTGTCGGCAAGCTCGTTAAGGATCGTCCCAAGGCCTCCTCGGGTCACGTCGCGCATGGCGCTGATCCGGACGCCGCCTGCGTAGAGCGCCTCCATGATGTCATTGAGCGGCGCGCAGTCGCTTTTGATCTCGTTGTCGATCTTCATCCGGGCCGATAGGATGCAGGCATGGTGGTCGCCCAGATTCCCCGAAAGGATGACCGCGTCGCCCGGCTTGCAGTTGGCCGCGCTGATGCTGCGATCGCCTGGGATCCTGCCGATGCCTGACGTATTGATATAAAGGCCTCCGCAGCCCTCGACCACCTTTGTGTCGCCGGCCACGATCCGGACGCCGGCTTCTTCAGCGGCTTTTTTCATCGAAATGACGACTTTCTCAAGATCGTCCACATCCAGGCCCTCTTCAAGGATGAATCCGGCCGACAGGTATTGGGGCTCGGCGCCCATGACCAGCAGGTCGTTGACGGTGCCGCAGACAGCCAGCTTGCCGATATCGCCGCCTTTGAAGAAGATCGGCGTGACGACAAAGGAGTCCGTCGTGAAGGCGATTCGGCCGGACAGATCCAGCACAGCCGCATCCTCCATCCGGTCCAGGACGCTGTTGGAAAAATGCTTGGCGAAAATCTGCGCCATCAGCTCTGATGAAGATTTTCCGCCGCTTCCGTGGGCCATGCTTATTTTCATATGATACCTCCGCGATTTTTGTACCAGATCCCGCAGGCGCCTTCCGAAGACACCATGCACGGACCGTAGGGCTCCTGGGGCGTGCAGGCCGTGCCGAACATCGGGCATTCGGAGGGATCCGCCCGGCCGATGATCACCTCGCCGCATCTGCAGGCTTCATTCAGCTCCGCGTCGCGGTCCAGGCCGAAGCTTCCCGCATCGAAACCCTGAAATTCCCCCCTGATATACAGCCCGGAATCCGGTATGATGCCCAGCCCGCGCCACATCGCCGGTCCGGGTGAAAAATACTTGTCGATGATATTGCGGGCCTTGACATTGCCCTCTGTCCGCACCACATTGCTGTAGAGATTGTGGACCTCGCCGGTTTGGCCGCCGATCTGCCGGACGATGTCATAAATGACCGCCAGGATCTGCTCCGGCTCAAATCCGGCAACGACGAAGGGCTTATGGTATTTCTCGGCCAGAGCCTCATAGACCTGGCTGCCGACGATGACGCTCACATGGCCCGGGCAGATGAAGCCGCCGATATCCGGCTCCGTGCCGCAGATCCAGTCCAGCGGCGGCACGATGGTCTTGAGCGCCGTCAGGAGCTTGATATTTGAAAGTCCTGCGGCGATCGCCTCCTCCATGACCAGCGCATAGGTCGGCACCGTCGTCTCGAAACCGACGGCCGCGATCACATAAGTCGTATCCGGAGCGGCTTTCGCTTTGGCGATGACCTCAGATGGAGAATACATCAGCTCCACCCGGGCGCCATCTCCCTTGATAAGCGACAGGCTGCCGCTGGTGCCCGGCACCTTCATCATATCGCCGAAGGTCAGCAGGACATGGCCCGGTTTCAATGCATACTCCATGCATTTGTCTATATAAGCCGTCGGCGTGACGCAAACGGGACAGCCGGGTCCCGAGATCAGTCGGATCCTGCCTGATATGACGCTTCGTATGCCGCTTTTGAAAATGCTGGCTGTGTGCGTGCCGCAGACTTCCATGATCTTGATTTCCGGACCGTCGTATTCCTTCAGGTATTTGATGATATCCTTCAGATCCATAGTGTCGCCTCCCCCGGCTTACAGGCCGATTTCTTCAAGTTCTCTGAAAAGATCCATGAGTTCTTCGGCTTTTGATTTTTCCATGACCTCAAGGGCGCATCCCGCATGGACGAGCACGTAATCGCCCGGCTTGGCGTCGATCAGCTGCATGTTAACGTCAACGACGTTTCCGCTGAAATCCACCCTGCCTTTCGCGCCGTCAAGGCTTATGACTTTTCCTGGCATTGCTATGCACATATCGTTATTCCTGTTTCCTTTCCGCCAGATGCTTCATCCCGAGATAAGCCTGGCCGAGACATATGCCGCCGTCGTTGGGACCGACGGATATATTGTAATATACTTTGAATCCGGAGCTTCTGAGCATGGACAGCGTCATTTCCATCAGGACGCGGTTCTGGAAAACCCCTCCGGTCAGCGCGATCTGTCCGATGCCATCGCGTTCCCGGATCCTCCGGCAAATATCGTGGATCATGGAGGCGACGGCCTGGTGAAAGCCCAGGGCCATGCCCTCGGCAGGGCATCCGCGGTCCAGGCCTTCCAATATTTTTGCAAAGACCGGTCCCGCTGAAATTTTCAGTTTGTCGTCTATATCAAAAGCCATATCCAATGGCGCGATATCGTTTTTAATGGCATCTGCCGCGGCGTTTTCGAGCATGATGGCGCATTCGCCTTCATAGCGGCTCACGTCCCGGATGCCGGTCAGCGCGGCTGCTGCGTCGAACAGGCGTCCCATGCTGGAACTTTCAATGGTGTTGACCCTGTTTTCCAGTGCCGAGGCAATAATAGGCCATCTGGGATCAGCGGCCATCGGTCCCTGCAGCCCAAGTCCCATAAGATAGCACATGGCTGATTTCCAGCCTTCTTTCATGGATTCGTCGCCGCCGATCATTCGGATATAGTCCAGATGGGCGACACGTTCAAAGCCTGTCCCTTCGCAGAGGAGAAACTCCCCGCCCCAGACCGCTCCGTCTGGTCCATAGCCGGTCCCATCGAAGCTCACCCCGAGCACCGGACCTTTGAGGTCATGCTCGGCGATCACCGACGCGACGTGGGCGTGATGATGCTGGACTCTTAAAACACCGGCCTGGCCTTTCGCGCCGGACATGCCGCCGGCCAGCTCTTCAGCATGCCTCGAAGTGAAATACAGGGGATGCAGATCGCATACCGCCAGTCCCGGTTCGATGCGAAAAAGCGACTTCATTCGCTCGATATTCTCTATATAAATGGCGGTCGCCTCCACGCTGTCCAGATCGCCGAAATACTGGCTGATATACGCGAATGGCCCTTTGGTCAGGCAGAACGAGGATTTCAGCTGCCCACCCGCGGCGAGGATCATATCCGAAGGACCCAGGCTCCCGCCCGCAGGCAAGTGCACCGGCACCGGCGCATAGCCCTTCGATCTTCTGATCATCTGCGGCTGGCCGTCAATGATCCGGGTGACCGAGTCGTCCATCCTGATCCGTATGGCTCTGGTGTTATACAGCATCGCCGTCTCAGGCGCCTCCAGCCCCTGCCGCGCCATGCTTTTCAGCCTCGCGGCCAGCACGCCGGCCATTTCGTCATCGTCGATGATGATAGGCTGATCGGTAAGATTTGCGCTGGTCATGATCAGCGGGCCGCAATCGTCTATCAGAAGATGCTGAATGCCGATGGAAGGAAGAAACGCGCCGATGAAACGGCTGGACCTTGATACTTCCTCCGGCATCGCCCGCCCGGCGCCGTCCAGCTGCTCGAGCAGCACGATCGGCCTGGCGGCGGACAGCAGCAGCTCCTCCTCTTCGACTGAAGCGGCGCAGTGCTTCCGGATCTGCGCCATATCGGCGAACATCACGGCAAAGGGCTTGTCCTCCCTGCCTTTGAGATCCCGCAGCCTCCTGACTGCCGTCCTGTTAAACGGGCTGCAGACGAAATTATAACCGCCGGTCGCTTTCAACGTCACGATGCCGCCTCTATTGATCAGCGCCGCCGCATCCGACAGCGCCGCTTCGTTCGCGGCGCGGTAGCGGCCATTGGCGAAATCTGCGCCCGTTGGTCCCTTGACGCCCTGCGGCGCGAAATTGTCCTCCAGCTTCAGCCCTGCGGTCTCCGGGCCGATCGGCGCAAAAATCGCGTACGGTCCGCAGTCGTGGCAGGAAATCGTCTGGGCGTGATGGCGCCGGTCGTCGAGGTCGGCATATTCGCCTTCACAGAGCGGGCACATGGCGAAATCGGACATCGCGGTATTTTCCCTGTCATAAGGGATCCTGTCGATGATCGTGTAGCGGGGGCCGCAGGCCATGCAGCTGATGAAAGGATGCCGCCAGCGCGGATCCGCCGCGTCGCGCAGTTCCCTCAAACAATCGGGGCAAATGGCCAGGTCGGCAGGAATCATGGCCGCCTCGTCGCCGCCGTCGCCGCTGTCCAGGATCCGAAAGTCCTCAAAAGTGCGCAGCGGCTGGTCCTCGACACGGATATGGACGATTTCCGCCGGCAGCGGCTTTCCTGCCCGGAGTTCGGTGATGAACGCATCGATCCGTTCCGGCAGATCTGTCACGGAAATCTCGACAAGCCCGCCCAGATTGCGGACTTCGCCTTTCATTCCCATGGAATCAGCCAGTTTGGCCGTATAAGGCCTGAATCCGACGCCCTGCACGATGCCCCACAATGTTATTCTCTTTGTCGTCAGTTGCCTGCTTTTGTTTCTATCCATTCCGCTACTGCATCAAAACCTTCCCCGGTCCTGCCGGAAACCTTGAAGACGGGCACTTCCCTGTTCAGGGCACGGACGCCCTTCATGAAAAACTCCTCGTCGAAATCGACATAAGGCATCAGGTCCATTTTGTTCAATATGATCACATCCGCCTTTTCAAAAGCCAGCGGATATTTGTACGGCTTGTCGCTGCCGTCGGTCACCGAAACGATCAGCATCCTGATGTGCTCGCCGATGGTGAATTCCGCCGGGCAGACCAGATTGCCGATATTTTCGATGAAAAGAACGCCCTTCGTATTGAAATTAATATTTTTCACCGCGTTGTGGATCAGCGGCGCATCGAGGTGGCACGCGCCGAAGGTGTTGATCTGGAATGTGTCGATGCCGAGCTTCCTCAGGTCCACCGTGTCGATGTCCGACTCGATATCGCCTTCGATGACATAGGGCTTCAGGGATTTGAGATTTTTGATGATCTGCTTGAGCGTAGTGGTCTTGCCGATGCCGGGCGCTCCCATGACATTGATGGCGAAGATCCCCATTTCCGTCATGTCCTCGTTGACATGCTCCGCTATGTGGTCGTTTTCAGCGTGGATATTTTCCATGACATTGACTTTCAATACATCATGCATGCTGTTTCCTCCTGTTATTTCTCAATTTCGATATTCTCTATATAAAATTCCTTGCCGATCTCCGTCGGGCATCCCTGGCCGCCGCAGGACGGGCATTCGAAGGAGAACAGCACTCTTTCGAACAGCTGTCCGCAATCCTCGCATTTCAGCTTCGGCCTGACCCGCTCGATCTCGATGGAGGCCATTTCACAGGCGGTGCCTTTCGAAATGACATCGAAATACATTTGGATCGATTCACCGATAAATCCCGAATAATCGCCGACGACCATCTTCACTTTCGTGACTCTTGCCGCGCCGGCATCCCGCGCGTGTTTTTCGGCTATTTTTATGATCTGCTCCGTGATCGGAAATTCATGCATTGGTCTTTTGTTTCCTTTCGCTAATAGTCGCGGTCAGCACGCCCGCCGCGATCAGCAGGGCCCCCGCGAAGAAATTGGCCGTCAGCCTCTCATCGAGGCAGAGCCATCCGAGCAGCGAACCGACGATGGGCTGGAAGAACAGGAAAAGGGATCCCGCTCCCGCGCTCATCAGTTCAAGGCCCTTGTTCCACAGAAAAAATGCAGCTGCCGTCGCCATCAGGGCGATATAAAGCACGCCCGCCAGGATCGCCGGATCGGAAAGCGCCTGGATCGCCCCGCCAAGAGTCGGCAGAGCCACCGGCGTCGTTATCAAAAGCGCGAAGAACATGCTGTGCGCCGTGACCTCAAGGGAAGTGAACCGGTTGGAAGCCACTTTCACATAAACGGACAGCAGCGCCCAGGACACGGCTGCCCCGACGAGGATCAGCACCCCCTTGAAATACGTTCCTTCCATCGGGACCAATCCGATGACCGTCACGACACCCGCCGTGGCGAGGATCAGCGACAGTATCTTCTTACCCGTTATCGACTCCTGTAAAATGAACCTGGCAAAAACAACGACAAAAGCAGGCGTTGCCGAGGTGATCAGCGCTCCCGTATGGGCATCCGACAGTTTCGTGCCGATGAACTGCAGCGAGATGGAGCCGAAATAACCGACAAATCCGATCCATGCAAGAAGGAGCCAATCCCGGGCCGGCCGGCGCTGCCTGACGCCTTTCGGCTGTTTCCCGGAAGCGATCGCCAGCAGCGCATACAGCAGAACGACCGATATGGCATAGCGGATCCAGAGCAGGCTCATCGGCGTCACGATGTCCAGCACATACTTGCTGACGACATACATGCCGCCCCAGATGGATGCTGCCAGAGCCAGGCATATGGCTCCGAGGAATTCTCTTTTCATGGTTCACCCCGCTATACGGCCAAGCGCTGTCCAGGGCAGCCGCCTTCGGGCTGCGCGCCTGGCGCCGATGATATTGCAAGGGCCTGCAAGTTTTATTGTTCCTGCAGGCCCTGGCGCAATGTTTACTTTATTCGACCTATGCAGTCGGCGTGCTTTCGGCTGCCGCCGGCGCTGCGGACACAGCGGCTGGAGCAGCGGGCTTGGCCTCCGCTTCCGGTTTTGCGAACACTTCCCTGACTTTTTCAGTCGTGGCCGGGCTATAGGTGTTCTTCATATACAGGCATTTCTTAGGGCAATACTCGACGCAGCAGTTGCACTGGATGCACTGAAGTCTTGCGATGCTCCAAGTCTTATTGTTTCTGTCAACTTCGATGGCATGGGTCGGACATTTTTTGCTGCAGATGCCGCAGAGTATGCAGGCGTCCATGTCGACTTCGATGTGCCCTCTGGTCTTTTCGGTGTATACTCTTGGGATCACGGGATACATCAGCGTAGCCGGCTTGTTGAACAAGCTTCTCATGATCATTTTTCCGATTTTAAATACTCCCATACTTGCCGCCTACCTTTCTGTACAACTGATGCAAGGGTCGATCGTCAGGACGATCATCGGAACGTCCGCCAGATCGCATCCCTTGAGGCAATGAAGCATCGGCGGGATATTCGCAAAGGTCGGCGTCCGGACTCTTACTCTTTCGAGGAATTTGGTGCCGATGCCCTTCGTATAGTAGATGACCTCGCCGCGCGGCTGCTCAAGTCTTTCGAAGCATTCCGCGTCGGGATTGGCCTTGACCGGCACGGACACTTCACCATCCGGGATCTTCGCTACAGCCTGCCTTATCAGGTCGATGGACTGATAGACTTCCCGGATCCTGACCAGGGTCCTGGCATAGCTGTCGCCGGCAGTCTCAATGATTGGTTCGAACTCGAGATCGTCATAAGCCGAATAGCCCAGCGTTCTCATATCCTGCACCAGGCCGCTTGCTCTTCCCATCGGTCCGACAGCGCCCAGATCGTGAGCTTCCTGATAAGACATCCTGCCGACGCCGACCAGCCTGCTTTTGACGGTATAGTCCTCGACGAAAACATCGGTAAGCTCTTTCATTTCGGCTTCCATTCCTTCGAGGGTCTTTACGATGCCTTTGAGCGTTTCATTATCCATATCCCTGCGGACGCCGCCGACTTTGCAGACAGAGAAGATGACCCTGCCGCCGGTGGTGGCTTCAAAAATGTCCAGGATCTTTTCACGCAGTCTCCAGGAATGCATGAAAAGGCTTTCGAAACCGAATCCGTCCGCCAGAAGCCCGAGCCACAAAAGGTGGCTGTGTATCCTGGAAAGCTCGGCCCAGATTACTCTGAGGTATTCGGCTCTTCTCGGGATCTCGACCTTCATGCCGTTTTCGACAGACTGGCAGTAGCCCATGCCGTGCATGAAGCTGCAGATGCCGCAGATCCTTTCGGCTACATAGACATATTCGGTGAATTCCTTTTTCTCGACGAGCTTTTCCAGTCCCCTGTGGATGAATCCGATCGAGGGGATCGCTTCGACGACGGTCTCATCTTCCATGACCAGATCCAGATGGATCGGTTCAGGCAGGACCGGATGCTGCGGCCCGAAAGGAATAATAGTTTTCTTACCCATTCCGACTACCTTCCTTTCCTAATTCTTCGGATTCCACGGCGTCTTTTCGGATACTTTGTAAAGATTGCCGTTGAAATCCAGTACGAGATTCGTTATTTTGATGCCGAACAGATCCTTCATTTCGTTTTCATAAAGGAAGGCCGGGAAGAAAATATGGCTGATGCTCATGATCTCTTCCTCTTCGCCGATCGTCATCCTGAGATTTGTCATTTCGTGGTCCTTGTCGAAGGAATAGCTGAGTTCAAAGCCGTTGACCTTGTTGGCGCAGATCTGCACCAGCCTGTATCCTTCATCCTTCAGCTGCTGAGCCTTTTTGAGCAATTCGGCAGGCTCAATGCCGACAATAGTTTGTTTTTCGAACATTTCTGCCTCCTACTTCTTTTCCATGGCCGCGCGTTTTTCAGCCAGCACGCCGAGGCCCTTGACGACGCCGTCGATGATGGCTTCGGGTCTTGCCGCGCAGCCGGGCACATAGACATCGACCGGTATGACCATATCGGTGCCGCCCTGAACGTTATAGCACTCTGCAAATATACCGCCCGACGTCGCGCAGATGCCGACAGCCACTACGACCTTCGGTTCGGGCATCTGTTCGTAAATCTGCTTGACGACGGGTTTGTTCTGTTCATTGATGGATCCTGTCACCAGAAATACATCCGCATGCTTCGGATTGCCGGTATTGATGATTCCGAATCTCTCAACATCGTACATCGGTGTAAGGCATGCCAGGACTTCTATGTCGCAGCCATTGCAGCTGGATCCGTCATAATGGATGATCCATGGAGATTTTGTTACATATGACATCTTCTACACCTCATTTATAATACTAAGAAATACAGGACCAGCATATTCACAAAGCCGAGAGATGCTGCCGCGATCCACGAGGAGTTGATGGCCAGCTGCCATTTGACCCTGGCTTCATTGTTGTCAATGAAGATTTCCAGGAAATAGATGACAAGGCAGATCAATACTGCGAATACGGGGCTCCAGCCTACATTCCACGCGAAGAATATGTAGACGAATCCGAGCAGGAATATGTTTTCATACCAGTGGGCGATCTCGATCAGCCCAAGGGTCTTGCCTGAAAATTCCGTCGTCAGACCTTTGACCAGTTCCTGATGGGCATGATGGGACATGCTGAGGTCGAAAGGCGATTTTCTCAATTTGATCGTCAGGATATAGACGAATCCGATGAATATGCCCGGCAGGTAGATGACCGCAGGCAGTGATCCCGCAACGATATCATAGATATTGAAGCTGCCGTAGACCAGATAGAATCCGACCGCTGTGATCAGGACCATCGGCTCGTATGCCATCATCTGGAGCAGTTCCCTCTCAGCGCCGACCTGGGCGTAGGGGGAGTTCGAGGAGAAGGCTGCGACGATCAGGAAGACGCTGGCAAGAGTCAGCGTGAAGATGATCAGCAGTAGGTCTCCGCCTGCAAAGAAGAAGCATCCGGTGATGATGATGAAGATCAGGAAGCAGAATACATAGAAATCCTGAACTTTATTGACGGTGATCCCTTCTTTTTCAAAGAGCTTGAATACATCGTAGAACGGCTGGAGGATCGGTGGGCCGAAACGTCCCTGCATCCTCGCCGTGATCCTTCTGTCGACGCCCGCCAGGATGCCGCCGGCTAATGGAGCCAGCACCAGATAGGCAATGACTGCTGCTATTATGTATGTGATCCTGTCCATTTACAGCACCCCCCCTAATAATAATGAGAATATGCCAACGATGATCACTGATGTCGAGAGGACGCCGATGATGTTCATCTTTCTTTCGCCGAAATAGCTTTCCATATACCAGTTCCTGAGGCTGACGGACAGGGTCTGTCCGATGGAGCCGTTGAAGGAGAGGTCGTCTCCCGCATTGACGCCGGCCATATAAATAGGAACGATCTTTTTATTCGTTTTGCCGTAGCCGACGATGACCATCAGGATGACCAGTGCCAGCATTGCCGCCATGATATACAGGTTGCCCGAGGATATCGCCAGCGGCGCTACCGATGCGTAGATCGACGCAAGATACGGAACGACCATGAATGCAGACAGAACCGGGAAGATCAGGCAGACGAGAACGGTAAGCGTCGCAAGAGTCGAAAGGACCATGATCTCTTCACTGTGGACATGGCTTTCGATATTTTCGCGCCTGGCCATGATCGCCATGATCTTGCCGAGCCATTTCGTCCAGAAGAACAGGGTGGCGGCGCTGCCAAAGACGATGAAGACGACCAGGAAGATATTGCCTGAATCGACGAAGGCCTTCATGGCTGCCCATTTTGAGATCAGCATGCCGAAAGGAGCGAGGAACATGCCGCAGATGCCTACGATCATGTAGCTTGCGATCCTCGGCATTTTGCCGAACAGGCCGTCCATATCCTCGATGTCCCTGCTGCCGATGTTGTGTTCGGCTGTGCCGACGCAGAGGAACAGGAGGGATTTGGCTACCGCGTGGAATATGATCAGCATGATTGCCGCCCATACAGCTGCAGGGCTTCCAATGCCCGCGCAGGCAACGATCAGTCCAAGGTTGGCAACCGTCGAATAAGCCAGGACCCTCTTCGCGTTGCTCTGATTGATGGCTACAAACGATGCCATCATGAAGGTTATGCCGCCGACCATCATGACCATGATGCCCGCCGGATTGAGCCCGAGAACGGGAGCAAGCTTGACGATGAGATAGACGCCGGCCTTGACCATCGTGGATGAATGGAGCAGGGCAGAGACAGGTGTCGGTGCCACCATGGCGCCGAGCAGCCAGCTCGAGAACGGCATCTGGGCAGCCTTGGTGATGCCGGCGAATGCCAGCAGCGCTGCCGGAATGACCACGCTGTAGCCGAGCATGCCCATGGCCAGCATTTTGTTAAGCTCGATCGTCTGATAATAAACACCCATGAAAACAATGGCGAGAACAAAGGCAAGACCGCCGAGCAGATTCATGATGATCGCCCGGAAAGCGTTGTCCGTGGCTTCCTTCGTTTTGGTGAATCCGATCAGCAGGAAGGAGCAGAGCGTCGTGATCTCCCAGAAGAAATACAGCCATACGAGGTTGTTGGAGAAGACGATGCCGAACATCGCTGAAAGGAAAAGGAACAGCAGGAAGAAGAACAGCGGCCTTCTGTCCGGCTGGTCGTGATGATGATGCTGGAAATCTTTCATATAGCCGAGGGCGTATACACAGATGAGACTTCCGATGATCCCGATGATCAGTGCCATGATGATCGAGAATTTGTCGATGAACAGGTTGTTCTCGACTTCGATGCCGTGGCCGTAGCTCAATTCGAACCAGACCATGATCGGCGCCTGAATGATCACAAGGAGCGATGCGAGATACTTCTTGTACTTGACGCCCAGAACGAATATGAAAATGGCGAGTCCGATCTCTACGGCCATCATGCCATAGGTGACTGCTTCACTCTCATATGCGAAATAATCGCCATTTGTACCGAAGTACTGCCAGGCAAGGTAGATGGATCCGACTGCCGTAACCGCCGCAGCGGCCTTGACGACAAACCCTCTCGCCTGATCGGCCTTGAGAACCAAAAGAGCAAACGCGATCACTAACGGAAACAAGATCAGAAAAAATAATGTGCTCAATTTAATCCTCCTCTTTCTGTTGATTCGCCGCAGGTGCTCAGTTTTGAGACCTGACGCGCAGAAAATGATTTAAGATTTTGTAGATATACCAAACGTTATTATAAGCCTATTATCCAAAGTTGACAAGGCAATAATGCCCTTTTCCCAATATACAGAATAATGTATCCATTTTCGAGAAATCGGCAGCAATTATTCGAATTCAAACGTTTATAAGATCCGGACATTTTTGCTGACGAAATATATCGGGACATGTTCGATGACTTTAGCCTCGCCGTCCGGGTACTTCCGTCACCTCTGGATAATTGGATCGGTATGAAATCCGTATCATAAATGCGACAAAAGCCCATAATAACAGGTATCTAATGTGATATGAGCAATTCTTATGCCAAACCGGCCTATCAATATCCGGTAAAATAAAAAAACCGGCAGGCGGATCAATTCCGCCTGCCGTGCGCCCTTGAACATCAGTCCCGGTTGGCCGCAGCTGTTCTTTTATGAAACGGCATTTATCGCCGGTCTACGATTCGCTGGCGACCGCTTCGCCCTTCTTGGGCTCGATCTTCATCGAAACCAGGAAGAGCAGTATCCCGATGACCGCCGATACGACCGTCGCGGTCTGGATCCAACCCAGCATCGTATCGAAGAATCCCTCGATGCCGTAGACCTCCAGGTACCAGTCGTTGCCCCATTCTCCCTCGAACCACGGCAGGAATCTGGTCCCAATAAAGCCGAAGGCCGCAAGCAGAATGAACATGAAACTCATGCGCTTCGTATCGCCGACCGCAAGCCCTGTCCTTGGATTGACCGGATAGGCGGCTGCATTTTTCTTCGCGAGTCCGCCATACATTTTCTTCCAGATGAAATACAGGATCGGTCCTGAAATGATGCCGACCATGCCGCCGATGAAATAGTCGGTGCCGTTGATGAAGAACGCTATGAAAGCGATGATGATCGGCACGGTGCAGACCAGGCACAGGAAGCCGTAGCCGCCTGGGATCTTGAATTTCAGCTCTTCAGGCGGTATGCGCTTTCGGAGTATCATGGCGGAAATGAAAATCATTACGTAAGCCGATACGAGCAGGAAGACGTCGATGACGACGACCACCTCGAAGGCGAAGTTGCAGAGTATCAGGTTGACGATACCGACGGAAAGAACTGAAATATATGGCACGCCGTGCTTCTTGTCGCATTTGACCAGGAACGGCGGCGCCAGGTTGTCTTCCGCCAGGGCGAAAAATCCCCTGGATCCCGAAGCGATATAGGTGTTGTAAATCGAGCATTGCGCCAGTACAGCCACTATGACGAAGAACAGACCGAAGGCTTGCCCCCAATAGGTCGTGACGACGTCGGCGTAGCCGACCACATCCCCTTCGGTGCCCCAGCTGTCCCACATGCCCATGGAGGCGAGACCGCCCATGGTCGGGAGGATGTAGACCGCCATGATCAGCGGCATCGTGATGATCGTCGCTTTTGGTATGACCTGGGGATTGGAAACCTCTCCGGCGACTGTCGACATCGATTCATAGCCGGAGTACATCCACATGCCTATGGCGATGCCCATGCCGATATAATAGACCCAGTCGGCGAAGGCGATGCCCGAGACGCCCATGATATCACCGTCGGCCGTAAAAGGTATGAACGGGTTTTGCGTCCAGTTTGTAAAACCGGCGATAGCGACCATCGCGAAAGCGACGATGACCAGGATCGACAGGATCGTGGATACAATACCGACGTCCCGCACGCCGCGGATATTTATATAAGTGAAAATGACTATTATCGCAGCCTTGACCGCGAACTCGGAGATGCCGTCCAGACCGAATGCGCTGGCCAGATAGCCGCCGGCGAGGATAACATATAGTGTATTGTCGATATAGATGGAGATCGTTCTCCACCAGCCTGCCATGAAGCCCCAGAATTCGCCGAGAGCTTCCTGGACCCATTTATAGTAGCCGCCCTCCTGCGGTCTGGCGGAGCCGAGCTCTGCGGCGACCAGCCCCAGCGGGATGCTCCAGATGAAAGGCAGCACTATCAGCATGACGAGAGTCAGTCCAGGGCCGGATTCGGGGATCATTTCCTCAATGCCGTATGCGCCTGCGGCGCACAGACAGAAGATCATGAATACGACGGTCGATGTCTTCATTTCGTGTTTCTTAAGACCGACGCTATCCGTATCCATCTTTGCGCCATTCGCAACATCACTCATTGTGTTCTTACCTCCTTCATTTTTTCAAGTTGGGAATCGGGAAAATAATTCCATATTATAATATAATTCTAAAGGCAGAATATTCATTTTTCAATTGAATTTTGAATATTCAGCCAACTCCGGAAAAACACAGCAATGTAGTTAACAAATGGCAGCTTATAAGTAACCACAGCAAGTAAATTAAAAATGCCCGCCTTTTATAGGGCGGGCATTCGATTGTCAGAACAAATCAGTCAGTATACCATTCGGCTCATGCTGCTTCGGATTCTCCGGTTTCCACGATCTTGCGGACCGGCTCGACCCTTTTGGAGACGGCGCCGAGGACCAGCGCCACGATGGCGCATGCGGCCGTCGCATATCTTATGCACGCCATCAGGATCGCAAAGAGATTCTCGATGCCGTATTCATCGGCATAGTACGCGGGATCCTCGTACCAGGGCAGGAAAAACATCCCGATGACGCCCAGGACTGCCAGACCGGCGAACATATAAGCCATCTGCCTGGTGTCGCCGATCCCGAGTTTCGTTCTTGGATTGAGCGGATAATTCGCCGGATCGACCTTCGCCATCCCCCCGTAGCGCCTTTTCCAGATGAAATACATGACCGGGCCTGAAACGATGCCGAGCATGCCGCCGACGAAATAATCGGTCCCATTGATGAAGAACGCGATGAAGACGACGATCATCGGTATGATGCAGAGTATCGAGACGCCGACGGTGCCGAACGGGATCCTGAAAGGCCTGTGAATATCCGATCGCTTCACGCGAAGGATGATGGCCGAAATAAAAATCAGCGCATAGGATGACATCAGCAGGAACACGTCGACAACGACGATAACGGTGAAATCGAACTGAGAGACTATGAGGCAGAAAATGCTGAGGCTGAGCACCGCCACATAAGGAACGCCTCTCTTCTTATCGCATTTGACCAGGATCGGCGGCGCAAGCCTGTCTTCGGCCAGAGCGAAGAAGCCTCTGGAACCGGAAGCTATATATGTGTTGAATATGGAGAATTGCGCCATTATCGCAACGAATACGAAGAATATCGCAAAGGCGGGCCCGGCAAACGCCGAAGCGACATCGCCGTAGGATATTCCGCCTTCAGAACCCCAGCTTTCCCAGCTTCCCACGGAGGCAAGGCCCGCCATCGTCGGGAAGACGTAGACCGCCATGATCAGGGGCACTGTTATCAGCGTGGCTTTGGGTATGACCTGCGGATCCTCCACTTCGCCCGCCACCGTCGACATGGACTCGTAACCGGAATACATCCACATCGCTATGGCAATGCCGTATCCGATGCTTTCAAGCAGGCTCTGGCCTTCCGGTATGAAGGGCGTAAAGGGATTCGCCTGCCAATGGGCGAAGCCCATGACGGCCACAGCGGTGAACGCCACCATGACCAGCACCGATATGACCGTGCTCACAGCGCCGACATCCTTGATACCGCGGAGATTGATAACGGTGAACACGATGATGACGCCAGCCTTGAAAAGATATTCCTCCAGGCTCGAGAGATCGGCAACGGAAGCCAGATAGCTGCCTGCCAGCACGACATAGATCGTATTGTCGACATATATGGAGATCGTGCGCCACCATCCGGCCTGGAACCCCCAGAACTCGCCGCATGCCAGCTGGACCCACTTGTAATAGCCGCCTTCCTGCGGAATGGCCGAGCCCAGCTCCGCAGCCACGAGCCCCAGCGGTGTGCTCCATAGGAACGGCAGAACGATCAGCATGACCAGCGTCAGCCCGGGCCCAGCCGACGGGATCATGTCCTCGATCCCGTAGGCGCCGGCGGCGCACAGGCAAAAGATCATGAAAACCACGGTGGATGTCTTGACGCTGTGTTTTTTGATTCCTGGATTTGCATTGTCAGTCATTGAAATACCCTCCTGTTTGATTGCTTCTCCGGCCGGCCTTGCGCCACGCGCCGATTTTGCACATTCCTCATTCTAAAGAATTCGACAGCAATGGGCAATCATCAGGTTGCTCAATAAATATAACTGACTTGTCTGATAAAAGCAATAAAACAGGGCGATCCCGCATAAATCGGATCGCCCTGTAAAATATTTACTTATTTATTTGTTTTTTTGCATGCACATAAGTGCTTCATTTTGCTATTTCAGCTGCTTCAGCGGCGGGAATTTCAAATCGAAGGCAGTCTCGTCCGCAGCCAGCTTGATCGTTCTGGTCTTGCCCATGCCGTTAGCGACTTTGTACGCAACAGCCGGAACAACGCACGCCGGGATCGCAAACAGCAGCACCGGTCTGAGATCCGGCTGCCATGCCAGGAAGAACAGCGCGAACGCCATCATAACGAACCCGAGGAACGGAAGGATCGGGTAGAACGGGGTCCTGGCGCCGAGAGTCTTTTCGATATCGTATCCGCGGGCTTTCAGTTTCTTTCTCATCAGCATTTGGGACGCGATGATCGACATCCAGCAGATCGTGCCGGTGAAGCCGGACATACTGAGCAGATAAGAATACAGGCTCGAATCGGGCAGGAAGTAGCCGAGAGCCAGGACAAGCCACATCGGAGCGATCGTGAAGATCGTCGCTACCTGAGGCGTGCTGAATTTGTTCAGTTTCATGAAGACTTTCGGGGCAAGGCCTTCAACAGAGAGTCCGTACAGAGCGCGGACCGTTCCATAGACGCCGGAATTGGCGCAGCTGAAAGCGGCGATCATCGTCACGATGGTGAACATGATAGCAGCCCAGTGGATGCCGTATTTGGCGAGAGCCGTGCTGAACACCGAGTCGGCGAGGCCAGCTTCGGAATAAGGCAGTATCATGACGAGCAGCAGCAGCGGCACGACGTAAATGGCGATGATCCGGTAAGTGACCGCTTTGCAGGCTCTTGGAACGTTTATTTCAGGATTCTGCGTTTCAGCGGCGGCAAGTCCGATGATTTCGGATCCCTGGAAGTTTACGAGGATCATGGTCATGGTCGTCAGGACGACAAATCCGCCAAATGGGAAGAGCGCTTCATAGACGCCGACTTTGCCGCTGTCGAGCAGCACCGAGAATCCGACAGGATTTCCACCAATAATGCCGAAGATGATGCCGACGGCGCATACTGAAAAGACGACGACAGCGCCGATCTTGATGATGGCCAGCACGGATTCGATGTGGCCGAACCAGCTGACCTGGTAAATGTTAATAAGAGTGATCAGGGCCATGAACACGATGGACCAGAGGAACGGGCTCCATGGGATGAAAAGATTCATCAGGATACCGCATGCGAGGGCTTCAGCAGGACAATAAGCCACCCAGTTGATCCAGTAAGACCAGCCGACGCCGGCTGCGGCGCTGGGACCGATGAATTCGCGGGTGTAGGAAATGAACGATCCGCGTCTGGGGAGATTGACGAGCAGTTCGCCGAAAGACATCATGACGGCGTAGATAATAAGTCCTCCCAGCGCGTAGGCGAAAGCCGCGGCAGGGCCTACTTCGGCTATCGTGTAGCCGGAGCCGAGAAAATAACAAGAACCAATGATTCCGCCAAGGGCGATGAGCGATACGTGCCATGCCTGGATCCCGCGCTGCAGGGTCCTCTCTTCAGGCGCGGCCACCTCTGTCGATTGAATAATCTTGTCTGACATTATTTGCCTCCCATAAAAAAATAAGAATAGCCTATGCTTCCTGACACTCCGATTCAATGTGTCGCAACGCGGCCGAGCGTGTCGAAAGCTAATACTATTCCGATTATAAAGGCAAATATCCCCATGTCAATATGGAAATTCTCAGTTATTAAATTTGAGATTCTTGTTTCTCATACATGCGATTCCGATATCCGCTCCAGCATTATGATAAAGAACCCTTTTGCAATCGCTGCAAGGTTTCCACCCGGGTTATGAACCGAAAGGCGTTCACTGAAATTTTCAAAATTGAGCTAAAGTTCCCTGCGGCCCTCCATGGCTTTTGACAGGGTGACCTCGTCGGCGTATTCGAGATCGCCGCCGACCGGAACGCCGTGGGCGATCCTGGTGACTTTGATGCCCGCCGGCTTTATCAGCCGGGCCGCGTACATCGCCGTCGCTTCGCCCTCTATGTTGGGATTGGTGGCCATGATGATCTCGCGGACGTCGCTTTGCTGAAGCCGTATGATCAGCTGCTTCAGGTTGATATCGTCCGGGCCGATGCCGTCGATGGGCGATATGGCCCCGTGCAGGACGTGATACAGCCCGTTGAATTCCTTGATCCTCTCCATGGCGCTCACGTCTCTCGGACTTTCGACGACGCAGATGATTCCCCGGTCCCTGGACTGGTCGCTGCAGATGCTGCAGGGATCCGTATCCGTCAGGTTGCCGCAGACGGAACAGTATTTCATATTCTTCTTCGCGTCGGATATGGCGTCCGCCAGACCGGCGACGTCGCTCTCGCTCATCGACAGGATATGGAAGGCCAGGCGCTGGGCGCTTTTGCCCCCGATGCCCGGAAGCTTCGACAGCTCATTGATCAGCCTGGCCAGAGGCTTTGCGTAGTATTTCATTCCTTACCTCTTCATATGGGTATGTTTCGGTGCGCCATAGCTGGCGCAGAGCCGCGCGGAGCGTTATGGATCCCCTCCGGCATGCCGCGGCGCTCTGCAACCGCAAATGGCATCCGGGTCTTACTCCGATGCTTTTTAAATCAATCCAGGGATCGACAATCCGCCGGTCAGCTTGCTCATTTCGCTCTGCGATATCTCTTCCATCTGCCTGAGCGCTTCGTTGGCAGCCACCATCACGAGATCCTGGAGCATTTCGACATCATCCGGATCCACGACTTCCGGCTTTATTTTTATGGCGACGATCTCTTTCTTGCCATTGACGGTCACGCTGATTGCTCCGCCGCCGGCTGTCGCTTCAACTTCTTTCTTCTCGAGCTCCAGCTGGACCTCTTCCATTCTGCGCTGCATCGCCTGGACCTGCTGCATCTGCTTCTGCATATTGGCCTGTCCGCCTCCGCCGCCGCCGGGCTTCTTGCCGGCTCTCATTCCTTTACCCATGTTGAAAAACCTCCCTATTCTATGATTTCGATCGCTATGCCAAGTCGCTTTGCCGCCTCATCGGCGATCTCCTCTATGCTCTTGCCGCTTTCCTTTCGCTTATGCTCATCCTGAAGTCCGCACTGCATCTGCAGGTGACGGCCCGTATGCTTTTCGACCAGCCCTTCAAGGGCTTTTCGGTTGCGTTCGACGTATTCCGCCGCCGAACTGCTGCTCGCCTGAACGTAAAAATGCTTCTCGTCAAGGCCGACCAGCCGCGTCCCTGCCCGCATCAGGTTGAAGCTGCCCTTCTGGGCTTCGGCGTCCTCGAATATCCTGTGCCAGAGGGCTTCCGTATCCACCGGCTTGTCTTCGGCTTTTGGGCTGTCGTTTCCGCGGTCTGTTGCCGGCGCGCTATCGGCGCCGCCTGCGCTCGCTTTCTTCGCTGCCTTGGCGGCGTCCATCGAAGGCTTGCCGGCGTCTTCCATGGAACTTCCGGGATCCTCCGCGGCATTCCGGACGGCCCCCGCGGCATCCCCGGGATCCTTCGCTATCGTCTGATCCATGACCGTCGGTTTCGGCCAGCTGGTCCTGCCGCCCGCGAGGGCATTTTCCAGCGCCGCGATCCTTGCGCAAAGCGCGTCTACGGACTGATCCATCGAAGGCGACGACAGCCGGATGACAGCCAGCTCCAGGAGCGTCCTTGGCTGAGTGGACCATTTGGCTTCTGCCGCCGTGCTCGACAGGACCATCACAGCGCTGCTGATGAACTCGATGGAAGTCTCGTCGCCCTGCGCCTTGATCCGCGCTACATTTTCAAGGGACATGTTCAGTATCTCTTCAGGATTTTTGACATATCTGGTCATCATCAGGTTGCGGAGATGGTAGATCCAGTCGCGCAGGAACTGCTTCGGATCCTTGCCGTCCGCCATGACCCTGTCGACCAGGGCCAGCGCCGATGGCGTATCCTGGCGAAGGACCAGCTCCGTGATGTCGATGAAGATCTCCTCGCCGGCAGTCCCAAGTATATCCGTCACATCCGCTCTCGTGATCCTTCTATCGCCGGAGGACGTGCACTGGTCCAGGATGCTGAGGCCATCGCGCACGGAGCCGTCCGCGTTGGCCGCGATCAACGCCAGCGCGCTGTCTTCCGCTTCCACGCCGATCTCGTCGCAGATCCTTTTCATGCTCTGGATCATTTCTTTTTCCGGTATGCGCCTGAAATCGAGCCTCAGGCATCTCGAAAGGATCGTCGCCGGCAGTTTCTGGACTTCTGTGGTCGCCAGCACGAACATCACATGCTCCGGCGGCTCCTCCAGCGTCTTCAGCAGCGCGTTGAACGCCCCGGTGGACAGCATGTGGACTTCGTCGATGATGTATACCTTGCAGCGGCCGGACGCCGGCGGGTATTTGACGCTTTCCCGAAGCTCCCGGACGTTTTCCACGCCGTTGTTGGAGGCTGCGTCGATCTCGATGACGTCCATGAACGTGCCCTTCTGGATGCTCAGGCAGTTCTCGCAGACACCGCAGGGTCTCTGCGCCGGGGCGGCCAGGCAGTTGACGCCTTTCGCCAGGATCCTGGCGGTGGATGTCTTGCCGGTGCCTCTGGTGCCGCAGAACAGATAGGCGTGGCTGGTCTGCCCGCTCCTGATCTGGTTTTGAAGGATCCGGACGATATGTCCCTGGCCAACCAGGGCTTCGAAGGTCTCCGGTCTGAAATTTCTATAAAGAGCCTGGTACATTTATATTTTCTCCTGTCAGCCCGACGGGCCCGAATTGCATAAAATAAAGAATTGCCCTTGGGCAGAGCTTCGTACAGCAATGGAAAAGGCTAATCTGCGGCACATAAGAAAACCCGCTTATCGCTGCTTCCTTCCGGACCTGACGAGGTTCACAGACTCTTATTGCGCAGGACCCGATCCACGCCCATACGAAGCTGCCCAAGGGCAATTCAATTTTGGCGGAGAGAGCGGGACTCGAACCCGCGGGCCTGTTACGGCTTACACGCTTTCCAGGCGTGCCCCTTAGCCACTCGGTCATCTCTCCAGGCTATTGTTGGAATTTGAACGTTTTATATTTTGACATGCACGCCAATATGCCAATCAACATACACGCCTCAAAAATCCGTCGAAGTTAATTCTACTATAAGTTAAAGATAAAAACAAGGATTAAATATATAGAATTTCACCACTTGCCAGCAACGTTACTCACGGTAATTGGCGCTTTGCAATATCTTCGTCAAAGTTGCAATGGATAAGCAGTATATTGCGAGGTTTTCACTTGCGCCTTCGAAATATTAAAAATCCGGATCCTTGCGTTTTTTCGGCTTTGGCATTGGCAGCTCATTACATGTTTTCAGAATAAATTCAGCCAGGAACTCCCTGTCCTCTAAATTATCAATAACAAAATGTGGTTTGGCTCCATTGTATGGGCGAGCTTCCGCAGCATCCGGCAACAGTTCTGCTCCTATATTGGTTTTTTTCACGTAAAATTGGTTGTCGCAAATCAAGCCTATTGGTTTTCCGCCGCAATAGATGCAATATTCTCCGAACATTTTCTTAAAGGTTATATTGCCTGCTCCGCTGATCTGCTCGGCGACATATTCTACGAAATCAACACTTGAAGCCATTTTTCCCCTCCAGCAATCGATCAGGCAAATCAAGCATATACCGATCAGCTGTCAATTTTATAAAAACGATTCTTGCGCATCCTTCGCCTTCGTGTTATTATACCCTTATAGGGTATATGGGCGTGGCGCATGAGGCGCATAGCCGCCACAACGCCTGCCTGAAAAAACGATCAAGAAAGAAGGTCAACCAATGCAAACGGAATATATTCTCATCGGGATCGGCGCACTGCTTGTTTTGCTGGTCCTCTATCCGACAATCAGGATCAGGACGGACAAAAATATCCGCAATATAGGCGGCGCCGAAGCGGCCAGCCTGGTCGGCTCAACGAAAAATCTCGTCATCATCGACGTCAGGACAAAAGAGGAATTTCGAAGCGGACATATCCAGGGGGCCAAAAACATCCCACTGGGCGAGCTGCCTTCCCGCATGGGAGAACTGGCCAAATACAAAGGCAATCCGCTGCTGGTCCACTGCGCGTCCGGGAGCCGCAGCGCCAAAGCCGTGCTGCTCCTGTCCAAAAACGGATTCGCTCCGGTCAATCATCTGCGTGGCGGCTTGTCTGCCTGGCCCGGTCCTTTAAAGAAATAAATCCGGAAGATTTCCGGGCCTGCCGCTGCCTGCCGGGAGCCTGCCGGCTCCTGCTATTTCAGCCATTCTCCTAAAAGTGAACCCATCAGTGCGACGGCCGTTTCGGCCGTCTCGTTTTTATTGTCAAGAAGCGGATTGACTTCCACGAATTCCACGCTGGTGGCAATGCCGGCTTCCGCGATCATTTCCAGCGCCAGATGGCTCTCGCGATAGCTCATGCCGCCCAGGACTCTGGTGCCGGTTCCGACCGCATGGAAGGGATCCATCGCGTCCATGTCGAAGCTGATATGGACGCCGTCGGCGCCTTCCGACGCGATCCTTATGGCTTCCTCCATCACTTTCGGCATGCCCCATCGGTCGATCTCATGCATTGAGAACACACTGATGCCGAGCTCCTTCAGGATGCGCCGCTCGCCGGCGTCCAGGTCGCGGGAGCCCACCAGCACAAACCTGGAGGGATCCAGCTTGTTTTCAGTGCCGCCGATCGACGTCAGCTTTTCATGCCCCATGCCCATGGCGACAGCTACCGGCATGCCGTGGATATTCCCTGTCGGCGACGTATCCTCGGTGTTGATGTCGCCGTGGGCGTCGAACCAGATGACGCCCAGCTTCTTTTTGTGCTGCATCAGCCCTGCCAGCGTGCCGATGGCGATGCTGTGGTCTCCGCCCAGCACCAGCGGCATGGCGCCGCCGGCGACGATGCCCGAGACCGTGTCGCAGAGCGCCGTGCTGACCCGGGCGATTTCATCCAGATATTTCAGGCTGGTCCCTTCCGAGCTTGCGGATCCTGGCCGTACAACGGGTATGTCTCCCTTGTCCTCTATCTTGTAGCCGATGTTCTCGAGCCGTTTCCGTACGCCGGCATAGCGGATCGCCGTCGGTCCGAGATCGACGCCCAGTCGGTCCGCCCCCAGATTCATCGGGACGCCTGTGATCGCTATTTTTCTGTTAAGATGTTCTAACATGGCTGTTCTCCTTTCACTTATGGCATAGTGCAGGTTCAGGCCAGCGCCTCCCTGACGGCGTCGGCCATCCGGTCCGCGTCAATGACGCCGCTATGGCGCACGGGCCTGGTTTCAAGTCCCTGCAGCCCGGCGGGGATATTGACCCCTGTCTTTTCGAAAAGCGCTTCTATATAGGCAAATCCGTCCTTCTCCGCTTCAAGCCCCAGGGCGTCGGCCACGCTGTCCGCAAATTTGTAAGCGCTGGCTGTCGAAACGATGACGGCCGGCGTTTCATCGCCGGTGGCTTTCAAATAATCCTGGTAGACCTTATAGGCGACGGCGGTATGGGTGTCCATCAGATAGCAGTCCGACCTGTAAAGGTCGGCGATCGCCTTGAGGGTCGCGGCTTCGTCCGCGAAGCCGCCGTGGAAATCCGCCAGCCCATCCCGGATCCTGCCGTCGACTGTGTATTTTTTATCCTTTTCGAGGGCTTCCATCAGCGCCGCTATTTCCGCGCCGTCGTCGCCGCTCAGATGATACAGGAGTCTTTCGAGATTGCTGGAAATCAGGATATCCATCGATGGCGTGTTCGTCGTATAGAATGCCCGGTTGATGTCATAGACCCCCGTATTGATGAAATCCGACAGCACTTTGTTCTTATTCGACGCGCAGATGAATTTCCGAACCGGTATGCCCATTTTCGATGCGTAATAACCCGCGAGGATGTTGCCAAAGTTGCCGGTGGGCACCACGATATTGATCGGTTCTCCGGGTTTGACCGCCCCTTTTTCGAGCAGCCGGACATACGCATGGACGTAATAGGCGACTTGCGGAACAAGCCTTCCGATGTTGATGGAATTCGCCGACGACAGCTTGTAACCCTTCTCCGCCAGCTCCCCGGCAAAGGCGCCGTCGTTGAATATCCGCTTGACGCCGGTCTGGGCGTCGTCGAAATTGCCCCATATGCCGAATACATGGGTGTTGCCGCCCTCCTGGGTCGTCATCTGGCGCTCCTGCACCTCGCTGACGCCCTCTTTGGGGTAAAAGACGATGATTTCGGTATTCCCGACGTCGGCGAATCCCGCCAGGGCCGCCTTGCCGGTGTCGCCGGAAGTCGCGGTCAATATGGCGATTTTGCTGTCCTCATTTTCCAGGCGCATCGCCGTCGTCAAAAGATGGGGCAGGATCGAAAGCGCCAGATCCTTGAAAGCCGCCGTGCTGCCGTGATAAAGCTCCAGGAACCAGGCACCGCCGGCTTTAACCATCGGCGCGATGGCGGCGTCTTCAAATTTGTCGTCGTATGCCTTCCCGATGCAGTCCTTCAGGTCCTGCTCGGGATAATCGGTCAGGAACTGGGACAAAACGACGTATGCAATCTCCTGATACGACATCCCCTTAAGCGTCTCCGGCGCCTGCGGCAGCTTTGGAAACGCCTCCGGGACGAACAGCCCCCTGTCTGCGCATATGCCCTTTATGATCGCCTGCGCGGAATCCTTTGATTCGGCGCTTCCTCTTGTGCTTTTATATTTCATCCGTATCACCTGCCTGATCATTCATTAATATATTCTGTAGCGATGCGTCCAAGCGCCGTTATGCCTCTGACGATCTTGTCCTCGCACATATTGGAGAAATTGACGCGCATTTCGTTGTTCTTTGCGTTGTCCGGGTAAAACGACCCACCCGGCACGAAGGCCACCTTTTGCTTCAGCGCTCTGGCCAGAAGCTCCCTGGCGTCCTTTCCGTCCGGAAGAGCCAGCCACAGGAAGAGCCCGCCGTCCGGCACATCGAATTCGACGGTTTCAGGGAATTCCTTTCGCACCATCTCGACCATCAGGTCCCTTCGCGCCTTGTACAGCGATGTTATTTTGCGGATATGGGCATCGTAATCGTAATGCTTCATGTAATAGACCATCTGGCGCTGGGCGATGGCCGAGCTCGACAGATCCACATTGGTCTTCAGCAGAAGGAATTTCTCGATGATCCGCTGTTTTGCGCAGATCCACGCAACGCGCAGGCCCGGGCAGAAGGTTTTCGAAAAAGTGCCGCAATAGACGACCTGTCCAAGCGTGTCGTAAGCCATCAGCGGCTTCCTCAGCGTGTCGCCGAAGGTAAGCTCCGCATAGGCGGCGTCCTCCAGCACCGGAACATCGTAGGCGGCGATGAATTCCATGAATTCTTTTCTGCGGCGGTCCGACCAGCAGCGGCTCGTCGGATTCTGGTAATCCGGGATCACATAGATCAGCTTGACCCTGTCCCCGTATTTCTCGAGCGCCTCTTTCAAGGCGTCGATCTCGATGCCGTCGCGGTCCGTCGGCACGGCGACCAGCTCCGCTTCATAAGCCTTTAGGGCGTTCAGGGCGCCAAGATAGGATGGCGTCTCGAAAAGGATCACGTCGCCTTCATCGATGAAGAGCATGCCGCTCATATCGAGGGCCTGCTGGGATCCGCTGGTGATGATGACCTCTTCCTTTGACAGGCTCATGTCGAACAGCCTGTTCATCCTGGACGAGATCTCTTCCCGGAGCGGATTGTAGCCGCTGGCGGAGCTGTAGCTGAGGGCTTCCTTGCCCTCCTCCTCAAGCACCTTGACAAAGGATTCCTTGATCTCGTCGATCGGATACGTCTCGGGTGACGGGAATCCTCCTGAAAAGGATATTATATCCGGCGCCTCGGCCAGCTCCATCAGGCTCAGAAGCTCCTTGTCCTCCATTTTGGCGATCCTGTGCGCAAATCTCATATTGTTGTCCTGCCTTTCTGTTATAGTTGTCTATTGTTCAGGAACGGTCCAGCCGTTCCGCGATTTTCAGGCATTCATATTTTGTCCGCTCGATGTCGACGGTCGTCAGCTCTCCATGCGCCAGCAGCATCCGCCCGTCGACGAACACCGTGTCCACATCCGCCGCCTGCACCGAATACACCAGGGCTGACAATGGATTCCGGACCGGCGCCAGATGGGCCTTGTCCATATCGATCAGGACGATATCCGCTTTCATCCCTCCGGCGATACGCCCGGCGCCTTCAAGGCCGATGGCCCGGGCGCCGTTGACCGTAGCCATGTCCAGTACCTCCGCGGCGGAAATTATATCGGGCCTCTGCCGGACGCCCTTGTTGAGGAGCGCCGCCAGATGCATCTCTTCGAGCATGTTGAGGTTGTTGTTGCTGGCGCAGCCGTCGGTACCGATCGCAATATTGATGCCTGCCCGCTGCATGGCGTGCAGGTCGGCGATGCCGTTTCCGAGTTTCAGGTTGCTGGTCGGATTGTGCACCGCCGAAACGCGTTTTTTACTGAGTATCTCCCTGTCATCGTCCGTCAGATGGACACAGTGGGCTGCCGCAACGGGCACCTCTAAAATGCCGAATTCCAGGCAGGCCCGCACAGGATCCATTCCGTACTGGCGAATGCTGTTTTCACGCTCCATCGGGCTTTCAAGCAGATGGATATGGATCATCGTCCCCGTTTCCCGGGCGATGGCCGCAGCGGCGCGAAGCGAAGGCTCGTCATACAGATACACGGAATGGACTTCCATGCTGACGGTGATCCGTCCGTCTCCGCTGCCGTTCCAGTTTCGGTGAAACTCAACGAATCTGTCCCTGTTTATCGCGATCTCTCCCGCCCTGGCGGCGGACTTAAGCACGTCCTTGGATATATTGGCCCGCATGCCCGTCTCGACAACGGTCTCGGCGACAGTATCCATGAACATGTACATATCCATGAAAGCCGTCGTGCCGGACTTCAGCATCTCGGCCATGGCCAGGCTTGCGCCCCAGCGCATGTCCTCTGCGGTCAGCAGTTCCTCCGCCGGCATGATCCTGCCGAAAAGCCAGTCCGCAAATGCCAGGTCGTCGGCGAAATTGCGCAGCAGCGTCATAGGGCTGTGGGTGTGAGCGTTGACAAAGCCCGGCACCGCCAGTTTGCCGCGGCCGTCGATGACCGTGGCACGGCCACCGCCAGCGGATCGCCAGATCGAAATGCCTTCCGGGCCCGAGCTTCCGTCGCTGCCCTTCTGCTCCACGGCGTCGATAGCCAGCGGCCCCGCATACGCGATCCTGTCTCCCTCGATGGCGATGCTGCCATTTCGGACTGTTTCAGCGCCCATGATGATATCGATATTTTTAATGATCGTTCGATCCATGGCTTTTTCCATTTCGAAGCCCCCTGCTTACAGGTTCCAGCTGTTCAGGTATTTTGCCTGCTCCGGCGAGAGTCTGTCGATCTCTATGCCCCAGGACGCCAGCTTTCTTGTCGCCACGACCTGATCGATCTCGTCCGTCACATCGATGACTTTGTTATCGAGCGTTCCCCTGTGCTCGAGCACATACAGTGCGCTCATGCACTGGACGGCGAAGCTCATGTCCATGATTTCGGCGGGATGTCCGTCCGCTGCGGCTATATTGACCAGCCGGCCTTCGCCGATGACATTTAGCCAGCTGCCGCCGGGCATCCTGTAGCCCATGATGTTCCGGCGCATTTCCTTCTTTTCCACCGCGATGCTCTCGATCGCCTCCATATCGACTTCCACGTTGAAATGCCCGGCGTTCGTTAGTATGGCGCCATCCTTCATCCGTAGCATATGTTCCGTTGATATGATCCGGTCGCAGCCCGTGGCGGTGACGAAGATGTCGCCGAGCTCCGCAGCCTGCAGCATCGGCATGACTTCATACCCGTCCATCACGGCTTCGATGGCTCTGACGGGATCGATCTCGGTGACGATGACCCGGGCCGCCAGGCCCTGGGCCCGCATCGCAACGCCTCTGCCGCACCAGCCGTAGCCTGCGACGACCACCCGCTTGCCCGCGATGATCAGATTCGTATTCCTCATGATGCTGTCCCAGACGGATTGCCCGGTGCCATACCGGTTGTCGAACAAATGCTTGCACTGCGCGTCATTGACGGCGACCATCGGCACTTTCAGGACGCCGTCCTTTTCCATCGCGCGAAGACGGATCACGCCGGTTGTCGTCTCCTCGCATCCGCCCCATATCCCAGGAAGCAGATCGGTCCTCTTCGTATGCAGCATATGGATCAGGTCGCCGCCATCGTCGATGATGATATTCGGTCCGTGATCCAGCGCCATTTCGATGTGCCTGTCGTATTCCTCCGGCGACGCGGCGTGCCAGGCGAACACTTTCATTCCGCCGGCAGCCAGAGCCGCCGCCACGTCGTCCTGTGTCGAAAGCACGTTGCTTCCGGTGACGGACATGTCGGCTCCCCCCGCCGCGAGCACCTCGCAAAGATAAGCCGTCTTCGCTTCGAGATGCACAGATAACGTTATTTTTACGCCGCTGAACGGTTTTTCTATTTTGAACTGCTCCTCGAGCCCCGAAAGGATCGGCATGTTTCGCCTGACCCAGTCGATTTTCTGCCTGCCCGACGGCGCAAGGCCGATATCCCTGATTTCGTAATTCTTCATTCCACACCTCCGGCCTTTCCCGGCCGTTCCTATATCGATCAGATTATACAGCGGCTGCGCCTGCGGCAGCCTTCATCCTTAATAATAATGCCGTATATTTCTTTATATCACAAAACAGCCTTTTTATAAAGAATAAACAATTAAATAGATGCCGCGCTTTTGCCGCCGCCTCCTGCTGTGTTATACTTCACCTATGAGATGTGTTTTTTTATCATGCAGAGCAAATCAGGCGCTTCGAAAACGCCTTGAATGTGAAGGCTTCAGGATCATGGAGATCGGCGGCGCCGCGGATGCCGATCCGGCGGCGGCTGTGGTTCCGGCGGCGGATGTGGATCCGGCGGTGGCATCGCATCCGGACATCCAGATCTGCAGTCTTCCCGGCATGCTGGTCGTATCGCCGGGAATCTTTGACGCGGTGAGAGAAATACTGCCCAAATCAGCAAACGGCAATGGGCATTCGATCGTCCGCGGGGCTTTTGCGCCGTCCGGGGCCTACCCGGCGGATATCCGCTACAACGGCGCCTGTTTCGGACGGTTTTTCATGCACAATCTGAAATATACAGATCCCGTGATCCTCGAACGGACAGCGGCACTTGGCCTTGAGCCCGTTATGGTCAGGCAGGGCTACACGAAATGCAATACCGTGATCGTGGACGATTCGGCCATTATCACCTCCGACGCCGGGATCGCCTCCGCCGCAGAGTGCAAGGGGATCGCGGCGCTGCTGGTCAGGCAGGGCCACGTCCGCCTCGACGGCCATCCGTACGGCTTCCTCGGCGGCGCGTCGGGACGGTTCGGAAACCGTATCATATTCAACGGCGATCTCACCGCCCATCCCGACTTTGAAGCCATCGCGGATTTCATCGGCAGCCGCGGCGCCGTCGCCGAATATTTCACCGGCTATCCTCTCGAGGATATCGGTTCCATCCTATTTGCAGGAGATGAATTATGAAAAGCCACGCCATCATACCGATATTCCTGCCGCACGAAGGCTGCAGGAACGACTGCGTATTCTGCAACCAGAAGACCATCACCGCGCGCGGGCGTCTTCCGGAACCCGGCGCCGTCCGGGCGACGATCGGCGAATATCTGGATACTATTCGGGGAAGGGGCATACAGACCGTCGAGATCGCCTTTTTCGGCGGCAGCTTCACCGGAATGCCCGTCGAGATCCAGACGACATACCTTGCGATCGCCAGAGACTTCAAATCCCGGGGTGAAATCGACAAAATACGCCTGTCGACACGGCCGGATTATATAAACGACGAGATACTGGGCCTGTTAAAGGCCTATTCCGTGGATATCATCGAGCTCGGCGTCCAGTCCCTTGACGACGGCGTGCTCGCGCTGTCGAACAGGGGCCACGACAGCGCCTGCGTCATCCGAAGCGCGGCGCTGATAAAATCATACGGCTTCACGCTGGGCATCCAGCTGATGATCGGCCTGCCGGGCGACACCTTTGAAAAATCCGTCCTGTCAGCAGAAAAGACTGTCGCCATCGGGCCGGACATCGCCAGGATCTATCCGACGATCATTCTGCGGGACACCGAGCTTGAAAAGATGTACCGCCGCGGCGACTATGCGCCGCTGGATCTCGAGGAAGCGGTGCGCACCGCCAAAGCGATGTGCCTGGCGCTTCGCGGCGCCGGCATCAACGTCATAAGGATCGGCCTCAAGAGCAGCGACTTCGTCGCCGAAGGCAAGGACGCCATGGGCGGTACTTATCATCCGGCCTTCCGGCAGCTCGTCGAAGGCGACATCATCAGGGATATCCTCGAAGGCCAGCTTGCAGCTCTTATCGCGGCGACTGGCGACGGGACTTATCTGCGCCATGCCTGCGCCACCTTCTTCTGCAGCCCGGACAGCCTGTCCGACATGATCGGCCACAAAAAAAGAAACAGACTGTATTTCGAAACAAAATACAGTCCGATGCATTTCAATTTCAGGACGGATCCAGCACTGGCGGAGGGCTGCTTCAGAACGTCGATCGACGTTGGCGATGCCGGCCCTCAGGGTGGATCAGAGCGTTTTGCTTGCCTTTAGCAGTTCGTCCGCTCCGTGGACAAGAAGATCCGACAGCTCGATGTTTCGGATCCAGGTGTATGGGATCTCAAGGCTTCCGAGATGGGCGCCCATGATATTGCCGCAGATGGCGGCCGTCGAATCGCTGTCCCCGCCGTGGTTGGCGGCGAGGCAGACAGCTTCGCGAAAATCGTTGCTGTGCTTCAGCGCCGCGAAAATGGCGATGGCGATCGCCTCTTCGCCGACCCAGCCTTCGCCTATCGAAACAAGCCCCTGGTATGGGTCGCCTCCGTCTTCCGCCAGCGTCAGCGCCCTGCGGACCTTTTCCAGGACCTCTTCGCAGCCGTGATGCTTCTGCAGCTCCTCCAGCCCGGACTCGACGGATTCCTTCAATTCCTTCCCGCTTGCGATGCAGGCGATGATCCAGGCCAGCAGGCCGGCGGATAAGAAGCCCGACGGGTGGCCGTGGGTGATGGCGCCGCATTCGCAGCCCATCGCGAAAGCCCGCGCCGGATCCTTGGCAAAATAAAGGCCGATCGGCGCCGCCCGCATCACGGCGCCGCAGCCCTTGCTTTCATTGATCCTGTTCTTGATCGTTCCGAATTTGCCATTGATACTTCCGGACAACGCTGTCAGACATGTCTTTCCAGGAGCCCTGCGGGCGAAAAGCTCTTCCCATTTCAGGATCTCGCCCTGGAGCAGAAACTCGTACGCCTTGTCCGCAAAGCTTCCCGTCTGCGTATAGAGCCATTTCTGATAGGAATAGAACAGGCACGGGATATAGCTGTAGATCCCCTTGCTCTTGACCTTGGAGTCTGCCCACAGCAGCCCGTCCACCGTGAATATCGTCATCTGCGTATCATCTGAAACGAGGGCTTTTCCCGTCGTCTCATCGCAGATCAGATCCCGGATGCCTTTTTCGCCGTAAGTTTCCCTGATTTCGTCGTAGGACATGAATTCCACCGGATATCCGAGAGCGTCTCCGATGGCGCCTCCAAGCAGACATCCGCGATAGTACGCCTTGCTCTTCTTCATTTAAAAGCCTCCCTGAATAAATTCCAGTCCGTTCTGCCACTCCTGAAGCCTTCGCTCCCGGTCCTTGTAATCCGGCAGGATCCGATCCACCAGCCGCCAGAATCGCTTTGAGTGATTCAGTTCGACCAGATGCGCCAGCTCGTGCACGACGACGTAATCCGCCAGCTCCGGCGGTGCGAGCACCAGGCGGTAGGCAAAGTTGATCGTCCCTTTGGCATTGCAGGATCCCCAGCGCGTATGCGCGCTGCTGATTTTAATTTCTTTAAAGCGAACGCCCATGATCCCTGCAAAATGCTCGGCTCTGGACGTCAGGTACGCCCTGGCCTTGGCCTTGCACTCCCGGATCTGCTCGGGCGTAAGGCTGACCCTCTGCCGGGCGGCCGCTCTCTGCTTCATTCTCGCCGTCGTTTCTTCGATCCACGCCTGTTTCGACTGGACGAAACCGTCGACGACCGCCCTGGCGGCGGTGTGTGGAGCCCGTACAACGACGGTGCCGTCTGCTTCGACAGTTATGGCGACCGTCTTTCGCATCGAACGGACCAGTTTGTATTCCGTCATCTTTTCCTCCTACTTGATCATGAGTTCCTTGCGTGCCGCCCAGATCGCCTGATCCGGCTTGATCACAAGCACGTCGACCGGTCCTCCGACCGTCTTGTACCGCATCTGGAAACGCATCGTGTCGATGGTCGTCCGAACGGCATAGACCGCGAAATCTATCGCATCCTGCAGCGTGAAATAATTCCATGAGACCTTGTGCGCCGGTAGGCTTTTATACTCCTCGCCTCTTTTGGAATAGACATTCATGAAGAACCGTCCCATCACGTCGGTTTCGCCGGCCCATGTGGCGCCCTGCAGATTCCTGTTTATGAACACCTTCCTGCCGTCCCGGAGCCGAACGCTCCACACCTGCTGCTCATAGGCGTCGCCGGCTTTTTTATAGCCGCCCAGCAGGAACTGGCTCGCGGGAACCGGATCGAACCGCCCGAAATATTCCAGCAGCAGATCGGGCACCTGGTCGACAGGCACATCTTCGTTGATTTTCTCCCTGATGAAAGATTCAACATAGCCGCCGATCGGCACGCCGCCGATATCGCCTTCGCCGCAGACGGAAAGGCCCGCGTTGTTGGGCATCAGAAAAGTCTTATATGCCGTATCGGAAAAATGGATCCCCGTTTGACCCGGTGTTTCCTCTTTCTGCCGGGGCTTCAGATTGAAGGTCGTCCGGCTGTCGCTGGCCATCACGATACCTTCTCTGACATAGATCGTTATAAGGAATGACATAGGCGCCTCCGGTGATTTATTCAGTAAACGGCTTTGTTGCGTCGATATGGCCCATCAGGCTTTCAGCGATCTCGCCGTCCACCAGGAACTGCACCTGCTCGACGCCGGGAACACTTGCCTTCAGGGTGCTGACGATCTGGCTGATCAGGAATCCTTCCTGGGTCGAGCTGCCGCTCAGGTTCTCCCTGCTTATATCGACGAAGGCGGTGTTGCCTTCGACATAGACATCATTGAACGTCATTTCCGGCGTCACCATCGTCCCGTAGCCTTCCTTGTCGGGCACGGTCTTCAGGGCTTCCAGCACAGCCTCTTCCATCATATCCGGCGCTGCCTCGACGGTGACGGCCTCAGGCGGCATAAGCCGATCCAGAGTTTCGTCGCCGGTGACGATATAATCTTCATTGACGAAATAGAGGCTTGCCTGGTACTGCTCCAGCGCCGGCTGCTCCGGAACCTCCGGCGGTTCCTCCTGCTGAGGCTGGCTTGTGCAGGCCGGCAGGCCCGCCATGGATAAAATCAGAAGTATACTGAGTAAAACAGCTATTGTATTTTTTTTCATCACACGTCCCTCCCGAATCGATTTATTTGACGTTTTCCATGCGGCTTATGAGCCGCCCGGCGGATAATTTGAATTTCAGGGCAAGCATCGCGTAGATCAGGAATTCCTGGATCAGCTTTTCGCTCTTCGTGCCGCACGGACAGCAGATGGTCTCGTCCGCCTTGACTTCCAGCAGGATCTCGTAACAGCGTTCATACGATACGCCCGAAGCCTCCAGAAAATCGAAAAGCGTCCTTATCTCCTGCATGCTGAGCACCTGTTTCAGGTTGTAAACGATCAGCATCTGAATGATCTGCTCGCGGGTGTACTTCTTGCCCCTGATCTTCCTGACCAGGTTTTCCCTGCTGTAATTATTGATCATCGCCTTTGTAAGAGGTTTTTCGACATTGCCTGACAGTTTGCGCTCGAAAAGTGTGATGAGCTGATCCATATAAAGATCGATATCGGGGATCTCAGAAGGCAGAATATCGTAATATGCCTGTTCTTCGGCCTTTTCAACGCCTGTTTGATGTTCATTCGCCATTGGAATCCGTCCTTTCGAGGCAGCCTGCTGCAGCCTATTAAATAATAGCATAAAGATTGAATAAAATAAATACGATATACGGCTTGAACAGTTATATATCACTTGTTATAATACATTATGTAGTTATCATTACTACTTAATATTGTTATATTCATTGCATAAATAAAACGAGCAGCGGATCAACAGCCGCTTTGCCCGTCGGAAGGGAGCCGAATATGAAAAGTATGCGTCAGGCAGCGGCGACAGCGCTGGTGCCAAATGAACTGGTCAGCAGCGTGAGTCATCTCGCCGGTGCTCTGTGCGCCGCTGAAGGCGCCGTCATTCTGGCGGCGCGGGGCATCGCGGATTCAGTGGGCAGCGCCCGCCTTTTCTCGCTGCTCGTCTTTGCCCTGTCGATGACAGCCCTGTACACGAGCAGCGGCATCTATCATTTATCGAAAGCCCGGGGCCGGTCGGCTGCCGGACTGCGAAAGCTCGATCATGCGATGATCTATGTGCTGATCGCAGGCAGCTATACCCCCGTGTGCCTCTTTTACCTGCCCGCCGGCCGGGCGGCGGTTTTTGTGACGATCCTCTGGATCGCCGCTGCCATCGGCATCATCGTCAAAATGTTCGCTATAAACGCACCGAACTGGATCAGCGCGACGATCTACATCCTGATGGGATGGGCCGTTGTGTTCGATTTCAGCCTGTTCTGGAACGCCGATCCCCAGGGCATGTCGCTGATTGCCGCAGGCGGCTGCGCCTATACGATCGGCGGCGTCATCTACGCATTGAAACGGCCGAATTTTTCGTCAGTATTCGGGTTCCACGAACTCTTCCATATGTTCATCCTCGTCGGAAGCTTCCTTCATTATATCGCCGTGCTGTTCTTCATGGCCTGAAAACCTTCGGGGCCGTGGCGCTACTCTTCCTCCTCGAGGATCTTTTCCATAATGACGACATTGATGAACCTGCCATCCAGAATGCCGTGCTCCCGGTACACGCCCACTTCCCTGAATCCATGGGATCGATAGAGCCTGAGCCCGGCTTCGTTGAACTCGAAGGCGTTAAGTACGATCTTGTGAAAGCCCTGATTTCTGGCCGTTTCAATGATATAATCCAGCAGGACTGTGCCAAAGCCTTTGCCTCTGCTGTCCCTCGCTATATAGATCGAAAGATCGGCGACGCCGCTGTAGCAGCATCTGGCGGTGAATGGATTGAGCGACGCCCAGCCCTTTACATGCCGCGATTCGTCCTGAACAACGGCGACCTTGTACTGGAACGCCCTGTTCACAAACCACTCCTCCATCTCTTCGACTGTCCTGAGTCTCGTTTCCAGCGTCGCGACGCGGTCTTCGATGCCCTGGTTGTAGATTTTCGTTATTGCCGCGATATCATCCTCGCCGGCTAATCTTAACGTAATGTTGTCCAAAACAAACACCTGCCTTGCAATCAGTTTTTTGCGCCTGTCATGCGTTGCGGTCATGAATTTTCCATTGCGGCGGCAATTTGGGGGATCACCTGTTTTTTGCGTGATACGATGCCCGGCAGATAAGCCGTATTATTGACGACCTGAACGCCAAACGCCTTTTCCACCAGTGATGTGTCGCTTCCCGCGCAGAATACCAGCGAGCTTTCTTTCAGCACATCAGTTGCGAACAGCATCAGCAGTCGGTATCGGCCCTGCGAGCACAGATCCGTCATGTATTCGACAAGTTCGCCGGCGATCTCTTCCACGCCTTCCGGATCCACGGTGAATATCTGGCCCATGCCGATCCTTCTGTCATCAAAGGTATATTCCTTGAAATCCTGGTGGAAGATATCATCCGGACTCCTGCCGATCAGGGCGGAGCCGGCTTTGAACATCTGCCCGGCAAACGCTTCGATATCCTCGATCCCTGCGATCCTGGCCAGCTGGTTTGCGATCCGAACATCCATGCCGGTGCAGGTCGGCGACTTGAATCGTATCGTATCCGACAGGATCGCCGCGCACAGCAGGCCTGCCGTCTTTGCAGGCATTTCATGGCCTGACGCCAGGTATTTTCCGGCGACGATGGACGCGGTGCTGCCGACGGGCTCGCTCTGTACATAAATCGGATGCATCGTCTGAATGTCACCGAGCCGGTGATGGTCGATGATCTCCATGATCTCCGCCTGCTCGATGCCGTCGACGGCTTGGGCCAGCTCATTGTGGTCGATCAGGATCAGTTTCTTTTTCTTCCGCGAAATCAGATGATAGCGCGAAATGAATCCCTGGACCCGGTCCTGACCGTCGACCACCGGGTAGCTCCTGTATCTGGTCTTGAGCATTTTTTCCTGAATGTCGTCGACATAGTCGTGGAGCTCGAATTTGACGATCTTATCGCTTTTCATGATGGCGCCGGCGGGAATGCTCATATTGATCAGCCGGGCTGTCGAGAACGTGTCAAAGGGCGTCAGCATCACGACGCTGCCTTTCGCCGCCGCCAATTCCAGGATCCTGTCCGCAGGGCTGGCGCCGCATGTTATGATCATGCAGTTGGCGCCGGCTTCCAGGGCTCTTGCCTGGCTGTCGCTGCGGCTGCCGGTTATGACGATATCCCCCGGCCCGATATATTCGCCGAATTCATTGGGATCGGTCGCTGCTATGACGATCTTGCCAGTCGTCGAAAAATCTTTTTCCGAGCCGCAGATCACGATGCCGTCGAGGGTTTCGGCTATGCTCGCCAGCCGCGTTCCCGTGGAGGCTATCGTATTGTTTTCATGGGCATCCATATATTCGTCCGTGATATCGGATACACTGAGGATCCCGATCAGCTTTTCGTCATCGTCGACAACGGGAACCGTCTTGACCCCGTTGGACTTCATCATATCCCAGGTCGTCTTGACGGACGTGCCTGCCCGCACCGGATAGGCCTGATCCATCGACAGGTCCATCACCTGCGTCTTGACTGTCGCCAGAAATTCCGGTTTTTCGACACCGAAATGATCGAGCACAAAGGCGGTTTCACGATTCACGTTCCCCAGCCGCCGGGCTACGGCGCCGAAACCTTCCGCCCTCTTCAATTCGGCGTAGGCGATCGCTGAACAGATCGAATCGGTATCCGGATTTTTGTGCCCTACGATATAAACAATGTCCTTCATAAATGTTCTCCGTCTTTTCTCCGGCTGGAAGATCCGATCTCCCGTTCCGCCGGCGCTATTCCGTTTTGCTCCTGTCAAAGCCGACGACGACGGCCGTGCCTGAAGCGGTAACCATCAGCATGTTGTTTGCCTGTCCAAGCACTTCATAATCCACATCCACGCCGATGATGGCGTTTGCTCCCATCGAGGCGGCGCGGTTTTCCATTTCGCGAAGCGCATTGTTTCTTGCTTCGATCAGCTCGCCTTCATAGGATCCCGACCGGCCGCCGAAGAAATTCGTCAGCCCTGCGGCCATATCCTTGATGAAATCCACGCCGGATATGACTTCCCCGAACACGATCCCCTTGTATTCCTGAATCACTTTTCCTTCAACTGTCGGTGTCGTCGTAATTATCATCCTGTTATCCTCCTGATATTTTTCCAATTATTTGTTCCGTCCAACTATGCTGTCATAGCTTTCCGGATCCGTATCGCCCTCTGTGCTGAATAATAATACCACCGAGTCCTTATCAAGGGCCAGTTCATTTTTCAGCATGTCGTATTTTTCTTCTTTCATCACCAGCTCGAGCACCCCGGCGCCCACCGCGCCGGATTCACCCGACACGACGGCCTGGTCGCCTTCCTTCGGATAGGCCAGCAGCCGCATCCCGAGCCTGGCGACTTCATCGTCGCAGGAAAGAAACGCTGACGCATGATCCCGCAGTATCCCAAACGTCGTTTTATTAGCTTCGCCGCAGGCAAGCCCCGCCATGATCGTCGTAAGGTCGCCGGTCACTGCGTGAGGCCTGCCGTCGCCGATGAGCATCGATCTGTAGATGCAGTCGGCCGCGTCGGCTTCCATTACGATGGCTTTGGGATGACGGTCGCCAAATCTTTCGACCATGTAGCCCAGCACGCCGCCCGCCATCGATCCGACACCGGCCTGGATGAAGACATGGGTCACATCCGGCAGACCCCTTCGACGGATCTCGTCGAACGCTTCATCCGCCATCGTCATATAGCCCAGAGTGATGAAGCCCGGTATTTCTTCGTAGCCCTCCCAGGCAGTGTCCTGTATCACGATCCAGCCGTGCTGGCCGGCCTGTTCGCTGGCATAGCGGACAGCCTCGTCATAATTCATATCCAGGATCTCGACATGGGCGCCGAATTCGCCGATCGCATCAAAGCGGCTTTGCGACGATCCTTTCGGCATATACACGACCGATCTGCAGCCGATCATGTTCGCTGCCCAGGCGACGCCCCGGCCGTGATTGCCGTCCGTAGCCGTCACGAAGGTCACATCGCTGATCCTATCACGAACCTCCGGCCGGAGCAGATCGCTCATCGAGGCGTCGGCAGGCAGGCCGGCGATGCCAAAGGCCACCCGCGCCACAGCGTATATCCCGCCCAGCGCCTTGAAGGCATTCAGGCCGAACCGCAAGGATTCGTCCTTGACCAGGACCCTGGCCACGCCCAGGTCGGCGGCAAAACCGTCCAGGCAAACCAGCGGCGTCGGCGCGTATCCGGCGACGGACCTGTGGAATTTCCGTACTTCGCCGATACTCCGGCTATTGATGAAATCCGGCAGTTTGCCACCGGCAGGCTTCTGGACAAAATAGCTGATCATATCGTTCCTTTCCAGGCTTAAAGCCGTCTGATATTCGTTGAACATCCGTTCATTTTATTTTATATGAAGTGGCTTGAATTTCTGATTTTCAATGCTTTTCAGATCAGATCGGCCTTTTCGTCGATGCCGCACCGCATCAATCGTTCCTGCATCGTCCTGATGGCGGCCATTTCCATTTCCGGCACGCCATCAAGGGCGTAGGGAATGCCCAGTGTCTCGTATTTCGTGATGCCCATCGTATGGTAAGGCAGCAGCTCGACTTTCAGGATATTGTCAAAGGAATAGATTTCGCGCTTCAGCGCTTTCAGGTGTTCTTCACCGTCTGTCAGGCCCGGAACAACGACATGCTTGATCCAGATCGGCACGCCCAGCCTGAGCAACGCCCTCTTGAATTCGTAATAGCCGCTGATGTCGGCGCCGGTGATCCTGCGATATTCCTCCGGATCCTCGTGCTTGATATCCAGGATGACCAGATCGCAATAGGAAAGGATCTCATCGTAATTGCCGCAGCCTGCGCCGGAGGTGTCCAGCGTCGTGTGGATGCCGCGGGCCTTGCATTCCTTGAGGCACGCCAGCAGGAACTCCGGCTGCATCAGCGGGTCCCCGCCCGAGAACGTGACGCCGCCGAGCGTGCCGTAATAAGGCTTATAACGCTCGACGATGCGCGCCACTTCCGATGGCTCGATCTCGCTGCCTCCGCCGGCATTCCACATGTCCGGATTGTGGCAGTAGACGCATCTTAAGCGGCAGCCCTGAAAGAACACGATGGTCCTGATCCCCGGCCCGTCCAGCGCGCCCATGGTTTCGATGGAATTGATCCTTCCCATAAATTCTCCCTTAGATCCTGTCGTGGAAGGAGCGGTGGATGATCTCCATCTGCTGCTCCCTGGTCAGACGGTTGAAATTGACTGCATATCCCGAGACCCTGATCGTCAGGGACGGATAATTGTCGGGGTTTTCGACGGCGTCCAGCAGCATCTCCCTGTCCATGACGTTGACGTTCAGATGATGCCCCTTCTGGATGAAATACCCGTCAATGATCGTCGCGAGATTGTCGATCCGGTGACGCTCCACCTTTCCGATGGCGTTTGGGATGATCGTGATGGTATTGGATATGCCGTCCTCACACACATTCTGGTATTTTATTTTCGCGACGGAATTAAGGGACGCCAGCAGGCCGTTCCTGTCCCGGCCGTGAAGCGGATTGGCGCCAGGGGCGAAAGGCTCGCCGGATTTCCTGCCGTCCGGCGTGGCGCCTGTCTTTTTGCCGTAGACGACATTTGACGTGATGGTCAGCACCGACAGCGTATGCTTCGACCCTCTGTAGGCCGGCGTCTTCCTGAGTTCGGCGATGAATTTCTCGACGACCTCCTCGGCCAGCAGGTCCACCCTGTCGTCATCGTTGCCGTACTGCGGATATTCCCCTTCAATGATGAAATCCACAGTAATGCCGTCCTTGCGCACCGGCCGGACCTTTGCGTACTTGATCGCGCTGAGGGAATCGGCCACGATGGACAGCCCGGCGACGCCGAACGCCATATATCTTTTGACGTCGCTGTCGTGCAGCGCCATCATGCCGGTTTCATAGGCGTATTTGTCATGCATGAAATGGATGACGTTCATCGTGCTGACATAAAGCTCGGCGACCTTTTCCATCGCCCGGTCGAAATTCCGGACGACCTTGTCATATTCGAGGATCTCGTCCTGATCCGCTTCGATTCCCTCGATGACCCGGACCCCGCGCATTTCGTCCACGCCGCCGTTTATCGCGTACAGCAGCGTCTTCGCCAGATTGCAGCGCGCACCGAACAGCTGCATTTCCTTGCCTTCGCGCATCGCCGATATGCAGCAGGCGATGCAGTAGTCGTCGCCGTACATCGGCCGCATGATGTCGTCGTTTTCATATTGGATGGACGACGTCAGGATCGAGGTCCTGGCGCAGAATTTCTTGAAATTCTCCGGCAGGTCCTTCGACCACAGGATCGTGATGTTCGGCTCCGGTCCCGCCGACAGATTGAACAGGGTATGGATGAAACGATAAGAGGTCTTTGTGACCATCGTCCTGCCGTCCAGTCCCATTCCGCCGATGACCTCGGTGACCCAGGCGGGATCGCCGGCAAACAGCTCGTTGTAGTCCGCCGTGCGGAGATGCCGGACCATGCGCAGCTTGATCACGAACTGGTCGATGATCTCCTGGGCTTCGGTTTCCGTCAGGACGCCGTTTTTTATATCCCGCTCGATATAAATGTCCAGGAACGTCGTGTCTCTGCCGAGGGACATGGCCGCTCCGTTGTTTTCCTTGATCGCGGCCAGGTAGCCGAAATAGAGATATTGGACCGCCTCCTTCGCGTTCTCTGCGGGTCTGGATATGTCAAAGCCGTATCTGGCGGCCATGCTTTTCATCTTATGGAGCGCCCGGATCTGCATCGTGATCTCCTCGCGCAGGCGGATCGAATCCTCGAGCCTCGGATTTGCGGTCTCCCTGAAATCCCGCTCCTTCTCGCGGATCAGGAAATCCACCCCGTAGAGCGGTATGCGGCGATAATCGCCGACGATCCTGCCTCTGCCGTAGGCGTCCGGCAATCCCGTCAGAAGCCCTGCGCTGCGGGCTGTCTTCATTTCCTCGGTGTAGGCGTCGAATACGCCCTGATTATGGGTCTTCGCATATTCTGAAAAGATCGTGATCAGATCATTTGGCACATCGTGTCCGTATTCGCGCATCGCGCTTTCGACCATGCGTATCCCGCCGTAGGGATTGATGATCCTCTTGAACGGCGCGTCGGTCTGAAGGCCGACGATGACTTCGTTATCCCGGTCGATATAGCCGGGCTCGAAATTGTCGATGCCGGCGATGTGGTTTATGTCGATGCCCAGGATGCCTTTTTTCAATTCCTGCTTCTGCAGGTCCCTGACGATGCCGAAAATTTTATTCGTCTTTTCAGTAGGCCCCGCCAGAAATTCGTCATCGCCCCTATAAGGCTCATAATTGAGCACAATGAAGTCCCGGACGTCGATCTGCTCCGTCCATCTGCCTTCCCTGAAACCATTCCATTCTGTTCTCATGTATTCCTCCCTTTTGCCGATCCGGCTTTATTGAGACCCCGCGAGCTCCGCCCCTTTCTTCAAGGCGGCTTCGTTCAGAGGGATAAGATTCTGTTTCGACGCCGGCCAGGACTGTTTGAGCGCCTTGATGACCGACTCCTTTTCGATGACCGGATCCGCTGTTAAAAGCGCGCCCAGCATGATCATGTTGGCAATCTTGATATTGCCCATTTCCAGCGCCAGCTTCGACGCATCGATATAATGGATCGTCACGTCCGTTCTCGAGGCTTTTTCTGTGACCAGCGAGAGGTTGATGAAAATGACCCCCCCGGGCCGCACGGCTTTTTCAAATTTGGCCAGCGACGGCTGGTTCATTGCCACAAGGATGTCTGGCTCCGACACGATCGGGGAGCTGATGGGCCTGTCGGAAACGCAGACGCTGCAATTGGCCGTCCCGCCGCGCATCTCAGGGCCATATGACGGGATCCAGGATACCTCCCTGCCTTCGATGGCGCCGCCGTAGGCGATCATCTGCCCCATGGAAAGGACGCCCTGTCCGCCAAAGCCGGCAAACAACATCTGTTTCAGCATAGGATCATCCCCTTTCGCCCGCGGCGCCCGGCGCCGCCTGTCCGCTCAGTGCCTGTCCGCTGACATCAGGCTGCACATCCTTGAACACACCCAGCGGAAATATGGGCAGCATGTTCTCCCGGATCCAGTCGGCGGATTCCGTCGGCTTTATTCCCCAGTTCGTCGGGCAGGCCGACAGGACCTCCACCAGCGAAAACCCGACGCCGTCCATCTGGTTTTTAAAGGCCTTCAGAATGGCTTTCCTGGCCTCCCGGACCATTTTGGGATCAAAAACCGCAACGCGCTGAATGAATCTTGCCCCTTCCAGCGTCGCCAGCATCTCGCTGATCCGGACGGGATAGCCGCATCGCCGGGCGTCGCGGCCCTCTGGGGTGGTCGTCGTGACCTGGCCCACGACTGTTGTCGGGGCCATCTGGCCGCCGGTCATGCCGTAGGTCGTGTTGTTGACAAAAATGACGGTGATATTTTCGCTTCTCGCCGCGGCATGGACGATTTCGCAGGTGCCGATGGCCGCCAGGTCTCCGTCCCCCTGATAGGTAAAAACGATATGATCCGGCCTGGTGCGCTTGACACCGGTCGCCACGGCAGGGCCGCGGCCATGGGCGCTCTGGACGCCGTCGACGTCCAGATAGTCGGTGATGAAGACCGAGCAGCCGACACAGCCTACCAGGATCGTCCGGTACTGTATGCCGAGTTCGTCGATCACTTCCGCGATGAGCCGGTGGATGATGCCGTGATGGCACCCGGGACAATAGTGGAATTTCTTATCCGTCAATGATTTGGGTCTGTCAAATACGACTGTCATTTGTCAGCACCTCTTTTCATCAGGTCCTTAAGCACGCCTGAGATTTCCTTCACCGTCGGCACCACGCCGCCGGTTCGGCCATAGAACTCCACCGGCAGGATGCAGCCCACCGCCAGGCGGACGTCCTCCACCATCTGGCCCAGGCTCATCTCCACCGCCAGCGCCAAACCGGCGTTCCGGACGGCTTCCTTTAGCTCCCGCTCCGGAAATGGGAACAGCGTTATCGGCCTCAGAAGACCGGCCCGGATTCCCTCCGCCCGAAGTTCATCGACAGCGCCCTTGCAGATCCTGGCCGCCATTCCATAGGCGACAAGCACTGCTTCCGCATCCTCTGTATAGTAATGCTCCGCCATCGTTTCACATTCTTTTATTTTGTCGTATTTCGCCTGGAGATCCAGATTGTGGCGCTCCATGCTCTTCGCATCGAGATTCAGCGACGAGAGCACCTTCCTGCTCTTGCCGTCCCCTTGACCGACAGCCCAGCTGGTGTCGCGGCTGCTGGCATCTATAGGTTCAGGGAATTCCACCTGCTCCATCATCTGGCCCAGGGATCCGTCAGCCGCCAACAGGACCGGCGTTCGGTAGCGGTCCGCCGTTTCAAAACTCTTGCCGACCAGATCGGCCATCTCCTGCACCGACGCCGGCGCATAGACCACCGTCCTGTAGTCTCCGTGGCCGCCGCCCCTGGTCGCCTGGAAATAATCGGCCTGGGACGGCAGAATGCCGCCGAGGCCCGGTCCGCTCCGCATGACGTCGACGATCAGGCACGGAAGCTCCGCTCCAGCCAGGAACGATATCCCTTCCTGCTTAAGGCTGATGCCGGGACCGGACGAGGACGTCATGACCCGGGCGCCGGCCGCGGCGGCGCCATAGACCATATTGATCGCCGCGAGTTCGCTCTCGGCCTGCAGGAAGACGCCGCCGGCTGAGGGAAGCATCTTCGCCATGTATTCCGGGATCTCGTTCTGCGGCGTGATCGGATAGCCGAAAAAGTATCTGCAGCCTGCCCGGATCGCCGCTTCGCCGATGGCTTCATTTCCTTTCTTCAGGACCTTCATTCGTCATCGACCTCCTTTTCCACTTTTATCACCGTGTCGGGACACATCATCGCGCAGGAGGCGCAGCCGATGCAGGCCTCCATGTCGGTGATCACGGCATAATTATAGGCCATGGAGTTGATGGAATCGCCAAGTCTCAGTATCTTCTTGGGACAGGCCTGGACACAAAGCCCGCAGCCCTTGCAAAGCTCCTTGTTAAAGGTGACCCTGTTCACAGCAACAACCCCCTTCATTTGACGAAAAGCAGCAAGGGATCCTGCTGCTGTCTGATCATTATTTTTCATTATGGCTTTGCCGACCAGTCTCCACCGGATCCGGCGGCAGACACAGCTTTCTATAAATTAATTATACATAGCCGCGCAGTTTCTGGCAACGATGCTTTTGCCCGTTTAATGCAAAAGACGATCCAACATGGACCGTCTTGGATGCGATATCGGAAATATTCCGGCGTGAGCTTAACCTCACCCGGCGGACGCTGGGACGGCCATGCGGAAAGGATCGGTCACAGGCATTCCTCGGCGATCTTGGCCAGCGGGCTCCGCTCGACTTCTTCCAAAGACACGTGGCCTGTGATGTCGTAGCCTTTCATTTTTTCGACGACATAGACAAGGCCGTTGGATCTGGAATCGACCAGTGTATTGTCGATCTGGTTGTCGGTCGGGTCGCCGATCATGACGAATTTGGCGTCCATTCCGGCCCTGGTCAGCATCAGCTTCGCCAGATGCGGCGTCATTTCCTGCGCTTCGTCGATGATGACCATCGCATTGGCCAGAGTCCTTCCGCGCATGTATGTGAAGGTCTTGGATTCGATGACCCCGGCCTCGCTGTACTGCTCGATGAAATCATCCACCGAAAATTTCGGTTTGGGACTTTCACCGCCGATCTTGGATGGTTTTTTGTAGGTCCTTTCCTGGGCGGACTTCCTGGTCTGGTTCATCGAAAGGCTGTCGATGGCATCATAGAACGATCCCATCCACGGCCGGAGTTTCTCCTTCTCGGTTCCGGGCAGGAATCCGATGTCGTTTCCGGCGGCGACGACGGGTCGGACAAAAATTACTTTATTGAATTCGCCGCTTTCGATGACCTTCTGCAGCGCCACGGCTGTCGACAGGATCGTTTTGCCGGTGCCGGCCCCACCTGTCAGTGTCACGAGATGGACGTTCCTGTCCATCAGAAGTTCAAAGGCCATCCGCTGCTCCCGGTTTTTCGGCGTTAGTCCCCAAGCTTTGTCCTGCGCGTATTTCAATGGCACGATCTTCGATCCGTCATATTTGGCCAGTGTTTCATGGCCCCTCGTATCGCTGCTTTTAATGCTGAAGAACTCGTTGGGATTCACGTCCATTCCGATTTCATCGGTCAGCGGCAGGCCGCCGTCGTAAATCCGGTCGATCTGATCGGACAGCAGGGATACCTCCCGGTAACCTTTATATATCTGATCGGCGTCGATCTTGTCATTCTGGTAGTCCTGAACCTGGATCTCGATGGATTCCGCCTTGATGGCGGCGCAGAGATCTTTCGTCACAAGGATCGTCGGGATGCTCTCCGCCATTGAAATATTCTTGGCGATGGTCAGGATCTTGTTGTCGTTCTTGCTCATATCCATGCCGTCCGGCATGTTGTGGGGGCTGAGATGATTCAGCTCGACCCTGATGGTGCCTCCCCCCGGCAGCTCGATGCCGCTGTGAAGATCGCCATTTCTTCGGACCTTATTAAGTTCCCTGATCGCTTCACGGGCGTGGTAGCCGACGATGCCTTCGCGGTTTTTCAGATTGTCGAGTTCCTCGAGACAGATGATGGGAATGATGATGTTATTGTCTTCAAACATATAAATGCAGTTTGGGGAATGGATCAGCACGTTCGTGTCCAGGATGTAATTTTTGATCAAATAGCCCACCTCCCTATATGCTGATAATAAATCTTTTCGGTGATGCTTTCAACGATTATTTATGCTACAATAATCTTGCACACATTGGCGGCAACAGTGAAAAGGGGTATCTGTGATGAATATCTGCGATAAATCTGGAAATGTGCTGATGCAGCTCGACTGCACCACCCTGAGCGAAGCCAGGCTTGAGCAGGCGCGGCTGCTGAACGCGAATCTGAAGGAAGCCGATCTGTTCAAGGCGAATCTTTACAAAGCGGATCTCAATGGCGCGATCCTGCTGCGCGCCGACATGGAGAAGGCTGACCTTCGTGAAGCATTGGTCGAAGGCGCGGATCTGCGCAAGGCGGATCTGGATTCCGCCACCCTGCAGGGATCGAGTTTCAGGGGTTCCAATCTTAAGGGCGCCAATCTTCACGCCGCCAAGATGAATCTGGCGGATTTCCGCAAGGCGATCCTCGAGGGTGCGGATCTGCACGAGGCCCATATGGACAATATCCGGATGGCCGAGGCGGATCTGACGAAAGCCAATCTCGAAAAAGCGGAGCTATGGGGCGCCGACCTGATATCGGCAGACCTGACCAGCGCCAATCTTTACGGCGCCAACCTCAAGGGCGCCGACCTTCGCAGCGCGGTCCTGATCAAAGCCGACCTGCGCTATGCGGATCTTCAGGGCGCCAATCTTCAGAAAGCGGATCTCCACGGCGCCAAGCTTGAAGGCGCCAATCTCAAGGGCGCTTTCGTCAAGGGCGCCATACTGACGGACGCCGATATTTTCGGCGCCATAGGCAAATTCATATATTAGCTGTTAGTGTCAAGCAACGATATTACACAGACCGCCCGGCATCGTCCCGGGCGTTTTCATTTTCCTTTTCAAAATCGTATCTGAACATCAGAAGGCGCATGAAATTGAACCGCCGGCCCGTCGAGACGGACAGGATGAACATCAGCGCGATCGGTATCGCGAACGAGTAAAGCGATCCGTAAAACCATTTCATGTCGGCGTCGCCGGTGAGGCCCCAACTGACGAACCCCGCGATTATGCCGGCGATGATCGAGACAAGCGCTCTGCTGCCGAATTCCTTTCCTGACAGGATCCCGGCAAACGTGGCGCCGCAGGTGGCCGCGAAGAAGATCCCGCTGAAGGTGTCGATGGTCAGCAGTGACACGTTTTCCAGAGAGATGGCGATCAGCGCACACAGAAAAGCGATCATGAAGGCCACTGTCCTGCCGAATCGGAGTTGTTCCAGCTCCGTCGCTCCCGGGTTGAGCTTGCTGCTGTAGAACCCTATCGTGAATATGCTCTGTATACCGACCAGGCAGTGGATGATCGACGTGATCCCGATGCAGAAGATCAGCGCCGCGAAGAGAAGTTGGATCTGCGGAGCAAACTCCGACTGCAATATCTTTGTCGAAAGATCGATGCTGAGGTTGACCGCCGATTTTAAGTCGATATTTTCAGAGAGGGAGACATAACCGATCACAAAGGCGCTGATGACCGCCACCGGCGTCCAGAAAAGGATGCCGGCGACTACAAAGGAACGGATCATCGTCTTTTCGTCCTTTGCGATGTACGACTTGACATAATAAGCTGGATCCAGGCATATCTGGCCCAGTGCGATGATGATGGCGGAAAAGGCGTACATGATCCCGGAGCGGGAGAAAAAATCAAGGGCTTCCGGATTGTAATTTACATTGGAAGGGTCGCTCTGCACCTGCTTCAGCCCTTCATACATGGTGCCGAGATCGAATTTCCCGGTGATGGCGGCGGCAAAAGCCAATATGCCGATCGAGATGATGAAGAAGTTGAACAGTTCATTATACAGCACCCCGCGAAGGCCGGAAGAAACGACATAGACACCGGCCAGCATCACAGTGAAAAATGCGATCATTTTAAAAGACACGCCGAAAATGCCGTCGAAGACGAGCGCGATGCCGGCCGCCTGCTCTGCGGTCAGGTAGATGATGACCAGCACCGAGAACAGCATGAAGACATCCCGCATCAGCGGAGAATAACGGCTCCCGGCAAAGTCAAGAAATGTGATCCCTCCAGGCATGAGCCGCCGGATCTTCACAATGAGGGCTATCAATATGCCGAAAGCGATGATCGCCCCGAGGGAATAGGCCCAGCCGCCGGATATGCCGTACAGCACGCCGGCTTCAGCCGAGCCGACGATGGTCGTCGTCCAGATCCAGGAGACAAAGACGCTGGGCGCCAGAAGACCGAATGGGATCGATCCGCCGGCGAGAATGAATTCCCTGACCGCCAGATTGTTCCGGGGGAACTTGCGCATCACAAGAAACCGCACGGCGGCTAAAAGACATCCATATGCAATTATGATCCCATAGGCATAGATGCTCATACTGGCGTCACCTCCGCGCCGCGCTTATTTTCTCCCGGATGCGAATAATTTCCTGATCTCCGCTGCTGCAGGGACCGCCATGACGACAAACAGGACCGCGAACCAGACATAAGCGATCCAATAATAGCACTCCATGAATCTTTGCGTCACCATACAGGCCGCTCCTTTCCGTCGTTGTTTTCAACCAGGGACGGCTAACCGTCCGCTTTCTATCTTGGAATATTTTCGACATCCTTGAACTTCGGTCCCCAGTAGTAGGTCTCAAGCACGGCGTCCGGCTTCGGTCCGGCTGTTAAAAGGCTCACCGACATCGTCGCCGCCGCATTCAGCAGCATGCCGATGAATATCTTGTATACATCAAAGGACAGCAGACCGACGAGCCACAGCGCGCAGTAAAAGGCCCCTGCGGCTATGCCTGCCAGCACGCCGGTCGTATTGACGCGCTTCGAGAACCAGGCGAACAGATACGCCGGCAGCACCAGGGAAGCGCCGAAGCCGATGCCGGTCAGCCACAGGAATATGATGTTCTCAATATTCAGCGCAAAGGCAAAACCGATGGCGCCGGATATAATGATGAAAAAACGTGTCCAGAAGATCAATTCCCTGTCATTGGCTTTCGGATTCAGGAATTTTTTCACGATATCATTGGAAAATACCACGCCCGTCGCCAGCATATACGAATCCGCTGAAGACATGATCGCCGCAAAGATGCTGATGAGGATGAATACGGCGGCTTTCGGCGACAGCACCTCCATGATCATGGAATAGACGCCGTAGCTTGAATCGATGCTCCCGGCGATGAGGGCACGCTGGAACACGCCCAGATATGCCGGCACCAGAAGGATGAGCAGCGTCACCGTCAGAGGGACCAGGAATCCCCAGAAGGCGGTCCTGTCGCTCTTTGCCGAATAAATCCTTTCCCAGTCCGTCTGGTCGCTCATCAGGAAGAATATCCCGAATGAGACGAAATAAACGGCGATCTGCCTGAGCCAATCCTTATCGCCCAGAAGATACAGGAAATCTTCCTTGCCGATGGAATGATAGAAGCTGTAGATCCCGGGCATGCCTCCGCCAAGCTTTAACGCGAAATAAAGCAGTGCCAGGAGACCGGCAGTCTGCAGAAAACCCTGAAAAATGTCCGTTGCAACGACGCCCCAAAGTCCGCTGAGGGCCGTATAGGATGTAATGACGAGAAAGGTGATCAGCACCGCCAGATTACGGTCGATGTTGAACGAATAGGTGATCAGCAGAGACAGGGCGCTGAACTGCATGCCGATCATCGTCACATTGCGGATGATGATGCCGACGGCGGCCGGGATCCTGATGATCTGCCTGTGCTCCGGGTAGCGCAGGGCCAGCATGTCGCCGATGCTGTGCTGGTTAAGGCTCCGGATCCTCGCGATGAAAAGGACGGCGAACAGGTATCCGGTGAGGTATGGCACGGCAAATACCCAGTACTGCCCGACACCGTTTTCGTAAGCGGAGCTGGATAGACCGATGATCGTGCCGCCGCCGATCCATGTCCCCATGTATGTAAACGCTATGTAGACAAATGAGAGCGACCGGCCGCAAAGGCTGTATTCTTCAAAAGAATTAAGCGCTTTTTTCACGAAAAAAGCGCTTAGGACGAACAGTGCGATTATATATGCTGCAATGCCGTAAATCGATAATACATTCATGCAATACCAACTTCTATTTATGTTCAGTCGACGTTTTCTGGTTGGTCTTGATCCAGTTGATGACCTCGTCCTGATCGAAGCGTATGTTCTTGCCAAGCTTGATGAACGGCAATCCTTTGTTCTTCAAGTTGTAGATCGTGGTCCTGGTCACCTGGAGCATATCAGCCAGATCCTCGATGGTCAGGAATTTTACATCCGATGGCATTTTACTCACCCCATTATCAGCCAATACATTGATGGATCTTCTTGTACTATATTATACAGCATTGCAGCTTGGTGTTCAATAGCGATCTTACTCCAGAACGAGATCTTTCGGAAGTTCCCTGAAGAATTTCGTCGTGAAGACCAGATAGACGAAGCCGATGCCGATCCAGGCAAATCCAAGGTATTTGGAGAAGATGTCCAGATTCATCCAGATCGAAAAGCTTATGACGGCGCCGATGGCGGGAGCGATGAGGTAGCGGACCGCATCCATGCCGCTTCTTTTTCCGCCTCTTATAAAGTAGTGGGCAATGACGGATACATTGACCATCGTGAATGCCAGCAGCGCGCCGAAATTCAGCAGCGAAGCCGCAGTCGTCAGCGAGATCGCCAAGGCGCCGAAGCTCAGGACCGCGATGATCAGAATGCTGAAGGTCGGTGTCTGGTATTTGTAATGGAGATAGCCGAAAATCCTTTTGGGAAGCAGATTGTCCCTTCCCATTCCATAGAGGACCCTGGAAGCCGACGAAACGGATGAGATCGAGGATGCTAGGCATCCAACCGCATAGACGATTGAGAACACATAACCGACCATGTCGCCGGCGACTTTGACGATCAATTCATAGGAACCGCCGTCCGGGCTGACCATTTCGGTCCATGCGGCAGGCCAGGCCAGCTGCATCATGTAAGTGATCACCGTGAAGCCTATGCCGGCGCCGATGCAGGCGATCAGGATCGCACGAGGAATGTTTTTCTCCGGATCGATGGCTTCCTCGCTCAGCGTGGAGATCGCATCGAATCCGAGGAACGACAGGGACAGTATGGACGCGCCGGCAAGCAGGATCGGGAATCCCATGCCCTGAGCCGCGAATTCCTTCGCATTGAAGACCGCGTTCCAATCGAACATAGTGCCTGCTCCGCCGCCGCCCATAATGTATTTGACCATCAGGAAGATGAATACTGCCAGGAAAATGATCTGGATCCAGACGATGGACTTGTTGACGAAGTCGGTGACGGTGATGCCGAAGTGATTGACCACTGTGACGATCAGGATCATCGATACGATCCACACATATGCGGGCACCTGCGGAAACGCCGCTGCCAGGAATATGGCTGAAATCAGGTAGTTCAGCATCGGCAGGAATATGTAGCCGATCAGGATGACCCATCCGGACAGGAAGCCGATATAAGGATTGACGGACTGGGATACGTAAGTATAGACCGAACCGGCAACAGGATAAGCCTTTACCATCCGGACGTAGCTGAAAGCGATGAACGCCATGCAGATCGTTGTAACAACATAGGTAAGGGCCACCATGCCATGGGTCAGGCTCGTGACCAGGCCGTAGGTCGTGAAGATGGTCAGCGGGACCATGAACGCAAGACCGTAAAAGATCAGCGAATTCAGCGACAGCACGCGGTTGAGCGTTGCGGCGCTTTCGTGGTGCTCATGTTTGATGTTGGTTTCCATGAAATTTACCTCCAATTTTTTTGTTCAGGTTTATAAAAATCTCTTATAGAGCTCCGGTCTGTAATCCACATTGCCGGTGCATTCCGCAGCGACGCAGAGCCTTCTTCTGGCCAGGGACAGATCCAGCGTGCCGATATGGATGCCTTCCTGGACATTGTCTTTATTCCCGGCATAATATGCAAAGTCCGTCTCGAAGAACGGCGTGATCTTTGGGCCGATGATCGAACTGCCGCCGCCGAAATAGAGCGTGTCGTCATAACCGGTCAGGTTGGCGCTGGCGATGAAGATCGTATTGCAGAGCACTCCATATTCAAGTGTCGGCGCGAAGTAATTGATGAATGCCTGTCTGCTGCCTTCCTTGCCGATCTCCTCGATCACCGCCGTTGGATTGAGATAGAGTCTTGAGCCTTTTGCCACATAATGTCTCATCAACTCGGGAAACTGATAGGTGTCGTAACAGATCCCCAGCGATATTGGCCCCCAGGGCGTTTCGAACATGAAGGGCGAATCTCCTTTTGTAAACCAGAGATTTTCGGAATCGAACGGATGCATTTTCCGGTAGGCTCCAATGATGCCTTCAGGACCGGCCGCGACGGCTGAATTGTAGATATTTTCCGCATCGGCCGAGAGTTTTTCAGCCATGCCGAAAACGATATATATGCCATGTTTCCGCGCGATCTCAGCGACTGCGGCGCAGACGGGACCGTCCAGCGTCTCCGCCGACGCCGCCTTGGTCTTCAGGTCGATCTTCTCATCGATATAGTAGTCGTACCCCATCACGCAAAGCTCGGGAAAAAGCACCACATCGGCGCCGCGTTTCGCCGCAGCCTCGGAAAACTCCCTGATCCTTCTCAGATTGTTTTCCTTGTCCTTTGCTTTCACTTTAAAATTGACGACTGCGACATTGACGATGTCACGTTCATACATAAAAACAAACCTCCCTTTCGCTGTATCTTAATGAATTATCTTTGACAATAATGTACATTCATGATTGCCAGTTGTCAATAGTGAATTTTTATAATTTTCTAAATTTTTGAAAAGATCGTTGAAATCCCTGAGATACGGGCATAAAAAAACTCCTGTCCCAAATGGAACAGGAGTCATTTCCGGCTGTTAAGGGCCTCATCAATATAAATCGTCGGCGGGATGTTCTTCGCGCCACATTTTTTCAAGAAGCTTCAGCTCATTTTTGATCTCCCCGGCCGTCATGCCAGGCTTGACCTCAAGCGTCTCGAGCACCTCGATGACGAAGCCTTCAAACCCGAATTTCTTAAGATCCGCACTCATTTTCAGCGGCAGCGTGCCGTAGGAACCGACCTTCCGGCCGAACTCGAACCGATTGTACACCCCCGGCAGATCCGAGCTGCTGCCGAGAAAATATTTCCCGGTCTCCTTGTTTGTGATCCTGTATATCCCTGCTTCCGGCGACTTTTCCTTATACTGCGCCAGCAGCTCCTTGCGTCTTTCCTTATCGTTCATTTCTGTCTCTCCTTAATCCAGCGCTCAGTTCTCCTTGATCCAGTTATCCGTTCTCCCTTACCCAGTATCCGCTGCCATCGGGCTCGCGATCCATAAAGCCGTATTCGATCAGGTATCTCCTGATCGTTCCGTACTCTTCGTCGTTTATTTCCTTGAGAATCGCGTTCACTTGTTTTTCAGTATATATCCGGCCGGCAGCGAATCTCCGGACTATCTCCGAAAGCACGACGATGCGGTTCTTCTCCTTCATGCTGAAGGTTTTGAGTTTCCCTTCAACGCCGTCCGGAAAATATTTGCCGATGACTTCGCGGCGTTTTTCTTCCGTCACATTATAGCGGTCGTCCACCATCGTGGCGGCCGGATGCGGCACGATATCCGGCACCGCGTTCCTGCTCTTCCTCTTCAGCAGCTCCATTATGACAAGAAAGACCCTGGCCTGCTTTTCACGTTCGCGAAGCGCAAACCGGTGATTCCGAACCGTCGATGCGCTGCCGATATTTAAAGACTGCCGCACTTCCTGATCGCTCATGCCTTTGTAGAACATTGCCAGCATGCTGTTCTGATGCTCAGACAGCCCCGTGAGCCGCTTGTCCATGCCGCTCAGATATTCAAAAACCGACCCGTGCTCGGATACGATATGCTGCTCCATATATTTCGCCGCGTCCAGCAGCCGGTCGCCGACGGGATATATGATCCCCCGCTCCGCCGTATGTCCGCATAAAAGGCAACGTAGCAGACCGCTCTCTTCTATGTATCCGCGCTTTGCTTCCTCAATGCTTGCACTGTAGAATTTTTCCATGACTTCCATTGTTATTCACCTCTTGAATATCTTGCATGCCTTTCGAACCTTGTGTCTTACATGCCTTGCGTGTCTTGCGCGTCTTGCACGCCGCAGGTCGGCCGATAAGGTCAGGGCTGTTCGTACAGGCGATCTTTTTTACTCAATTTATTTTATAGATATATTTAATTATTGTTTATTATATAATAGATTTATCATACATTTATCTATATGTCAATAATTTACTTTCATAATCCGCGATTGATTATAGCCGCATCATTGTGGCTGCTCTGCAAATACCGCGACAGCGGTGTGGCGCCACATTGCCGTATAAAAAAAAAACTGCCGCCTGACGCGACATTTTTCCCTGATTTATAATTGCTTATTTAACCATATTTTTGGTCTGTTCCGACCATCGGCCCTATTTTCCGCTGACAGCCGCATGAGGTTCCCCTGCAGCCTGCTGTCCTGATCCGTCAGTCCTGTAGATCCTGACGACCGGATCAAGCGTTGCCATAATGAACTTCCTCCCGGAACCCGCGTCTCCGCAGCATCCGGATCCCATACCCTGACGGTACCGGCGGGAATCTGTCGGAACAGCCGCTTTTCTTTGCATACCAGACATTTATCACCCCTCCTTTCCTTTAAGGTGACTGGCAGCAGTCCCACGTACATATTACCACAAAATAGCGTTCAGTAACATTTCATTTGTGTTAAATTTTGCTGAGTCTGGATCTCAGACGCCGTATTGTGCCTCACAACCGGCTGGAGCCGGCCCACGGACGCTGGATGGGCGCGGGATGGGCGTGGGATGGGCGCGGGTCAGGCCTGGCGACCGGCTGGGTCAGGCCTGGCGACCGGCTGGATCAGGCCCGGGCGGGATCGCTGCAGACGTCGACCCAGACTGCCCCGGTGATCCGATGCAGATAATCCACATCGATCTTTACCGCCGTATTGGGACCGCCTCCCGCAGGATAGACATGGTCGAACAGCTTGAGGGATTCGTCAAGAAAGACGGGCAGCGGCGCCTTCAGCCCGAACGGACAGACGCCGCCGACGGGATGCCCGGTGGCTTCCTCCACATCGGAAAGGTCGATGAACCTGGCTTTTTCGCCGAACTGGTCCTTGAATTTCCTATTGTCGAGCCTGGCGTCCCCTTTGGCCAGGATCAGAATGTCCGACGCCTTGAGCCGCAGCGCCATGGTCTTGGCGATCCGCGCGGGTTCTACGCCCAGCGCCTCAGCCGCAAGTTCCACGGTAGCCGTGCTGGTATCCATTTCGATCACCGTCAAAGGCAGTCCGCAGTCCGTAAATTGTTTTTTGACACTTTCAATACTCATAATTTTTGCCTCGCTATAAAGTCAACGTCATATCATACCATACCGCGCCGCCATGGGTCGATCCCGACACGCCGCCGCAGACGAATCCAAATTTCTGGTAGTAATGGACCAGGTGATCCTTGCAAGTCAGGATCACGGCTTTTCGGCCGTCGCTGCGGGCTTTGGCTATATAAGCCTCCATCAGCCTTGCGGCGATGCCCTGATTCTGATAATCCGGCAGCACATCCAGGCCGAAAACGGTCAGGTTCGGCCCATCCGGCTTGTGGTGCCCGGCATCGTGATAAAGATCGTCGTAAAGCACCGGGCTGTCCGTCGTGCACCCGTTGATGAAGCCGACGATCAATCCGTCCGCCTCGGCTGCCAGAAAGTTTTCCGGAAATGCGCCATACCGCTGCAAGAGGGCCTCAAGAGGTGCCGCTTCTTCTGGCGGGAAACAGGCTGCTTCGATTTCGGACAGACGATCGACTTCTTCCGTTTTGACCGGCCTTATAATCAGTCCAGTCATCGGTCTCCGCCTTCTTCTATGGATTTCTCCACGATCTGGATCCTCGTTCCGTCCGGATCCGCGGTAAAAAAGAATTTGACCTTCGGTGTGACGAATGGTCCTTCCAGTACCGGTATCCCAAGTTTCCCGGCTTTTTCCACCGCCTCGTCCAGCGACGGCACCTCAAAACCGATGCTGATCCCCTTTCGGTGGCTGCCTGCGCTTTCATTTCCAAGCGGCTTGATCAGTTCGATCTCGCTGCCTTTCCCATCGGTTAGAAAGATGATTTCCATCCCTGGTCTCGGACTGAATCTGGACTTCTGCCGAAGTCCGAGAAAACCGCTGTAAAATTTGACGGATTCTTCCGGATCCGCCACATCTATCGTGCACCAGCAATATTCCATTGTAATACCTCCTGAATCGTCATTGGCAAAAAGTATATTTACTTTTAAAATAATAACATAAACACCTCCGGATTTCAAAAAAACCTTGGGCAGGTCAGGCGGGATCATTCCACTTCGTTTCATTTTGTTTTATAATGTGGATAAGAAGCGTGGTGAACAGATATGAAAAAAACATCTCGATTTACCAATACCGGATCCGTTTCATCCGTCCGCGGCAGTGTCGTGGATGTCCATTTCGAGCGGCAGCTGCCTGCCATATATTCCCTTTTGCGCACAGGAAAGAACAAGCAGATCATTATCGAAGTGCTGACCCAACTGGACAGGAACCTTGTCCGGGGCGTCGCGCTGACCCCGACCGAAGGTCTTGCCCGGGGCGAGATCGTGGAAGACACCGGCGGACCGCTCAAAGCGCCTGTCGGCAGGGGCACCCTCGCCAGAATGTTCGATGTGTTCGGAAATGCCATCGACCGGCAGCCAGATCCCATCAATATCACGTGGCGCCCGATCCATCAGGATCCTCCGCCTCTGGCCAGACGATCCACCCGTTCGGAAGTTTTCCAGACCGGGATCAAGATAATCGACGTGCTGCTTCCGCTGGAACGCGGCGGCAAAGCCGGCCTTTTCGGCGGCGCCGGCGTCGGCAAGACTGTCCTGCTGACGGAGATGATCCACAACATGATCGGTCATCAGGAGGGCGTCAGCATATTCTGCGGCATCGGGGAACGATGCCGGGAGGGCGAGGAGCTCTATCGGGACATGAAGGAGGCTGGCGTCCTCAAGGATATGGCCATGGTGTTCGGGCAGATGAACGAGCCGCCGGGAAGCAGATTCCGCGTCGGCCATGCGGCGCTGACGATGGCGGAATATTTCAGGGATGACGAGCACAGGGACGTGCTGCTGCTCATAGATAATATTTTCCGGTTCATACAGGCAGGATCCGAAGTATCCGGCCTTATGGGCCAGATGCCTTCGAGGCTGGGCTATCAGCCGACGATGGGCACGGAGCTTTCCCAGCTTGAGGAAAGGATCGCCAATACGGATACCGGCGCCATCACGTCGATCCAGGCCGTTTATGTGCCTGCCGACGACTTCACGGATCCGGCGGCGGTCCATACGTTTTCCCATCTGTCGGCATCGATCGTGCTCTCCAGAAAGCGCGCCGGCGAGGGTCTTTATCCGGCGATCGACCCACTGCAGTCCTCATCCAAAATGGCCACCCCAGGCATCATCACCCAGCGACATTATGAGCTGGCCCAGGAGATTCGGCGAACGCTGGCCCAATATTCAGAGCTTAAAGACATCATCGCGATGCTCGGCCTCGAGCAGCTGTCCCAGGAGGACAGGAACGTGGTCGCCAGGGCTCGGCGGCTCGAGCGTTACCTGACGCAGCCCTTCTTCGTCACGGAGCAGTTCAGCGGCATAAAAGGAAGGCTTGTGAGTCTTGAGGATGCGCTGGATGGCTGCGAGCGGATCCTGGGCGATCAATATAAAGACTATCCGGAAAGCGCTCTATACATGATCGGCAAAATAGACGAAGCCGATTCGAAGAAATGAGGCGAATCAAATGGACGATGGCAGCATGAATCTGAAGATCCTGCTTCCGCATCAGGTGTTTTCGGAAGCGGACGATGTGACAGCCATCCTTGCGGAAGGCCGCAGCGGATTCTTTGGGCTCCTGCCCAGGCGGCTCGATTGCGTCGCCGCGCTCTCTCCCGGCATTTTCAGATACACTGCGCTGTCCGCGGGCGAGGTTTACCTTGCTATCGACGAAGGCATCCTTGTAAAAAAGGGGCGCGACGTCCTCGTGTCGGTGCGGAGCGCTGTGGGAGGCGTTCCGCTGGAACAGCTTCACGAGGTGGTCATAAGGGAATTCACCGATCTTGACGAGCGTGAACAGAATGTCCGCACCGTGCTCAAAAAAATGGAAAGCGGCTTTATCGAGCGCCTGGCGAGGTACTATCATGGAAAATGAACGAAAACCGGACAATATGGATTCCCGGTCGGAATTCAGCCGGCAGGTGGGTGTCAAAGCAGCCAGGCGTATCAAGGCGGAACGCGACAAATCGAACACCGTCTGGTTCGGCCTCGGCATGATGGGGATCATCGGCTGGTCCATCGTTATCCCCACTCTGCTCGGAACAGCCCTCGGCAGGTGGATCGACAGCCGCTACCCGGGCAGCTATTCCTGGACACTGATGCTTCTGGCCCTCGGTCTGGCGGTGGGATGCATCAACGCCTGGTACTGGGTCGGCAAAGAATACAGGGAAGTCCATGGAGAAAGCGATGTCGCGAAGGACCGGCCCCGCTCCAGCGGTCAGGAGAACGCAGGCAGCCGGCAGGAAAACAGCGGCAGTCAGGAAATAAATGGTGGCAGTCAGGAAATAAATGGTGGCAGTCAGGAAATAAATGGTGGCAGTCAGGCAGAAGTACGAAAGGAAGATGACCGATGATCGATGTCCCGGGTCTGGCACTTGCCCTTGCAGCAGGACTGGCTGCGGGCGCGATATTTTACGGTGGTCTGTATATGACAGTCCGGGCAGGCCTGGAAGCCAGGCGACCCGCCCTGCTCTTCACGGCGAGCTTTGCGCTGCGCTCAATCGTCGCGCTCGCGATATTGTATCTGGTCATTAACGGGGATCCCTTCAGGATCCTATCCTATATGCTCGGTTTCATCGCAGCGCGGCTGGCGGCGGATATCTTACTTAAAAGATCGGGCGGCGGCGAGAGAAGGGAGAAAGGAGGCGCATCATGAACATCAGCCCGGATCAGAATATTCTATGGCAATACGGATTTTTGAAGATCAACGGGACCATCGCCACCACATGGGCGCTCATGGCCATGCTCTGCCTGGCCTCGGTGCTTGTCACCAGCCGGCTGAGCCACGGACTGAAGCGTTCCCGGTGGCAGAATTTTCTCGAGATCATTGTGACCGGCATCCTGAAGCAGATCAGCGAGGTCGGCCTGGCGCAGCCGCGCAGGTATCTCGGATTCCTCGGAACAATATTTCTCTTTCTGGCGGCAGCAGCGCTCTGCACGATGCTGCCGGGATATGAATCGCCCACCGGTTCGCTGTCGACTACCGCGGCGCTGGCCTTATGCGTGTTTATTGCGGTGCCGGTCTACGGCATACGCGCCAAAGGAATCGGCGACTACCTCAAATCATATCTGGAGCCGACGTTCATCATGCTTCCGTTCAATATCATCAGTGAAATTTCAAGGACGCTGGCAATGGCCATCCGTCTGTTCGGCAACATGATGAGCGGGACCATGATCATCGCCATACTGCTCAGCATCGCGCCGCTCGTATTTCCTGTCGTCATGACTGCGCTGGGACTTCTGACCGGAATGGTGCAGGCATATATATTCAGCATCCTTTCTGCAGTCTATATCGCGGCTGCCGTCAGGGTCATGGAAAAGCAATCATAAAAGGAGGGAAGATCACATGGACTCAATAACAACAATCGCTGTCGTTTCGATAGCAACAGCAGGCATTACAACAGGTATCGGGATCATCGGCCCGGCGCTCAGCGAAGGACGGTCCGTCGCATCGGCCATGACGTCCCTGGCACAGCAGCCCGACGCGTCGCCGACGATCACCAGGACGCTTTATGTCGGCCTTGCCATGATCGAATCCACGGCCATCTACTGTTTCGTGGTTTCGATGATCCTGATCTTCGCCAATCCGTTCTGGGCAAATGCCATCAAATAACATCAAGGGGGTGCTCCCATGCTGCTGGACTGGTTCACTGTCATCGCGCAGGTCGTAAATTTCCTCATCCTGGTATGGCTTCTTAAGAAGCTGCTGTATAAACCCATCCTGGATGCCATCGACGCGCGGGAAAAACATATCGCCGATCAGCTGGCGGAAGCGGAGGCGAGCAAGGCGGCCGCTGCCGCAGAGCAGGAAAGCTTCAGCCGCCGCGTCGCGGAACTCGACCGCGACCGCGCCGCGCTCATGCGCCAGGCGACGGAAGAAGCCGGCGCCCGGCGCGTCGAGCTGCTCGCCGCCGCCCGGAAAGAGTTCGAGGAGACACGGGAACGATGGGAATCGTCGCTAGCCTCCGACAAGGAGCAACTGACCCGGGAAATAAGCGCGAAGGCAAGGCAGGAACTGCTTGCGATCGTGCGAAAGGTCCTGTTGGATCTTGCTGACGCCGAGCTTGAAGACAGGATCATCGCAGCTTTTATAAGAAAACTCGGCGCTTTGGCCGAAAACGAGCGAAAACGGCTTTCCTCGGCATTTCGCGCCGCCTCCGGCCCGGTGGTGATGAAAACGAATTTCGCGCTGACATCGGATCAGCAGCGCGCTGCCGACGAAGCAGTCAGGAAAGTGCTTGAAACCGAGGCGCCTCTTCATTTTGAAATCTGGGACGAGCTGATCTGCGGCGTGGAGCTTCTGGTCAGCAGCCGCAAGATATCATGGAACATATCCGATTATCTGATCACCCTTGAAGAAAGCATCGACGAACTGCTTTACTCGAGACGAAAGTCCGGTATGGCCGGAGAAGGCGCGGATGCTGCCGGCGCCGCGCCGGAAGAAGGTTCAGGTGGTATTGAAGATGAAGAATGAGGTCAAAGCAATAACAGACGGCCTGTTCGCCGAAGTGCGGGAGACGTTGGATTCCTTCCGCCCGGGCTTGTCACCGAGGGAGATCGGCAATATCGTGACCGTCGCCAACGGCATCGTCATGGTATCGGGACTGCCTGGCGTCGGCTACGAGGAAATCGTCCGGTTCCCGGGAGGCGTCAGCGGCATCGCGTTCAACGTCGACCAGGAGCAGGTCGGCATCGTGCTGCTCGGGGAATACCGGCATCTTCAGGCGGGCGACGAAGTCGCCCGAACCGGCCGCGTCCTTGACGTGGGCGTCGGCGAAGGCCTGCTGGGCCGCGTGATCGATCCCATGGGCCATCCGCTGGATGGCAAAGGCCCGGTCGTCACCGACACGCGCTATCCCATTGAACGCGTTGCTCCCCATATCATGGACCGGGCGCCCATCACCGTGCCGCTCCAGACCGGCATCAAGGTCATCGACGCCCTGATCCCCATAGGCCGCGGCCAGCGTGAACTCATACTGGGCGACCGCCAGACCGGCAAGACAGCCATCGCCATCGATACAATCATCAATCAGCACGACAAGGATGTCATCTGCGTCTACTGCACCATCGGCCAGCGGGCATCCGCCGTCGCCAAGGCTGTCGCAAACCTTCGGGACAATGGAGCCATGGCCTATACGATAGTGGTCGTGACCGAAGGAAACGATCCTCCGGGGCTTTCGTATATTGCCCCTTACGCGGCCACCAGCATCGCCGAGTATTTTATGGAAAAAGGCCGGGATGTCCTGGTGATTTTCGACGATCTGACCCATCATGCCAGAGCCTACCGCGAGATATCCCTTCTGCTGCGGCGGCCGCCGGGCAGGGAAGCGTTCCCGGGCGATATCTTCTATATCCATTCCCGGCTGCTGGAGCGGGCGACAAGGCTCCTGCCGGAGCTTGGCGGCGGGTCGCTGACAGCTCTGCCGATCGTCGAGACCGAAGCCCAGAATATCGCCGCGTATATACCGACAAACCTCATATCCATCACGGACGGCCAGATCTATCTGTCGCCGACGCTGTTCGAGCTCGGAATCCTGCCGGCTGTCGACGCGGGCAAATCCGTATCGCGGGTCGGCGGCAAGGCGCAGCGCCCGGCTTATCACGAAGCCGCCGGCTCACTGAAGCTTTCCTATGCCCAATTTGAAGAACTCGAAACCTTTGCGAGATTCGGCGCAAGACTGGATGAAAATACGAAAAAAGTCATCGAACACGGCAAGCGCATACGTTCCTGCCTCAAGCAGCAGGAATTCCAGCCTCAATCGGTCATCGAGCAGATGGCCGTGCTCATAGCGCTGACCAACGGTCTTTTCGACCAGGTCCCGCTGGAGGCCATGCCCGATGCAGAAAAGGCGCTTGAGAAAGAAGCCGGCGATCTTCCGCAGGACCTCAAGCGCAGAATAGATTCGGACAACGGACTTTCAGATGCCGATAAGGACAATCTGATCCGGCTTGCCCGCGATGTGCTGTCGCATTTCTATAAGGCCGGCTGAAAGGGTGATGTTTAAATGAGCGATTCCGAAGCGGGCATGCAGAAAAAAATAAACGGCGCCGCCAGTCTGAAATCGGTCGTCCGAACCATGAAAGCCATGGCTGCTTCGTCGATCATCCAATATGAGCGAGCGTCGCTGTCGCTGGATGACTATTACCAAGCCGTCACAATGGGCCTGGGCGTCTGCCTCAAGCAGTATACAGCCAGCGGAGCATTGGCCAATGTCCGCCCTTCGCGGGGACCCGCGCCTCCCGGCGCCGTGGTTTTCGGCTCGGATCAGGGGATGGTCGGCCAGTTCAATGAAGCCATCGCCGATTTCGCTGTGGATTTTCTGACAAAAGATGGCGTCCGCCCGGTGATCTGGGTCGTCGGCGAGCGTGCCCTGGAACATTTCCAGGACTTCGGCCTCACACCGGCCGTGCTATTCCCTGTGCCAAATTCAGTCCGCGCCATCACGCCGCTGGTGGGAGATATCCTGCTCGCCGCCGAGAGCAGCAGGACCAATGGCGATATATCCGAACTGTATCTTTTCTACAATCATCATGAGCGCGAATCGGTGTTTGAACCTGCAGCAAAAAGACTGCTGCCGCTGGATGAACCCTGGCTTGCGGAAATGACAGCCTTGAAATGGCCCTCGACCAATCTGCCGGAGATCGTCGGCGACGGAAACACGACATTGCTGTCGCTGATCCATGAATATCTTTTCGTTTCGATTTTCAGAGCCTGCGCCGATTCACTGGCTTCTGAGAACGCCAGCCGCCTGGCGGCCATGCAGCGGGCAGACAAGAATATCGGCGAGCTTCTGGAAGATCTCAACAGGTCCTATCAGAATTTCAGGCAAAATGCCATTGACGAAGAATTGTTCGATGTTATATCCGGTTATGAGACTGTCAAAGCGACACCCAAGGACTGACGCCAGAAGCATAACCGGCCTTTTCAGCCGCGCAGCAGCAGGCACATATAGTCAATGGAATCCAGACGTTTTGTCCGGACATAAACCGTAATTGTCTCCAGATAGGTCTTATGATGTTCCACTGTCTTTGAAAATATCTGGATGAATTCGGCGGCCTGTTCCGCGGTGAGGCCTCGCCGGCATGCCGCCAGACCTGTCAGGTGGAACTTGATCAGGGCATACAAAAGCGCCAGCATGATGTAAGCGTCAAAAAGCCTTTGGACATCCAGCGCCGGAAACAGGGCTCCGAAAATAAAGTTCACCAGATAATTCTCGATCACATAGCCATGCTCCTTCATAAAGGGTGCGCAATAATGCCTGCTGACGATGGCATACCGCTTCGCGTTTTCCGCAGGCGTGGCTTTTCTGTTGTACTGGATCCCCTTCAGGACTTCCTCCATCAAGGATACATATCTTGTGCTGTCCACTTCCGTAAAGACATTGAGCTTATCCACGAGCTCCCTCAGAAGCTTCAGCTGGAAGGCGGCATCACGCGATGCGGCCCCGGCGATGGCTTCGGGATTTTTTTCAGACATTGCCTGCCTGAATGTCGCAATCAGTTTCGGCACTCCGCCGGTCCTTCCCGAGTCCTCGAGGCGCTGAAGTTCCGCAAAAAAAGATCCCAGCAGGCACATCCGCTCGTCAAGCGGCAATCGTCTGCACTGGATCATATCGATCGAAAGCTGCCTCAATTCCAGCAGATATTTCGGCAGGCATCCACCGCCCTGGGATCGGGTGTCCACAGAGAATGATGTGATGTGCCTCTGCCCGGCAGACTCGCCGGATGAAAACGCCATGCCCTCCGGCCTCAGCAGCGCCAGCCTGGCTGCTTCCGGACAGGACATATTGGCGGAATGCTCCAGGATCCCGTCTATCTCATTCGTGTAGCGGGGATAGGTCGCACAGACATTTGAAAGATAATCTTCGCCCAGTTTCGCCTGGATCCGGCATAGATTCCCCCCATCAAGAAACGGACAGCGCTTATTTTTCGTCAGGCTCACTTTTGCGTAATCCACTTCGCTGCTGAAAGAAAACCGGTTTGGGCGGACATATTTTTGGAAGAGCTGCCCAAGCTCCTGATCCGTCACCTTCATATATTTTTTATAGGACTTTTTGTCAAATTCAACATCCCATCCGATGCAGCAATTGTCTTCGCACGCTGGGCCGATGCATCTGAATTCCTTTAAATATGCCGGCATCCTGACCGGCTTCGCTTTACTGTTGTTCATGTCACCCTTCTGCTTTGGTTTTCCATGCAAACAGACAAGGAGCAAACTCCGAAACGAAGTCCGCTCCCTGAATATTTCGCTTTATCTTACTTGCCTGCGCCTTCGCTGATCACCGGCACTTCCTGCTCCCATTCAGCTATAAATTTGGCGAGATCCTCCTCCATGACCGGAACGCGATGGCCATCCACACCGCACTGCAGGCATTTGCCATTCTTGAAGCCCTGCTTGTCACATTTCCCGGCTACGATCTGGTCGCAGCCGTAATTGCCGCACTCGGTGCACCTGAATACGGGATGCTTGCAGATATGATTGTCCTTTATCCCGTCGCAGCGCGCTATTTTTTCCTTTTCCTCTTCCGTCAGGTCAGCATAGTGCTTGAGGTTGACATGGGCGTTTCTCAGCCAGAATTTGTGTTTTGCGATCTGTTTTGACATAAAAACCACTCCTCACTCAAATATAGTCGGATTGATTTATTTGTCATTACATTATACACCCATCTCATGCCTGCGTGAATATTATTGAGAAAAATTGTTTCACGCTTCCGGCGCAAGTGATGGCGGTCAGTATTTATCGAATTCCGTATCGGTCAGCGCGATTTTCGGCTTGGCCGAAGAACCCTTGCCGGTGCCGGTTTCCGCCGCACCGCCGCCGGCGTCGCCCGGCCGGCTGCCCGAGCCTCCGCCCAGCAGCCTTTGTTCTCCGCCGCCCAGCGCAGTACCGCCGCTCTTCCTGAGCCGGAACCTGCCGACCATCTGCTTCAGCAGCTCCGCCTGTCCGGACAGCTCTTCGCTGGCCGCAGCGCTCTCCTCCGCCGTCGCCGAATTGGTCTGCACCACCAGCGACACCTGCTCGATCCCCTTGTTGACCTGCGCGATGCCGCCCGCCTGCTCGTTTGACGCCGCCGCGATATCGCCCACCAGGTTCGCCGCCTTCTCCACGCCGTCCACGATCTCGTTCAGCGCCTCCGCCGTCTCCTGCGCGATCTTCGTCCCATGCTGCACTTTGCCGATCGATCCCTCGATCAGGTCCGTCGTCTCCCTCGCCGCATTGGCGCTCCTGGCCGCCAGGTTCCGGACCTCCTCGGCCACCACCGCGAAGCCCTTGCCGTGCTGGCCGGCCCTGGCCGCTTCCACTGCCGCGTTCAGCGCCAGGATGTTCGTCTGGAACGCGATATCGTCTATCACCTTGATGATCTTCGAAATGTTCGCCGACGAGTCGCTGATGTCCGCCATCGAGTTCAGCATCTCCCGCATCTGGCTGTCGCCCTTCACCGCGTTGTTCTTCGCCGTCGTCGCCAGTTCGTTGGCCTGGTTCGCGTTCATCGCGTTCTGCTTCGTCTGCGACGCGATCTCCGTGATCGACGCCGTCAGCTCCTCGATGGAGCTCGCCTGTTCCGTCGCGCCCTGCGACAGCGCCTGGCTGCCGTCGGACACCTGTCTTGAACCCGAAGCCACCTGGTCCGACGCCTCGTTGATGTCGCCAAGCACCTCGTTCAGCGAGTCGATGATATTGTTCAGCGCGTCCTTGATCGCGACGAAGTCCCCTTTGTAGTCCGCCGTGATGACCTGCTGCAGGTTCCCTGCTCCCATCTCCGACAGCACCGCCGAGATCTCGCCCACATAGCTCACCAGACTTTCAATGGTCTCGTTCAGCGCGTTCGCAAGCTCCGCGTGATCACCCCTGTAGTCCCCGGTCACCCGGACCTGCAGGTTGCCTCTGGCCATTTCCGTCAGCACCGCCCGGGCTTCCTCGACCGGCTCGATCACTGCGTCCAGCGTCGCGTTGACGCCGGCCACCACATTCGCGTACTGTCCCTTGAACTTCGACGCGTCGCCTCTGGTGGACAGCTTGCCTTCCACCGTCGCGCTCGACAGCATCGCCGCCTCTTCCACCAGGCTTTTGATCGCTTCCATCATCGTGATCAGCGTCGGCACGAGTTTGTCGTTTTCGCTCCGCCTGCCGACGGCCTTCAGCTCCGCCAGGTCCACCAGGTCCCCGGCGGCCACGTTCGACAGGATGTCGATGGTGTGGTTGATCCGCTTGCCCACCGTGTTGACCGAATCCGCGATCTCGCTGAATATGCCGAGATACGCCCCGTCCACGGTCATTGTGTAATCGTTCTGCGCCATCCGAACCAGGATGTCCCGGCCTTCCACCAGACCACCCAGCCCGTCGATGCACGCGTTGATATCATTCTTGATCCGGTCGAAATCGCCGTTGTAGCTGTCCGTGATCTTTTCCGGGATCTCGCCCCTGCCGATCCGGTCTATATAGCCCGCCGCCACGTTAAGCGGCCCGATCACCGCATCCAGCGTCGCATTGACGCCGGCTGCGACTTTGGCAAAGTCCCCGCTGTGCCGTCCGGCGTCGGCCCTTGTCGACAGCTGTCCTTCTATTGCCGCCACCGACAGCTCGTTCATGTCCTTCACCAGGAGGTTCACCGCGCCGATGCAGGTGTTGATGTTGTTCTTGATCAGGTCGAAGTCGCCTTTGTAGTCGTCCGTGATCGCCGGCGGGATGTCTCCCTTGCTGATCCGGTCCATATAGTCCGCCGCCACGTTAAGCGGCCCGATCACCGCATCCAGCGTCGCGTTGACGCCGGCCACGATCTCCCGGTAGCCGCCGCTGAAGGCTTCCGCGTTGCCGCGGGTCGCCAGCCTGCCTTCCACCGCCGCGTTCGTCAGCGTTTCGGCCTCGGCGACCAGCGCCCTAAGATTTCCGACTGTCGCCATGATGACGGGGCTGATCTCATCCTGCGGATCGGCCGCGGAAATCTCAATATCCAGATCACCTTCCGAAATCCTTTTAAACGCCCCCAGTACATTGACCTGGAGATTTTCCGCATATTGGTCCAGACTCCTGCCCATTATGCCGATTTCGTCATTCTGGTCCAGATGAAGCCTCCTGCTGAGCCTCCCCTTGATCATATCCTGAAGCATGGCGACCGACGCGCTCATCGGCACCGTGATGGAGCGGATGATCAGGAATGCCAGCGCGATGACAATGATCAGCGTCGCGACATCGATCAGCATGATCGTCCTGATCATGCTGGCCTTGCTTGCGTCGTTGGCGACGATCGATTCATCGGCGCCGATTCCGATCAATTCTCCGATCATATTCAGGTGCTCCCTGGCACTGTCAAAGAGCGAATACCATTCGTCGCTGACAGGTTTGCCTGCTGCTATGTCCGCAGAAATCGCCGTCCAGCCATCGAAGTCCGCTGTGAATTCATCGTAGTGCTGCATGATCGTCATTCCGGTGGTTTCATCTTTGATGCCGTCCCAAAATTCCTGATTCTCTGCAAGCAGGTCTACCGCCTGTCCGACCCTTTCCGCAGTCTGGGCCGCATTTTCCTCATAAGCGGCCCGATCCGCATCCATGGCCTCCTGATCGCCGGCGCCGCCGCTCCTGTCGAGCATCAGCTGCTTCATGCCGTCAAGGGCCTGATAAAAGTCGCGATCGGCGTTCAGCACCAGAGAAACGCTTTCGAATCCCTCTTCATGGAGGCTTCGTGTCAGATTTCCGCTTATTTTGTCAACATTGTAAAGGGCTATCGCTGTGATGATCATCGCCGCGACGACAGGGATGACCACAAGGATACCCAATTTTGTCCTGACTGATAATGATTTGAGCATAGTATCCCTCCTTGCTCTGATTTTATCTCCTTATATTAATCGGCTTAAGACCGGCTGCGATTAGGCAAAAAATAAAAAAAACACAGTTTTTCTGTGTTCTTTTCATATTTGATCGTCTCCGGTCCCATAAGGCATGCCACTCTGCGGCGGTCCGCCAATGGCCGAATCAGTGGTTGTCTTTCGTTTCAGCGGAAGCCACCCTGCTGCCGGTCTCGTCATAGGTCCTCGGCACCTTGGCGTAAAGGCTGTAGCGATCGTAGCTGGCGCCCAGATACGGCACATTCCTGTTGGCGTTCGGATAAGCCAGCAGATCCAGACCATCCGATTTTATTTCATAATCGATCCTGGATGCGTTCAAGATCGTCGGCGCAATATCAAGAAATGATGCCGCCATGCGTGTTTCCTTATATTTTTTCTGGTCAGGCGTTATGACGAAAAGGGGCACGAACTCGAAATATCGGTCATTTTCGGCAAACGCAGCCTGTGTGTACGGTCCGGATTTGATCGACGGCGTATGGTCTCCCATGATGATGATATAAGTGTTCCCGAAATTTTTCCGAACTTCGCCGACGAATTTTTCAAGCTGCTGGTCCACATAAGCTATTGAATTATAATAGTTGCGGACGCGCTTCTTCGACACGTCGTCAAACAGTGGATTTTCGTAATAATTTGCAGCGTTCGTGAACGGTCCGTGGCTCGTCATCGTGATCGTATAAGAGAAGAACGGCTTTTGCGCTTCTTTCAGCTTGGCGATCGTATAGTCGAAAACGTCGCCGTCGGATGCGCCCCAGCCCTGTTCGGTCAGCCCCATGGCGCTGATATCATAGAACTGCTGGAATCCCATCTTCGGAAACGCCCTGTTGCGGTTGAAGAATCCGCCGACGTTGCCATGGAAGGCATAAGTGCTGTATGCATTTTCAGCAAGGACTTTGACCATCGAATTGGAATAGTCGTAATTCGCCAGCTTGATCGACGGATAGTCGGCGAGCGGCTGAACGCTGTTGATGACCGAGAATTCGGTGTCCGATGTGCTGCCGCCGAGGTGATAGCTCATCGTGTAAGGATAATAGACGCTATTGTCTGTAAGCGCATGCAGATACGGCGCCACATACTGGCCGTCGTGCATCTGCTCGATAATATTGGCGTCAAGCGATTCGACCTGGACGAAAATGATGTTCGGATGCCTTTTCGTCGATGTGTCCGCCGAAACAGTCTCGCCATAGACGAAATTGTTTGCCAGATAGGAATAGTCCTGATTATTGTATATATTGACGCCATTGTTGAAAAGCGTGCCGTAGCGCTCGATAATATCGGATTCCCCTTCATAATAATTCTTTATGCTCTGCTTGAAAGAGACCTTCTCGGCGAAGTTCTGCTTTTCGATGGCGGCAATGCCGCAGGCGCTGAGGATCATGACGGACAGCACGATCGCCCATGTTTTGCGGACGATCACCGGACAGCCCTTATATTTTCTGACGATGTAGATCAGGATCGGAAGATCGATCAGGATCAGCAGCATCGCCGGATGGAGAGGCGCAGAAAAATTCTTGATCGCAGCGATCCCTTCATTTAGTACCTGCAGCGATTCGTTGATATGGAAATAGTTGTGGAAATAGAAATAATAAGCGCTGTTCACCAGAATGTAAACAGTCTGCAGCGCATAGAACAGCACCAGGATCATTCTCGCCCGGAACATGAAAAGCAGCGGATACAGGATGCAGGCGACGAGCATCGTGAATTTGAGCTTGTAGCTGAACAGTTCCAATGTCTTATCCGACATCAGGTAGTAATTGAATACGGTGATCTTGACGACATTCACCAGCACGAACGCCATCATTGCAAGTAGAAGCACAAGTTCTTTCTTATTTTTGAAAATGTCGAAAAAACCCTTGATGTCCCTTTTTATGAAATTGATAATCATTTGAAAATACTCCATGTCCCTGATAACTGATAATCTATATCGATAACTGCAATTCGCTTAATGTATCTTAATGCACCTTAACATACGCCCATTATTATAGCAAACATTGTTAAAAATATCAAATGGTATGCTAAATTTCAGACAATTCAAATATTAACCGACATTGGATCCCGAAAAAAAACCTCCCGGATAGCCCGGGAGGGCGGATCGGCCTTGCGTCAATCGTTCTTCATACCATCGGCCCTGCGTCATGATCGCCGAAGCCGTTTGCCGGCAGGACCCTGTCGATGAAAAGTCTGGCCAAAACCGGATCGAACTGCTTGCCGGCATTTCTTTCGATTTCGTCGATGGCAGTCTGCCGCGGCAGCGCTTTTCTGTACGACCGGTCTTCTGTAATGGCGTCAAAGGCGTCGACGACGGCGATGATCCTTGACAGCAGCGGGATCTCCTCTCCCTTGAGGCCCTGGGGGTAGCCGTTTCCGTCCCAGTGCTCGTGGTGGCAAAGTATGAACTCGGCGATCTCGTTCAGTTCCGGCGAAGCCAGCGCGATCCTGTACCCCGCTTCCGGATGCTTGCGGATCTCTGCCCATTCGTCTTCAGAAAGCCTTCCCGGTTTTTTCAGGATATAATCGTCAACGCTTACCTTGCCGATATCATGCAGTGTCGCGAGAAGCGCCAGTTCATTCATTTCGTTGTTGCCAAGCCCAAGCTCGCGTCCGAGCATGCCGGAGAGCCTGACCAGCCTTTCGGCGTGTGCCTCCGTTTCATGGCTCTTTTCGAACATCGTGGCTTTGATGGATTCGATCAGTGAGCTGTGCATGCTCTTTCGATCCAGAAGCTTTCTTCGATACATGAAATCTTCAGCGCTTCTGATCGTTTTGGCGAATGACGCTTTGCCGTCGTATTTCGTCGCATATCCAAGGGCAATGCTGGGAATGAAAATGTCCTTCTCATCGCTGGCTGCTATTTTTTCGCACTCGTGTATGATATCGAGGCAGATGGCTCTGACGCCATCCTCATCGACGCCGGGCAGCAGTATCAGAAACTCGTCGCCGCCGATCCTTGCCGCTATATCCTCCTCGCGGCAGAAACCCGACAGGATCGCCGCGATCTCCGACAGCAGGCGGTCTCCATCCTGATGTCCGAAGGCGTCGTTGATCAGTTTCAGACCGTTGATATCACCGATGATGACGGAAACCGGCGCCACGCCGTTCTCCTCAAGACGGGCCGTCTCTTCGTCGATATAGGCGCGATTGTACAAGCCGGTCAGCACATCATGATAATTCAGATAAAGGATCCTCTCTTCCCGCGCCCTGCGCTCGGTGATATCCTCCATCATCGTTATCTCGTTGAAACTTTTGCCGTCGGCCGACCTGAGCGCCACCACCGTCAGTTCAGCCCATACGATGGATCCGTCCGGCTTCAGGTAACGCTTATAGCGTTTGATGCCCCTGCCGGGATTGTTCATCAGCAGCAGGGTGTCGGTCATATCTTTTTCAAGGTCATCCGGATGCGTGATGTCAGCCCAGTCCGTCCTCAGCATTTCTTCCCGGGTCCTGCCGACGACCTCCGCATATTTGCCGTTGACTTGTTTTGTCTTTCTCGTGAGCAAGTCGAAAACGCCGATGCCCATGGGCGCTTCTTCAAAAATATACCTGAATCGCTCCTCGCTGTGCTTTAAAGCCTGCTCTATGAGCTTTTTCTCGTTTATGTCGCATGCCATCTTATCGTTTAGCCGCTGGATCACGCTTTCCTGCAGCCGTCTCCTGCCGATCTCCTCCTGGAGTTCAAGCTTTCGCATGCCGAATCGCGACAGGTTTTCCACAAACATCCTTACAAAACTGCAGATTTCTTCAAACTTTCTGCCGCTGACCCTTTTGATCCTGGCCAGCTCCCGCCAGTATTCGTCCGATCCGATGCCGCATTGGCCAGGATAGGCGCCGCAGCCTGCCCCATCAGCGTCTTCAGCCATTACCGATCCGATGATGCAGCTGCCCAGATGGACGCCCGTGACGACGATCGGGATGCTTGCGCAAAGCAGACCGCTGCAGCTGCATCTGCCAACGGTTGGCGCCAGGCTGCCGCTGGCTGCGAGCCGGAGCAGCATTTCGCGGCAGGCAGCGTATCCCTCTTCTGTTCCCCTGATGGCCGCACAGAGTCCGCTGACGCCGCTGGCCTTCGTCAGCGGCGAGCCGTCCGGATGAACGATGGACAGCCCAATATCCGCCACGGCAGCGAAGGCGTCCTGCATTTCCTGCAGTTCCCGCACGTCAAATAGCTCTTCCAGCCGCCTGGCTCGAAAAGCTCGTTTTTCATTTCTTGATCCTGATCCCGCTATTGCCATCGCCATATCCGACCCCGCATGACTTTCGGCGGCAGCGCCCGTACAGCACCCCGTTAAAGGGCATAGACCGGCCATGTCTGCCATCCGCCAATTCATACTTCGGCAGAATCAGGCAAATCTTTATTGAATTTTGAAATTTCTCGAAGCAATCCCAAAAAAAAATACACTTTTCCCGAACATGAAGGAGGAGGATCAGGTCAAACGTTCGAATATGCGATAAATCTCCGGATGGGTCCTTTTAAGTCGGATGGGCTTCAGCGACGGATCCGCGAAACAGTGCCGGCTTTCGCCGCGCGCTTTCACAGCGCCGTCCCCGACGCTTTTCAGGACATATTCTATTGTCAGTTTCACACCGCTGAAATGGGACATGACGATGGTGATGCTGAATTGTTCGTCAAAAACCACCGGCTGAATATAGTCGCAACTCACGCCCAGGACGGGAAGAAGTATGCCGCTTTTTTCAAGAGCGTCATATGGCAGACCTATTTTTTCCAGAAAATCCACCCGGGCTTCTTCAAACCACCGGATATAGTTCGAATGGTGGACGATTCCCATCCGATCCGTTTCGTAATAGTGAGCCTTTCGTGTGTATGGCTCATACAGATCCTTTTTCACAAAATCACCCTCGCTAAAATCATTGAACATCTGGCGGCGCACCGCCTCTCAAGTATAATAGTACATCGCATATCAGACTTTTTGTCAAATAAAACGCAGGCTCCCGTTCAGGGGGTCTGCGTTTTCGCTGCCATTTACAGCAGTGTCCGTCTGAAAATCGGCGGCCGGTCCGGTTTAAAGTGTCGCTGCGGCTTATTTGACCACAAGAACCGGTTTATGGATGTGGTGCAGCACTTTGGTCGTAACGCTTCCTGTCAGCAACCTGTCAAGGATCGCGCCGAGGCCGTGAGATCCCATTACGACGAGATCGACATCGCCCTTATCCGCGTACTCGACGATCGCATTGGCCGCGTCGCCTTCCATCGTGATCGCTTCCACTTTATTGTCCATACCGTCGAACATTCTCTTTGCATCATCGAGATAGGCCGTGGAATTCTTCCTGGCATCCTCATAAAGATGGTGAAGGAACTCCGGGCTCTGGCCGCCGTGTCCCGCGGTGATGATCGGGTACTCGATCTGGATCACATTCAGCAGCACCACGTCGCTTTTAAACGCCTTGGCTAAATCACGTCCCTTCGATACTGCCAGCTTCGAATATTCGGAGCCGTCGATAGGAATCAAAATCTTTTTCATTGCGCTAACCCCCTTAAAAACTGCATCTTGAGATATATCAACTTTTAATTTTCGGCAAGCTGGACCAATGCATGATCTGATACTATAAATATACTCCTGATAAAATTAAATGCAAGCACCCCCTGCAGAACGATCAGGATTCTTCAGCTATAGCGCAGAGATTCTGCGTCAATTTCAGATTTTCGCCATAATCGACCCTGCAGTCGATCACGACCGGAACAGTCTGCCTGAACGCTTCATTCAGCGTCGGAAGAAGATCGCCGGCCTTTTCGATCCGGTATCCGATGCAATGCATGGATTCGGCCAGCATCTTGAAATCCGGATTTGTGAAATCCACATGGCCATATCGGTTGAATTGCTCCATCTGTTTCCATTTGATCAGGCCATAGCTCTCGTCGTTCATGATCAGCGTCACGAAGGGCGCGCCGATCCTTTGGGCCGTCTCAAGTTCCTGGCAGTTCATCATGAAACCGCCGTCGCCGGTGACCGCCAGAACTTTATGATCCGGCCGGACCAGCTTGGCCGCCACGGCTCCCGGGACCGCGATCCCCATCGACGCAAAGCCATTGGATATGATGGTTGTATTGACCTTTCTGCAGTTATAATGCCGGGCGATCCACATCTTATGGGCGCCGACGTCGCAGACGAGGACATCGTCATCATCAAGTGCCTTCTGAATATCGTTGATGATCCTCTGCGGCTTCATCGGGAACGAATCGTCTTTGGCATAACCGGCATGCTCGGCTTCCATTTTTTTCTTGATTTCAAGGGCGTATACCGGCTCTGTTTCCCGCGCCGACCGCCGCATGATCTCATAGAGCGAATCCCTCAAATCGCCTATGACTTCGGTCCTTGGCTGGTAGTATTTGTTGACATGGGCCTCTTCACGGGCGACATGGATGATGTCGATCTTATTGTCCCTGTTCCACTTCTTGGGATTGAGCTCGACGATGTCATACCCCAGGGCTATGACGACATCGGCTATGTCAAACAGCTTGTTGATCCTGTCCCTCTGCGGGATGCCGACGGTCCAGAGAGAATATTTATTGTCATAAGCGATGCAGCCCTTGGCCATCATGGTGTTGACCACCGGGATCCGAAGCCTCTCGGCGAATTCCACCAGCGCCCTGCCGGCATCGGCATGGACGATGTCGGCGCCGACCAGGATCAAGGGATTTTGGGCCTTGGAAATCATTATCGACGCTTTTTCGATGGATTCTATTGTCGCGAACCCGGCTTTCGGCACGATTTTTTTAAGCGGAACTTCATTCACCTGCATCTTGGCGATATTCTCCGGGAGATCGATATGGACGGCACCCTGTTTGACTCCCTCCGCATATTTGAACGCGATCCTGACGATCTCGGGCACCGTGTCGGGACGGACGATCTGCTTGGATCGTTTCGTGATTGGCTCGAACATTTTTGTCAGATCAAGATACTGATGGGATGTGATGTGCATCTTGTCCGTACCCACCTGCCCGGTGATCGCTACGAGCGGCGCGCCATCCAGATTGGCGTCGGCGACGCCGGTGACGAGATTGGTGGCACCCGGACCCAGCGTCGCCAGACAGACGCCGGCTTTCCCGGTCAGCCTTCCATAGACGTCCGCCATAAAAGCCGCGCCCTGTTCGTGGCGCGTCGTTATGAATTTGATCTTTTCCGAACCCATAATGGCATTGTTCAGATCCAGCGTCTCTTCGCCGGGTATGCCGAAAATATATTCGACACCTTCCTCCTCCAGGCATTTGACCAGCAGTTCAGCTGTATTCATTTTCGATCGTCTCCTGTCAAAAATATTTTGGTATATGACGCTTCACTTCTTTGTCGATTCATAGACGCCCACGCGGACCCCGGGATAGAGGGTCTGGAGCCTTTTGCTGAGCTTGGACGCCGCTTCCCTGTCCTGCGGATCATGGAAGATGATATTCAGCTCCGCCGGTCCGGCAAAAGGCATCGGCGCCGTCGCGACAGCCACACTTTCCTCACTCGTTCCTTGCTCACTCGCGCCGTCGGAAACAGTCTTGTCTTCGGCGCCCGCCAGAGCGGCAACCGCTTCGGACAGCTGAAGCGCACGCATGTCTTCCGCCTTATGGATCTCCGGCTGGTAGAGTTCCCTGTACTGTTTCGGCGTGCAGCGGAACCACAGCTTGAAATGCTTGTAATAGTATTTCGTATCTGAAAAGCCGCATTCCGCCGAGATCTCCTGGATGCTCTTCCTGGTCAGGAGCAGGAGCCTCTCAGACTTGAAGCAGCGGGTGGCGTTGAGAGAATCCTGGGTGCTCATCATCATTGTGAAATGGTCGTTGAGAATGCCGATGATCTCTTCTGCCTTTTCTGAAATCCCGGCTTTCCAGCCGTCCGGTCCCTGCATCTGCAGATCGGCCATCTCCGCGATGAGGCGTCTGATGGCCGCAAGCTCATTAAACCGAAAATCCGGGACGTTGACCGAATGGCATGCAAAAACGATATAGCGGGAATGGCTGATGAGCTTTTGATAATAAGAAATGTCAAAATTTATGGAAATGATGACGTTGTCGCCGTCTTCGCTCTTGATATAATGGAAATCGTCATGGTTGACGACGATGAAGTCCCCTGCCATCAGGCAGAAATGCTCGAAGCTGACCTTCACATCGACCGTGCCTCTCGCGACATAGATGATCTGCATGGAGTTCGGATGACTGTGCAACGGCCAGTTTTTCACAGAATAAGCGCTGATGCGGACCGGAAGGTCCTCCTCGAATCGAATCAGGGTCTCAGGGTTCATAAGCATAGCCCTCCATTCTTTATTGCTCAATTAATTATAAACTTTTCCACACCGTTTGTCTGCAAACCTTCGATCCAATAACTAAAAATCACGCCATTAATTTTACTTGAAATCGGATAAAAAAGAAAAACCAGGGTGTCTCATTCCCTGGCCTTTCAAAGAAAAGAGTGATTTGAAATTGTCCTTTTAGCGTGAACCGTCTGCCACAGCCTGGTCCAGGCAGATCTCACGGTTCGCGGCATCCATCAGATATACCGTCGATTTGCCTCCCAGATGCTTTTCAGCAAGGCTGGCGAGGGTTTCCGCCGCTTCCCGAAGCTCGGCGAAGCGCGCCGGATCGACGCATTCGATCACAAGAAAGGCATCCGTCGTCTGCCCGGTCAGCATGGTCCTCTGGCCGTCCCGCCAATTCCAGCATCGGCATATGGTGCCTTCATCATCTTTATAGACCAGTTCTCCGGGAAGCGCGTCGTCCCTTTCCTCGTCGCCAATTGCCAGGAAGCTTTCTCCGCCGTCTGCCAGTTTGAGCAGCACATCCCCGCGGAATGCCGCGATATCCTCGCCGCCGCATGGCAGGCCGAACGTCAGGGAGACGGCGTTGTATATGTCGACCAGCGGATTCACCTGTCCAATGCCGGTGCCCTTTTCCACGCGCTTCAGCAGCGCTTCGACCGAACATCTGGCCCCTTTTTTCGTCTTGAATCGCTGATAGGCGCTGCGCCATACGGCGATGACCCGGTTTTCACTGAACACGTCGGCAGTCAGATATTTGCCGGCCTCAGCGACGCTCTTCGCAAGAAGTCCGCCTATGGTCTCTCCGGCCTTATCATAAACCGCAGCGGTATTGTCGATGCCGCTGGCCAGAACGACCGCTATCCGCGCTTCTGGAAAGAGCGCCCAAAAATCTTCATTTATAATAAACTTACTCATATTGTCCCTCCCTGACCGACGTTCCAGTTTCTTCAGCGCCGGCGTCCCGATGCGCGATCCGTTTTCCCGCCGGAAGCTGGGCGAGGATGACGGCGACGAACATGACGGCGCAGCCGATGGTTTCCCGCATCGTCAGGCTCTCCTGAAGGATCAGAATGCCAGCCAGCACCGCGAATACCGATTCAAGGCTCATTATGAGCGACGCCACCGTCGGCTCCGTATGCTTCTGGCCGACGATCTGCAGGGTGTAAGCGACGCCGCAGGACATCACGCCGGCATAGGCGATCGGCAGCCAGCATTGAACGATGTTTGCCCAGTCCAGAGATTCGAAGGCCGCCATAAAGGGTGTCGACAGAATCCCGCAGACCAGGAACTGCAGGGCGGACATTTTAACACCGTCCGTCTTCCTGGTGAAATAGTCTATGACAAGGATATGCCCTGAAAATCCCAGCGCCGAAGCCATCACGAAAAGATCGCCCCGATCGATGCTGAATCCTTCCCGGATACAGAGAAGATAAAGCCCTGCCGTCGCAAGAACAACGGCCAGCCAAAGGATCGGACGCACGCTGCGGCCGAGCAGGATGCCGATGACAGGTACCAGTATGATATATAGAGCCGTTATGAAACCGCCTTTGCCGGCGGTGGTATAGACCATGCCGATCTGCTGCAGGGTGCTGGCGACGAATAACACCGCGCCGCAGGCAAGGCCGCCCTTGAGCAGCATCAGCGTGTCCGCTCTTTTTTCGGAAACGGACTGCGACGCTACGCCAGTAATCACACCGCTTTTTTTCTTCTGGGCGTCGAGTGCCAGGATCACCGGGATCAGCACCAGAAATCCGAGATAGGATCTGAGTCCGTTGAATGTGAACGGACCGATATATTCCATGCCCGCCCGCTGCGCGACGAAGGCGGCCCCCCAAATCATCGCCGTCAGAAAAAGCAAGGGTTCTCCGTGTTTTCTTTTGTCATGCATTATCGATCATTCCTTTCCATAGCGTCGGACCTGAACAGCGTCCGATTCCATTGTAGCATCCAGTCGCTGCGTTTCAAATCCTTTTCGGCGAGCTTTGCCGGAATCTTCAGCCTGGTTCCTGCAGTCTGGATCTGCCTGGCGGTTCACCCACCGACTTATAGAGCAACTCCCGTGCCAAGTTCGGATTTAAAGCATCCTGATCTGTGGATTCTTTCGCAAATGCTTAAAAACAGCCATTTTTCTGATGCTGATCAACCATTCCTCTGGTGATGATCCGCCGGTTTCAAGTTCAATTCAGCCGAACATCGAATCGTTTTCGTATCATTTTCATTCTACGCGATACGTTTTCGATTCATTTTGGATTGACAGCCGACGACATTAATATATAATTATTAGCAGTACAAATTATAAATCTGTGATTTGTAGATTTTTTCTGTAAAAGTTCGCCCACGGTTCGCTCGGCGATCCTGGCTAAGTAATGATAGAGGTGGGAGCATGATCAAAGTATTTGACAATTTCGGACTCAGCCGCGTCCAGGAGCCAAAGTCCGCTGTTCCTGTGACAGCGTGGAAGATAGAAAACAGCCGGGAGATCGGCCCGGGGGAATGCCGCATCGCGCTCCGGTCTGTTCATCTGGAAAGGGATTGTTTCCAGCAGTTTTGCAGCGAATGCGGTTACGATGAAACCCGCATCAAGGCAAAGATTGTCGACGTCATCAGCAGGCGGGGCAAGCTGCACAATCCGTTTACAAAGAGCGCCGGCCAGTTCCACGGAATCATTGAGGAGATGGGCGATGAATACGCCAGGCATTCAAGATTCAAGCCGGGCGACGAGGTCCTCTGCATCACGACAATGACGGCGCTGCCGATATTCATAGAGCGGATCCATTCGATCGACTACAATTACGGCGAGCTTAGGGTGTCCGGCTACGGGATCGTTTTTATCGGCTCCCCGCTGACGTCTCTCGATCCAGGCGATCTTTCGCTCAACTATACGATGGCCGCACTTGACGAAGCCGGAAGCCTCCTCAGCGTCAGCAGGCAGGCAGCCACCGGTGATCGTTTCCTTATTATCGGCAAGGATCTTGTTTCCAGCATGATCTATGCCGGCGCGATCCGGCGTTCCGCCGGGCAGGACCGCCATCTGACCATTGTCCTCGATACCGGCGGCATCGGGACTCTGGCCGAGGAACAGGTCCACCGGGAGCTTTCGGCTCTGGCGGATACATCCTATATCCTCGATGTGACCCAGCCCGTCGATGCAGCCGAGAGGATCCTGAATGCCGGCGAGGCGCCTTTCGATATGACGATCAACTGCGAAGACCTGATGGGGGCGGAGGTGCTGAGCGTGATCCTGACGCGAAGCAAGGGACGGCTCTTTTTCACGAGCATCAAGAACAGCTATCCCCAGTCGATCCTGATATCGGAGAGTATGGGCAAAGAACTGGATATCCATGTGCTCGGCCATTTTTATGAGGGTTACGAGGAATACACCTTTGATCTGCTGCGTTCGGTCCGCGATGATCTTGACAGGATCAACGCGCTGTATGAATCCCAGAAGATCGCCTTCGGCCAGGCAGCCAGGCAATCCCTTGCCATTGGCGCCGACAAGGCCGGCCGGGTCGACGATTTCATTTACAGCAGCCCGGTTACGGAAGCGCTGGTCGACGAGGCGCTGAACATCGCCAATTACGACTGCAACGTCATCATCCAGGGCGAGACCGGCGTCGGAAAAGAGAAGATCCTCGGCCTGATCCATAAGAACAGCATCCGCAAGGGAAAGCCCTGCGTCCGCATCAATTGCGCCACGATCCAGGAAACCCTGGCGGAGAGCGAGTTTTTCGGCTATGAAGCCGGCGCTTTCACCGGCGCCCAGTCATCCGGCAAGAAAGGATATTTCGAGATCGCCAGCGGCGGCATCCTGTTCCTTGACGAAGTCGGCACCCTTTCGCTGAACCTCCAGTCGAAACTGCTGCGGGTCCTGCAGGAGAACCAGTTCTACAAAGTCGGCGGGACTGCGCCGATCAATATAAATGTCCGCGTGATCTGCGCGAGCAATGTCCCGTTGCGCCAGCTGGTGGCCCAGGGACGTTTCCGGGAGGATCTCTACTACAGGCTGAATATCTATACGCTCACCGTTCCGCCCCTCCGGGACCGCCGCGAGGACATCGCGGCGCTGGCGGCGGCTTTCCTTGAAAACTACTGCAAAATCTACGGCACGGACAAGAGCTTTGATTCGGCGGCGGTCGCCAGACTGGCCGGCTACGACTTCCCGGGCAACGTCCGGGAACTTGAGAATCTGGTCCACAGGATCGTCATCGGCGTCCGCGGACATATCATCACCGGCGACGACGTCGACCAGATACTCGGTGAAAGCATTTATGAGGACCTGGTCCTGGATCTAAAGCACAGCGTCCGATTGTCGGATACTCTGGACTTCAACAAAATCGTCGAACAGCAGGAGATCCGGCTGATCGAGTACGCGCTTAAAAAATGCGGCAGCACCCGGAAAGCGGCAGAGTATCTTAATATGACGCAGCCGCAGCTGATGCGCAAAAAGCAAAAGTACGGCATCGGCTGACCGGTAATCTCAACCCGGCCTTTCAGCCTCCCGGATGCCGGCGGCTGCCGTTCCCGGCACAAGGCAGCCGAAACCCCCGGTCACTGTCCGCTGCCGCCATAGTTCGACAGCACGCGGGCGGACGGATCGGAAACGTCGCAGCCCTGCCACGCCTTGTTCGGCATCCAGAAATCCCGCACCATCTCCGACTGGCCCGGATAATGTTTTTCAAAAAGCTCCCTGTAAAGCAGGCTTTCTTTTGTGAACGGCGCGGCATGGCCATAACGGCCGGCGCGTCTCTCGAACTCGGCGTCGGTGTATAGCGATTCCGCATACGCCTTCAGGTGATCCACCATCGAGTGGCCGACGGCGTCGCTGAAGGCCGCCTTTTCGCGGTAGAGGATCGACTGCGGCAGATAATCGCCCTCAAAGGCTCTCCGCAGCAGGTATTTTCCTTTCCCGTACTTATTGATTTTCTTTTCCGGATCGATGGCCATCACATACTTCACAAAATCCAGATCGCCGAAAGGGACCCTCGCTTCCATTGAATTGACCGAAATGCAGCGGTCTGCGCGAAGCACGTCGTACATGTGGATCTCGCTGATCCTCTTCACGGCCTCCTGCTGGAATTCCAGGGCGCCTGGGGCGAAATCCGTGTATTTGTAGCCGAAAAGCTCGTCGGAGATCTCGCCGGTCAGAAGAACGCGAATATCCGTGGTCCTGCTTATTTCCCTGCACACAAGGTACATGCCCATGCTGGCCCGGATCGTCGTGATATCATAGGTGCCGAGTATGGCGACGACGGTTTCCAGAGTCTCAAGCACATCCTCCCGCGTCATGATCACTTCTGTATGATCGGTCTTTAGATAGTCTGCCACCTCCCTGGCGTAGTGAAGGTCGATGGCGTCGCCTTCCATGCCAATGGCGAAGGTTCGGATCGGTTTTTTCAGGATCCGCGCGGCGACGGCGCAGACCAGGCTGCTGTCAAGTCCTCCGCTGAGAAGAAATCCCAGCGGCGCGTCGGAATCCAGCCTTTTTTCGATTCCGGCCACCAGGCGGGAGCGGATCCCGTCGCAGATCTCGTCGATTTCTCCGTCTGCCACTTCATCCACGCCGGTTATATCGCAGTAGCAGGTGAATTTGCCGTCAATGGCATAGTGCCCCGGCGGAAAAGGCATGATTTTACCGCATAATCCCGTCAGATTCTTCGCTTCGCTGGCGTAAGCCATCGACCCGTCCGGCAGATAGCCGTAATAGAGCGGCCGGATCCCGATCGGATCGCGGGCGGCGATATAACGGTCGTTTTTACTGTCATAGATGATCAGCGCGAATTCAGCGTCGAGCATTTTGAACATTTCCACGCCGTGCTCCCTGAAAAGCGGCAGCAGAAGCTCGCAGTCCGAACCGCTTTTAAAGCTGTACTTCTCGGACAGTTTCCGCTTCAAAGGACGGAAATTGTAAAGCTCCCCGTTGCATGCGACATAATCGCCGTCCAGCTCAAACGGCTGCATCCCTTCCGGATGGAGCCCCATAATGGCAAGTCTGTGAAAACACAGATATCCGGTCCCGGCCTCGACGATCCTGGACATATCCGGGCCCCTTGAGACGGTTTTTTCAAAACACTCCTTCAATTTTTCAAGCGATACGCTTTTGTCAGTCAATCCCATGATCGAACACATAAAAAAACACCTCCGAATCTATTGACGCAGCTCATCCTATGAGTATAGGACGAATAGCTGCGGATCCGCGGTGCCACCTATCTAACTGCAAAGCAGTCTCTTTTAAGGCTCTGACAAGCCCGTGCGGCTGTAACGCGCCGCCGCGCGTCTCACCTACTTGCCGATAGCCGGCTTTCAGCTCGAAGCTCCGGAGTGTTATTCGCGCAGACTCTTGTACGGGGTTTCCACTGTCTCCCGATCACTGTAACAGAACTTCTGCGGTACTTGTCTCCATCGATGCATTTTCCGTATTGACTTATATTTATGCATGATACTATTATCGTCCCCAACTGTCAATGCTTTAACAAATTTATTTTTTTTTATAAAACCTCTTGCAATTATCTCCCGGCGGTATTAGAATGAACAAAAATAATCCTTCGGGCAACGACGTCCGCAGCAGAGGGCAGCACCTCTGTTTTGCGGACTTTTTTTATTGAAATGGAGGTAAGAATATGCCAGCAGAAAAAGCGAAAACAAAGGCCGACATCCTAAAGAAGGCCAAGGCGATGGAGCTCGAACTGATCCATCTGCAATTCACGGACATTTCCGGCACCATGAAGAATGTTTCGGTGCCGATCGAGCAGCTCGAACGGGCCCTGAACGATGAAATCATGTTTGATGGATCCTCGATCGACGGTTTTGTCCGGATCGAAGAATCCGACATGTACCTGCGCCCAGATCTTTCGACCTTTGCCGTATTCCCCTGGACCACCGGGGAAGCCAGACTCATCTGCGACGTTTACAAAGCGGACGGCACGCCGTTCGAGGGATGCCCGCGCTATGTGCTGAAAAAGGCTATTAAAGAGGCAGCCGAGCTCGGCTACAGTGTCAATGTCGGTCCGGAATGCGAGTTTTTCCTTTTCAACACCGACGATAGGGGGAACCCTTCCCTGGAAACCCACGACGATGCCGGCTATTTTGATCTGGCGCCCATCGACCTCGGCGGCAATGCCAGGAAAGACATGACCATCGCCCTCAAACAGCTTGGTTTTGAAATCGAGGCCTCCCACCACGAGGTCGCTATCGGGCAGCATGAGATCGATTTCAAATACGAGGACGCGCTGACCACCGCCGATAATATTATGACGTTCAAAATGGCGGTCCGGATCATTTCACAGCGGCACGGTCTCCACGCCACTTTCATGCCCAAGCCGCGATTCGGGATCAACGGTTCAGGCATGCATACCAATATATCGCTTATGACGGCCGACGGCGTCAATGCCTTCTACGATCCGAACGGCGAGCTTCAGCTGTCGAAAACCGCCTACAATTTCCTCGGCGGCGTCCTGAAACACGCAAAATCCTTTGCCGCGGTCACCAATCCGACGGTAAACTCCTATAAGCGCCTGGTGCCGGGCTATGAGGCGCCGGTCCTGATCGCATGGTCCGCGTCGAACAGGAGCCCGCTGGTCCGTGTGCCGGCAAAACGCGGCGCGGCGACCAGGATCGAGCTTCGGAATCCCGATCCGTCCTGCAATCCGTATCTGGCAATCGCTGTGATCATGAAGGCGGGCATAGATGGCATCAGAAACGACATCCAGCCGCCGGCCCAGATCACAAGCAACGTCTATCACATGGACAAGGACGAGCGTATCAAGCTCAAGATCGACAGTCTGCCGGGCAATCTGAAGGAAGCCGTTGTGGAGTTGTCAAAAAACGATCTGATCAAAGAAGCGCTGGGCGCCCATGTCTATGAAAAATTCTATGGCCTTGCGTTGTACGAATGGAAGGAATATTCCAAGCAGGTGTCTCAATGGGAGATAGACAAATACCTCAAAAAGTTTTAATATAGAAAATTATAGCCGCGCCGGCGCACGCGCCGGCTGCGCGGCATCGGCAGGGAGAATCGAGATATGAGCGGCAGAAGGATACTCATCGCGGACAGCGGCGAGACCTCTAGAAAGAATATCGAGCGGCAGCTGGCGCGGATGGGCCATAAGACATTCTCCGCCAGCGACGGCAGCGGAGCCGTCCGAATCGCCAGAACGATCCGTCCCGACCTCGTGCTGCTGGACGTGGATCTTTGGGGGCAAAATGCTTATGATGTCGCCGGCATCATCGAAAACGACTCCCTGTCCCTGGTGGTGTTCCTGTGTTCCCGTCCGACGCAGGCTTTTTTCAGCAGGCTCAGAGAAAGCAGGCTCCGGTCTTATCTTCCCAAACCCTTTACAGCAGAAGAGCTGCAAAGAACGGTGACAGCTTCGCTGCAGACCGGCGATCTCATGAGAGAGTATCAGCGCAGGATCAGCGGGCTCGAGCGCGAAATAGAAAACAGAAGGATTTTAGACAAGGCAAAATTAAGCCTCATGGAATCGGAAGGGCTGACGGAGGAAGAAGCTTATCAGAAGCTCAGAAAAAAAAGCATGGACCTTTCCCTGCCGATTCATGAAGCCGCCGCTCTGATACTGAGCGAAAAGAGCTGATCAAACCGGGACCTTCTGGTAGTTGAAGCTTGGAGTCAATTTCATCTCTTTTTTGGCATAATGCGATCGCATTACGCGTCCTCCTTTCATTTGATTTGGTTTATCCGGATCTTTACAATATCAATATATACTTTTTGATTTTTATTGCAACGATGCTATATGGTATACTGTATTAAAATAATCATGAAACAAGCGAGGCGATTGAATGATAACTGTAAACAAGACCCTTTGCACCAGTTGCGGCTCGTGCGCGCGAATATGCCCCTTTACGGTCCTTGAAATGAACGGCGGGATCCCTGCGCCGAAAGAGCGAAAAGAAAAGGCCTGCATCAAGTGCTTCCACTGTGTCGCGATCTGTCCGACCAGGGCCCTTTCTTTCGATGAGGTCCCGGAGCTGAACCTTCCATCGGCGCAGCCGTCGCCGGATTCATACGATCATGTTAAAAGACTCATCTGCGGCAACCGATCCATAAGGCATTTTTCAGACGTCAACGTCCCCCTTGCCGATATTGAGGACATCCTTGCCGTGGCCGGCTATGCGCCGAGCGCAAAAAATCAGCACCCGACGCGCTGGATCCTGGTCCACGACACTGCCATGGTCCGCAATATCCGGTCTATGGTGCACGATTACGTTGAGCAGAACAGCATTTCGAGAGAGATCCTGTCCGAATACAAGTCGGGCAACGATATCGTCACATTAAGCGCACCCCACCTGCTTTACGGCGTCGCGTCGAAGGACGCCGTCAATCCGTATACGGACACGATCATCGCGCTGACGGACGTCGGCCTTCTGTTTCATGCCAGCGGCATCGGCTCCTGCTGGGCCGGCTACCTGAACAGGCTGACGAATGCGGATCCCGTCATACGGCAGCTGATCGGCCTCGAAGATTCCGAACAGGTTTTCGGCGTTCTGGCTTTCGGATATCCGAAGGGAGAGCGGTACGACCGCCTTCCTTACAGAAAAGCGGGTGAGCTGACGATCCTATGATATTTTGTAGAATTTGAGCCTGGCGAAATTGAACCGCTGCTTCGTGAACGGATAGGCCGCCGCCACCGTCAGGATGGGCACGATGAAGGACAGCAGACAACCGAAGAACCAGCTCTCGGAGGATAGGTCAAAATAGATCCAGGTCGCGATCCCTGTCAGAAGTCCAAGAAATATAGACAGGAGCGCGACCTTTTCATTTGCGAATCTGGAATAGACGCCGACGATCAGAATGCCGCAGGGCGCGGCAAAGAATATCCCGCTGAACATGTCAATCTTCAAAAGGGAAATGCCGTCGAGGGCTATGGCGATCGAGGCGCAGAGTACGGCGATGCATACTGTGATGATCTGGCCGAACTTGATTTTTTCCCTGTCTCCGGCGTTTGGGCGGAGCTTGTCCGAATAGAAGTCAACGGTGAAAATCGTTAAAATTCCAATAAGGCAATTCCCTCCTGTGCTGACACCCACCGAAAAGATCATTACGGCAAATATCAATGCCAAGGCTGGATCGCCATAAGATGTGAGGATCGTCGCCGCTATATCCGTCGTCGTTCCGATGCCTTCGCCAGGGCTCAGGCCAAGAGCGATCGCCGCATGCCCGAAAATATTCGCGCAGAGCATAGAAACAGGCATCCAGGCTATAACGGCGCCTAAAATGAATCCCCATGTCATATCTCTTTTGCTGGCGGAGGCCATGGCGACAGAATAGTACCCCTGATCCAGCAGAACCTGTCCAAGGGCGACGACAAGCGCAATGATCCCGTATTTGAATCCCGCCAGCGAGTTTACCGTCAGCAGGCTCGGGTTGTAATTGGGATCGGCGCTGTTCGTGGCCGCTTCCTGCAGGCCTTTGTATATGAATCCGGCGTCAAGGTTCCGCGACAGGACGGTGAATATGACGCCCAGCGAAACGAAAATAATCGCGAAATGAAGAACATTATTGTAGAAAAGCCCCCGTATCCCACCCCGGATTATATATGACACGACGATGACAGCGCTTCCGATCACGATGAACTTGAATGGTATTTTGAAGATGATGTCGAACACGAGGCCGATGCCGATCAGCTGTTCGATGAAAACATAGACCAGTACCAGAACGGAGAACACATAATAGACGTCCCTTACCCGACCGCCGAATCTCATGCCGATGAATTCAGTATAGGCGATGCCATTTGGCATCAGCGTTTTCAATCGTGCAACGATTGGCAGAAAAATCAGGAACGGTATGCTTGCGCCCAGCGAATAGCTGATCCCGCCGGATACGCCGTACCACATGCCGGCTTCGGCCGCGCCCATGATCGTCGTGGTCCATGTCCATGCGACGAGGACACTGGAGGCGATCATGCCAAAGCGAATATTCCTGCCAGCCAGTATATATTCGGAAATATCGTTCTTTTTATTTATCCCTGCCGCCCTTCGGGCAATCAGGAAGAACAGGAGCCCCAGACCGGCAGCCGCCGCCACGCCCGTTGCCTGCATCGATAACAGACTGCTATTGATCATGTCGATCCTTCCGCTTTCCATCTTTTATAAGGCCATAAAAAAGGGCAATCGAGACTGCCGCAAAACCAGCCATGAACCAGGTAAAAATTATGTTATAGAACAGATTGTATGAAATCGGCTCCATTTCACTCCTCCACATCCCGCAGATGAGAGAATTATAGCACAAAATGCACCGTCGCGGAATATGTGCTATTCCGCGACGGCATGTATGCCTGGAGTCTCAGTACCTTTTGGCGATGATATCGAACGTATCAGGCCTTCTGTCCTTGAAGAAAGTATAATACGCCGCACGCAGAACAGGTATCTTCGTAAAGTCGATCTCCGACGATATCATTCCTTCGACCTCATCGTTCAATTCCCTGATGGGCACTCCCGTCGGTCCGATGATCTTGCTTCTGCCGAAAAATCCAAGAGTCTCATCAAAGCCGATCCGGTTTGCCGCCACCAGATACAGACAATTGTCGAAGGCTCGGGCCCTAGTTATTAGATCCCAGTCATCCTGGTTCCGGGTCTCCACATCCTCCAGATAAGGCTTTTCCCAATTCGTCGACACAACGATGAGTTCAGCCCCCTGCAAGGCGTAGGCTCTCGCCACTTCCGGGAACGCCGTGTCCCAGCAGATCATGACGCCGATCTTGCCGATTTTTGTGTCGAAAAGGGGATAATCGCAGCCCGCCCTGAAAAATTCCTTCTCTGACGCAAACAAATGAACTTTCCTGTAAGTTCCCAGCACGTTTCCGCCGCTGTCGATGAAAACTGCGGAATTGTAGAGAACATCATATATGGCTGGATCGCGTTCCGGAAAACCGTATACGATATGGACACTGTGCTTCTTTGCGAGCTCGGATATGACCCGGATGCTCTCGCCGTCCGCCACGCGCTCCGCGAGCTTCTGGAATTCCTTTCCGCATTCGTACCCCGATGTGATGAGTTCGGGAAATACAATCAGATCTGTGCTTGGATTTTCTTTCATTGCCTGTTCGATAAAGTCCGTCATCTTCTTCAGATTATGGCTGAAGTCAAAGCGGACAGGCTCCATCTGTACGCAAGTAACATTAATTTTCATCAAATATGCCTCCTATTTGCCGTTCATGAAAAGCAATTTTCTGATTTCCGCGATCGCCGGAATGGCGATGAGCAGGAAGCCGGTTGCAAACCATGCATAAGCGCCGATGAAGTAAATTTTCATGAAAGTTTCACTGATCATCTCTATCACTCCTTCCTATTCTGTCGCCCTGACTTCGTGATCCGGCACATAATTTTTCATGATGCTGTAATCGTATTCAAATTTGCCGAACAACGAGCCGAGAATGACCACCAGCGCGGGTACTGTCAGTGACAGGATATTCCCGACAAACCAGTTTATATCCTGGTTCGGTATCGTGAACCAGGCGGTGAGACCAGCCGCCAGCCCGATGAAGATCGAGGCGACGGCCACTGCGGGCGATGTTTTTTTCCAATAGATCCCGGCGAAGAACGCGCTTGCCGGAGCGGCAAAGATGATCCCGCTGAAGATATCGAGCCTCAGCAGCGAAACGCCTTCCAGCATCATGGCAATCACGCCGACGATGATGCCGAGAGCGACTGTGATCTTTCTGCCAAAGCTGAGCTGCTGTTTCTCAGTCGCAGTCTTGTTGATGAATTTCTTGTAGAAATCCACCGTGAACAGCGCTTGCGCTCCGGCCAGGCAATTGCCGCCGGTGGTCATGCCGGCCATGAAAATCATCAGTATGAACATGACGCTGCCGAGACCGCCGCCGTATATCAGTTTCATTATGTATGGGGCGGCTTCCGATGTCAATTCGATGCCGTTTCCGGGACCGACGCCGAGGGCCAGTGTGGCGACGCCAAATACGTTGCCGCTCAGGATCGGGATCGGCGCCCAGGCGAAAATCGTTCCGATTATATAGGCATAAAGCAGGGATTTGGTGCTGACAGTGGAAATCGCTTTCGAATAGTAGCCCTGGTCAAGCAGAACCTGCCCCATGGCAATGACCACCGCAGCGATGCCGTAGCGCAATCCGGCGGCCGACGTCATCGAAAGCGCTTCCGGATTGTGGTTTATATTATCAGGATTATTGACTACATCCAGCATGCCGTTATATAACGCGTCGAATCCGATGGTTTTGAGCACAAGGGGAACGGTCACAAGAAGAACCAGCGAAATGATGAAGAATTGGATCACATCGTTGAAGATGGATCCGCGAAGACCCGCCTTGGCGATGTAGGTCGTTACAATCAGGATGGGGATCAGGGAAGCCAACTGGTATGGGATCCCGAAAATATGGCTGAAGGCGATCCCGATGCCTACGCCCTGTTCCACAAATACATAAAGAATTACGCCGATGCCGAAAACAAAGAATATATTGGCAACGGTCCTGCCATATCTTTGCTCGACAAATTCAGTGAATGTCGTGCATCTGGGCATCATCTTGCGAAGATGGATGACCAGGGGAATGAATATAAAGAACGGCACGCAGGCGCCCCACGAATAATTCAGGCCGCCGGACACGCCAAACCACATGCCGGCTTCAGCCGCCCCCATGATCGTCGTCGTCCAGACCCATGATACCATGACGGATGCCGCGATCAGGGCATAAGGAATCGTTCTTCCCGCAACGACAAAATCATCGACACCTTCGATCGGAAACTTTTTCCCGACAAAATAAGAGACACTGATGAATATCGCCGCGAAACCAAAAAGAATCAAATAACCGATATAACTATCCAATTGCATTTTTTACCACTCCTTTACGAATTTATAAACAGTTGATCCGATAACACTCCTTTCTCGTTTTATAAATATATATAAATTTATATCCTGACGATATTTAATATATATATTTGTATATTATTATAAAATCAAATAAACAATTGTCAATGTTTTTTCTTATTTATTTTAATCAGGCGCGCGGCTTCGAAAATATGCACTCCTGACTCAGGAAAAGCAATAAGGCCGTCCGGGGCAGCCGGACGGCCTTTGTTCATCAAATCCACGTTTTATCGCTTTGCTGGATTTATGGAATATTCCTGACGTTTTCGAAGGTGTCGGACCAATAATACGTTTTGGCGATATTCGCGGGATCCGGTCCGACCGTTGCGATCCTGACCGCCAAGCTTACGGCTGCGTTGGAAAATATGCCGATCCATACCGCTTCAACGCTGCCGGCACCGAACAGGAACAGCGAAACGATCGAAGAAATTCCACCCGCCGCCATGCCGGCGATAGCGCCTGCCGTATTGAGGCGTCTCGAGAACCAGGCCGACAAATATGGCACCAGCATGATCGACGTGCTGACGATCAGCCCCGTCATCCAAAGACTGATCAGGTCGCTGATGCAGATTGCGATCGCAAACCCCATTCCGCCGGCGATGACGACAAAAAACCTGCTCCAGAAAATCAGTTCCCCGTCGCTGGAATCCTTTATCATAAATTTTTTAATGATATCCCTGGACATCGTCATTCCCGCAGCCAGCAGATAAGAATCCGCCGAGGACGTTACGGCAGCCAGCAGACACACGATGACAAAAGCTCCGGTGAAGGTTGAAAACATATTCAGGATCATCTCAAAAGTCGCCGCCGAGGGCGAGGATCCGACCGGCATCGTCACGCGCTGGAAGATGCCGACATAAGCGGGGATCAGCAGCCAGATCATTGCCACGCAAACCGGCATCAGAAAACCCCAGAAGGCGATCCTGTCGCTTTTGCAGGAATTGATCTTCTGCCAGTCCCCCTGATCGCCCATCAGGAAAAACAAGCCGATCGTCAGAATATAAACGCCTATTTGCGCCCACATGCGGGGCCCATCGATCAGCTGGAGATAATCGGCATGGCCGATATCTGAAAAATACCGGCTGGCCTCGACCCACCCGCCGCTCAGTTCATAGGTCTGCGTCAGCAGCAGGATGAGCCCGACGGCCTGAAGCAATCCCTGCAGGATATCGGTCCCTACTATTCCCCAAAGGCCGCTCAGAGCGGTGTAGGCTGTAATGACGATGAATATAAGGAGTATGGCCAGATTTCTGTCTATGCCGAACACAAAGGACAACAGCAAAGATATGGCGCTGAACTGCATGCCGATCACCGTGATATTTCTGATGAGGACCGCGGCCGCGACAGGGATCCGGACGATCTCGCCGTGATCGGGATATCTCAGCGCCATCATGTCGCCGATGCTGTATTGTTTCAGTTTGCGTATCCTGGTTATGAAAAGGAAGGCAAACGGGAAACCGACGAGATAGGGGATGCTCATGATCCAATAGTTTCCAAGGCCTGTTGCATACGAAAGGCCGACAAGGCCGATGATCGTCCCGCCGCCGACCCAGGTCCCGAAATAGGTCATGACCACATAAGCGAAGGTGAGAGATCTGCCGCAAAGATTATAATCTTCATAGGACGCCACCGCTTTGCGCGCAAAAAAGATGCTGATGCCGAATAGCGCCAGCACGTATAGAATGGAGAAATTAATCGTCCAAAAGTTCACGCGACCGCACACCTGCCTTCATATCCGGCTGCCGCACGAATATGATTTGAAAAAAGATGCCGTATTCTTCATGCGGCATCTTCAGTTGCGATGTTCCAATACTTTCATTTTCGCAGCGATATTATTTGTGTTCCTTGCTGGTGACCTTCTTGCTGTTCATCCACTCGATCACATCATCCTTGTCGAAGCGGATGCTTTTGCCCATCTTGATGAAAGGCAGGCCGTTCTGCTTCAGATTGTATATTGTCATACGTGTGACCTGCAGCATTTCCGCCACCTGATCGATCGTCAGATATTTTAATTCAGAAGACATTTCTATACCTCTTTGTATGTTAATTTGCATTTGATTACAATTTCATTATAAAAGAAAACAAAAGAAAATCAAGTAGCTATTGAAAATCGCTCTATCATAGCATCCTCGATATAATGCCGGCCGCTGCGGGCTGGCATCGCCATCTGCAATGAAATCCCCTTCGTTCATCGCGAAGGGGATTTTGTGATCCGTCTTTTGCCAGGGTAGTTCATATCAGGCTATTTGATGACCAGTACGGGAACGTCGATATGATGCAGCACTTTGGTCGTGACGCTGCCGGTCAGGATCCTGCTCATTATGGCGCCCATGCCATGGGAACCCATGACGACCAGGTCGATGCCGTTGTTTTTTGCGTAGTCGACGATGGCATCCGCGGCATCGCCCATCACACTGACCGTTTCGATCCTGATATTTGTGCCCTCGAAGAACGTCTTGGCTTTTTCCAGAAGATGCTCGGATGCGGCCTTGTTTTCCTCAAACAGCGGATGGATATCGTAATGGATCCGGCCGGTCGGTACTACGGCAAGCGGGATGACATTGAATATTACGACATCGCTGTCAAAGGCCTTCGCGATTTCTCTGGCTCTTTCGATAGCCCTGTCCGAATATACGGAGCCATCAACAGGAACTAAGATCTTTTTCATAACAATCCCTCCTTTTTCAATGGCGGCTTTATTGTCTCCGGTAATTTCAATATACACCTAAAAAAATAAAATACAAGTTTTTGCCATATTAAAAAAAGACGGTGGTTTTGGCTGGATTTCATGCTCCAGCCGGCATCAGGCAAATATGGGTCGGATCCGATTTTATCGGCTCTTATGGTGTTTCCGCAGCAGCTGCGGGTAGCGTTCGCCGATCAGGGCATCCGGATAGTACCGATCCAGCAGATACTGCGCCTGGTTCGAAGCCGGTATGTCATGGAGGCGCTGATGGGCTCTATAAACAGCGGCGGCGGATATTGCGACGTCCAGAGCGAGGAACACTATGATCATCCAGGTGATGAACAATCCGATCCGGTTCGGGATTTTCTCGACCGCCACACTCAATCGGGGATAGATCCATTTGATCAGCAGCAGCCCCATCACGCCCCAGATCAGCGAGTATAAAAGGCTTGTCCTTTCAAACAGCCCGAGTTTTTCAGGTCCGTAATACCAGGATGAAAATCCGAAGACCGCGCGCTGAAGGATGCCGAAGCACAACTCAAATGCGGCGCCGACGATGTAACTGACGGCAAATATGCTGAACGACTTGTTGATTTTCAAACGTTTCAAGACCAGCAGCATAACGATCGCCGAGCAGCCGTACACCTGGCTTATCGGCCCATACAGCAGGCCCGGCCTGCTTTCGAAGAAACCATACGCCACACGCCAATAAATACCTTCGAAGGCATAACCGACGACGCTGCAAACCAGAAACACCCACGCGAGTTTATAGAAATTCATTCCCGAAGCAAAGCTTTTTTCCGATCGATAAGCATTAGACATAAGCCGCCTCCCTGACCAAGCATATTAACAATTATATCTCATTCGGTAAAAAAAGCGAGCAGTCCGGCTTAATATGCTGCAACCTGACAGGACCAGCTTAATATGCTGAAAACAAACAGGACCGGCTCAAAGCCAGTCCTGTTTCCATGTTTTACAACATGCGGCATATCAAATTCAGCCGGACCGATCGGCCGCTATTTGACGACTAGAACCGGCTTGGCGGAATATTTCAGGATCTTGCTGGTGACGCTGCCGACAAACATCTGGCGAAGCGTCGACGCCCCGATGCCGTGGGATCCGATCACGATCAGATCGACGCTCTGGTTTTCGATGAATTTTAAGATCACATCCGCCGGATCGCCGTCCATCAGGACCGTCTCCACCTTGTCCGCCAGCTCCCCGAAGCTCTCCTTCGACTCATCAAGATAAGCCTGGGCATCCTTTGACACCTCGGATTCCTGGTAGCCAAAATCCAGATTCTTCATGAACTTGGGCGTTTTTTTAAGAGGATACACATATAATGGCATGACATTCAGCAGGATGATCCTGCTGTCCATCAGGGCAGCCAGTTCCTTCGCTGTGTCCATCGCCCTTTGCGAATAGTCTGAACCGTCGATTGGGATCAGGATCTTTTTCATGTCGATCACTCCTTTACATCAGTATTTCTACGCGAGGTAAGCAAAAAAGATATACACGGTGCTGATCGCGATGGTCAGGATCATGACCGGAAATGCGATCTTGAAATAACTGCCGAAGCTGATCCGATAGCCTTCGCGTTCCGCCATGCCGATGGCGACCACGTTGGCGCTGGCGCCGATGGCAGTTCCATTGCCGCCGAGGCAGGCGCCCAGCGACAGAGCCCACCACAGGGGCATGATGTTGATGTCAGAAAGCTGTCCCATCTCCAGGATCATCGGGATCATGGTGGCGACAAACGGAATATTGTCAATAAAGGCGGACGCGATGGCGGATACCCAGAGGATCGCCATTGCAGTCAGCAGAAGGTCGCCTTGGGTGAGGGCCAGAACGCCTTTGGCCAGGAGCTCGATGACGCCTGTTTCTTCGATGCCCCCGACCAGAATGAAGAGCCCCGTGAAGAAGAAGATCGTCTTCCACTCGACGTTTATCAGGATCTCTTCGGAATTCATGCCTGACAGCAGAAGCAGCAGCACTGCGCCGGCGATGGCGATGGTGGCGGATTCGAAGTGAAGGACGCCGTGGAGCAGAAAGCCGATAATCACCAGCGCAAAGACGAAACCGCTCTTTTTAAGAAGCACATGGTCCTTGATCGTTTCGTTCGGATTCAGCAGCATGACCTTGGCTTTGTCTTCGTCGCTTGCTTTGAGGTACTTCTTGAACAGAAGCGCAAACAGCAGCGAAGTCACGATCAGGATCGGTATGGCGATCACGGCGTCATTTACAAGGAAATCCATGAAATCCAGGCCGGTCTGGCTGCCGATCATGATGTTCGGCGGATCGCCGATCAGCGTCGCTGTGCCGCCGGTGTTGGATGCGAATATTGCAGTTATGATATAAGGGATCGGGTTGAGCTTGAGCTCCTTGGTGACCGAAAGCAGCACCGGCAGCATCAGCAGAATCGTTGTGACGTTGTCCAGCAGCGCCGACAGCACGCCGGTCACGATGGACATCAGCACCAGCAGCATCACAGGATCAGCCTTTGACTTTTTTACCATGACCACAGCCATGTATTCGAAAATACCGGTGTAGCGCATGATCATCACGATGACCATCATCGCGATCAAAAGGCCGATGGTGTTGAAGTCGATGGCGCCAAAAGCCTCCTCCTGGTGCAGAACCCTCAGCAGGATCATCAGGACGGCGCCGCTCATTGCCACAACGGCACGGTCGAGCTTATCCCAGATGATCAGCACATACACCCCGACAAAGATGGCGATCGATAAGATGAAATAGGTTTGTTCTTCCATTCGCTTTATCCCCTCCAGTATTAGTATTCCATAATAGACGCCCGCCTGTCTTCCGGCTGTTTGCCTGACTGGCCGGCACCTGTTTGTTAAATAAATAATAAGCAATTTTTATGCCATGGAATGAATATTGTCAATGCGTCCGACTTAAGCCCCGGATGGCTGGATTCACTGGGCCCGGAGTTTTTTATGTTTTTCCGGTCTTGCTGGATTTAATGCAATAGCCAGAAACTTCCGCATCCTCGATGCAATTTTCTTCACCTTGGATTTCGTTCACCGTCAGCAGGCCGTTTGTCATGGAAATATTGCTGGTATTATATCACAGCTTTGCATATTGGAATATATATAATATATAAAAAACGCCTCAGCAAATGCTGAAGCGTTTCAATGCTATATTTCAGTTGGCAGATCAAGGGATCATTCCCTGTCGAGCACGTAGCCGTAAGCCTTGGTGACGCCCTTCTCCTTCTCGAGGTAGACGCCCTGGATCTCCGGCGCGAAGCCCGGGAACCGGTTGATGCCTTCCTCCAGGATCTTGAAGTACTTCTGGGCCACCTCGTTCCATTTCTCGCCCGGCACGACGCAGAAGATGCCCGGCGGGTAAGGCAGCGCGCCTTCCAGCGCCACATGCCCCAGGATGTCGTCCAGCTTCATCAGCTTTGCATTGTTCCGGACGAATTCGATGTTGGCTTCCTGGGGGTGCATCGCCCTTTCCGGGAAATGAGCGGCCCGGAACAGCTTCTTCTGGCAGCCCTTGGCATCGTTTTCCCTGTAGAAATCGTGCATCTCCTGGCAAAGCTGCCGGATCGTGTAGCCCTTGTAACGCTCCTGGTTGTGCCTGTAAAGGTTCGGCAGCACGATGGAAAGCAGCGCGTCTTCCTTTATCAATCCCTCGAACTCGACAAGCGTGTCCACAAGGATCTCCATCTTTTCTGTCGTCTCAGCCGGCGTCATCAGGAACAGGATCGAGTTCAGGTCGCATTTCTCCGGGATGATCCTGCTCTCGCGAAGGAAATTGGCCAGGATCGTCGCCGGGATGCCGAAGTCCGCGTATTCCCCAGTCTCCTCGTCGATGCCCGGCGTCGTCAGCATGAACTTGTTCGGATCCACGAAATACTGGTTTTCGCCGTAGCCGTCGAAGGCGTGCCATTTCTCCCCGGGCTTGAACTTGAAGAACTCGATGGAGTTGGCGATCACATCCGTCTCATAGTCCTGCCACTTCTTCCCGCCGACTACCGGCGGAATGAACGGTTTCAGCATCGTGCACCGGTTCAGCACTTCCTTGCGCGCCTCGATGCCCCGTTTCACGCAGTCCGCCCACAGCCGTTTCCCGGCTTCTCCGTCCTGCATCCTGGCGTTGACGTCCAGCGACGCGAACAGCGGATAGAACGGGCTGGTGCTGGCGAACATCCGGAAGGAGTTGTTGAAGCGCTTGTGCCCCACATATCTCTTCTGGTCGCGGATGTGGCTGTCCTTCTTGTGGATGTAGGACGCCTGGGAAAAGCCCGCCTGCTGCTTGTGCACCGACTGGGTCACGAGGATCCCGGGGTCGTCCGAATGCAACTCTAAAAGAAGCGGCGAGCAGTCCCGCATCATCGGGATGAACTGCTCGTACCCCACCCAGGCGGAGTCGAACAGGATATAGTCGCAAAGGTGCCCGATCCGGTCCACCACCTGGCGGGCGTTGTAGATCGTCCCATCGTAGGTCCCGAGCTGGATGATGGCCAGCCGGAACGGCCGCTTCGCCTTCGCCTTCACCGGGTCCACTTCCGAGGCGGCTTTCCTCAGATACTCTTCATTGAAACAGTGCTCGTCGATGCCGCCGATGAATCCGAAGGGATTCCGCGCCGTCTCCAGATATACCGCGTTGCCGCCGGACTGGACCAGCGCGCCGTTGTATGCCGATTTGTGGTTGTTCCGGTCGAACAGCACCAGGTCCCCCGGCGCCACGATGGCGCTGATGGCCACCGTATTGGACGTGCTCGTCCCGTTCATCACAAAATACGTCCGGTCCGCGTTGAATACGCGCGCCGCGTTGATCTGGGCCTCCGCCGCCGGTCCTTCGTGGATCAGCAGGTCGCCGAGGGCAACGTCCGCGTTGCAGATGTCTGTCCGGAAAATGTTCTCCCCGAAAAATTCGAACATGTACCTGCCCGCCGGGTGCTTCCTGAAATACTGCCCGCCCTGATGGCCGGGGCAGTCGAACTGGTAGTTGTGCATTTCCATATAGTTTGTCAGTGCATGGAAGAATGGCGGCAGCACCCGTTCCTGATAGTTCCGCGCCGCGATCTCGATGGCGTGGCTGTTCTTCTTGATTTTCGCGTCCGTTCCCTCGATGGCCCGGTATACCTTCGCCTTCAGCGCCGGATCCAGCACCCGGCCGTCCCGCATGATCACGAAGATCGGGATCCCGAACTTCGTATTCACCACCGCGTCGATCCAATCCGTTTCCAGATCCGTCATCACCACCGCCGCCACGTCCGTGAAATCCGTCTCATCCAGCAGCGATATGGTCCTTCCTGTTGTGAAATATGCCATTGTCGCCATTGTGCAGGCTACTTTTAGAGGCTTCATAATTATTTCTCCCCTCTTTATTTTAAGATTTTTCGTGTTGAATCAGATTGCTTTTCATGATAAAGATGGTATTATCATCGATAATGAAATAATACAATATCTGGCGTTTATTGAAAGTACCAGCGCCGATGATTTTTCGTGTGCCAGTTCGATCGGCCAGGTCCTGTCCCGGGTCAATTCGCTGATTCTCCTCACAGATTCTCCTCGCAGATTCTCTTCGCAGGCTAAAAGCATATGGGAACGATCCCGGGCTGCCGCTGCTGTTTGTCATTTCTGACAAATTATTTTCATCTCTGACAATTATTTTTGCTCAATTTCATCTGGTACTCGGAAAACCCTTTGGAATTCAGCCATTTTAATAGTTGGCACATTATTTGCTTTTATAAATTCCATCGCGGCCCATCGATCATGATGAGCGCCTAGTATTAAAAAAGGAGATAATGAAAATGATAACCACAAATAAAAGTCCCTACAGACTCGTGACGGACGAACAGCTGACCACCCTGAGAGCCCGCGAGGACGCCCTCTTTATGGAAAGAACGAAAAAAAGCAAAAAAGCGTTCGACGACGCCCATGAAATGCTGCTGAACGGCACGCCGACCCCATGGATGGGCGACTGGGGCACGCGTCACCCCATTTTCATGGACAAAGCTTCCGGCAACAGGCTGACGGATATCGACGGCAATGTCTATATCGATTTCTGCCTCGGAGACACCGGCGCGATGTTCGGCCATTCTCCCGAAGCCACTGCCGAAATCGTGACGAAACAGGTCAGACAGGGAATCACCGCCATGATGCCGACTCTGGACTCCCTCGAAATCGGCAAGGAGCTCGGAAACCGTTTCGGCCTGCCGTTATGGCAGGTGGCCATGACCGCCACGGAAGCCAACCGCTATGCGTTCCGCATCTGCCGCGCGCTGACCGGACGTCCCAAAGTTCTCTCGATGAACGAATCCTATCACGGCAGCCTTGACGAGACTCTCCCGCACATCGGTCCGGACGGCAAACTGAAGCTTCGTTCCGATTACGACATGAATCCTGCGATCCCGAAGGATCTGCTGAGCAGAGTCGTCGAGTTCAACGATTTCGAAGCCCTGGAAGAAGCCCTTTCACATCAGGACTGCGCCTGCGCCATCGCCGAGCCGGTCATGACCAACTGCGGCATGGTGCTGCCTGCGCCGGGCTACCTGGAAAAAATGAGAGAGCTCTGCACCAAATACGGCACCTATCTGATCATTGACGAAACCCATACCTTCTCCTTCGGATACGGCGGATATACAAGAGCTCACGGCCTGAAGCCCGACTTCGTGACCCTCGGCAAATCCATCGCCGGCGGCATCCCGGTCTCCGTTTACGGATTCACAAAAGAAGTCGGCGAAGCCATCAACGCCACCTTCGGCCTCAAAGGCGTTTCCGATCCGATGGGCATCAGCGGCACCCTGTCAGGCAACGCCTTCGCCATCGCCGCGATGCGTGAAACACTGGCCAAGGTCGCCACTCCGGAAGCGTTTGACCGCATGATCGCCGGCCAGGAAAGACTGTCCGACGGCCTCGACGCTGTCCTTGCCAAGCTCGGCGTCCCCTGGAGCCTGACGAGAAGTGGCGCCCGCTGCGAGCTTCAGTTCATGCCAACCCTGCCGAAGAACGGCACGGAAGCCAAGGACAATTTCGACTGGGATCTGATGTATTATACGCATGTCTATCTAGCAAACCGCGGCATCCTGATCACGCCGTTCCACAACATGATGCTGATCCCGCCGGTCGCCACCGACGCCGACATCGACGCGCTGATCAAGGGCTGGGAAGACTGCCTGACCGAGCTGGTGGAAGTGTCGAAGGGCAACTGACACATCGCCGACGTGGGCGGAGAACAATCGATCTGATTGCATTTCGAACACCGCGACAGGCTATGCATCTTGCTGCTTAATAAATAATAACCACTAAACTGAACAGGCTGTCTCAAAATGATCCTGCAATCATTTTGAGACAGCCTTTTACGATTCAGCGCCATAGTAAATATCGATTTTTATTCAATCAGTCCATTTTCCATTGTATAATATTGATAATATTGGAGCGAAGCAAAACGGAGGATATGATCATGGCTAAAATCAATCGAGACGCGCTCATCGGCACTTGGAGGCTGGTCGAGTACAGCATCCCTGATAAAAGCGGGGCTGGTGATAAATATTATCCGCTGGGCAGCGACGCCACCGGTTTTCTGATGTATACCCCGGACGGTTTCGTATCCGCACAGATGATGGCCGCAGGCCGCCCCATCTATAAGAGTGGGCGCCTCCACAGCGGAACGGCGGAGGAAATGGCCGCGGCCGCAAAGGGATATCTGGCTTACGCAGGCCATTTTGAAGTCGATGAGGAATCCGGAACGCTGATCCACCACATGGAAGTCAGCATGAATCCCACCTGGCTGGGCCAGGCCCAGGAGCGCTTCCTGAGACTGGAAGACGATACGATCACGATCACCGCGCCCGGCAACAATGCCGTCCTGATCTGGCGGCGGGCGCAGTTATAGGCGGAGGACAAGCCATATGATCAATCAAATGCAAAAAAAAGTTCTGATGCTGGCGCTGCGCGCCGGAGAACTGATGATGAAAAGCGGGGCGGAGAGTTACCGTGTCGAGGACACCATCGCAAGGATCTGCAGGGCCTGCAGGATCCCGAACGTGGAAGTGTTCGCGACGCCCACCGGGATTTTCCTGTCGCTGGACGAAGGCTCGGAAGAGAGCGACACCCACACCTTTATAAAACGGATCAAGGGCAGCAGCATCGATCTTACGAGGATCTCCCGTATCAATCACTTTTCAAGGGAATTCACCAGCACCGATCTGTCCGTCGACGCCGGGATCGTCATTCTGGAAGATATCGCAGCCGGCAAGCCCTACCCGCTGCCCGTCAGGCTTTTAGGCGCAGGACTGGTGGCCTCCTTCTTTGCGCTGATTTTTCAGGGCTCCTACCCGGATTTCTTCTGCGCTTTTCTGGCCGGAGCCTCCAGCTATCTTTTGTCGGTTTTCCTGGATAAACTGGAGACCAATCTTTTCATCCGGGGCTTTTGCTGCTGCGCGGCAGCTACGATCGTTGCGCTTGCAATGTTTGCGGCAGGTCTTGGATCCAATCTGAATTCTGTGATCATTGGCTCCATCATGATCTTCCTGCCCGGCGTCGCGCTGACCAACGCCGTCCGGGATACGCTGGCCGGCGACATGATTTCCGGCACATCGAAAGGGATCGAGGCCGTGATCATCGCCGTTTCCATCGCATCCGGCGTCGGCGTCACCATAAAGCTCTGGACTTTAGCGGGAGGTGTGTTCTGATGATCTGGGCGTTTTTTTTCTCGTTTTGCTCCACCATCGGCTTCAGCATCCTGTTCCATGTCCCGAAGAAGCTTCTTCCGGCCGCCGGTCTGGTGGGCGGCCTTGGCTGGCTGACATACACTTACTTTATTGATGCAGGCAGCGGAAGCATCCTGGCCTGCTTCGCCGGCTCCTGCGTCGTCGCAGTGGTCAGCGACCTGTTCTCCCGCATTTTCAAAGATGCGGCAACGATCTTCATCATCCCCGGGATCCTGCCGCTGGTCCCCGGCGCCGGCATGTACTATACGATGCTGGCGATCCTGAAAGGAAACGTGGATGAGACCGCATCGATCGGCACTGAAACCCTGCTGATGGCCGGATCCATCGCCGTTGCGCTTCTGGTGGTCGCCTCGGTCATCAAACTTCTTGTAATGATCGGTCGAAACCTGTCTGCAAACCAGCGGCCATAGAATACTCTTGCAGCCAAAATGTCGGACCTGACGAAATTGAAGTTCTGATCAATATAAAAATCCGCCAGATCAGCCGGCGGATTTTTCTGGTTCTATAATAAATGTTGGGGTGTTCGCCAGCGGGCGAGTGCTCCAGCATTTGTTTTTTAAAATAAAAAATAGAGCATAGACAAAATCCCTAGTAAAATGTAGTTGCTAGACAAACATTCGAAAG
>Ga0302242_1000090_pt1 | contig 112765 bp, 132 predicted proteins | sample AAG_UR_Lys_MG_FD_193510 | JGI IMG/M metagenome (GOLD analysis project Ga0302242, IMG submission 193510) | Enriched activated sludge microbial communities from anaerobic digester in WTTP, New Holstein, Wisconsin, United States - AAG_UR_Lys | ecosystem: Engineered > Bioreactor > Anaerobic >...
TAAGAGCTTCCGGGAACAACGCAATCAACCTGGCGAGCCTCGGAAGCCCTTTGTTTCACGCCTTTTTCAGCACACTTGTGCCTGAGAGGGCTTTTTCTTTTTGTATCAAAATCAGTAGGAACATAGAAATAATCATGCAGAAATTGATACAATTTAATGATTGCCGTAGGTCGTTACAACTTGCAGGGTAAGTTGGATTTTGCGGGGTAAGTATTAGGAAGCCGAGGTCGCTCGGTATTATTTTTATAGTATGCGCAACTTGAAGTTGCGCGAAGCAAATTCAGGTTTTAGACGATCCATAACTACGAGCGTAGAATACGAGTTAAGAAAGGAGGTAATTTATATGTCGTTCGGAGAAAAGCTAAGGCAACGTAGAGATGAGCTTGGTTTAACACAGGAAGATGTGGGTGCAAATATTAGTGCTGAACTCAGTCGACAGGCAGTATCAAAATGGGAACGCGATGAAGCATATCCAGAGGTTGAGAAGCTGTTAGTGCTTGCTACCGGGCTTGATATTTCGTTGGATGCTTTGTTCGCTGATGAACTTGCATATTTGAAGCGAAACAAAAAAAATGGCCCAGATCTTGAAAAAACTTATCCGGGGTTGATCACAGGGCTGAGAACCTTTGCCGAAGCAATAGAAAACCTTAAGAAATAACAGAAACAGGAGGAAATGTCATGGAAGAAAAACGACAAGGACTAAGCGATGCTGTACTTATTGAGATCGTACATGGAATCAAAGAAATAATACTCGGATTAATATCGAGAACCAATCCGTAGGAAAGCAGTAATCGGCGATTGGGATAAGACAAACAACAAATCATAAAGGAGGCTTAGCTACGTGAAAATAAAACCAATAGTCATTAACGGGGATTTAGTGCTATCGTTAGCAGTGCAAGTATCACAAGCAGTTAATGATGAAGAACCATTTGAATATTACTGTGATATTACTTCAGATGATAGACTGAAAAAATGCTCAAAAGCATCAAAGAAAACATTATTGCACGAATTCATTGAGACGATTTGTATGGACGGCCTCACATATATTATGCGTAAACACTTTGATCAAGAAGCCATTGATTATATGATAGAGTGGTTTGACTCACTCAATATTTCACATGACCAAATTAAACCTGTCGAAGAAACTGACGATTATTCTGCGTTAGAGACATATGCGGATAATTTGCAGAGACTTTTTGATGAAGAAGCCCTTGATAAAATATCACATGCAGTTTTTGCAGTTTTGTTTACAGACAAAGATTTCTTATATAGATTCAATCTAAAAATTACAGAACAAATCCTCAAGCTAAAAAAGGCAGACTACCCTGAATTAATGCAGGGCGACGGTTACTTGAATCGTGAAAATCCACCGCAATGGCTCAAAGACGGTGTTTTTAATAGAGATCGTGGTAGATGTCAAAGCTGTGGGACTAATCTTGATCGGATATTTTGTCTTGAGGATTCAGCAAATTACGATCACATCATTCCGCTAAGACAGGGAGGCAGTAACGACCCAACAAATTATCAACTCATGTGTGAGAGCTGTAATAAAAAGAAAAAGGATCTTTCATCCTCATATAAAAATATCATCTGGCCATATTGGAATAATGAATAAGTCAAGAAGCCTCCCACCGCATTGGTTGAGAGGCTTTTTACTATTCCGGGATCATGATTGAATTTCGGTTCCATCTTTGAAGGTCACTCGAACATTATCCTTGCTGTAGACCGTCATAAAATCCGCGAGGCTGTACCAGAGTGCGTGCTGAAATTCGGTCACGCCATCCAGTCGCTTGAGCTCATCGAGGAAGGCTTCGATTGTCGCCTGCCGCGCCTGTTTGTCGCTTATTTCCCCAGTGACCGCTTCCAGTCGTGTTTTAGCTTTATCGAAGCGATCGGTCAAACCGTTGTAACGCTTCTGGTAGTCAGCTTGGTCGAGGGCGATGTGGGCATTCTCATTAATGCACTGATGCATGAGCTCGGAAACCACTAGTAGCTCATTTTGCAGTTCATCACGCTCGGCTGTCAGCGCACTCAAGTCAAAAGCAGCGTCCTGGGCAAGCTCAAAGGCTGCGATGATTTCATCCTTGTCGGCAAGCAGCTTGCGTAGAGCCGAAAGGTAAAAGTTCTGTATTTCCTCATCAGTCAGATGCGGCGTTGTGCAAATCTCGTCATTCTTGAATTTGTGATTGCAGCGCCAGATGGTGCGGCGGTATTTGTCGGTGGAATGCCAGACCTTTGAGCCGTACCAGTTTCCACATTGGGCACATTTTATTCTGCCAGAAAACAAATGAATCCCGCTGTGTCGGCCACGGCTTTGGCCACGACGTGCCAGTTCACGCTGGACCATATCGAACACATCAGGGGTGATAATTGCCGGGTGGTTATTCTTCACGTAGTACTGTGGGATTTCACCCTCGTTGACCTTTTTCTTCTTGGTGAGGAAATCAACCGTGTAGCTTTTTTGAAGGAGCGCATCGCCACGGTACTTTTCGTTGGTAAGAATGCTTCGCACCGATCCAGCGTTCCAGCGCTCTTTACCGCCTGGTGAAAGCACACCATCAGCAGTCATCTTGGAGGCAATGCCGAAGGGTGTCATGCCCTGAAGAAATAAGCTGTAGATGAGCTTAACCGTAGCGGCCTGCTCCGGATTGACAATTAAATTGCCGTCCTCGCCGCGGTCATAGCCTAGAAACCGGTTGAACGGCACTGTGACCTTACCATCTGCAAATCGCTTCCTCTGGCCCCAGGTGACGTTTTCTGAAATGCTACGGCTTTCCTCTTGCGCCAGTGAGGACATGATGGTTATCAGCAGTTCGCCCTTACTGTCCAGGGTCCAGATGTTTTCCTTCTCAAAGTAAATCTCGATCCCTTTTTCTTTTAGCTGACGGACTGTTGTAAGGCTGTCTACTGTGTTTCTTGCAAAGCGGCTGACGGACTTTGTGACGATCAGGTCGATCCGTCCGGCAAGAGCATCAGCTAGCATTCGCTTGAAACCCTCGCGGTGTTTGGTGTTGGTACCTGTGATGCCTTCGTCGGTATAGACCTCGACGAACTCCCAATCGTCACGACTCTTGATGTAGTTGGTGTAATAATCGACCTGCGCCTCGTAGCTGGTAAACTGCTCTTCACTGTCTGTAGAGACGCGAGCGTAACCAGCTGTGCGGCGCTTTTTGTTTTCGTTAATTGGCGAAGACGTGAACCGGCTGATTGTCGCCGGTATAGTCGTTACGGTTTTGGCCATTTCTTTTCACTCCTTATTTCTCTCATCCTTTCACTTGCTGCCGCCCGGCGTTCATCGGTCCAGCTGGCTCTAATTGCTTGGGTTTGCTTTTCACGGCGTTCTTCAGTCCATTTTGTGCCTTGCCGTTTTTTCTTGAAGCTCTTTGTCACCTCATGCCCGTCGCGAAAGTGGAAGGTCACGTTGTTACCAAGCACTGCTGCGTATTCGAGCTGGTTGTCCATGACAGCCTCGTCAAAGGAGTCGAGTACCAGTACATCGGTGACAAGAGTTTTCATGGTTTCATCCCTAATGGAGACCTTATCGCAAACGCCTGCTGGTCCTGTACAATGCCACGTTCGCGCTCGGGTACCCTCCTTCATCACTTTTGACTGGCAGCGATAATTCGAGCCACATTGTCCGCAACGTATGAATCCGGTGAACTCGTTATAAATGTACTTGTTGGGGTTGGTTTCTTTGCGTTTGTGGAGATCTCCCCAGAGCCGCCTTCGTTCCGGTGTCCAGCAATCGGTTCTCGCGGTGGATTCCCATGTTGTGGTGACCTCACGGCCAGCGTAAAAGCGAAACCGTAGCGTGTCAGCACTAACCATATAGATTTCCTCGACCTGCTCGCTGAAGGCAACCTCATCAAACTCAGTAAGCCCCATAGCCTCGGCGGCAACCTTCTGGAGCATCTTTTCCGGGATGTTTTTTGATCCGCATGCACTGGCACCTTTCTGGCTTTTAGTCAGGCAGGTCCAGATGTAGTAAACCTCACCGGCGGTATTTCGTTTTCCGCTCCGGCGGTAATGCTTGCCGCAAATGCCGCAGGTGATTTTTGTAGAAAAGGCTGTCAGGTTCAATGACTTGTTGCCAAGAGGACCCAAGTCGCGTCTGCGCTTGAACTCGGTTTGTACCTTCTGAAACTCATCCAGCGGAATGATGGCTTCATGGGTATCTTCAACGTAAAACTGTGGCAGTTCGCCACGATTCTTTTTGCGGCGTTTGGTGATTGGGTCTTCAACATACTCTTTCTGGAAAAGCATGTTCCCGGTGTAGGTGATGTTCGTGAGCACTACTTTAACATTTGAATCCACCCATTCTTTGCCTTGGCGAGTATAAAGGCCCTTCTCATTGAGTATCCGGCCAATCTCAATTCTCGATGCGCCTTTCATGTATTCTCGGTACATGAAGCGGACAACTTCGGCCTCTTCAGGAATTATGGTGAGCTGATCATCAATCCATTCATAACCGAACACCCGCATCTGGCCGTTAGGGATACCCTTCTGGAAGCGTTTGATCGTACCCCATTTGACGTTATCCGAAATGCTGCGGCTTTCTTCCTGCGCGAAGGAAGCGAGTAGAGTTAGCATCAACTCGCCATCCTCTGAAAGGGAATCTATCTGCTCCTTTTCGAAGCGGACCGAGATTCCAAGGTCCTTCAGGTGGCGGACGGTATTCAGAAGGTCAACTGTATTTCTGGCAAAGCGAGAAATCGACTTTGTGATGATGATGTCAATTTTTCCGGCTTCGCAATCCTCAACCATGCGCCTAAATTCATCGCGCTTGCTGGTGCCGGTACCACTGATGCCGTCATCCGCATAAACGCCTACGTATTGCCAGTCCGAGTGCTTCTGTATCAGCTCGCTGTAGTGGCTTATCTGAGCTGATAAAGAATGGTTCAATCGCTCGGTTTCCATTGAAACTCTGGCGTAGGCAGCTACTTTCTTACGAACCGGCATTTGCGGTATTGCGGGCTCAATTTTGACTACTGTTTTCAAGAGAAATCACTCCTTTCCAACCATATACATCACTCAGAAAGGCAGTTAAGTCAACGCATTTCGGACAGTAATGTACCCAAAGCTGGCTGGAATTTTTCGAGCAGATTAGTATCAATTACAGCGTATTCTTCCTGCGTCAGAAGCCCTTTTTCAAGGAGTGCTTTAGCTATCGAAATGGCCACCTGATAGCGCTTTTCAGCTTGAAACTGTATCTCAGTCATGTGACTCACCGCCTCTAAAGCGAGCAGCGATATAGCAGTTGTGGCAGCAATATTTGCGACTGGAATTACCGTAGGCTGTGAATTGATTCCCGCAGTAGGCACAAGTGAAAGAGTATATCGCTTTTCGTTTGATCTGGTCCGGGTGTGTGTTCCACCACTTTTGACGGCAGTCTGCGGAGCAAAACTTCACCTTTTTTCTACCTGGAATCTGGTGTAACGGATTGCCACAACATTGGCAGAAGCTCTGGTCCGGTATGATTCGAGAATTGCTTTGTGCTTTGACTCCAGCAAGATCGTGAGCGCGGCAGTATGCCTTCACATTATCCTTTGTGAGACCGACCGCCTTGGCTATTGTCGTATATCCATAACCGTCATGACGCATGGCGGTAATCCTCTCTTTTTGTTCATTTGTCATTGCTTGTCCTCCAATCTGAGAACTTCCGTCCTCACTACCCAATGGAGGTTAACAACTCGTTTGAACGAAAATAGGGCAAAAAAAATGCCTACCGAAAGACGGATCTCTCAGTAGGCATTAAGTGGTGTGTTATTCGCTGTATTTGATAAAGGCATCTGTAAAGCCAGCCGCTTTGACCTTGCGGAGCATAGCATCGGCATTTGCTTTGACGGAATAAGCGCCAAGCTGGATGCGGTAATACTTCTTCGGTGCGGTTGGAGCGACGGGAGCAAGACCGGACTTTACATCAGCACGGAACGTATCCATCGACTTGCCATGTTTCGGAAACCAGTGCATGACGTCGCCGTGGTTGCTGGCAACGCCAAGTTTATGGCCCTCTGAGTGGCAGATGATATCCTTTTCGGTGAGCCCGTATTGTTTGCAGAGATAGACGCAAAGCTCCACAGCTTCCTTGTAGACGGCACTAAAATACGAGGGATCGGTCAGGCCATCCTCGCAGATTTCAAAGCCGATATGAGTATCGTTCGCTGCGCCTCCGGCATGCCAGCCTCTATGATTCCACGGCAGCGTCTGATAGGTGGCGATGCTTCCGTCAGCCAGCTTACCAATGAAGCCGTGAACGCAGACCTGTCTTCCATCGGGTTTGTCCTGATTCCAGTAGTTTTCTGCTTGGTTCTTTCCCAGAAGTCCATCATCAGGGCCGACATAGCGCTTCAGATATGGGTTGTTCGCCCCAGTGGAGTGGACCATGATTCCTTTTGGTTTGATGGTACGATTAGCTTTGTAGCAGGCATTGTTTATAAGAATTAGCTTTCGAAGATTCATTCATCAGCCCTCCTTGCCGTCTCGGTTATGAAGCTGTTCTAGGATATCCTTTAGCTTTTGTGGCACAGGCAAGCCAATGTGTGCCGCATTTTCAAGGATGGAAACACCCTCGTTTGATAGGTAGAAGAAGATGACAGCCGTCCTGATGACCGAGCCTTCTCCGATAACACTCTGGTCGACGATATGCCCAATGGCTACAAGCGAGAAGATAAGCACCTTCTTGAAAATACCCCGAAAGCCAACCTCACTGGAAAGCTTCTTGTCTAGCACCGCACACATCAGGCCAGTGATATAGTCGATGACGACGAAGGTAAGAAGGGCATATAGAAAGCCATCCCAACCGCCGAGGGCATATCCTATATATGCGCCTAAAGAACTGATTCCCAGTTGAAAAGTAGTCCAAATAGATTTCATTTCGTATCCTCACTTTCGTTTTTAGTTCAATAAAAAACACCTCTGAAAATCAGAAGTGCTGAATGGATAAAATTCCTTTATAATCTCTTCACAGTCCCTGACTTGGGTTGTCCAGTCAACTTTTGAAGATAATCTCTCATGCGAGGTTGGCCTTTTCTTCCACCGGAATCAACCTCAAAGGTTGTTTGATAGCCATTTATTCCGAAAGAGTGCCTTACTGAGGTAATCAGTCCAAGAAGCCTAGTTGATGATCCAATGATTTCCACCTCGTCACCAGGTAATAGCTGCGGCCTGAACGGTCCTGAAAAGGATTCAATTGTTCCGCTGGATGCAATTCTTTCAGCGATATCCTCGGCCATCTCGATAGCTTCTTGCATGGGAGTGTTATCTGCCACCTTAACAAATAGGGTTTTCTTTGATGCAACGACCCAGTCTGAGTTCGGTTCAACCTCCACGTATTCTGCGACAGTAAAATCTTCTGTATGGACACAGACTTCGCCATAAACCTCTGAATCGTCCCGGACAAGACCACGACTAAAAAGATCCGCACCACGGCTCATGGTGTATTTGCTGTTGATTTGTGCTGCTGGGTAAGTTACAGTTGAACCTGCTACAATTTGGCCATCTAATGTTTCGCATATGATCCAATTTCGGGACATCATGATTAACTCATGAAGCCCATCAAGGATGGCCATTTCTTTGGGATATTCAATGCCTACCTGCCATGCGGTTTCAGGGTTATCTGGCTGCTGTACGTCATAGTTTTCTATTCCGGCTGACTGAAGCACTGCTTCTAAAGTATATGCAAACGCATTTTTGCCAAATGTATTAGAACTGCCAAAGCTTTGATCCTTAAGAAGCTTACCGGATATATTTCTTCCTTCAACCTTGATCGTTTCAGCACCAATCTTTACATCAACCCTGTCGACGTAAAAAGTACCCATCGGGTATTCTTCGGAACCGTTCACTTGCAAATAGAATTTCATTACAATGCCCGGTGCAATCCTTGACCTGTCCTCCTGAGACAACAAGCCCTTCGGATTTTGAAGGGTCAACGAAAAGTCGCTGATCATTGAATCATAGCTCATTCGGATTTCCCCATCGGACAAATATCTACTTATTTCAAGCTCCTCTTCGTAGATTGCGAACCGATGCCTATCAAAGTCGTTTCCGTTAGCCAACCAGACTCCATAAATCCCAAGTCGGGGGACATTTTTGATTCTAGTTTTTCGGACGTTGATATCCTTGGCTGCCCTTAGGGCTTTGCCGAAGGTCAGATTGCCCCAGTCGACATCACCGACTCCGGGCGCTGCAGTTCGGTAGAAAAGCATTCCGGTTTCATCAACAGCTAGAAGTATGACGGAATTGTTTTTCATGTGCACCGCCGCCGGATAAACACCGGACCCCACGGTTTTCATAAATTCAAAATTAAGTTGCATTTTCCATCACTTCCTTCATTGCTTCTTCAAAAGGAGGATCGGGTGGAGTATCCAGCAAAGGTAGGTTCGGCGTAACTGCGACAGAATTGAAGCAGTGGGGACAATCGACACTGTGCTCAGTCGTACTGTAGAAAAATGTCTCTTCACAATATTGGCAAATCGTCTCATTCATTTCATTAACTCCTTCCAAGCTGCAATGTGAGTCCTATGTCCATGACATAGTTTGTGTTTTTAAGAATATACTCCGTTTGACAATCCGCGGTAATCGCCACGCCACTTGCCGGTGCAGTCTCAAAATGAATGGCCTTCGTCCCATATAAAAGCCTGAGACCGCTCGTTATGCTGCTCGCATCCAGGTTTGTCAGCGAGTTACTCCCGCCCCAACGATAATACCGATATGCTGCCTGATTTCCGAACCAGACTTTGGTCCAAGCATTCACGCAGCTCCCGTTTTCAGTAATATTTGAAACCGTACCGAGATCGGTCCATGTTGTCCCATCATTTGAGCCAAGCAGCTTCATACAACCGAGTATCCAGGAACTGCTATAAGCCAATGCCTCAACGCCACCGATGATTACCGGCGAACCGAAATCCCATTGAAAGGCGGCCTCATTCGCTGTCGGGTAGGTATTTGAGGTGCCGCCTGGATTCCAACCATTAAAGGAATACCATGCGTAACCAGCAGCTGAATTCCTTCTATACAAATACGGAACGCCGCCCGAGGCATTTTCTCCATATCGTGCATTGTATGCAATTGTGTAATCTACGTCTTTCGTCTTTGCCACTCCGTTTAACTTTATCACCTCGGTCCCAGACTTGACGATTGGAACCTTGATATCAAAATCCTTTATCACGCCATCCCCAGTCCCCACGGTAATATTGGCGAGAGCCATGCCCGCAAAAGTATTAGGATGAGGCAGCTTTAGAAAGAAAGTAGATCCAAATTTCACAGCCTTTAAGAAACCGTTGCTTGTATTAACATCAATCCGTTTCAAAGCGAAGGATATTTTCTTATTGGCGATATCCCTTGTCCAGCTAGTCCAGCCAGAAAAATTCCCAGCAGAACCCACGGTGTTACCAAGATCAAAAGCCGTAAAATCCACAGGCTCAAGAACATCGGTAAAAGCAATTGACATTCCTGAATTGGATGCACTGAAAGCGGTCCAGTTATCATCAATGATCCACGTCAAAAACTGGTTGCTTGATGGCGTGTTCCAAACACCTCGACCGTCTAGGAATGTTGTTGGTAAGGTACAATATAGGGTTGCGTAGATTGTAATGATATCAAGAGCAGTTTTCGTGATGGAGATAGGGTTTCCCTCACTATCGGTCAGCAACGCATGGGTACTCCCCGAAAATCCAACTTCCGTGATGACTTCTCCAACATATTCTTCCGGATTGAATACGACCTTCTTTTTGACATAGCTTGTTGGATACGCCTTCACACTTGTCACCACTGTGGCAGAGCGAGAGGTGATCTCACTAAACAGCCCCGTCCTAGTTTGGCTTAGCGTTCCTGTGCCCCTGCCGATTGAAATAGCACCTATTGCATTGGAAGTATTATTAATCAGCTTAGTAAAATAGTTGTCCAGCACAATGTTGTAGGCGGTTACTCTTTGTTTGATCTCACCAGTAGTAGCATCTGCCACTTCAAACTCAAATTTGTTGTGTATATTAATCGGTATGTTTAGATTCATTGCGTGACCTCCTTGTGACTGTTGTATAATTTCCGATAATCCCATGAAAAATCCAATCCGAACCCTTTGTGACGGAGCAAGCGAAGCAGTATTGGAAAATGCTAAACATTTTGTTGAGTGAATTAAACAATTCGTTTATTTACTATTCATATCGTTTAGGATATTCAACAAATTGTTTAGTACTACTCATTTTGTTAAGCAAACAAAACAAATTGTTTAGCACTACTCATTTCGTTGAGCAAACAAAACAAATTGTTTATTTATAATTCAGATTGTTGAATTTTCTAAACAAATTGTTTAGTTTTAATGCGATTAGGTTAAAGCGGGTTATATGCCACCTGCGTGACGACAATCGTTACCAAACTTGGCTGAACACTCACATAAGCATCGTTCGAAGGGAAAAAGCCCTCTTTGTAGGTTATCAAAAGGGCTGTTATGTTCGGTGCAGGGAGCATTGTGACATATTCAATTACTTCCGGTGGAACACCGGTAACCGTATAGGAAAACGTAGGCACCTTCGGCCTGTTTCCCATTCTTATTTGGGTTCTTAACAGTCCGGCTCCGTCATAGTTTACCGCTATAGAAATGTAGGTTTTTAAGGTATCAGCTACGGTAACCTTAAGTTTGCTGTTTGTATCTCCAAATCCAACATTCGTGATATTGTACTGGTTAGCCGCTATATGCCCCAGTAAGGTTCCGGGATTGAGAAGCTCGCAGTTCCACTGGATATAAAAGTTATGTTGATCGATGAAGCCAGAACCAATGATGGAAGCAGAGTCGGTTGGAAGGCCAACGTGCAGTTCAACAAAGTCCAGCGGATTGAAATTCATTGATACATTTTCAGCAGGAGAAAAGCCGGTTTTATACTGTATTTCATAAGTTCTAATATCAACATCAGTAATCGTCATGGCAACTTTTTCGGATGGGACGGACATCCCCGCCCAATTCCGGGAAGTTAAAATCCATTCGAATGCATTTTGCTTTTCAGCTATAAATCCGATCCTAAAATCGTTTGTCCGGAATAGTGAAATCCCGGTAATACCTTCACCAAACTGAGTTAGCACTCGCTCTACTTCCCACAGAAATGTAAGGTCAGCTTGGGTACAATAATTGCGATAATATGCCTTTCCGTCCGGTTTTAAATATGCCAATATTAAGCCTTGATCGTTGTGCTGTTCACCGTTTGCAGGAATCCAGCCTCGAATCGCTGCTAGTTTTGTTACATTTGATGCCAGCGTCACGGGTTCATCCGTCCAGTATTGCGCTTTTATATCTCCTTTTTGAATGTAGAAAAGCCAAGGGTATTCGTCTGTAACAAAATTGAACTTCAAAGAAACAGGATCTTTTTCCCAGTAGCCATTAAATTCAATCGCAACGTCAGTAGCCTCACCGACTGTAAACAAATCTATCCATGGAGTTTCTGGGTCATAAGGCAGATCCTTTTTCTTTACGCTAGCGATTCCGTTATCAATAAATACTACATATGCTTCTGCAGGCTTACTTTCCGAATTCAACCGTTTGAGTGAGGTGTCTATGGTATTTAAGCCGGACTTCTCATGAATTGTCTCTACAATGAAAAGGTTCTTCGGATCACGTCCGGCTATTATTTTCATTGATGGCTTTTGTAGCTTTGATTCCAGTGCAGACTTCAAATCATCAGGTATTGCTCTCATAGGATAACCTCCTCTATGAGGATCATTTTAAGTTTTCCTTCAAATAGGCTCTTGTCCTTGTTGCCGTGTGCAAAGCTGATCCGCTTCCACGCGATGGTTTCATCGACGTACACCTGATACTTTTTGCCTGGGAAGGTCAGCACCAGAGGGGTGCCTTGGTCTATCAGGTTGTTCAGATTTTCGGCTTGGTTAAAAGTCGATACAATGGTGCCTTCGATGCTTTTCATTGGACTGCCAATAATCTGAACATGATAGCTTCCATCTAAAAGTCGGTTCACTTGCCTGTTTGAGGAGTATTCAATCGGTGAGAGTTCCTTGAGAATCCTCGACAAGGCTTCACCTGCGGATGTTTCAAGCCGTATCATCAGATTCTCGCCTCCCTCCTGAACTGGTCCATAATAATTTCGACAACGCTTGTGAGTTCATTCTTGCTGTTAATCCCTCGAACTTCAATTATTCCTGTATGCTCCACAATGGACTTCACAGCACTGGCAAGCCCGGTAGCCGTTCCTTTCATATTAAGGTTTGTGTCCACGCTAAAGTCAGTGGGGATAGATGTTTGCATATCTCTTGTGACCTTATTCATGATCTGGTCAAAGCCGACACCGATGCCAGCGCCCATATTTTCGCCGATCCCGGCGAACACCGTGGAGGGAGAGTGAATACCCAGCAGACTTTTGGCCCCATCCACGATTCCGGAAAAGAAGCCGCTGACCTTTTCACTGATCCAGCTGCCCATGGATTTAATTCCATCCCATAGGCCGGTAACGATGTTCTTGCCAATCTCAAATACAGCACCTACAGCTTTGCCCAGCCCAAGGACAAGGGCTGAGATAATTTGGGGTAAGGATGCAACAAGCTGTGGTATTGCCTTGATGAGTCCTGCCGCAAGCTGAATGGTTAGCTGTATACCCATTGAAATGATGGCAGGCAGGTTATTGGTGATGAAATTGACTATGCTCGTGATGATCTGCGGTAGTGCATTGATCAGCTCTGGTAGTGCGTTCAGTAAACCCTCCGCCAGACCTTTTATAATAGCGAAGGCGGCTTCGAGGATTTTGTCCATGTTATCAAGCAGCACCTTAACAATCAGGAGAATTGCCTCGACGATGGAAGGGATGAGTTCGGGCAGAGCTTCCGCAATACCCAAAGCCAGAGTGACAATCATCAGAATTGCGGCTTCAATGATGGCAGGCAGATTGTCGATGATACCTTGAGCTAGAGTAAGGACAAGTTGCAGAGCGCCTTCCGTGATGGCGGGCAAAGCCTCTATCAATCCTTCGAGCAGCGTCATGACGATAGAGGAAGCGCAATCAACGATCGTTGGTAAGTTGCTGGCTATAGAGCTCACTATAGCCATGACAATGTCCATCCCAACCTGAATGATCCTCGGGAGGTTCTCCATAATCATGTCCACCAGGCCGCCCACCGTATTTCCAATAACTTCACTGATTTTGTCAAAGTCATCACCTGCTTCAACCAGTCCGGAGGTGAAGTCTCCGAGCAAAGAAACTCCGTCGTCGGCCAGGGTTTGAAGCTGTGGCAGAAGTACGGTCCCCATCACACGCTGTGCAGCTTCCGACCCTTGCTTCAGCCTCTGAACAGAATCATCAAACGCACCGAGCTTTTCGATGCTTTCCTCGCTTAAAACTGCGCCCATCCGCTTTGCTTCCTCGGTTAGTGCGGCGATACCAGCGCTACCTTGAGCAATTAGAGGATTTAGCTCCTGCGCACTCTTGCCAAATACCTGCATAGCAAGAGCGTCGCGTTCGGTTTCGTTTGAGATTTTTCCAAGGGCATCGATGGTTTCCCAATATACTGTCTCGCTGTCCCTTAGCTGGCCATTGCTATCTGCTACGGAGATGCCCAGTTTCGCATATGCATCAGCGAATTTTGCCGAGCCATCTCTGGCATTCGACATTGATTTTACCTGCTTGGCCATGGACCCGGTTAAGGTCTCCATGGAAACATCAACAAGGTCAGCGGCGTAGCTGTAGCCTTGCAGACTTTCTACGGACATACCGGTGACGGTGGATTGTGTCAGCATTTCGTCTGCATAAGCAGCCGCTTCTACCGTCATGTCGACGAGTGCCTTGCCCGCCCCAATTGCAGCTGTGCCAATAGCAGCGAAGGCCACACCCATAGCTGCACCGACACCCTTGACGAAGGAGCCAAGCTTTTCAAATTTTCCTCCGGCCGAATCTGCATCTTTACCTGTTTTATCAAGCTCATCGCCGAACTGGTCCGCTTGCTTTTCAGCTGCGTTAAACTCGTCGGCGACGCTATCCAGAGCTTTTTCATTGCCCTTTAGCTCACGTTCCATACCATTGAGTTCTGCTTGGGCGTTATTGAGCTGAACCGCCCAGGCTTGAGTACGGCGGTCATTTTCACCAAACGATGAGGATGCATTCTCAAGTGCTTTACGCAAGGTTTCGATTTTATCCTTTTGAGCATCGATCTGCTTGGTGAGCACCTCATTCTTGGAGGTGAGGGACTGGACACTGTTTTCGTTTTTGCCAAACTCAGACTCGACTAACTTCATTTCAGAGCCGAGGACCTTAAACGACTGATTGATGTCAGAGAGAGCTCTCTTGAATTCCTTCTCGCCTTCGACGCCAATTTTTAGACCGAAGTTATCCGCCATGTTCCCATCACCTCATTTCTTGAAAGCGGGCATAAGAAAAGAGCAATCCGAGGACTGCTCCATAACTTGTTCAAACCCTATTTAATTTGAACGTATTAGCTTGATTATCTTTTCATTGAGATCAACCATTTCAAATTTATAACCGCAATCAATTATCAGATTGGGTAGCACATGTGTTTTCGACGGTTGCCAATAAGCCGCATATTTGTAGGCAGATGGATATAACTTTTCACCCGTAATTCTTTCGATTTCTTCGAATGTAAGAGATAAGCGTTCCTTTGCCTGAGCCTCCAAAAATTTCTCAAGATTCACGAATTTGCTGATACGTGGCATTTTTTCTCCTCCTTTACAATATCACTTTTTCAATTTCCTAAAATTATTTTATTTAAGATACCGGCCAATTCATTAATATATTGGCTTCTATACTGGTACAAAGGGAAGGGGAGCAAATAGGAGGTCTTTCCATCCACATAGCCCGAATTCTGTATTTCTGGATATATCATTCTCCCGAAATCACCTTTTTTTACTACGATCACATATTCTGGGCTAAGAGTTTTTAGGGTTTCTCGTAAGATAGGTACACTTCCCCGAATTAGGTCTCTTCTGTTGGCTCGAAGTAAATGATTTACTGGTTCATTGCACACATCATAAATCCAACAGCCGTTTTCTTTAAAAAAGTCCATGCGAAAAGTGGAATGAAATACTTGTTCGAAGGCTTCCTTGGTCGCGTAATAAAGGTTAGAATTTTCACAGAAAAAAAAGTTGCCTCCAGCGGGTCTTGATTCGCCGATGAATAGAATCCTCGTATGAGATGGTCTGTATTTCATTCGAGCTTCTTCATAAGTTAGCATATGGATAGCCTCCTTTTATCTATATAAGTATAAAACCCTCCGGAGCATTATCGGAGGTCCTGTTATTATAAATGCTGATGAAAAGCACCGTTTGCTGTTGGTTCTTCCCACTTATCCGGTAGCCATCAATGAGTTCTTTTACATTCTCTGAAGAGAAGTCTCCAATTCGTTCATATTCGACTTTTTCACCGTCAAGAAATCGTAGTTTTCCAAAATACTCGGTAATACCGAGGAACCCATATACCGGTATCGGATTGGTTTTATCATACCCAAAACGGCCATACGCGCCCATCATTTCGTTTCCATGTGTATTCCTATCAATAATTTCAAACTTTTGGACAAGCGTGTAAGCGTCTTTGTAGATCCATTTCAAGTCATCGTCCGACAGTTCCCTAAAATCCAAAGTGGCTCCAAACCGAAGAAAAGAAAGAAGTAAAACAAGTTCATACCTTTCTATTTTGCTTTCATATTTCTTGAGGATACTTGCATAGATTGCATACGGAAAGTTTGGATTGTTGAATTTCATCAAGCCTTTTGCAAAAGCATATAATTCAAGAAGTAGCCCTACGTCTTTTTTTGTTTCGATAAGTAGCGTCAACTTTCTTGCAATATAATCAATCTCACATTCGCCCATAGGAAAGAATAGTTTCTGGGTTATGGGATGCAAATTTTTGATATATTCGCTGAGCTGCTGTTCAAACTCTGAATTTCGCATTTAGGACTCCTTTCTCTGTGGTTAGCGGAGTTTAATCGTATTCTTTTCAAGGACCTCAAATAGATCAGGATAGTGGCTGCAGCGTGCTCTGATTTGATTGTATTCCGCTTTTGTTCCATCTTTTTTATAGTACAGCCCTTTTTGATAAATTGCCTCTGCCAATGCCGCCGCATGCATTGTATGATCCTCTGCTTCAAGCAAGACGATCCTCATCGCATCCTGAAGCGTATGTTGAGACTTTCTTCTCAATTTTTGCTCATTTGAATTTACAGGTGGCATCGCTGCCTCTCCCTTAACAATCACATAGGCCGGCGTATTATCTTTTAACAGTACAACTTGCCCATGCTTGTCGACCAATTCAAACACATCCTCCGGTGATTCTAGTATTTGATTGTATGGAATCAACGTTTCAAGATTAATTGTCATGCTTATACCCTCCGGATATTTTTTGTTCTTTCTTACAAAATATCACGCGTTCATACAAATGTCAATATATACGCGTACAAAATATTTATTGTACGCGTAATGGGTGAATTATGAACTAAATACCCTTTGGTATAATTTCATCGATGTAATACTCACGGGCTGCCTTCGCAAGTCCGTTGAACTGCTTGTATACCTCCCACTGGTCGAGTAAATGTCCGATAGGCATCAGCAAAACTTCCTGCTCAGACCTATGAAGGAGGGAAACACCATAAAAAATTAGTCGGGCAAACAATTCATCGTCGCTTACCCGACCTGCGGGTTTTTTGAGGGTTCATCCTCGCTTTCAACATGGCGCTTCGTTCCTTTATACATGGCGTCCATGATGGCGTTTTTGTAGTCCGCAAGCTCGAAGGGAGAGGTGAGAAGTTCAACTGCTTCCTCCGTGAGCAGATTCCGCTTCTTTGACGGATTCTGAAGATTGTGAACAAGCACCGATTGATTGGCCAGCAAAGTGATAAGCCAAACAACCTCATCCAGCGCCATCTCAAAATTCTCCGTTTTCATGAGCTTTTCGCCCAAATTAGAAAGACCGCCATATCTCTTGGCGATCTCCTTAGTTGCTTTGGTCGTCAGGAGCATTTCATATTCCTGGCCGCCAATTGATATTCCTGCACTTCTTTCATTATCCATTTGCTATCCCTCCGTTACGGTGTTACGGTGAAAACAGGCTCATAAACCTGCGTGTACCAGCCGGTGATAACGGATGCCGGAACGCTCGCATCGTCCTCATTGACTTCCGATTTCCACGGATGTTTTCCGTTGCCATCAAGCTTATTTCTTCGCACCACAGTCCCTTCGATAGTCGGGGTGGAAAAGGTGATGCTGTCGCCCTTGGTGGTGAGGCTCGTTGCCGGGATGCCGAATACCACACGGTAAAGCCAGAAGTATCGATATTTACCGTTTGACTTCTTAGCTCTGAAGCCAACGGCCACAGGTGAACCACCATCTTCACTGCCGGACACAACGACGTTATTATCGTCAAGCGTTGCTCCGGTAAGGTCCTCAGCCGCCGTCACGCCGATATCATCAATGCCAAGGGAAAGGGTCCCGCTCTTGAATTCCTTCACGATTTCAGCAGGCCCATCATCGGCATACAAAGTCGCTTCAGCAAGCTCTACGGACAAATCCGCCTTCATCGCTTTTGCAAGCGGGATGGGCGTGCCGTAGGTTTCATTGCCGCTCAAGTCCTCTGTGATTTTGGCGTAATACAGTTTATCTAATCCGATAGTCGCCATTTGTTAATCCTCCAATTCGTAGTTTTTCGCCACATCAATGGCGTAATGGTGATAGCCGGTATCATCCTCATGACCGATGTACCGGCGGTCCGTTATGATGAAATCCGCATCTAAGAGGATACGGACAATTTGTTTTTTGAGAGCCGTATAGCTTCCCTTGTCAAATAGGGATATCCGCGCCTCCTGGATTTCATGCCGGGGTTTATCATCGGTATATAGCTCGAACGTATCAACCATCGGCGTGACCACAGCGTAACGGTCTGGTGCAGGATCTGAAAACATGCCTGTTTCCAGTGGAACGAGGGGTGAGATGATGGTGTTCAGTTCACTGAGAAGGCTCATATTTGCTCAACCTCCTTCTCAAACGCCCTGATCATCGCATCCACGCAGGTCTTTTTACTTGCTGTTTTCGCAGGCTTCAGAAAAGGTTTAGGCGGCTGTCCGTGTTTGCCATATTCCAAAACACCTGCAACCATAGCATTGCTTTTGCCATCCCTGCGTGGTTCGCTAAAGCCGACCTTGACGTTGAAATTACCGTCCCGGTCTTGTCTGGCAGAGGAGACTCCAAGGGCTGAAACGAGCTCGCCGGTGGATCTGCTATCTTCCTTCGTACCGTTTCCGATAACACTCTGTAGGTTGCTTTTTACTTTAGCCTCTAAAACTTCGCCGCCTGCTTTCAGTACGCGGGGAATGATTTCATCTGTTTTCTCGCCTAGCCTTGAGAGCTTCATTAGGAAGTCCTCCGGCATTTTTAATGTTGCTTTAGCCACTTGGTTTCACCTCCTTGGCAAGAACCTCAATATACATGCCGCGTCCCTTGACATCTTCCACCGAGGTAATTTCAAAGCGGCCTTCTTTGTTCACTAGAACCATCGAAGTTGTGACAGTTACATTCGGGATGCGACGAAAACGGAAAAGGTCGGTGGCTTCTGAGAACGTGGATCTGTTTGCCCATTTCTCATTGCCATGCCGACCCTCTCGATACGCTTTGACGGAGGCGATGATGTTGTCAACTTCCGTCCGAAAACCCTCCTGATCTTTGGTGGTCACTTTTTCAACGAGGTCAATGAAGGTGTTCATTTTTCCGTAGCTCATAATCACACCTTCCAATCCCGGTCCAGCCGAAGTAATAGGTTGACCGTATTCCACACTTGTTGTCCAGCCTGGACATTGTCTGCAAAAAAACCGCCCGTGCTGCCGTCCCTTGATTCATAGAAATGGGACGACAGCATGATAACGGCTTGCTCTGTAGTGGGTGGCATTGCGTTTTCGGCATAGTTGTTTTCAGGCAGATGTTGATAGCTCTCGGCATACCTGATGGCAGCGGTGATGTACATCTGCAAAAGCTCATCATCTGCCGAGTGTTCAAGAATGATGTTCGCCTTAACTTTTTCAAGCAGTGTCATACCGTCACCATCCTTTCATTGTTTTTAACTATCAGCTGCCATCAGACCAGCAGCTTTTAGCTTTGCAAGCAGCGCATTGAAATCAGAAAGGAGTCCTGAAATGTCCTCAGCAGTGCTTGCCGTTTGGTTCTCGGCTATGGACGGTTCCGGCACACTGGGATAAGTTGGAACATAAAGGATTCCGTCAGGTCCGACTTTTGCAGGAACGGTATCCGTTTCTGTTTTAGCGGCCGCCTTGATTCCACCCAGCGTGGTTTCAGTAGCGATGGATACGGAAGCAGAAGGAAGCCCCGTTACCGAGGCTCCCTCCTTGATTTCAAGCGTGCCGCCTATGACGGTTTTTTCACCGCCTTGTTCAGTGTAGTTCTTTGCGTTATAGCTCATCGTGCACCTCCGTTATGCTTTCTGCTGGAGAACTTTAATAGCCTCCGGCAGAATCAGTTTTCCATCGACACGCTGAGTTGCAACAAAGCCTACCTGACCGGTAGCTGCATAGAGCTCGTTGAGTCTCTTGAAAACACGGCCCTGACGATCGGCGACCCAGTAGTAACCGAAATCGCCGAACGCGATCGTCTTTGCAGAAGCCGCAATTGCAGGAACATAGGCTGAGGTGTACAGCGGTCTGTTCAGAATGGTGTCCGGCGTACCGGCCTGCAGTGAAGGCTGCCAGAGGTATTGACCCTGACCGTCCTTCAGCTTGCGGATCGCCTTAACCGTGGCATCATTCATGACGAACACCGCTTTGTTTCTGTATGGCGCCTTAAGGGAGTAGAACAGGTCAAGAATCTCATCGATGGTAATTGCAGTAGCGCTCGCAGCGGTCACGCCAAGCTGTGCACCACCGGTAGCTGCAAGAATGCCCGTAGGTTTCCCGGAGCCATCGCCAGTGAAGAACGTATCTTCTTCCTTGTTTCCGATTCGTCTGGCGAACTCTTTAGCGATGTAGGTTTCGAGGTTGAATACGCTGTCGTTAAGCAGCTCCTCGGAAACCTTGATCATGGTCCCAAGCTTATAGGCCCCAATGGATACCTGACCAAAGCTGTCATCACTTTCAGGAATTGCACCTTCCTCATCGATCCAAGAAGCTGTGCCCTTAGATGCTACGACTGGGATTTTGCGGTCACCGGAAGAAGTGGTAATGACGTTGGCCAGCCTTCTGAAGATGTTCTCGTCCTCTAGGGTATCCACAAGGGTGCGCTCAAATTCATCAGGCACAAGGTAGCCGCCTTCAGTGTCGGTTCCGATCTGAAGCGCATTTCTGATAACAGGATCAAGGCCTTCGCCAGCGCGGGTACGCATCGCATTCCAGAACGCTTTTCTGTACTCGTCAGATGCTCTGCCGCTTCTTGTCTCCATGCCCGGAAGAGTAGGTCTGCCCGTAAGAGGCATATTTAGTGGCTTTGAAAGCTCGCGGTCGAGGGCTTCCTGCTTTTCAAGACGATCGATTTCGTTACCAAGGGCGACCACATCCGCCTCCATCTTGTCGTAAACGGCGGTATCCTCAGCTGAAACGATGCCATCTGCACCACGTTTGGTATCGAGAAAAGCCTTTGCTGTTTCCCATGATTTTGCGCGTTTCTCGCGCAGTTCAAGAATTTTGTTCATAGTATTTTCCTCCTCAAAATTAGTGTTGAATTAAAGAGAGCCGCTTCTCCAGCGACTCAATTGGTGTACCAGTTTGTTGTTTGGGCAGCTTTGGCTTTACCTTGTCTAGTAGAGAGTTGGTAACAGCCCTGCGGCTGAAGGCATAGGTAAAGTCCTCAGTCTGTAGTCGTTTCTTTTCGTCGTCTAGAATGCCGTCTGCAAAACCAAGCTCAATGGCTTTCTTGGCATTAAGCCAGGTTTCCGCGTCCATTAGGTGGGATAGCTTTGCCCGTGACTGTCCTGTTTTGATCTCGTAGGCGTTGATGATACTTTCCTTAACCTCCGAGAGCATGGCGATGGCCTTTTGCATTTCCTCGCTGTCGCCAATGGCAACAGTCAGCGGATTATGCACCATCATGAGGGCAGTCGGTGCCATCAACACGGTTGTTCCGGCCATTGCGATTACGGATGCAGCAGAAGCTGCAATACCATCGATCTTCACGGTAACCTTGCCTTTGTAATCCATGAGCATGGTGTAGATCTGACTTGCTGCAATGCAGTCGCCGCCGGGAGAGTTGAGCCAAATAACAATGTCACCCTCACCGGAAGTCAAATCTGCTTTAAATGCCTTAGGGGTGACATCATCGTCAAACCAGGACTCTTCGGCAATCACGCCGTCGAGATAGAGTGTTCGGACACCTGAATTATCATCCCGTGCCCAGTTCCAGAATTTCTTCATTCGGTTTCCTCCGTTTCTTTTATATTTGCGAACGCGCCAGCGTCCTGCAGCTTCGTCATCGCGCCGTTGATGAGGTAGAGGTCGCCACCAAGTTCCACTGGGATGCGGTCCAGATTTTCAAGCTCCCGGATGTCATTGGCACTCATCCAGCCATTCTGACGTGCGGTGGCGTAACCGCTCATTCGGCTCACATAGTCGCCGCGTAGCAGGCCATCCACATTGAACTTAATGAACAGCTTTGACTTTTCGCTTTCCATGAGTAGAGCGCGGCACATGGACTGTTCCCAGCGGACTACCCAAGGGTCAAGGGTGTATTTGACGAACTCGAGCGACTGCTGCTCGATGTTGGAGAAGGACGATTTCTCAAGGTCGGCCAGCATGTGAGGCGGAACCCTGAAAATACGGGCAATCTCATTGATCTGGAATTTTCTCGTCTCCAGAAATTGTGCTTGTTCTGGTGAGATCCCGATGGGTTGATACTTCATGCCTTCCTCGAGAACGGCCACTCGGTGTGAGTTTCCACTGCCTTGATAGGCTGCATTCCAGGACTCTTTAATCTTCTGTGGGTCCTTGATGGTGCCGGGGTGTTCCAGCACACCGCCCGGAGCCGCCCCGTTAGCGAAGAATTTCGCACCATATTCCTCTGTGGCAATGGCCAGTCCCACGGCATTCTTCGCCATAGCAATGGGAGAGTAGCCAACCAGACCGTCGAAGCCCAGACCAGGAATATGAAGAACGTCCGAGGGAGACAGGTAGACTTGACTGTCCTTGCCAAGAGAAGAAGTGTCCTCGTTACTGCGCTGGTACAAATAGAAAAGCCGACCGTTTGAATCTCGGTCGACTGTCATTTTGTTTGGCATTAGAGGATAAAGCGCAACGACCTCGCCACGGGCGTTTCTTATGATCTGCGCGTAGGCGTTCCCCCATAACAAAAGATGACTCATCAGCGTTTCTCTAAACGCAAAGGAAGTCATCTCAGGATTCGGCTCGTCATGAAGTAGGTTGTACAGTGGATGTTTGAGGTGTTTCTCCTTGCCACCGGAATCGTTATATTGATAGATATGGAGCGGAAGCCCCGCCAGTGTTTCAGATAATATCCTCACGCAGCCGTACACTGCTGTCATTTGCATGGCCGTCTGCTCATTGACCGGTTTGCCCGCGCTGGTGTTTCCGAAAAAGAAGCTGTAGCGGCTGCCACCGAGGACATCTTTAGGCTTGTCACGCGCCTTGAATATTCCTTGAAGTATTCCCATAGACATCACTCTCCTTAAAAATGGGCATGAAAAAAGCACCCCATTTCTGAGATGCTTTCGTTTCTAATCTCTAATCTCTTATTTCTTGTACTTGTTAAAAACCTGAACAATATCTGGATAGCAGCAGGTTCCTTTTGGGTTGTTAACTTTACAGTTGCTGTTAACCATCGCGCCGGTCATTTTAATAACCTCATCAACTGAATTTGCACCATTGTCCTCAATTGCTGTTCTGATATCATTCTCGGTCACTTTATTGCAGTAACAAACGTAATCACCATCAATTGTTGAAACTTCGCTCACCGGTTCACCTGAGCAACAGCTGCATTTCTCACTCATTATTGGCCTCCTAACATATAACGACACTATGTGCTTATTAATTTTTTTACATACCAATAAATTATACCACAGTATCTTTAACCTTTAAAGGATCAGCAGCCCTCTCTCGTTATAAACCGAAGCGCCACTTTCGTTGCCACACCGAATCGCCCGGTCAAGGGCCATAATCGTGGCGACTGCACCGTCGATTTTCTCGGTGGATTTCTCTTTGTCTGCTTTTATATTGCCTGCCGGGTCGGTTCGGATGTAGATGTTGTCCATCATCCAGCGCAGGACAGAGTGACCTCCGTGAGCAAGCTTCTGTTCTAAGGTTAGCTTCATGAGCTCCTTGGTCGGAGGACTCATATCCTTGAAGCCCTGACCAAAAGGAACGACTGTAAAACCCATACCCTCAAGGTTCTGGACCATCTGTACAGCACCCCAGCGGTCAAAGGCAATTTCTCGAATGTTGTATTTCGTACCCAGCTCCTCGATGAAGCTCTCGATGAAGCCATAGTGCACCACATTGCCTTCAGTGGTTAAAAGGTAACCTTGCTTTTTCCAGACATCATAATTCACATGGTCACGCCGCACACGCAAATCGATGTTGTCCTCCGGTATCCAGAAGAACGGGAGCACGACATATTTGTCATCCTCGTCCAATGGCGGGAACACGAGAACAAAAGCAGTAATGTCGGTGGAGGAGGAAAGGTCAAGACCACCGTAGCAAACCCGGCCTCGTAAGGCTTCCGGGTCTACCGCAAAAGCGCAGGCATCCCACTTGTCCATCGGCATCCAGCGTACAGCTTGTTTGACCCATTGGTTCAATCGGAGCTGCCTGAAGCTGTTCTCCTCGGCGGGATTCTGGCGGGCCGACTCAAAGGCTGCTTTGACTTTATCTAAGCCGACTGTAATACCGAGGGAGGGATTGGCTTTTTTCCAAACCTTCGGATCAGTCCAGTCGTCCTCTTGCGCTGCACCATATATGATCGGATAGAAGGTCGGGTCGTTTTTTCTACCATCAATGATATCCAGGGCCTTCTGATGGACTTCCCAGCAGATGCTGTTCTGATTGTCTCCGGCGGTCGTGATCAAAAAATAGAGCGGCTGCATTCTCGCATCGCCGCTGCCTTTGGTCATAACATCGTAGAGCTTTCGGTTTGGTTGGGTATGCAGCTCGTCAAATACAACGCCATGGGTATTGAAACCGTGCTTGTTGCCAACATCGGCAGACAGCACTTGATAAGTGCTCCCGGTTGGTAAATAAACAAGCCGTTTCATGGAATCAAGAATCTTGACTCGTTTTGCGAGTGCCGGGCACATCCGCACCATATCCGCTGCAACGTTAAAGACGATAGAAGCCTGATTACGATCGGCGGCGCAGCCGTAGACCTCAGCGCGTTCCTCGTTGTCGCCACAGGTCAACAGTAAAGCAACCGCAGCGGCGAGCTCTGATTTACCCATCTTCTTTGGAATTTCTACATACGCTGTGTTGAACTGCCGGTAGCCGTTGGGCTTGATGGTGCCAAAGATGTCTCGAATAATCCGCTCCTGCCAGTCAATCAGCTCAAAAGGCTTACCGGCCCAGGTGCCCTTGGTGTGGGAGAGCGCCTCAATAAAGGACACGGCGTAATCGGCCAGAGCCTTGTCATAGATTGAATCCGATGCTTTAAATCGGGTCGGAGAGTATTTCTTCAATTTTCTGATACGCCGTCGCCTCCTTTCGCAGGGCATAAAAATAGACCTGCAAAAGCAAGCCTTGATAATCAAACTGTACGAGATACAGAGCCGTTTCCGGCACTGTTCTCAATTGTCGTCGTTATAGCTCAATTTTCTGGCAAAGATCCTCCCCGAAGACTACGTTCAGGCTGCTACCATTGTCCCAGCTGACTAGGATGCTGGCCGTATCATCCACGCCGATTACAGTGCCTTTAGTGCCAATGGGCGGAGCCTGCACATCATCCATGCGGAGAAGCTCCACACGGCAACCGACAGGATACTGTTTACGGATGCGTTCGACAACTTCTCTATTTGGAAATCTCATCGTCAGTCGCCTCCTTAACATTCAGCAGGGTATTTACAGCATCAACTTCCACTGGGTCGTCGGTGGCAGCGTTTAGGTCCTCAGGGCTGAAGCCTTTCTTGGCTCCTGTTCGAAATGCGGCATTGCCGGTCAGGTTCCGAAGAAGGGTCCGGCGTATTTCCTTGTACTCATCACCAATAAAGCCAAGCCGTAGGAGAAAGCACCTGAAAGCATACTTCTCATTGTCCGTTTCCTTTTCCTTGGCGGTCACACGCTTCAGCCTTTTTGCTGCGGCACAAAGTGCACCAATAAAGCGAGAGTAGGCAGCCACCTCGTCGCTTTCTACAGGAAATCTGAACCAAGGGAATTTGAGAGTAGTATCCGTCCGTTCGACTGGAAGGGAATCCACACCAAGTGCCTTTTTTATCAGTTCAGCTTTGCTTGCAATTAGCTTTTCAAGATTGGCGAATCCTTCGTCGGTCATGAACGATAGTGGCATTTCAATGGTCAATTGGTCAGGTTCATCAGGTTTCGTCACATCGGTTGCCTGCATTCCATTTTCACCTTGGATGTTCTCTCGGCGGGTACGGCCCAGTCCCAGTTCCTCTCGGCCGTCCATCCTCAGGTCTTCAAAGGCAATCACTTCATCCATCTGTCTTTGCATGGCGTCGGTAATGGGGACATCGGGGTTTGCATACCGTCCTGGGTGGTGCTGGTCAATATCTGGAATCTCGTCAAGCGCCCCCATCGCACCAAGTCCGTTCTCGTAGGTATCGGGTTCATCATACTCGCGACTGTCGCCGTCAGCGTCAAAGCCTGCGTGATGGAGTGAATCCTCGAGGTCGAGGTTGTCAGGGCCTGTAAGCGATCCGGTCTTGTCGATGTGGTAGCCGCCAATCTCGTAGATGAAGCTTGGTGCTCCAAGGTACTTGGCTGAGGTATTCAACGCTGTGCTGATTGCACCGACCAGTGCTTTGCGTTCGCTGCCTGTAACATTGTAATTAAGTTTCATTTTCATACCACCTTTCTTTTTCGGTACTACATTCATCACTCTAAACCGCTTAAATAGCAACGGTTTTATGTGGTTTCTGAGGAGAATCTGTACCGAATATTCGGCGGTTTTAGGTGAGGTTAGGCATCTGAGCTAACGTCCGCATAGGAGTAGAGTAGACCATCACGCTGGACAGAAACCTTGTCGCTAGATCCGACCTGTTCGATGTAGCGCTTGACGATAACGTCACAAAACTTCTCATCAAGCTCAATGGTATAGCAGGAGCGGTCAGACTGTTCGCAGGCTATGAGAGTTGAACCGCTGCCGCCGAATGGATCGAGCACCAGCGTGTTGCTCATGCTGCTGTTCATAATCGGATACGCCAAGAGCGGGACCGGCTTCATAGTCGGATGGTCTCCATTTTTCTTAGGCTTATCAAACTCCCAGATGGTGGTTTCCTTCCGGCCTGTGTACCACTGATGCTTTCCGGTTTTCTTCCAACCGTAGAGCACAGGCTCATGCTGCCATTGGTATGGAGAGCGTCCCAGAACCAGCGACTGCTTCTTCCAGATGCAGCAGCCAGACAAATAAAAACCGGCATCGACAAAGGCTCTCCTGAAATTCAGCCCTTCGGTGTCGGCGTGGAATACATAAATGCTGGCATCAGCTGCCATGACCGCTTCAGTATTTGTAAAGGCATCGAGCAGAAAGTGATAGAAGGCGTCGTTGCCCATGTTGTCGTTCTTGATTTTCCCAGCGCTGCCTTCATAGTTGACGTTGTACGGCGGGTCGGTGATCACGAGATTAGCTTTGGCACCGGCCATCAACAAATCAAAGGTGTCCTTCTTGGTGCTATCGCCACAGACCAGTCGATGTCGACCAAGGGTCCAGACGTCGCCGAGCTTGGTGACGGGAGGTTCCTTTAGCTCTGCCTCCACATCAAAATCATCATCTTGGATGCCACCTTTGATACTATCCTTAAACAGATCGTCTAGTTCGGCAGGGTCAAAGCCGGTGAGGGATACATCGAAATCAGCACCCTGCAAATCTGCAATGAGCAGAGCCAACTTTTCTTTATCCCATTCGCCGGAAATCTTGTTCAGCGCGATGTTGAGAGCCTTTTCCTTCTCGACATCCATTTCGACCACTACGCACTCGACTTCGGTGATTCCCATGTCGATGAGCACCTTCAAACGCTGATGCCCACCTACAACACAGCCGGTCACCTTATTCCAGATGACCGGCTCGACGTACCCGAACTGTTCAATTGAGCGCTTCAGCTTATCATATTCAGGATCGCCGGGCCTTAAGTCCTTGCGTGGATTGTAGTCCGCAGGCAGAAGCTCGGCGGTTTTCTTTTTCTCAATCAGCATATCACTTTCCTTTCCGAGCAGTTAATAGCCGCTCCATTACATCATCTTGAGGATTCACACCGCTGTACTCGCCGGTACAGTTTTCCTTTACGATCTGAAAAATCTCCATCCATAGGCGATTTGTCTGGTTCATATAGTTCTGGCCCATCGCCACATATGGACTCTGAATTGCATTGCCTGTAGTAGGGTGCTTTGCCAGAAAACCATATTCAGTGACCGCTTCCTCACATTGAATCCACCTGGCAACGCTCATGGCGTACCGCTCTAAAAGCTGAGGAGCGACAAGAACCGCACAGCCACGTTCATTCAGCCACAACCAAGCGGATTTATAGATTTCGCTCGCGACGAGCGTCTTGCCGTCTTTTTGTATTGCCTCGAGCATTTTGTTTGGTTCAGGCATTTCAAGGCCTTTGAGATCTGCTGCATCTTGAAATTCCATCACAGTCAGTTTTCTGCCGCCAGGATTGCCCTCAGCAATTTTGTCGGCTAATGGCTTCTTTTTTGCGCCCGCGCCGATACGAGCGCCGCCACGGTTGGTACCGTCTTTTGCCAAAAATATCACCTCACTTTGCGGGGATGGGGCTATTCCCTCGTTTGAAAGCGCGTTTTTCTGCGCGTTGCCCCACGCCGCTGTCCGTTTAAAAAAGTTGTGAAGATTTTACCTCCCCCACGGGGTAAATGTGGCACCAAGTTTTATTGCGAACGATGTCGCTGATATGCCTTTGAGTGACACCAAACTGTTCAGATAATTCGCGTTGAAGGTAACCTCTCTGATATAGTTGTTTGATTTCATAGATGTCAGACAGTTTAAGCTTTGCCGCCACTGAATTTTCACCATGGCGTAAGCAAGCAGCAGTTCCATGTCTAATTGAATCTCGAACATTTTCTTGCGGTGTTCCCCAGCAAAGATTAAGTAGACGATTATCAAGGGAATTGCCATTAAGATGTCGGCACACCATTCCTTCTGGACGAACACCTACAAAAGCCTCTAAAAGGAGCTTATGAACAGGCTCAGCAGAGAAGCCACTTTTTGATTGCTTGTTTTTCAGATTCACACGGTAATAACCTTTATGAATTCGTTGAGACAGTAGCATTCGGACTCCGCTCCGGTATGAATATATCCGTCCAGAATCATCAGCGTAGTATCCATCATAATTGGGGATAGGTCTTATGTTCTCATTCATGGCAGGCACCCCACCGGTCACCGCTTTCAGCAGTAATTCGGGAGTGACAGGATTTACATAGAGCCATTAGATTACTCTTTTCATTGCCGCCGCCTTTGGAGAGAGGAAGGATGTGGTGGACCTCTTCAGCAGGCATCAGCTTGCCTTGCTTCTCGCACTCCTCGCAAAGGGGATGCAACTTGATGTAGCGGTCGCGGATGCGCTTCCAGCTTCTGCCGTAGCGTTTGTTGGACTTGGGGTCGCGCTGGTACTGGTTGTACTGTTTGTCCACTACCTTTTGATGCTCGGCACAGTATTGCTCACGCTCAGCGAGCCGACCGCAGCCGGGGTAGGCGCAGGGACGCTTTGGTTTATATGGCATGGGTTCACCTCACTTTCGGGGCATAAGAAAAGCCCCACAGGATTTCTCCCGAGAGGCTTCGCCTTGATGCTTTTCGCTACCTTAACATTAACATGATTGCACTTGGACTAATAGTGACATACAGTGACATCTTCAGGAATTCTTACTTTGTTAAGCGCTGCATCATGTAAGCGGTAAAGATGGCGAAGGTTGTACCCGAGCTCCACAGCAATTTCTGGCCAAGACTTATTGCTGATATATCGCTTCTCCAGAATCGTTCGATATTCGTTGTATTCTACTTCACGGATAACAAGACTGATCTCACGCTTAAGATCCACCAAGCTTTCAAGATCTCTATTGATCTCATCCTGAAGGTCAATGATTTTTAGAACGGTGTCCGCCATCGGCGAGGTGCTTTTGCTGGGGTTACGAGGCATACCTGTTATGGTGGTGGTACATCTCATTGCCAGCTCATTTAAGGATTCCACCATTTCGAGTTTGCTGGCAATCCTCTGATCAAGGCGGTAAGCCTGTGATAAATACTCTTTAGCGGTCATTCCTTCGCACCTCCTCGTTAATTCTTCGAATGAGGTACTCGGCATTCAGGCTGGTGAGCTCTCCAAACCAACCGGAACGGAAAAACCGCTCTAAAGATGCCACTTCAATTTGGTAGCCATTGTTATCAGGACGCTTCTTCGAATGAAGAAGAGAGGTTCGATAATCCTTGACTGCTTGCATAACAATGGCATTTGCTAATTCTTGATAAGGGTCCATAATCTGTACCTCCGGATTTTTATTTCTCTCGGATTGGCACGGATTGTCGTTGATTGTCTCAGGCTTGCAGATCGGCCTTTACAGCATCAATTAGGGCGGCTTGGGTGCTGTCCTTCTTGGATAACACCTTTAGAATCCGCTCGTCGATGGTGTCTTTGGCCACAATGTGCTGCACCACAACCGTTTCAGAATTTTGCCCTTGTCGCCATAGGCGGGCGTTGGTCTGCTGATATAATTCCAGTGACCAGGTCAGCCCGAACCATACGATACAGGAACCTCCGCTTTGAAGGTTTAACCCATGACCGGCAGAGGCGGGGTGGATCAGAGCTACGGGCAGTTCGCCAGTGTTCCACTTACGGATACTGTCGGCGCTGTCCAGTTTGGAAAACGGTACATGAAGCTTTTGTAGACGATCCGTGATGCGGGCAAGGTCATGCTTGAACCAGTACGCCACTAAAATTGGCTTGCCACCGGCGGCTTCGATGATATCTTCCAGTGCATCCAGCTTTCGGTCATGGATGGAGAAGGTGTCGCTATCGTCGGTGTAAATTGCACCATTAGCCAGCTGGCATAACTTGCCGGTGAGTGCAGCGGCGTTTGCAGCGGTGATATCTACATTTGGGAGCTGTAAGACGAGGTCCTGCTTCAGCTCGTCGTAACGCTGGCGCTCCTCGTCAGAGAGGCGGACGGTATATTCGCTACTTACCAGTTCCGGCATTTTCAAAAGGTCGGTAGACTTCATGGAAATGGTTATGTCGGAGATCTTGTCATAGATGCGCTGTTCTGCTCCGGGTAGAGGCTTGTAGCTGAAGATGACCTGTCCATTTCGCTTGTCTGGCTGGAAGTAGTCCAGTCGGTAGTGGCTGATGAACCGTCCGAGGCGAGCGCCCATATCTAAAAGCCTGAACTCAGCCCAGAGGTCCATGAGGCCATTTGCGGAAGGGGTACCCGTGAGGCCAATGATGCGCTTGACCTTAGGTCGCACCTTCATCAGAGCCCGGAAGCGTTTAGCCTGATAATTCTTGAAGGAGGACAGCTCGTCTACCACAAGCGTGTCGAAGTTGAAGGGCAGCTTGCTTTCATCAATGAGCCACTGGACATTTTCTCTGTTGATGATGTAGATGTCAGCGGGTTTGATAAGAGCTGCACGGCGCTCTGCTTCAGTACCGACTGCAACGGAGCAGATGAGGTTCTGGAGATGATCCCACTTATCTGCTTCAGAAGGCCATGTATCCCGTGCCACTCGTAGTGGTGCGATCACCAGAATGCGGTGGGCTTCAAAGCTGTCAAACAATAGGTCGTTCAGAGCCGTCAGTGTGATGCTCGTTTTGCCAAGACCCATATCGAGTAGAACAGCGGAGATGGAATGTTCCTCGATGTAGCGGGTGGCGTATTTCTGGTAATCATGCGGTTCGTATTTCATCAAGAAGCCCTCCAATCTGCTGCTCGTCATCAAGGACATAAACCTTGAAGCCAAGCCTACGTAGTAAATTGTGCCTTGCCAGTTGAAGTGGCCGAGGTTTTTGGCCGGGAGCCTTAACCTCCACGAAAGCCATATGTCCACCCGGTAGAAGCACGATGCGGTCAGGCATCCCGTCAAATCCAGGACTTGTGAACTTGGGTGCGATGCCTCCCATGTCCTTCACTGCTTTCACCAGTTTTTGTTCAATGATTTTCTCTCTCATTTTTCACTCCATTTTTCTTGCCCATTGCCGATGATTGCCCAATTGCTCATTGTTCCTATAAATCCTACGCGCGCATATATACGCTCAGGCTGTACTACTATTTTTAATGAATTGAAAAGGAGTAGGAGATTATGGGCAATACCGGCAAGGCAATGAGCTTTAATAGTAATATTGGGGGCTTCAAGCCTTGCCCATGGTTTGTGCCGAAGTGAGAATCGGCAAGGTTGGGCAATTATTCCGACCTCAGATAGACACGCTGAACACCATAAAGGGGGATAATGCGCTTGCCGGTCTTATTGCCGGAGTACTTTTCCCAATTGCCGATGCTGCGAAGAATGGCCTCGATCTCATAGGAGTCAGATTTCTTGATGGAATCCCTCGACCGACCAAAGCACTCACACCAGATCTCAATATTGCTGACTTGTGTTCTGCGCACGGTACCCACCTGTCTTGTGGGATCATCTGGATCGCGGAAATACTCCTGTCTACTGTAAATATCCGTGGTGTCCCAATCCTCAGGAAGTAAGGTGTCAAGAAATGCAGCAACCAGACCTTCACGGTCGTCGGTTTCCATCGCATCACGCTGAGCATCTGCAGCGGCCTCTGCCTCAGCGCCTTTTAGGAACAGTTCCTCACCTGCATTAAAGTTGGCTACCGCCTCGGCCCATATCTGGTCGACTTCGTATTCGGTAACATCCCAAGGCCGCCTTGTGCCTTCGCCGGTTACGTTGATAGGCCAGAAGCGTCTGTTACCGGTCACGTCTCGAAGAAAACCGCCATCGCTGTTGGTGGAACCGATGATAATGCACTGGCGTGGATGACTTTCGACGACTCTACCGTAAGAAGGTCGATACTTATCATCAACCCGGCTGGCAAAGGACTTCACGGTTTCCACGTCCATTTTCTTGATACCAGCGAGCTCAGAAAGCTCCAGCAACCAGTTTCCCTGAAGCTTTTCTGGTGCTGTTTTATCCTTCATGTCGGAGATGGAAAGGCTGTCGGAGTACCATTGCTTTCCAAGCTTGGCGAGCATAGTGGACTTGCCAATACCCTGACCGCCGATAATAACTGGGATGGTATCAAACTTGATGCCGGGTGCGAGGATACGGCCAGCTCCAGCAGCGAGCGTCTTTCGAGTAACAGCTCTAACGTAGGGAGTATCCTCAGCACCGAGAAAGTCAATGAAGACAGTCTCATCACGCGGAATGCCGTCCCATTCCAGTGCCATCAGGTATTCACGAACCGGATGATAGGCCCTGTCGTCTGACACTTTGGTAAGAGCAAGCTCGTAGTTTCGGGCGCTGAACTCACCATAGTTGGTGTCAACGTAAGCCACGAGCTGAGCTGTATCCGCGTCCCGCCAAGCGGGGTGAGTATGCGCCCAAGGCAGATCCACGGCATAGATTTGATTGGCGAGACGGTTATATCGGATTTGCGAAAGAGCCTCATCATTTTTCATGATCAGCAGTAGGTTGCCGAGAGTGTTTTCTACATCACCGGCTTTGGTTCGAGTCAGCCTGGAAGCCCAATTCTCTCCTGGCATGAAATCTTCGGAAGCGGACTGACGTCGCTCCTCCAAAAGCAGTGAAGCAACAGCCTCATCCTTGAGCGCGAAGTCGCACATATTTTTATAGCTGGACTTCTCATCGTCATCACCAAATTTGTGAATGCGTACAAGGTCAAATGCGTTCAGCAGCTTTCCGTAAGCAGGATCAGAGGCGTGGTGGCTGTAGGCATATTTGTCGTCGTAAATGACAACGCCAGCACTGCTGTCGGCAGGGATGTAATCGTAACGACCAGCCATTGCGGAAGGTGCATATAAATCTGAGAGGAAAGTATCAATCGCCGTCTCCACGGAATATGAACGACAGAACGCACCAACGATACCTGATTTGCCAAGAGGGTCATCTTGTGGTTTCTGGCTAGCTTCACGGACAGCACTTTCCCGAGAAGATGTCGGCAGTAGCGAGCACTCTTTCCAATTGGGGTGTGCTGCAAGATATACGTCTGGATCAAGCCAGGCACCGTCTATGCGCTTGAATATATACTCGCCATTTGCGGGAGTAGTCGGCCAGTACATTAATTGGTTCGGTCGGTAGGAGCATTCGTCAAACTGGTCGATGCCCCATTCTGCAGCATAATACCTTGCAATAGCTGCATACTCATCAACGGAGGTATCTCTTGTAAATGGTATGATGATTCTCACTCTTGGCTTTTCAGGAGTGTGGCCATGCGTCGTATAAAGTGCGGCAGCAAATTTACATGTTGCGCAGAATCTTTCAATAAAACCAAATTCAGCTTGATCCAAGTCCATCGTCAGCATTGAACGGCAGACGACGGTTTCGATTTTGCGGCGATTATTTTTTAGTTGGCCACCAACAAAGCCGCCCTTGTCTTTGACCTTTTCTCTGTCAGATTTTTTGAGTTTTGGGTATTCTTCGACAGATTCCGTTGTCCTGATAGTTACCGATAGCCTGCTACACAAATCAGTCCATGTTACGGTTTTATTTGGCCATGTCTTAGCAAAACAGCTGTTGCCATAGGCAATGGATAAATCACGCATTATGTGCACCTCCTGTGATGATAACTCGTTCTCTGTCATCGATATTTTGCTTTATGATGCGTAGAGGACCTTTCCAATAAGGCTGCACAAATACTTTGCGGCCACTCCTGTAAGTTCTCCAATGTCCAATGACATACCAGACAAGGGTATACCTTTCGATATTGGCAGAGGTTAATGCAATTCTGATATCCTCTGCATTTATGACATGACGCTTGATATAGGCTGTTCTTCTTTTTTTGTTATGTTTGGATTTTGATGCCTTTAATGTTTCTGTCCTTGGTTTATTGAATACCGATTTTACTACAGGATGAAGAAGCGCTATCTGGATTCCATACCATGCTTGAATCACAAATGTTGCCATGGATAATATATCTTGCATGGTGACATGCTTTGAAAGATTGTCTCGAGCTGATTTCGGAAGGCTGCGATATCCGATTTCTCCAACCATAAGCCGGTTCACACCATGAACAGTGAGAATCGGAAAAATAAGCTCGGCGTTACCACGCTGATGAATAAGGTTAGCTACTTCTGCATAATCCCATTCACCAGCGTCTCTGATACGATCTTCAAAATCTGAGTGTACAACGAAACGATAGAGATCATAGGAACCGCTTTTATTCTGAATGTTGATACAGCAATCCTGTAATGGAATGGTATTTGCAAAGAATAAGTCTGAGGGAATGCCTTCAACATCCTTTGCCGATCGCGACCACAGCTCGGTCAATGCCATTACAGAGACAAAGTCCAGGTTGATAGAGTCGCTTGGCTTACTCTTGTTCAGGTTCTGAAGTAACTTTGCGTTATCATCTTCTGGAAGAAAAACCATTCCAATCGCATTCAACGCGCTGTTATCCTTAGAGATGTTGTTCTCTTTTGCACGCCTTGCAATGCCGTTTAATACGTCCTTTGCTGGAACGTCGTGAATGACGGTAACCGATGTTCTCATGAAACGAAGGAACTCTGCATCATTCATCTCGCGAATAGAACGGCTTAATTCGCGATAAGTATTCGCATCTTGGGAAAGGGCTGCCTGATTTAAAATGCATGATTCAGTGACATTTCGATCAATGATACCAATAAGGTTATTATTATCATCAAAGACCATCCCGTTTTCTACAAAACCCATCATGGTTACTTAAACCTCCTCGCAGTTTTCATTAAAGTAGCGTAAGCGGTAGTTCTTCCACTTGGCTCTCTTGATTTCAGCCGACATACCAGCTGAGATGGTGCTGCCGAACACCCAGACCTCTGTACATTTGCTCATTAGGGCGTTGCCGAAGAATAGCCCAAGCTGGCGTTCGGCAGGAATGTCGTCGTTTAAAAACTGTGGAAACAGCAAATGCGGCGCAATGGGGATAAAGCCTTTGTCGACGGCGAATCGGCTGTAGCGCTGTGCAGCCTTTACGTTTCCTTCTACATCTCCAGAAAAGGGAGAGCAGATATAGACAATTGGCCTGAATGCCCGAAGCGCCTTTTCTTCTTTTTCGATAGCAGATAATGCTTCGTAGGCGGTTGGGTCGTAGTAACCCTCGCTGTTAAATTTATCAATGCTCATTTTGACCTCCAATCCGGGCGGGCTTTTTGTCCACCTCTATTACCCAATGGAGGTCAAAAACGGGTTTGAACGAAAAAGGCTCAATCTTTTTTATAAAAATCTGTCTCGTAGCCATCGGCTCGGAGCAGTAGCCCCTTAGCCCAAGACGGTGTCAGACCCATCTGTTCACAGATAGCTTTCAGAGACACTCGTGGATCAGCTTCGATGACGATTTCGTCGTGGACGTGCATGACGATGGAGCAGTGCCGGAGCGTTTGCATGGCGGTGCATAGGATGTCACGGGAGGTTGCCTGCACGATGTTTTCCACGAACTTTGGTCCGTAGGAATCCAGTCGATCCCACTTCTTCGTAGCACCTACGCCTTCATATGTGATGCACTGCCCGCCGAACCTGTTTTCACCCATTCGTGGCTTTACATAGGCGAGCTGCCTACCGGAAGGGAGTGTAATGAAAAGCATCCCACTCTGGCAGGAGAAAGTGATCCCGTGTGTCGAGTTGGTGCGTTTATACCGAACGGCCTCCATAGCAGCCTTGTCCACGTCCCACCAGAATTTCACGATTCGCGGATTGGATTGCCGCCACGCATCGACTAGCTGAGGGAGTTCGTCATCATCAAGTCCCATATCGAGCGCACCCATTGCTTTGAGCGCACCGACAGAGCCGCCATAACCGAGGGCGAGTTCAGCAATCTTGCCTTTTTGCCGTAGGTGACCGTTGATGCCATGTTTTTCAACCGGAACCTTAAACATTTGACTGGCAGAGGCACAGTAGATATCGCCACCCTTGGCAAACACATCCTGTCGCCAGTGTTCACTGGCCAGCCACGCGATGACTCTGGCTTCGATGGCGCTGAAGTCTGCTACGATGAGCCTAGCTCCGGCCCTTGGGACGAAGGCAGTGCGGATAAGCTGCGACAAAGTGTCCGGTACATCCTCATAGAGCATTTCAAGCGCATCAAAATCACCGGAGCGCACAAGGGCACGCGCTTCGGCCAAGTCCTCCAGATGGTTCTGAGGGAGGTTTTGCATTTGAATGAGCCTACCTGCCCAGCGCCCAGTTCGATTAGCACCGAAGAATTGAAACATCCCACGAGCTCGACCATCGGTACAGACCGCATTTCCCATCGCCTGATACTTCCGAACCGATGACTTGGCAAGCTGCTGTCTTAGTGAGAGGACATCTGCAAGATCCGGAGGTGCCGTTTTTAATAACTCGGCGACAACCTTTTTTCCAAGTGTGTCGGTCTCCATGCCATTGTCGGCAAGCCACTGCTTCATTTGCTGTACCGAATTTGGATTCTCAAGTTCTGTCAGGTGTTTCATCGCGGTGGAAAGCTCTGATCGGGAGCGACCATCCATTGCGATAGACTCTTGGACCAGTGTCATATCCAGCGCAACGCCTCGGTCATTGATCTCCTGGTCGAGGTGGTATTCGTCCCAGATGCTATCCGGCACCGGGAACTTGGCGAGCTTTTCTTGAATGGACATTTCCGTTTCAACATCTCGAGCGTTATATTTCTTAAACACCGACCATTTATCGGGTGCGTGGTACGGGTAATTCCTGGTGCGCTGACCGTTGGCTTTCGTTGGAGCACAAGGCTGACAGAAAAATTTGATGAGGTCTTTACCTTCGGTGAGTTTCTGCTTATCCAGCTTAAGTACCGAGCCGACGCCTTCCAGCGACAGAGGTAGTCCCATCGTCGCGGCCCAGACCATCGAACATTTCCATGAGACAGGGTTGATGTATTCGCCGGTAGGGAGCCCAATAAAACGAGACAAGCAGACCCTCTCAAAGTTTGCGTTAAATGCCCATTTGGTTACCGTTTCATCTGTGAGAGCGGCGATAACCTCACTGGGAAGCTTCTCTCCGCTGGCAAGATCAACGACCTGGACATCACCGCCGTCAACGCTGTATCCGAAAAGGAGAATCTCAAAATCAGGTGACTCGACATAGCGGTATACACCTGATTTGGCGAGATTGGCGCTGCTATAGGTTTCAATATCTATTGAGAGTATTTTCATAGTTGACCATCCTTTTTATAAGGAACGGCGGTAAAGAAGTTCTCTACCGCCGTCCACAGTTTTTACTTGAAGTCCCGCATCCGTTTTTCGTGATACTCTTTATCACGAGATTCGCGTTCTTCGTCGCGTTTTGACCTCTTGCGATCGCTTCCAATGCTCTGAATCATTGAGATGAGGAACGTGACACAGAGAGCTGAGTACAATCCCAAAAGGATGTTTAATAAAATCGTTGTCATTGGTTTACCACCCTTCCTTAAGACAGAAAGTCATCGTCAATATCTGTTGCGAAATCGGACTCAGCACTAACCTTGCCACCGAGAGGCTCACCATCGCGTACCTTCTGTAGGTTGTTAAGACCGCATGCGATGCCCTTGTTGCCGTTAGAATTGAAGGCGTAGAAGCTGATGCTGGCTCTTCCATATACGCCGGAGTACACCTCAGAGCGGGTGAGAATTGGATTACGGTCAGCATCCACGATGCCGGGAGCGGTAGCTGAATTGGCGTTGATGAAGAATGCATTAGCGTAAGCGGGATCGTCGGGGCGTTCAGAATCGCCATCCCTGAGCGGAGTTTTGATTGCCGCCATCGGTGGTACAGACTTACCGCTACCCTTGAGCTTGGATTCGCCATCGTGGTAAGCAGCTTCAATAGCAGCCTTGATCTTTGCGACGGTCTTGGTGTCGGACTTTGGGATAATGAGCGAAACTGAGAACTTTGGTGCTCCGCCGTTAATACTCTTGGCTTCCCAGACATTCGCGTAGCTCCAGCGGGTTTCGGGTCCAGTGATAACCTTCATCGGGTTGTTGGCTTTGTTGGTGTTGTTATTCATAATCGTTTTCCTCCATAAAATCATTTTTGGCTGTGTTCATGACCGGGCGTTTGTCGCTCTCGGGCACTAGCGTGGGTTTGCCTTGTGGCTTTTCAATATAGGCCGCTAGGAGTTCATCAAAGCGGGATTTGCCGAGCAGTTTCTGCATGGCAGTGACGCCGAGGACCTTGTGGTCATATGGGTCAAAGCCTGCATTGCTGACTGCATCAGCGACTTCTGTTTCATTGGTGTACCTGCGATTGGAGCGGCCTTCGACCAGCTTCCAACCGTTCCATTCCTTACCGCTGATGGCCTGCTGCAGGGCATATTCCTTGATGTCCGTGGCCCAAGAGACAAGGTCATCGACTTGGGTAAGGATTTCTTCGATTTCCTCGTCCGTGAGTAACGGCGGCAGCTTGAAGTCATAGCGGGCGAGCGCCATGTTGGCATCGGCTCTGGCGCGGCAGTCGTGCTTTGCTTTGCAGAAACCGCACCATTCACCGCAGAGAAAGTTACCGTCACCGGCAAAAGCAAGATCGGCAGTAGGCTTGAGCACTTCGTCCGCCCAGCGGTATAGCTCATCTTTTGAGAGCTCGTAGGTGCTGACGTTATCGCGCCGGGGCTGATAAATGGTCATGCGAACGGTGTCAATGTCGTAGATTCCGTCAAACAGTTCCAGGGCGCCAAGGGCGTAACACTGCATCTGAGGATTCTTTTCAGCGCTTACGAGAACGCCTAACCCGTGCTTGTAGTCGCATATCTGCAGGGTACCGTCTGCGATAATAATGCAGTCAGCTGTTCCAAATCCGGACTCCACCCAGCGAGAAAAGTCCACACGCTGCTCGATCAAGACGACCGGGTCAGCGCAGTTTTGCTTGGCCGCTTCTACCTGTTCGATAATGTAGGCCGCGTAGCCAGAAGCACAGTCGGCCATTTCTTCGTTGAACCATGTGAGGTTCTTTGTCGGGTCCTTTGCCTCCATGCCCAGCGCCTGGCGGAGTTTGTACTCACAAAGCTCGTGAGCGTCTGTGCCTTCAGCAGCGTAATTGCTGCCCTTATCGTCGTAACTCTCACAGAGCCGAGCAGAGGGCGGACAACGAAGCCAGCGTTCGGAGCTGGATGCGGAGAGGAGTGCATGTCCTTTAGCTGGCATCTGTTAGTACCTCCACATCTTCAAGCAGTGCCTTGTAGTTGGCCGGATCAATGCTGGACAGCTTATCGGCACCGTACTTCTGGAGCAGAGAGCGAATCTGAGTTGTGAAGCCAGCGCGGGACTTATCCGCAAGGACTGCTCTGACCGCTTCCAGCGTAAGTACAGGTTCGGTGGGTGTAGGTTCTGGTATTGGGTCATTACTGCTGAACTGCTCCGCCAGCCAATTTGCGGCTTCGTTAATAGCTGCAGCTGCGCTGCGCAGTTCTTCGATGGTCATGGCCATGTCCCTCATTTTGCTCATGTGCTTTTCCTCCTTCCTTGGATTGGCTCTGTCCGGCGAGCAAGGTCAGTTTTCTTGCCAGCCGCATGGATACAACGCTGATCGCAGTGAGAACATCTACGAGTTCATCATCTGCAGCGCAGCTCCGTGGTCTTGTCTGTGTGTTATGCATTCGGTTCACCTCCTTGGAAGGAGCGCTTGTCGTTTTGCTCTTTCCACTACCCAATGGAGGTGAGAATGGTGTTTGAACGAAAATCAAAAAAAAGATTTTCTCCGGCCACCAAATCTGGCAGCCGGAGAAAGATGGATAAGGGATTAGATGTAGTCGCGTAGAAGCTCCCGCAAAGCGTCAAACGCCTTTTTCTTCTTGTAGTTGATGGTGGATTGCCTGGAAATGCCCATGATGGCAGCAATCTCACGTTCGGACTTTTCCTGAAGCAGTAGCTCGCAGATACGGCGTCCGTCGGGATCGAGCTTGTCCAGCTTGCTAATAAGGGTGTCGAGTAATTCCCGATCCTCTAAGATGGACTGAGCGCTGGGAGCATCATCAGGCAGGTCGTCAAGCCAGCTCTTTTCGTTACCGTTTTCGTCGGTAACGGTGTAATCAAGGGATAGTTCATCACCAGCTTTGTGAAAACGGCAGGTCCAGCAATCCATGTCGCAGAGATAGCGCTTGCTTGCTGGGCAGACACAGCGGCCGTGCTCCTGCTGCCTACGACGATAGGCGTTGATGTCGCGGTAATAGTTGTCATAGTCGGTTTTGCTGACAGGCACCCACTGGTGCAGGTCCTTGAGGTAGATTTTGAATTGGTTGGTTTGGTTCTGGTTGTCGTGGTTTGACATAAAAATTCCTCCGTTTGTCGTTGTCTCGAAACGGAGGAATTGCGCTGCTCAGCTGAAAAAGGCAATAAAAGCCCGACCGCAGTCCAACACAGATTTCTCCGTTTCGGATTGCAGCTCCCATTTCCAGTTGGCAGCCGTAGTATTTAGTTGTTCTGCCAAGTGACACTGGAACATCCGAGGCCAGCGGATGTATCACATAGCAGCGTGGCGTTAACCACTATCTGTAGAATACTGGGGATGGGATTTTTCAAACAGGAAGTGCGACTTCCGGAAAAGGCCTATGAAATGGCTTAAAAGGGCAAAAAATAATAAGGCCCTTGCGTCTATGACAGATATCTGTCAGACACAAAGGCCTTATTATCAAGAGAATATTCTACCGGAAGTCGCACTTCCGAATTATTTTATACAACGGCATTTTTATTTCCGTTTTTGGGCAATTGCTGAGGTATCCCAGCGTCTTGCAGTTTCTGATTCCACATATAGATGCTTTCCATATGATGATGATCTATTAGAAAGCGATAAACAAGGTACTCCTCAGATGGGATCATGATATTATGGCCAGCTTTAGTGATTAAATCATATGAAAAGGCTGGCTGCAGATTAAGTCCGATACAGAGGGCTAGTACACTTTGCAACATTGGTTTTGCATCAATCTTTTTTCGATAGTCCTGAATTGTTCGAGAGCTTATACCAGAGAGTTCTTCCATCTTTTCATTTGTATAGGATCGTCGATTAACATGAAAATCAAGAGTGCCGCAAAATGTGGGAGGCAGCTGGCACATTATATCCTGAACTCTTTTTGCTTCGTTTCGGACCAAGGCCATCTCTCGGGCACGTTTTTGCACATCTTCATTTTTACCTTCGTTTCGATTGAATCTTGCTTCTACAAAACTCTTTGAGTCAGCATCTCGGCAGAGAAAACAAATTCGATAGAAGGAGTCGTCGAAGTTCTTGCTAACACGAGTCGTCCTATCGAACACGAGGCAGCACTCGTCAGCATGCTCGAGGGCGTAATCTGTCAATGTGGCTTCGTGGCCTTCTTGAATGTTGACATACTTTGGATTGTTGATGACAAACATACCACCAGCGTATATAAAATTCCCAGCTTTTATATCATCAATGAGATCTGGATTGAGCACCGCTTCGACAATAGCGTTATTACGATCAATGATGAAAGTTTGTCCTTTTTTTAGGCTACCGTTATCGAATGAAAACGGCGGGTAATTTCTGCCGTCGACAAAATTGAATACACCAGCAGCTTGCTCGAAACCTAACTCGACAGCCCTAATTTTTGCAGCGGTAGTAGAGACCTTAAAAAAGTCTGCAAACTCACTTATTGTAAGTTCCATTACATAAGCGCTACGAAGACTAGAAAATGCTTGCTGTAAGCGGTTAAAAATCTCGATAAGTTTTGCACGACCGGTTCGAGCTGGAATGAGAATTTTTGGAGCTATGGCATTTGCTTGCCATTCCATCCATGCTAGCTCCTCGGATAGATGATCAGAACCCTTTTTATATTCTTCAACCACTGCGCATGATATTGATGAAAAATCAGGATTCAAAAGCTTTTGCAATTCAAAAAACTTAAAGTGCTTGTCCCAGTGAACGCACTCGTGGATAATCGTGTTATTCACAGAACCGATATTCCTCATGAAAAAGTTATCAGGGTTTACAAGAATTGTTCCAGGTTTGATTTCTTCTACTATGACATTGCGATCTGTAGTGTTATTGAATACCTCAACAGCTGCATCATCAAAATATGTACGACCAAAGACCTCATCTGATAACGGAGCCAGACGAACTGTTAAATTCATTGAATTAAGAATTTCTTTGATCGGTAATGCCATTGGCTCATTTAATGCGCGAGGGCAATACTTTAAAAGAAATTTTTCCGCATGTGAATCTAAATCCTTAGCGTAAACATAAGGAACCAGGTATTTAGTTAGTGAATCTTCAGCATTGAAACGTTCTTTGGAGTATTCGCTGATAGCGAGCAATTTCACTTGATGCAGGCCATTATTAAGGACTGCAGAAAAAGAGATAGAAAACCAGCAATCCGTAGTGTCACTCTCAAAATCTCTACGTCTTTTGCCGGAGATTTCTATTTCTGTTTGTATTGACGCTCGAAATTCTATCTGGTCATTATCCAACTCACGGAAAGTGACACTCATAACGTGAAAATCACTCAACTCTGCGTAGCTCGGATCAGGCACAGAATAAGTGGAAAGGTTCATTCTCTCTCTGTTGTTAATGATATAAAACTTTATCCTATCGAAGATTTGATTGTAGTAGACATCTTCAAGATAAGAAGAAAACGAAGTATATTTCTGTGCCAATGCTGCGCCTCCTTACGATCGTAATCACAAAGTATGAGTATACTAAAATATACCATGAAAACGGAGATAATTCAATATATAGCAACGGTAATTCTTGCGAATGCAGAGATTTACTCTTGTGACAAACACACTTTTCATGATATAATAATTTAGTCTCGCATGGAGCCCGTGTGTTTATAGAATTTCCGAGAGGTGGTCCATATGGAAGTAAGTTATAAAAAGCTTTGGAAGATTCTTATAGATAAGGATATGAAAAAGAAAGATCTGCAGGCTAAAGCTGGAATCAGCTGGGCATCTGTAACGAAGCTCTCTAAAGGCGAAACCGTTAGTATGGATGTCCTTATTAAAGTATGCAAGGCTCTCGACTGCGATATTGGTGACATTGTGGAGTTAATACCTAAAGAAGATAAGTGAGGTGTTAGTTTTGGCGAACACAAGCAACGATGAAGTAATCAGCAGAGCAAGTGCGCATACCATAAAGAAATTTGAGTTGATTGAGAAGTATGTTCAAACGTGGGCTCAAAAGCTGCTAAACAACCAGTATTGTAATGGCCTTGTCTTTATAGACTGCATGTGCAATAGCGGTGAATATTATGATGATGATGGACAGCAGGTGTTCGGCACTGCTGTGCGAGTATTTAAAGTGCTACGTGATGCAGCAGGTCAGTATGCAAATAAACAGATTGACCTGTATTTCAATGATATAGACGCAAACAAAGTTAACCATTTGAAGCAGCTTCTCAGCAACAAGGACAAAAGGAATTTTCATGTTCATTTTAGTGCAGAAGATGGGAACGAGCTTTTGAAGAAACAGGGACAGAACATATATAAAAACCAGGATATCCATTACCTGCTTATATATGATCCGTATGATGCAACGATAGATTGGAATGCGGTTTACCCATTCTTCAATAACTGGGGAGAAGTGATTATAAATCATGCACTTATGGACTCTACACGTGCTGTGAAAATGGCAAAATCAGAAGCAGCCGTAAATAAGTATGAAACTACATATCAGATGAATATTGGTGAGTTGAGCGCTTATGGAAGCGATAGAGCTGCATTTGAAAAACGTATCGAAGAGATTATCGTGGCACTTAGACGTAATAAAATGAAAGATTATTATATTGCTGCTGCCCCGTTTTTTAATAAGAAAAATGCTATCGCTTATAATTTGATTCACTGTACAAGCAATATCGCCGGTTTCCGGCTTTATAAAACATCAGCTTGGCAGACATTTGGTGGGAAATCTTCAACTAAGGATACGCATGGTGCTGAGAATCAACTTGTTCTGGATCTTAACGGCGGGTGCAGCACTACTACCAGAACAGACGATGATTGTTATTACACTAAGGATATTGCAAAGTATCTACAGTCCATCTTTAATGGGCAACAGGATGTAGAATTGCATAAGGTCTGGGAAGCTCTTGATCGTCATCCTATCTTTCCATCCGATTGCTATAAAAAAGAAATCAAGTGTGAACTTAAGCAACAATACAATGCAAAGATTCAGAAAAGCTCAATATGCTTTTCTTCAAGGAGTTAAAAAGGCATGAAAAAGGTAACCGGATATATTCAAAGAAAAACCATGCTCTACAAGACTGGTGTAGAGTACGGCGACTATACAATGAATCATGTGCATGGTTGCGCGCATGGTTGCAAGTATCCTTGTTACGCTTTCATGATGAAGAAGCGTTTCGGGCAAGTTGATTCATATGAGGAATGGCTTGAGCCATTTCTTGTTTCCAACACATTAGAACTTCTTGATAAAGAGATCCCAAGGTTGAAAGATAAAATTGAGTCTGTACAGTTATGTTTTACAACTGATCCTTTCATGTACGGATATCCAGAAATAGCAGAGATGAGCATTGCTGCTATTAGAAAACTAAATGACGCTGGAATTAAATGCTGTGTCTTAACAAAAGGGACTCTGCCCAATGACTTAGCGAAGCTATCGAAGCGTAACGAATACGGTATAACCCTTGTCTCGTTGGATGAAAATTATCGAATGAAAGTAGAACCTGGGGCGGCACCCTATGCTGAGCGCCTGGAGTCATTGAAGGTGCTTCATAAAAAAGGGTACCAGACATGGGTCAGTATTGAACCATATCCGACGCCGAATCTTATACAGCAAGAACTGAATGCTATTCTTGAAGCAGTTGCTTTTGTCGATAGAATAATTTTTGGGCGCACAAATTATAGCAAAGAAGTTAGTGCATACAGAGAACACCGAGAGTTCTACAATGAGCAAGCGAAAATCGTGATTGCTTTTTGTGAAGAACGAGGAATTTCGTATCACATTAAAGATGGTACTATCACACAATAAACAAAACTTCTTTTCGGGTTTTTTCATATAAGATTGGAGGACAAAATGGGACAAATGATTAAGACATTTTCTGATGGTTCTTTTCTTGAGTACGACCGAGGTAAATTTGATGATTGGTGTGTCTATTTTACAAATATTAATGGCCTCCGTAAGCCACCTAGTGACACTGATTATTTCGCGCAGCTTCTTCAACTTTCACAGAAATATGGTGTTGAAAAAATCTATAGTGATTATGTAAAAGTATACGAGTTAACTGGAAAGCAGGTTTTAGACAGTTCACTCAACAGCATTTCTGCAATTTCAGAAGCATACAAAGAAGATGCACTTAATGTGGACATTATTTTTTCAATCTTGTATATGGCCATGATTGCAGAGGAGCAAAAACAATTTACTAGACTTGGAAAACGTATCAAACGCTTGGGAATTCACATGCTTCTTTTTGAAAGAAAGAGTGTGCACGAAGCAGCTAATTTCATGCGAGGTATGGGTTGGAGGGATATTGCTGTTCTTTGTGATGAAAGAGGATTTTAAGGAGGTTGAATATATGGCTAAGTGTGAGATTGAGCATTACTTTTCAAATGAAGGAACGCGAAACGATGTAAGAATGCGTGTTGTCAATAAACTTTCAGATGAGGAGCCAGGAACAGGGAGCGGTGACAGTGCATCAAAATACATTTATTTCGTAGAAACTCTTAAATCAGGTGATAGGATTTATCTCCAGAGACCTGCGAACTTACATAATGGTTTTGATTTTTTGGTATGTGTTGAGAATACAAATTATGCCGCTCCGGGAGAGCGGCGGAGAAACTTTCCAAAGCATGAGGATCTAAATGAAGATTTACTTAAAAAAAAGCAGGAAAACCCTGAAATGTATGCAAGGTTGTACAGTCTTCTAAGAAAAGTTTTTGAATGCCACGATGTATCTGAGGCTGAAATTAATGAACTTATATTCACACGCGGACTACCTGTAGACCATATTGTAAAAGCAATTAAATGGCTTTTTATCGAGCAGGATATAAGGTATTGGAATTATTCTGGAAGAAATATGACGTGGGGCATTGTCCCATCTCTTAATTAAATCTAAGGAGAAGAAAAATGCGACTTGCAGAGGCTTATTATCGATTAAATGAATTAGCTGGTGTCAGATTTGGAGATCTATTTTCCTCTTCAGACATGGAGATGATAATTGTAAACAAAGGAAAAACAGGACAGCTATTGGAATTGTCATTGGGGATGAATCTATCAAGTAGTAATTTGGATTTTGAAGATGGAGAATTGAAAACTAATAAATGTGATAAGGCTGGAAACCCAAGGGAAACCGTATTTATCACACAAATAAGCAGCATTATTGATGAGTTAATAGAAAAACGTCCGTTTGAGGATACACATTTGTATCAAAAAATAGATAACATACTTTATGTGCCTGTTTGTAAAGATGGTCGTCCAGAGGATTGGATGTTTTTGCCAAGTGTTCACGTTGACTTGTCGAAGAATAAATTCTCCAGACTTAGAGAAATTTGGCGTGAAGACTACTACTCTATTTGCGAACAGCTAAGAGTTCACATAGAAAACAGTCCAGACGGATTTATCCACACATCAAACGGCACGCATATACAAGTTAGAAGTAAAGATGCACGTGATGGGAATGGTAACTATCATCCTATTCGCTCTAATATTTATGGTCGCTATGTGTCGAATAAAAATCACGCATTTTATTTTCAAAAGCAGTTCGTGTATGACATTAGGCGAATGGATGGTCAATGATGCCGTTCTATTCGACATATCAAGAAAAACAATCACTACTTGACTTGATTTATATTTAGAACTATGGCATCTATGTAACACTGGGAGGTAATAAATAATGGATTTTAAAATAGGACCTTTTGTTAAGTGGGCTGGCGGTAAAAAGCAGCTATTAGATAGGCTGAAAGAGCGGTTGCCTGAATCATACGGCACATTTTATGAACCCTTTATCGGCGGGGGTGCTTTATTACTGGATGTGCAGCCCAGTAAAGCGATTATTAACGATACCAATGAACAACTTCTGAATGTTTATCGTCAGTTGAAATTAGATGCGGAAGCGGTTATTAATTCGGTGAATCTTCTTGATGCAGAAGCATGTGATACAGATAGATATATGGCATTGCGGGCGTATTATAACAAGAAGATTGTAGCGAATGAATTGGACTCTGAATGTGCTGCTCTAATGATCTGGATCAACAAGCACTGTTTTAATGGCCTATACAGAGTTAACTCAAAGGGATTATTTAATGTCCCCTACAACAACAAAGCTGGCGGTGTATCAATTGATGCAGATAATTTAAGGAATATAGGTATCTACTTAAGAAGTAATGATATCGAAATCCGACAAGGAGACTTTGAAGTGGCATGCTCTGATGTTGTGCGTGGAGATTTTGTTTATTTTGATTCTCCATATATTCCTGTAAGCGACACAGCCAATTTTACGACCTATACAAAAGATGGTTTTTCATTTGAAGATCATAAGCGCTTAGCTAATTTATTTAGACGACTTGATTCCATAGGTGCCAAGGTTATGTTGAGCAATCACAACGTTCCGCTTGTGCATGAACTTTATGATGGTTTTAAAATTGAATCTGTGGATGTACGAAGAGCCATAAATCGGGATGCATCTAAGCGTGTTGGTAAAGAAGTCATTGTTACAAATTATTGAAAGTGGGAGCGGAAATGATAGAACTGCTTAGAGGAAGGGTGTCTCCGTTTTACAGTACTGAAAGTGAAATGTTGATTTTAGGAGATACTTTTTCTATTCTAAAGAAAATCAAGCCTGAATCAGTTGATATGATTTTTGCAGATCCACCTTACTTTCTGAGTAATGGTGGCATCACTTGCCACTCTGGGAGGATGGTATCGGTTGATAAAGCAAGCTGGGACAAAGTATCATCCGATGAGGAAAAGCATAAGTTCAATCAAAAATGGATTCGTCTTTGTAAAAAAGCTCTAGCTCCTAATGGGAGTATATGGATAAGTGGCACCTTGCATAATATTTACAGTATTGGTTTTGCCCTTGAGCAAGAAGGATTTAAAATAATTAACAACATTACTTGGCAGAAAACAAATCCGCCTCCCAACTTGGCTTGCCGTTGTTTCACTCATAGCACTGAGACTATTCTTTGGGCGCAGAAGAACGACAAGAAATCTAAACATCTATTTAACTATAATACAATGAAAGCCGAAAACGGCGGCAAACAAATGAAGGATGTGTGGTCAGGACCATTGACACCCGCTAAAGAGAAAACTGAAGGGAAACATCCTACGCAAAAGCCAACTTATATTCTTCAGAGAATAATCGAAGCATCAACGAACGAAGGAGACTTGGTACTGGACCCTTTTTGTGGTAGCTCTACAACGGGTGTTGCTGCGAAAAGATTAGGACGAAGATATATTGGTATTGATAATTTTGAAGAATATATTGAATTGTCAAAAAGGCGATTGCAACGGGAGGAAAAAATATGAGAGATTTTAACACGTGGCTTGGACAAATGCGTTCTAGTATAAATGGCTATAACTATTATGTGGATTTCCCCAAAGTATATTCTAATGTTGATTCCATAAAGATAGAACTTAACATTATGAATTCTTTGATCGGCTCTAAAAATATTGAATCAGACTTCGTCGCATTATTGAAAAAGTACCCTGAGATTCTCAAGTGTGTTCCGACCCTTTTAGCTGTCAGGCAGAGTGAGATTTATGCTCATGACATCGATGGATCATTTTCATATGATTTTTGCAAGATAAACCATTCTATAGAGCAATACATTATTTTCATGAGAAAGACCGGATTATTGGATTTGATTTCTAAACATGTAATTAACAATCTAGTAGACTATGCGTTAGGAATAGAAACTGGTCTCGACAGCAATGGGAGAAAAAACCGTGGCGGTCACCAAATGGAGAATTTAGTAGAAGACTTTATAAAAAAGACTGGTGCCGAGTACTATAAGGAAATGTATCTAACTGATATTGAGAAAAAGTGGAATGTAAATTTATCATCAATTTCGGCTGAAGGAACAACAACCAAACGTTGGGACTTCGTTGTAAAAACTTCTAATGTAATTTTTATGATTGAAACTAACTTTTATACAGGTGGCGGTTCAAAACTCAATGAAACGGCAAGAAGTTACAAAATGATTGCAGAGGGAACAAGACAAGTCGATGGTGTGGAATTTATGTGGGTAACAGATGGTGGAGGATGGAGAAGCGCAAGACGAAACCTTGAAGAAACATTTAATTCCATGAGCCACCTTTATAACATAAAAGATATGGAAAATGGGGTCTTTTTGTCGTTGTTTAGATAATATTTTTAGGAGTATGTTCGACACGGTATTTACAAGTCATAAAAGGAGCAAGCAGCTATATGAGAAAGAAAAAGATTTTTGTATGTCATCCATATAAAGACAATCCTAAAATAAATAAAGAAAATGTAGAAATCATTTGCCGTGAAATAACTAATAACGGCTATCTGCCTGTAAGCCCGCTTCACTTGTTTTCCTTCATGGAAAATGATAATGAGCGAAATGATATACTTCAACTATGTCTTGAAATTATTAATATTTGCGATGAAGTCTGGGTTTATGGTGATTCAGATGGATGTAGAAATGAAATGAGATATGCTAATTCAATAAACAAACCTGTAAGAATACTTCATAATAGTTTGTCAAAGTGAGAAAAGTCTAATACAAATTATGTCATCAAGTTTTACCTTTTAATTTTGCCAACACTTTTTAATTTTTCTTCTGGGGATTGTTATGCAGGGTATGTTGGCCATAGCGAGGTTAACATCAACTTTTAAATCGCTAACAGAATAAGAGCTTCCGGGAACAACGCAATCAACCTGGCGAGCCTCGGAAGCCCTTTGTTTCACGCCTTTTTCAGCACACTTGTGCCTGAGAGGGCTTTTTCTTTTTGTATCAAAATCAGTAGGAACATAGATCCGTGCTGTGGATCTGGTGGAATGTTTGTGCAGTCTCAGAAATTTGTTGAAGAGCATCGAGGCAGAAAAGATGATATTCATATTTTTGGACAGGAGTTCACGGCTACAACTTGGAGGCTTTGTAAAATGAATCTTGCTATAAGGGGAATCGATGGCAATCTTGGCGAAAGAGATGCCGATACCTTTGGCAACGACCTTCATAAAAACTTGAGAGCAGACTTTGTGCTTGCTAATCCACCCTTTAACGTGAGCGACTATACTTTAATTCAGGATGATGCGCGATGGAAGTATGGAATTCCACCTGCAAACAATGCAAACTACGCTTGGATAGAACACATCATCAGTAAGCTCTCCCCAAATGGAGTTGCCGGTTTCGTATTGGCTAACGGTTCTATGAGCACCGCAACTAAATCAGAAGCTGAAATCAGGAAGAATATCATTGAAGCAGGTCTTGTGGACTGCATCATAACAATGCCGAAAAATTTGTTCTATAACGTTACGATACCGGTTTGTCTCTGGTTCATTTCAAAGAAGAGAGAAAATAGGAAGGATAAAATCCTGTTTATCGATGCACGCAAGATGGGCTATATGGAAACCCGTAAGCACAGAGAAATGAAAGACGACGAAATTAAACAGATATATGACACCTATCACAACTGGTGTGATGGAAAGGAAGAGTACCAAGATGTCCAAGGATTCTGCAAATCTGCCAATATTGAAGAGGTCAGAGGTCATGAGTATATCTTGACACCCGGTAGATATGTTGGACTAGAAGAGATTGAAGGTGATGGAGAACCGTTCGACGAAAAAATGACAAGACTGACAGAGGAGCTTGTTGAGATGTTCGCTAAATCCCATCATCTTGAGGAGGAGATCAAGCAAAGACTGGGGGCAATTGGATATGAATTATAAGGAATGGAGAGAAGTGAAACTTGGAGATATTTGCGAAGTAAAAGGAGGAAAGAGACTTCCTAAAGGAATAAACCTAGTAAAACAAAAAAATTCACATCCATATATTCGCATTAGAGACATGTATCAACATAAAAATTTAGAGATAAATGAAGAGTTTGAATATGTTGATGATGATACCTTCGAGAAAATTAAGCGGTATATAGTAAACTCAGGAGATGTTATTGTTGCTATCGTAGGAAATACAATCGGATTGGTTTCAAAGGTTGGAAAGTCACTAGATAACGCCAGTTTAACTGAAAACTGTGTGAAATTGATTAATCTAAATGCGTGTATATCTGATTTTTTGTATTACCATCTTATATCTAAGAACGGTCAGGGAGAAATTAAGAAAGGGATAGTTGGAACATCTCAGCCAAAGTTACCAATTTACAATGTGCAGAATATTGCAATTAATTTGCCATCTGTTAATGAACAAAAATCCATTGTAGCTATTCTTTCTTGTCTTGATGACAAAATCGAACTCAACAACCACATCAATAAGAACATTGAGGAAATAGCACTGGCGATCTTTAAAAGCTGGTTTGTTGATTTTGAGCCGTTTCAGGAGGGGGAATTTGAAGACAGTGAGTTAGGTAGGATGCCAAAAGGGTGGGGCGTTGGAAAACTAGGAGATAGTCCAATCACCAAGTTGATTACGCCGGGTATAGGTATATTTGAGGGAGAAAAAATCTATTTAGCAACAGCTGATGTTGAAAATACCAACATTAAAAATGATTCTACAAAAGTAACTATGAATAATAAACCAAGTCGTGCAAACATGCAGCCGAAAGTAAGCTCAGTATGGTTTGCAAAAATGAAGGATAGTAGAAAATTATTGTACGTAGATTCATTTTCAAAGGAGCTGCTGAACGATTATATATTTTCAACTGGTTTCGCAGGAATCACTTGTTTAAAAGATAGCCTCTACTATATTTGGTGTATATTACTAAGTGAAAATTTTGATGTGTTAAAAAATAGTTTATGTAATGGAACAACAATGGAAGCGATAAATAATGAAAATATTAATAGGATTAATATTTTCATACCGGATGAGAAAACATTGAAGATTTTTAATGATATGATGATACCTATTTTTCATCAGTTTTATGATAATAAACAGCAAAATTCTTTACTTACAACGATTCGTGATTCATTATTACCAAAGCTCTTGTCCGGAGAAATACGAGTTCCAATAGAGGAGGTGCGGTAGATGCCAAAGAATTTCTGTGAGTCCCATTTGGAAGAAGCCACCCTAGAATGGTTCGAGGAACTTGGCTATGAGATAGTTTTCGGCCCTGATATTGCACCGGATGGAGAGTATCCGGAACGTGAGGATTACAGTGATGTTATTCTAAATGACAGGCTTAAAGAAGCGCTTACCAGGATAAATCCAAGGATGCCGAGTGATGTTATAGAAGATGCATTCAGGCAGATAACTATTCCACAAAGCCCAAGCTTAATCATGAATAATAAAGCTTTTCAAAAGATGATCACTGACGGAATTGATGTCCAAGTGAAGCAGGCAGATGCCAGTTATAGAACTGAAAAGGTATATGTGTTTGATTTTGAGAAGCCTTTGAACAACGAGTTCATGGTTGCTAACCAGTTTACTATTGTTGAGCATGGAGTAGAAAAACGGCCAGATGTCGTGGCTTTTATGAATGGTATTCCTCTTGTTGTCATTGAACTAAAAAGTGCTAGTGAGGAAAATGTTGATATCACTCAAGCCTATAACCAGCTCCAAACATATAAAATGACTATACCTTCCCTGTTCACATATAACTCATTCATGGTAACCAGTGATGGGATCAATGCGAGGGCTGGTACGCTAACCTCTGATGAAGATAGGTTCATGGCATGGCGTACGATTGATGGGGATGACGTGGCACCACTGTCGATTCCCCAACTTGAAGTGTTGATAAAGGGAATGTTTCAGCGAGACCGTTTCCTGGATATAATTAAGCACTTTGTATTATTCCAAAGTGATGGTAAGGATACAATAAAAATCATTGCCGGCTATCATCAGTATCACGCTGTTAATAAAGCGGTAGAGAGCACTGAGCGTGCAACTCAGGAATCTGGAGATAGAAGAATCGGTGTTGTTTGGCACACTCAGGGTAGTGGTAAAAGTCTGTCCATGGTTTTCTATGCTGGAAAACTTGTAATAAATGAGGAACTTGAAAATCCAACCATTGTCATTATTACGGATAGAAATGACTTAGATGATCAGCTTTATGGCACTTTCCTAAAAAGCAAAGACATTTTAAGAAGCACTCCAGTGCAAGCAACAGATAGAGCCCATCTGAGGGAATTATTAAATAATCGTACCAGTGGAGGAATTATTTTCACTACCATTCATAAATTCGCTCCTTTTGCTAATGAATCAAAAGAAGAGATCGAGGTGGATATGGTAGCTGAAAATTCCGCTGAGTACCGTAGTAGCATGGTTCTTACTGATCGTAAGAACGTCATAGTTATGGCAGACGAAGCTCATCGCAGTCAGTATGGATTTGCTGCCGACATCGTTAAGGGCGATGATGAGGCTGATGTTAAGTATGGATATGCAAAATATATGCGTGACAGTCTTCCTAATGCATCGTATATAGGGTTCACTGGAACACCTGTTGAACTAACAGATAAAAATACTCGGGCAGTATTTGGTGACTACATAGATGTCTACGACATGACTAGAGCTGTTGAGGATGGAACCACAGTTAAGATTTTCTACGAAAGCAGAATTGCAAAGCTGGAGCTGCCTGAAGAACTGAAGCCAAAGGTAGATACTGAATATGACGAAATCACCGAATATCAGGAATATAGCCAAAAAGAAAAACTCAAGAGTAAATGGGCTAGACTTGAAGCAATCGTTGGTGCCAATGAGCGTGTAAAACAGATTGCTAAAGATATTGTAGAGCATTTTGAAAAACGAGATCAGGCACAAGAGAATGAAGGCGGTAAAGCCATGGTCGTTGCAATGAGTAGAAGAATTGCTATCGATCTATATAAAGAAATTGTAGCATTACGACCTGACTGGCATAGCGATGATTTAATGGAAGGAAAAATCAAAATAGTCATGACAGGCGCATCATCTGACCCAGCTGAATGGCAGAAATTTATCGGAACTAAGGCAAGCAGGGAAACTTTGGCCAAGCGCATGAAGGATAAAAACGACGAGTTAAAACTTGTCATTGTCCGCGACATGTGGCTTACCGGCTTTGATGTTCCGAGTATGCATACCATGTATATTGACAAGCCGATGCAGGGGCATAACCTTATGCAGGCTATTGCCAGGGTTAACCGCGTATTTAAAGAAAAGCAAGGTGGACTTATTGTTGACTATATTGGCATAGCAGAAAACCTGAAAGAAGCACTTGCGCAGTATACTGAAAGCGATAAGAAGACTACCGGTGTTGATACTGAAGTTGCATCACTGGTTCTTCTCGAAAAACACGACCTTATCAAAGAACTGCTGCATGGCCATGACTATAGCAAATTCTTCACTGGCAAGCCAAGTGAGAAAATGCAAGCCATTGTTGAGACCATGGATTATATCATCGGACTTCGTGAGGATAGAAAGAACGACTATATTAAGCTGGTAACCGAAATGGCTAGAGCGTATTCTCTCTGTGCAACAACAGATGTGGCAGAAAGCCTCAACGTTGAGGTGGGATTCCACAAAGCGGTCAAAGCAAGCCTTGTTAAAATGATCAGTGAGGACAACAGGAAGAAAACCACTTCTCAACTTGACATCGAATTAAACCAGCTGATATCTAAGTCAATTTCTTCGAATGAGGTAATTGATATATTAGGTTCAGTTGGGCTTTCGAAGCCAAATATCGCTATACTTTCTGAAGAATTCCTCGAAGAAGTAAAAGGCATGAAGCAGAAGAATCTTGCTGTTGAACTCTTGAACAGATTGCTCAAAGGAAGCATAAAGGCTTTCTCAAGGCGAAACCTTGTTCAGTCGAAGAAATTCTCTGAATTGTTGGAAGCTGCTATTAGAAAGTATCAGAACAGAGCCATTGAAACTACGCAAGTTATAATGGAGCTCATTGAACTTGCCAAACAGATTAGCGAAGCCGAAAAGCGTGGAGAAAGTACTGGACTGACTCCGGATGAATTGGCATTTTATGATGCTTTGGCAGACAATGAATCCGCTAAAGAAATTATGGGCGAAGATATACTGATGCAAATCGCAAGAGACCTGACGCAGTCCATAAAGAATAATATTAGTGTGGATTGGGCCATCCGTGAAAGTGTTCAGGCTAAGATGAAAATGACAATAAAACGCCTTTTAAGGAAATATGGATACCCACCTGATAAAACGGCAAAAGCGGTAGACATCGTTATGGAACAGACGAAACTAATGTGTCAGAACGAGAGCAATTGATTTGGTCCAATAATTATGGGATGAGGGGATGGAGTTTAAATGAGTGATTCGAATTTAATTAATACAGACAAAAACGAATATGGGGAACAATATCGGCAGCATCTCTTGGAACAATATAAAGTCTATGTTGAGATGGCTGATAGGGTTAGCCAACGCAGGATGACTGTAAACACTTTTTTTATAACTTTAAACTCTTCCATGCTAACACTTACTGGCCTTTTCAAAGGCAATTTGAGTAAATGGTTCATTTTGATTGCTGCAGTAGGCTTGGTCACATCGTTAGCTTGGTATTACATTTTAAACAGCTACAAGCAATTAAATGCGGGAAAGTATATTGTTATTCATGAATTGGAGAAATCACTTCCCGCTTCTCTTTATGGTTATGAGTGGGAGGTCCTAGGCAATGGAAGCAAGAAAAGGAAATATTGGCCCATATCCCATGTGGAAAAAATAATACCAATAATTTTTGGTTTGATTTATGTTGTAGGTTTTGTTGTTCTAAAGTTCTTTTGTTAGCTAATTGGAAATGGAGGATACAATCATGGCAAAGAAGCGTACGTTTATTAGTTTTGATTATGATAATGATTCAGATTTAAAACTTTTATTGGTTGGACAAGCAAAGAATCCGGACTCGCCATTTGAGATTGCCGATATGTCAATCAAAGAGACGATCGATTCAAACTGGAAAGCAAAAGCTCGGACAAGGATCAAAGGCTGCGACGTTGTTGTGGTAATATGTGGACAGAAGACCGACACGGCTGCCGGAGTAACAGCTGAGCTTAAAATTGCACAAGAAGAAAAAATTCCATATTTTCTTTTGAATGGCCGTTCCGATAAGAATTGCGTTATTCCAAAAGGAGCGTTGGCATCGGATAAACTATATAAGTGGTCATGGGACAATTTGAAATCGCTAATTAATGGTGAGAGATAACAAACACACAAATAGGAGGGGCGGTTTTTGAGATGGCAGAAATTACGTTTGAAATCATAGAGTATATAGGAATCCTTAGCGAGTCGGAAAAAGGCTGGACTAAAGAACTCAACCTGATTAGTTGGAATGAAAAGGAACCAAAATACGATCTTAGAGAATGGGACGCGGAACACAAAAAAATGGGAAAAGGCATTACTTTTACTGCTGAAGAATTGAATAAATTAAGATCCATTTTGAATGAACTCAAAATATAGGTCCCAGAAAGATCCGATTGAATGGGTAAGCTTTAAATTTCTACAATGAATATAGGGAATACATCAATGAAAAAGCCATTATTTATTATAATATTGGCTTTTTATATATTAAGTATTTGCGAAAATCGAAAATAATTGTTGATTGAAATAGAAATAAGTTGTATGATAATGAAAAGGGGGGGATCAAGTGAAAGTTGATGTTGGATATAAAGTAAGAGAGATAAGAAACGCACATGGGCTGTCACAGCAGATAATGGCTGATAAGTTAGGCACTACAGTTTCAGCTTTGTCGAAAATGGAATCTGGAATCCAGAAAGTTGATATTGCTGTTTTAAAAAAACTTAATTCGGAATTTGGTATCTCTGTTGATGAAATGTTGGGACTAAAGTCAAATAAGTACTTTCGGAACAATGAAGACGATCAGGGTATTAGAAATAATTTTAGGTATGTACTAGGTAATTATCTTGATCAGAAAGAGAAGCCATTTAAAAATAATGCCTTTGGCAGCTTTATTCGAAGAGAAATAGGCTCGTTAATTGCTCGAGCTTCTGAGATGGACCTTTCTCGATACAAGGTCTATGGATCAAATGGCCAGGGCCAGTGGGCAGAGATCCCGTGGATTGTAATAGCAAATACGGCTATCACAGAATCAGCGCAAAAGGGAATATACATTGTTTATCTATTTAAAGCGGATATGAGTGGTTTCTACCTTTCCTTGAATCAAGGATGGACGTATTTTAAAGAAACTAGCAGGAACATAGAAGAAGCAAAATATAGAATAGGGAAGGTAGCCGCTGAATTAAGAGCAGAACTGCGAACGATACCGCTTTCGATGAGTTGTGAAAAGATAGAGCTTTGTGGGAGTGGCCAACTATCCAATGGATATGAATATGGGCACATTATAGGGAAATACTATGACGCTGGTAACTTGCCATCTTCAGCGGAAATGATTGATGATTTATGCGGTTTGCTGACTGCATATGATGAAGTTGCGAAAATCCTATCGGGGCAAAATTATGAAAAGTTGATTGAATTTTTAATTCGTGAAGATAAATCCCTTTTTTCCGATTCGGATCAGAAAAATTACGATGTAGCAGTAGATAAGCTAGCAAGTAGCGATAGCATTGACCCTATAATTGAAGAGGACAATACTATCGGACAAAGTTTTGAGACTAAAGGCAGAAAAGTGTGGATGAGAAATGCCAGGAAAGCTGCATATGCATTGGTAAAGGCAAATTATCAATGTGGATATAATAACAACCACACGACATTCGTATCCAATGCTACCTGTAATCAGTATATGGAAGTGCATCATTTAGTACCAATGTCAAGCCAAGGTGATTTTGAAGTTTCGCTAGATATGTTGTCAAACATCGTGCCCTTATGCCCTAATTGTCATTGTGCAATCCATTTTGCTCGGGATGAAAAGAAACTCGAAATGCTTCAATTCCTCTTCTATAAAAGACGGGACGCTCTTGAAAAAGACGGAATTGAGATTACATTTAGCGATTTAAAAAAATTATACGGTATTGCATCCAAATAGTAATGGAGGGATTAAAATGAAGAAAAAAATCTGCCCAGTTTGTGGAAAACCACTAGCCTTTAGCGGTGATAACACTGTTATTATTGGTCCACTTGAGATAAAGTGCACCGGATGCAAATGCATAATTGATATTGCGTCAATGACCCATATCAAGCGTGATTAGCCCGAAGGAATTGTCCTGAGCGACCGAACCAAATGAGTTACAATGGCCAGACAATGACAAAGAGATTTGTTGTTGTCTGGCTTTTTCATATCTTAATTTAATAAATCATACTGAGCAGTGGAGTCGATGAACTACCAAATGGCCGGATGATACTAAGAATTTAGTACATTCAGCCATTAGTATCATCGCCTCTTTTTGTTTATGGCTCCTACCTGAAAGGAGCCAAACAATGATAATTAATTACAAAGACGCAAGCGGCAATACCATCGAACTTGAAGTTTCTGACGAAGTGGGGTCCTTCTATTTAGAGTCAATCGAAGCAGAAAAGAAAAACGACCGTAAGAATTCTCGCCCTGATCGTCACTCACAGCTGTCAACATTTGAATATGAGGATGTTCGCTACTTCAGCGATGGTACCGATATGCTTGCAGATTTAATTGCATCAGAAAATATCAGCGATGCAATGTCGCACCTGAATGAACGCCAGCAGTACTTAATTATGAAGTGCTTTCTGGATGGGTGGTCATACACTAGTCTTGCGGCCCTTGAGGGGAAAGACGAATCCGCTATACGTCATGCCGTAGACCGGGCTAAAAAGAAACTTAGAAAGTTTCTTAAATAAACCGTCCGATTCAGATATATCTCATGGTTTATTTCAGAAGGCATAAATAACACTTGCTTTCAGAAAGGTAAGGTAAACACATGAGACACAAACTTAGAATCAGTGTTTCGAAAGAACCTCAGAGCGGGGTGATCGTCGGATGTAAACAGATCACCATACGGGAGAGACTTGTTCGCTTCCTGCTTGGTGATAATCGGAGGCTAACGCTGATCATCCCCGGGGACAGCGTAAAAACAATGTCCATCGTTGAGGAAGGAGGGGATAAGAATGAAACTATATGAGATTAAGGATCTATATTTTAGGTTTTTTGAGTTGGTTGAGAACGGTGAAATTGAACTTGATGCTTATGCCGATACACTCGAAGCAATCGATGGGGAATTTGAAGATAAAGCTGATAATATTGCATGTTTAATAAAAACACTCATTTCAGAGGCGAAGGCTATTGAGTCGGAAGAAAAAGCACTGAAAGAAAGACGAGAGCGTAAGGAAAGGCAAGCAGAAAGTTTGAAAAATTATTTATCAATTACTATGCAGCAGCTTGGTAAATCAAAGCTTGAGACAACAAGAAATGTACTCAGCTTTAGAAAGACTACAAGTTTATACATTGAAGATGAAGTGAGATTTATGGAACTTCATCCTAATCTTGTGAATACCAAAGTAGAAAAAAGCATTTCAAAAAAAGATGCAACTGAAATTATAAAAGCCGGCTGCCAACTTGAAGGAGCCCGGCTAATTGAAAAGCAGAATTTGCAGATAAAATAAGGAAGTGAAACGATGGGGATACCGATATTAATTTTAGGTGAATCTGGATCCGGCAAGAGTGCCTCAATGCGAAACTTTAAGCCAGGCGAAATAGGTATTATCAACGTAGCCGGAAAACCACTGCCTTTTAAGGGTGATTTATCTGGATTCACAACGGACAACTATGAACAGATCACAAACATTATAAAAAAGGCAAAGACAAAGGCGATTGTAATCGATGATGCACAATATCTAATGGCGAATGAGTTTATGAGACGGGCAAATGAAACAGGGTTTCAAAAATTTACTGATATAGGCAGAAACTATTGGGCCCTAGTCTACACAGTAATAAAAGACCTACCAAATGATGTTGTGGTCTACTTTCTTGGTCATATCGAAAGAGATCAGAATGGCAATGAAAGGTTTAAAACAATCGGCAAGTTGCTTGATGAAAAAATTACAACGGAAGGACTATTTTCAATTGTCTTAAAAACATTCGTGCAGGATGGAAAATATAGTTTTCTCACACAAACGAATGGAATGGACACTGTTAAGTCACCGATCGGCCTATTTGAAGAGCTTGCGATCGATAATGATTTAAAATATGTGGATGTAAAGATTCGAGAATACTACGAGCTTGATAAACCAAAAGGAACAACAAAATAGGAGGTAGAAAGGAATGAGACCATTAAATAACTATGCAAATGCGGAAACATATTCAGAAAAGGAGACACTGCCAGTCGGCGGATACATTATTAAAATCCTCGACGTGAAAGAACTTAATTATTCCTGGGGAGATGTTCTAAATCTTAGCTATGATATAGCAGAAGGGGAATTCAAAGATTTCTATAAGAATGACTTTAATAGTCAAACTCAAGAAGGCCGAAAATGGAAAGGTACTTTTCGGTTAAATGTTCCTAAGGATGATGGAACGGAAAGAGATGGATGGACCATGAGAAGTTTTAAAACAGCTATGATGGCCGTTGAGGATAGTAATCCGAATTATCACTGGAATTGGGACGAGCAGACACTGAAGGGTAAGATTGTCGGTGCCCTGTTTCAAAAAAAGGAATACGACTTTGAAGGGAAAACGGGATTCTTCACCACATGTCATTCGCTCAGATCTATTGACATTATCAGGGAAGGAAAATATAAACTACCTCCGGTCAAGCTTCTTAAAAAGCAAGACTCATTTGTTCCTGAAGGCTTTATTGAAACATTAGATGACGACCTCCCATTCTAAGGTGGCATAAATGAAATATACCAAATTTGAAATTGACCGGATGATAGGTTCAATGGTTATCCTGGTTGACACAAGGGAACAAGCCACACATAAGTTTATCCGGCGCACAGAGGGGTTTGGATACCCCTTTGAGCGCAAATGTTTACCGTATGGAGACTATTCTGTTCGGTTCGTAGATTTGTCTGGTGAATCGGTCTCGCTGGAAAACATCGTATCAATAGAGCGAAAGATGAGTGCTGATGAGGTATGTATGGGCTTCACTAAGGAACGGATAAGATTTGAAAGAGAATTTGAAAGGGCGAAAGCCGATGGAGCAAAGATATATCTGCTTATTGAAAATGAAAACTGGGAGAAAATTATCACTGGAAAATATAAGAGTAAGTTGAATCCAAAAGCCCTAAAAGCCAGCTTAATTGCTTGGACAGCAAGATATAACATGCACATATTCTATTGTAAAGAAGAGACGACCGGAAGTATGATCCGAGATATTCTCTATTACGAATTAAAAGAGTATTTACGAAACGGAGGCGATAAGAATGGCAAGAAGGAGAATGATTGATCCAAATTTTTGGCAGAGCGAGGATATTTCAAAGCTATCTCTTTTTGCCAGGTTATTATTTATTGGAATGATTTCGAATGCGGATGATGAAGGAAGAGGTAGGGCAAATCTCAGCTTCTTGAAGTCAATTATCTTTCCCTATGATGAAGTAACCACGAATGAAATTGAAGATGCACTCAATGAAATTCAAGAAAATACCGCCCTTGTTTTGTATATCGTTGAAAACAGTAGATACTACACATTTTCAAACTGGAAAAAGTGGCAGAGAGTTGATAAGCCACAAAAAAGTAACATCCCAAGCTTTCAAAATGGACCGTTCTCTGAAACATTTCAGAATGATTCCGGAATAACTCCAGAATCAAACGAGAATGACTCCGGACGAAAGGAAAGGAAAGGAATAGAAAAGAAAGAAAAAGAAGGGAGAGGAAAGGAGAATGCCGCACACACCTATTTTGGATCTTTTGAAAACGTCGCATTGACCGATGAGGAAAACAAGCAAATCCATGATAAATATGAGCAGCCCTGCGAGCTGATTAATAAAATATCTGAGTACCTTGCTAACTCAAAAAAAGAATTCTCAAATCACTTTGCTCTAATATGCAAAGTTGCCAGGGAAGATAAATGGCCTAAACGCAAGAAGGAAAGAGTTGATGAAAGTATTAGTGAACCTAATAAAGGTACCCCCATGCCTAAAGAGTTAAGAGAAAAAATGAGTAGGATGTTTATACCATGAGAAATGAAGCTGTTAATAACCAAAAGGAGCGCAAGATTTTGTATAGTAATTCGGAATATTGCTTTACCGGCTGCTTATTAAGTAAGACAAATGTAAAATCCAATTATCAGGCCGAGCTTACGGAACTCTCAGGTAGATCTGTTTTAATCGTGTAACTTGATAAGGTTACTTTATTTAGCCAACCAAAGAGGGGGTAACTGCATGATTGCACTTAAATATATCAATAAGAACGCCGCTACTGTGGCTGCCATTCATGACTACGAAAATATGCGGTTTATTATTAACAACACTCCCCAGGGAATCAAGGATGTGTATGCCCAGATGACTTCTCCAAGAGGGTCAAAGATCTCGGGGATGCCGCCTGCAAGAAACCTTCAGGCTGAAGCTGACAAAATGGCAGACCAGATTGACAAGCTGGATATTCTGCGCGAGCGCTACCGTCAGGCCATTGAATATATGACCTGGTTTGAACCTGCGTGGTCCAGCTTGACTGATACTGAGCAGCGAATCCTTACCGAGTTCTACATGACAGACAATCAAAAATCCGGTGCGACCTATCGCCTAATGGATTTTCTTAATTACAGTGAGAGCCATATCGAACGCCTCCGATCAAATTCACTAAGACGGTTAACCTGTTTGCTATATGGATAGTAGGATCTGGTTGTCCGTAGTAAAATATATTTTGAATAAAAACACAAAAATACATAAATTTACTATTGACAAGAAAACAAAGAAAATGTATTGTAAAGTTAGAAAATATAGTAAATTATGGAGGTTGATTATGACTACTATTCAAATCCAAATTGAGGATGAAATCCTAAGGGAAGCCGAGAAGGCACTTCATAGTATCGGGATGGATATTCAGATTGCTGTAAACGTTTTTTTGAGGAGGGTTGCTATTGAAAAGGGCCTTCCAATGTCCATGAATATATCTAATAGCAGTAGCCGAGTATCAGAAAGCGTTCTTGAGTATAAAGATTTATTTGAGGAGGGGAGCCTGTTGAAATCGAGGAGTAATAATGCGATAACGAAAAAAATGGCTGAAGAAGTTTGGGAAGCATTTATGCAGTATCACAAGGGTTTGGGTGAAATAAGCAGACTTAGTGATGACATTGCAGAAAGCACTGGCATGAATCGAGGAAGTGCTTTTATCTATTTGAACATCCTAGCAAATCTTGTTAAAGGTGAAGCGAACACAAGAACCATGAAAATGAAAGACCTGGAGTTCTATATGGAAAAGATAAAAGAAGAACTTGGAATCGAAAAGTATAAGCTAGCATTAAAATCATTAGAGATATCCGTTCCATATTGGAAAGAGAAGCTTGCTGGGAATTTTGGTGATAAGATTGAAGTGTACTGCGAGAAGCATTCATTGACTGATATTCAATAAATGTAATTTGAGCTCCTCTGTTTAATAATGTAGGAGGTTTAAGAGATGAGTCTAATAATTTGTAAAGAATGTGGTAAATCCTATTCTGACAAAGCAAATAGCTGTCCGGATTGTGCCTGCCCGACAGAATATAATCTTGAGCTCGAAGAACGATCAGAGAATGTAAATTGCATAGAATGTGGGTTAGATTATGATAAATCACTAATAGCTTGCCCGAATTGTGCTTGCCCAACAGAATATAATATCAACCAATTGGATCATATAGAAAAATCGACGGAGCAACCAGCTCCTGAATCAGGGATTAATGAGACGATTAAGAAAGAGCAGGAGCAAGGTGAAATATCAGATAATTTGACCCATATAGATAAACCCAATTCATACTCATACTCAAATCATAGCAACGCTGGTCTATTTAATTTGCTTTTCTCTACAACTGGACGTGCCTCAAGAAAAACCTATTGTTTGATCAGCATTCCATCAGTTCTGATTTCATTTACATGTTTTAAAATGGTTCAAAATTCCATTGTTTATGAAACACTTGCACTTCCAACATTGGCGTTGTTACTGCTTTCTATATTAAGCATTCTTTGTGGTATTGCGGATCTATGTGTCACAGTTCGCCGGCTTCATGACATTGATAAATCCGGCTACCTAGCTCTATTACTTATAGTTCCACTCATTTCTACTATATTGTGGATAGCTCTAATGTTATTCAAAGGAACCAATGGTAAAAATAAGTTTGGGGAGGTTGGCGTATGAGTTTGATCAGCTGCAAAAAATGTGGTAAAGAATATTCAACTTTGGCTGGTAATTGTCCCAGTTGCGGCGAAGCAACCCCTCAAATAAAAGAAATTAATGTACCTGAAAAAAAGAATAAAAGACTTTCAAAAGGAGTAAAACTTGCAGTTCTAATTCTGTGCTTAATTACCGCTTTGACTTTCCTAAGCGTTCAAGTTTATTCGAATTCTAATTATGACAAAGGTAATGATGCAATGCAAAAGGGAGATTTTGAATCAGCTATAATTTATTATGATAAGGTGATATGGAACCAAAAGGCCAAAGAGAGAATCGAACAATGTAATGTCGGCTTGATGATCGAGAAGGAAATCGCTATTCTTGATAAAGAAATTGCAGAAATTATTGAAAGAGAGGAAATGGAAAGAGCACTTTTTTTAACTGATCCGGATGCCTTAGATATGTGGCAGAGACTAAAAATTAGATATGGAATGACAGATTCAGAAATGTCTAAAAACAGAAGAGGGATTTTATTAACACAGCTTGAAAAATTGAAAAATAATGAAAAAGTGCAGTATAACAAAAACTTCTATATGCCATTGTGAATTAAATGATATCACAAGAAGCAATAATTAGTGACAAGGGAATTTGTTCTTATAAGCAATCATGATATTGATAAATCAGGCTATAGAGCACTATAAATTATTTTAACACTCATTTCTACAATCCTATGGATAGTTCTAATGTTCATCAAAGGAACCGACAGAAAAAATCAATTTGAGGAGGTTGGCATATGAGTTTGATTGCTTGTAATAAATGCGGTAAAGAGTATTCAAATTTAGCGCCGAAGTGTCCCATATGTGGATATGAGACGGAATCACCAGATGTTAAACGGGAAAGAAGTAAAAATGCTAAAATTTTTAAATATACTATAATTGGTTTAATCATTTCAGCAGTTTTGATTGTAGGCGGAATCCAAGGTTACTCATACTATAATTATACAAAAGGAAATTCGGCATTGATGGCGGGCGATTTTGGTCTAGCGATAAACTATTATGAGAAGACAATCTGGAATAAGAGTGCAAAAGACAAAATCGAAAAATGCGAAATAGGAGCAAGCATCGAGAATGAGATAAAACTCATTGATAAAGAAATTGCTGAAATTACTGAATATGAAGAAAGGCAAAGAATCCTTTATTTGCATAACCCCGATAGCGTATCACTATTTGATCAAATGAGCGTCGAACATGGAATAACACGTACGGCTCCTTATAAAAACAGAAGGGAGTACTTGGTTGCATTAATTGAAAAAATTAAAGATAATGAAAAAGTACAATATGTCAAAGATTTTTACATGCCATTATGAACTTGTAAGATTCTTAATGAGCGCGCTCGATATTAAATAGAAAAAATGTAATTAGTATCTTAAAGCCAAGAGAAAAAGTAAAAATTTGGAGGTATAATCAATGGATATTATAAAAATGGACGCCACAAGTGGTGAATTCGAACTCCGGTGCCCGTATTGTAACGAAGTAATACACGCAGAATCAGATGATGTAATTATCGGTTCATGTGAGCACTTGATTTTTACTTATACTAATGACGAAAATGAATTTATTGATGCAACTGATGTAATTCGGCAAATGCATAAAGATGCCGGAGGAGAATCTGAAGATGGGCTTCCCTTTGATGAATTCATCGAAGTATTAAAAGCAAATCCAGATACTGAAAATTCAACTGGGGTATTGCTAATAGATACATACGATTCTGTTTGGTTCTGGTTCAAGCCCTAAAGGATGAGGGAATTCTGAGGGATTGTTTGCCTTTAGTCATAGTATAATAATAGTATCACAATCTATATAGAGCCTTCGCGGAAAACCGCGGGGGCTTTTCTTATGCACCGAAAGTGAGGTGAACCAATGCCCTACAAACCTAAGCGTCCCTGTGCCTACCCCGGATGCGGTCAGCTTGCTGTGCGCGAGCAATACTGCACCAAGCATCAAAAGGTAGTGGACAAACAATACAACCAGTACCAGCGTGACCCAGCGTCCAACAAACGATACGGCAGGGCTTGGAAGCGAATACGTGATCGCTACGTCAAAGCTCATCCACTCTGTGAGGAGTGTGAGAAGCAAAGCAAGCTGACCCCTGCCGAAGAGGTCCACCACATCCTGCCGCTCTCTAAAGGTGGCGGCAATGAAACGAGTAATCTCAAGGCGCTTTGTAAGTCTTGCCATTCGCGCATTACTGTCGAGATGGGTGACCGGTAGGGGTAATCAAATCTCTAAAACTTTTCAAACTGGACAGCGGCGTGGGGCAACGCGCGCAAAAATTACGGTTCAAACAGGGGATTAACCCCAATTATAGAAAACCCCCCTTACCATTTAAGTAAGGGGAGACTGAAAGGAGATGTATTAGGCATTACGCATGTAATTAAACTTTCCGTTTGTCCAGTTAAAGGAGAAAGTCATTCCGTTGATGATTTCTAGGTTGATACTTTTATGTTGGGGATCAACATTGAATGAAGCTATATTTGCAACAATATCTACAAGTTGAAATGAGTTGCTGTTATTGTTTATGGAACGAAGTTGATTGTTCATGTTTTGGCCTCCTTTCTTTGATAAATTCGGGTTTAATTTGCATTAAATTGGTTGAGAAGTTTTCTGGCATTTTCATTTAGTCTAGTGCTGGAGCATTTGTCCCTGGCAATCTGATAAAGGTCTTTCAGCTTTGAGGAGATGAAATTACCCCAATCAGTAGAGTTGCAGAGAAAATGCTTTTCATCACCAGTGACCAGATATGCCTCAATTATGTCTGACAGTTTATGATGACCATCTGTATCTGCGTATTCGACACGGTACAGATATAAGGTGCTTCCAATTTTCCCAATGTTGGAATAAAAAAAGTCATCGATAAGAGTGGTTTTGGTGTAAACAGTTTCTCCGATTTTCCGACCGTGCCCAAGTGACAGCCAGCCAACCCAGGGATATATATAAGAGCGTCCCTCCGGATCATACTCACCTGCTTCATATACCACTTTTGAGATTGGCCCCAATTTATAAAAGTCATCCGGATCATCAATACTGTTAATCTGTTCGAGGGTAAAGCCGTTCCAAAAAAGCGTGTCTTCTACCGACATGCTATAAAGTGATTCCAAGAAGTCAATGAGGGCATTTTCATCTGTGGTGTTACCGGCGGCATCAATTATTAGATAGTCCATTGATACCTTTAGGGTGTCTGCGACTTTTTTAAACAATTCAAAGCTCAGTTTTAGACCGTTGTTATCTGGATTTGCCTTTTTCAAGCGGGACAGATAGCCTTTACTAACTCCGATTTCGCTCTCAAGGGAACTGCGTTTCATGTTTCTCTTTTTGAGAAGTTTATCAATGTTTTCCATAATGATTTGTTGTTGTTTGTATTCCACGGCGTTCACCTCCTACATGCTAAGTGTAGATTAGTACAATTGAAGTTATTTGTCAAGTTTTTGTAAAATTGAAATAATTGTAGCTTTACTTCAAAATTAATGTTTAAAATCAGCACATTTAATCAGTTTGGAGTGTCTGTTCGGTACTAAGCAGATAGCTGAATAGAAAATATGACAGGATTTCGCCTGAGATAGAAACCTATTTGAAGCAAGAGCTTCATGAAAATATTTTTTATTTTTAAGGAGGTGATGTGCGTGGCAAAAGACGGAACAAACAGAGGCGGCAGGCGTGTTCGCGCCGGCGATAAGCCTCAAGCTCTATCAGATAAAATTACGAATGGCAAAGCCGCAACAATTTTAGAGTTACCGGACCTGCATCCTGAATCAATTCTGGAAGCGGAGGACTTGGATAGTGCTGCTGAGCTTAACGGCGAGGACATGCCGCCGCCAAGCGATTACTTAAGCTCAAGACAAAAGGACGGAAAGCCATTGGGCGCGGATGCGCTCTTTGTTGAAACCTGGAAATGGCTCAAGGAGCGAGGCTGCGAGAGATTTGTGAATCCAAGACTCATCGAAGCCTATGCGCAAGCCTTCACCCGCTATATACAATGCGAGGAAGCCATCAGCTTATATGGCATGCTGGGCAAGCACCCGACAACCGGTGGTGCAATCACCAGCCCCTTTGTTCAGATGAGCCAATCCTTCCAGAAGCAGGCGAACCTGCTCTGGTATGAGATTTTTGACATCGTCAAGCAGAACTGTACTACAGCCTTTGTGAGCAATCCGCAGGACGATATTATGGAAGCCCTACTATCGGGCCGGAGAGGACGGTAAGGTAAATGAACGCAACAGAGCGTTTTGAAAAAGTAAATATTGACCGGCTGGTACCCTATGTGAGGAATGCCCGCACTCATAGCAAGGATCAGATACTTCAGCTTCGGGCATCCCTCCGGGAGTTTGGTTTTGTCAATCCGGTCATTGTCGATAAGGAACTGAATATCATCGCTGGCCATGGTCGAATCCTGGCTGCCAAGGAAGAAGGCATCTCAGAGGTGCCTTGTGTTTTTGTTGAGCACCTAACTGATGCTCAAAAGCGAGCCTACATTCTTGCCGATAACCGGTTAGCCTTAAACGCAGGTTGGGATTCTGAAATGCTGTCCGTTGAGCTCTCTGAACTGCAGGGCGTTGACTTTGACATTTCACTCCTTGGCTTTGATGCTGCGGAGCTTAATAAGCTGCTGGCCGGCATGGATGATGTCAAGGACGACGATTTTGACGTAGACGCAGAGCTTCAAAAGCCTGCCATCACCAAAGCAGGTGACCTGTGGCTTTTGGGTAAGCATCGTCTGGTCTGCGGTGATAGCACGAAAGCGGAAACCTTCGAGCTGTTGATGGACGGTAAACAAGCCAATCTGACAGTCACAGACCCGCCCTACAACGTGAACTATGAAGGCAGCGCCGGCAAAATCAAGAACGACAATATGGCAGACGACAAGTTTTATCAATTCTTATTTGATGCGTTCGCTCTCACTGAAAAAGCAATGGCGAAGGATGCCAGCATCTATGTATTCCATGCCGATACAGAAGGACTCAATTTCCGTAGAGCCTTCGCTGATGCCGGTTTTTATTTGTCCGGAACCTGCATCTGGAAAAAGCAGTCGCTGGTCCTTGGGCGCTCCCCATACCAGTGGCAGCACGAGCCGATCCTGTTTGGATGGAAGAAGGCCGGCAAGCACGCCTGGTATGCTGACCGCAAGCAGACCACCATCTGGGAGTTTGAAAAACCAAAGAAGAACGGCGAGCATCCGACCATGAAGCCGGTACCGCTTATTGCCTATCCTATTGTGAACAGCTCCATGACCGGCTGCACTGTCCTTGATCCCTTTGGCGGCAGCGGTTCAACGCTGATTGCCTGTGAGCAGACCGACAGAGTGTGCTTCACCGTGGAGCTGGATGAAAAGTTCTGCGATGTCATTGTGAAAAGATACATCGAGCAGGTTGGTTCACAGGAAAATGCCTATCTCCTTCGGGACGGAAAAAAGCTGTGCTTTTCTGATTTAGAAGCCGACGAAAGTACGGAAAAATAAAGGCTCAGATTGCTCATATATAACTTGCTATTCCACAGCTTCAGAGTGATATATATACTCACCAAAGAAGCGAAGGAGGCTTATGATTATGGAATTAAAGTATAGCGTAACAGGTGCAAGGTGCAAGGCGCAAGGAACTGGTTTCGGCATTAAGTGAGCTTGTTGGTAAAGCCGTGAGCTACAAGGGTGCTCCGACCTTTGCCTATGAAGTCGGACCCTTTTCCATCGACAAGGAAGGAACCCTTCACTACCCGGTTGAGACCGATAGCAGCCTAGTCGAAATGGTAATGGAGCGTCTGTCGGTAAGAGGCTTTGAATTTGAGGAGGGTGAAATCCCCGACCTTCTTACCATCGAAATGCCTCTGGAGGGCTTCAACGAAGAAAGCCTCATTAACCTTCAAAAGCTGATTGACAGTAAGGCCAAGCTTATCCAAAAGGCTATCGGTGCAGAGTATCTCCCCGTTGAGAGGACGGAGACCACGCTGAAATTCCCTTGGTTCAAGCTTCCGGCCGACAGTGATGAGATTGCTGCTTACTCAAGGTTTGTTGGTGCGCTGTGTGTAGCAGCCAAGGAGCAGAAGAGGGTCACGGCTCGGGAGAAGGAAGTCGACAATGAGAAGTTTGCCTTCCGAGTATTCCTCATTCGGCTGGGCTTTGTCGGTGACGAGTACAAATCGGCTCGGAAAATTCTGCTCTGCAGCTTGAGCGGAAACTCGGCTTTTAAGAACGACCGCCCGGAAAAGGCCAATGCGGATTGCGAGGTGTGCCATGAATAGCTTCCCTTCAAGAGAAATCGTTACCCGCCTGCGTAAGCAGTACCCTAAAGGCTGCAGGGTCGAGCTGGTGCAGATGAACGATCCCTATTCCAAGCTTAAGCCCGGTGACCAAGGAACCGTTGATTTCATCGACGATACCGGCACTATTTTCTGTAGCTGGGACACTGGCTCCACCCTTGGTGTGGTGTATGGCGAGGATTATGTGAAAAAGCTATAAAGAAAACATACGGATAACCGCAAAGAGTTTCTATTTGGAGGCTCTTTTCTTATGCCCATTTTCAAGAAAGGAGAGGTGCAAAGCTTATGCGCAAGCTGAAAAAATATAAACCCACAGCTTTTATGGCTGAGGGCAGCGTGTATAACCAGGCAGCGGCAGACTATGCGGTTGCATTTGTCGAAGCCCTCTCCCATACCAAGGGAAGCTGGGCCGGTAAGTCCTTTGAGCTCATCGACTGGCAGGAGCAGATTATACGGGATGTCTTTGGCATTATGAAGCCGAACGGATACCGGCAATTCAACACTGCCTATGTTGAGATTCCAAAGAAGATGGGGAAAAGCGAATTGGCTGCAGCGATTGCCCTGCTGCTCACCTGCGGCGACGGCGAGGAACGTGCTGAGGTATATGGTTGCGCTGCAGATCGCCAGCAGGCTTCCATCGTTTTTGAGGTCGCAGCTGATATGGTGCGCATGTGTCCGGCGCTCAATCGGCGGGTCAAGATTCTGGCTTCGACCAAAAGAATCATCTATCTGCCGACCAACAGCTTCTATCAGGTGCTCTCAGCAGAAGCCTACTCCAAGCATGGTTTTAACATCCATGGGGTGGTGTTTGATGAGCTTCACACCCAGCCTAATCGCAAGCTTTTTGATGTTATGACAAAGGGTTCCGGAGATGCGAGAACGCAGCCGCTTTATTTTCTGATCACCACAGCCGGATCGGACACGCAGAGCATTTGTTATGAAACCCATCAGAAAGCCCTGGATATCATCGACGGAAGAAAACATGACCCGACATTTTATCCGGTCATATATGGCGCAGCGCAAGAGGACGACTGGACTGATCCAAAGGTGTGGAAAAAAGCGAATCCCTCCCTCGGTATTACAGTCGGTTTAGATAAGGTCAAAGCAGCCTTTGAGTCCGCCCGCCAGAATCCCGCCGAGGAGAACAGCTTCCGGCAGCTCCGCTTGAACCAGTGGGTCAAACAGGCTGTACGTTGGATGCCAATGGACAAATGGGATGCCTGCGCTTTTGCGGTTGATCCAGAAAACCTACAGGGACGGGTTTGTTACGGTGGTCTTGACCTTTCCTCATCCACCGACATTACTGCTTTTGTCCTGGTATTCCCGCCGATGGACGAAGATGACAAGTATGCTGTGCTCCCGTTCTTCTGGATACCGGAGGACAACATCGATTTGCGTGTGCGGCGTGACCATGTGAATTATGATGTTTGGAAAAAGCAAAGTTTTCTGTTAACCACCGAAGGTAATGTGGTGCACTATGGCTTCATTGAGAGCTTTATTGAGGAGCTGGCTACGAAATATTACATCCGGGATATCGCCTTTGACCGGTGGGGTGCTGTGCAGATGACTCAGAATCTCGAGAACCTCGGATTTACCGTTGTGCCTTTCGGGCAAGGGTTCAAGGACATGTCGCCACCAACCAAGGAACTAATGAAGCTGACATTGGAACAAAAGATTGCTCATGGGGGTCATCCAGTGCTTAGGTGGATGATGGATAATATCTTTATTAGAACTGATCCTGCTGGAAATATCAAAGCTGACAAAGAAAAGTCCACCGAGAAGATTGATGGAGCTGTAGCAACCATTATGGCCCTTGATCGGGCCATCCGATGCGGTGGCAATACGAATGCATCCGTTTATGATGAGAGAGGTCTTTTTATATTCTAAAATCACTGCTACTATGATATAATTATTTACACAAAATGAAGCTATATTTGATGCCCTTAATTTTAAAATTTGTGTGAGAGCAAATAACATTTTAATTGGGAGGTTATAGCCCATGGAAATTAACTTTTCGCATCACTTTTCAATCACACAGCCACGATACAAGCGTTTATCAGAGCTTAAACGAAGCGAGGCGGTGTATTTGCCTACGGGATTGTTGCCTGATGACCTATACAAATATATTAATAATGTAAACTGTTCATTTATTCCCAAAGATGTACTCGATAGCATTCAAGTAGTTGAATTTCAGAAGTATGACACAATGATAGATATAAATGGAAATGAGTTTGATTGGAGCGATGCCTATGATGCTTATTCACCCGAAGGTGTAAAAGTAAATGATGTGGCCATTGGCTCTGATTTTTTGTTTGAAAAGAGAGTTAGTGCAGTTAACAACATGTTTCTTAACGACGTAATTGATATTGAATCCTCAATCATTTACAATCTTCTAGAGATTCGTCCTACGTCAGCACTAATTTCTGTAGACTATCTAAGGTATTATTTTTGGGATTCCACTTATTGCGTTTTTGAAACAAATCATCAGGGGTTGGAATGCGAAAACTGCGAGTTTAATACAGGTACGACTTGCTTGAAAATGCCTTCGGGCGTAGATACACTTAACAGGGCAAGGTCTATTACTCACGACATGATATTTCAAGCATCGGGTGAGGAGCGGTTTTCGCTTTTACCTGAAGCTTTCTGCGATTTGCAGATTGAAATCGATGATCCGACACAGCATTCGGATTTAATCTTAAAGCATAAACAATATCTTGACGAACAAGGTAGAAGTTTTGGCACAAAGCAGCTACAGATAATTTTTGGGAGTCCAATTTATGATGAGCTTAGAGAATTAGAAGCACGAGTATATAGCATATTGTCTCCGAATGAGAAAGAAGAAAAGAAAGATAGCTATACAGGATTTATTCGTCACTTAGAAGACGCTTTAACGATTTTTAATGATATAAAAAACAAAAGCGGTGAGACTGGAACTGTCAATATCTCGCAGGCTACGATAATGGCTTTTAAATCATCTTGCGAAATAATTCTAAAAGTAAAGCTTAGGATTTTAGAATTACCTAAATGGAATGCCGAGTTTGGGTTCATGCAAAACATAGATTTTATTTCCAAAAATAAGAAATCGGTTTTTAGACGCTGGCTTTCAAGCGAAGAAATGCGTGATTTTTATGATAGCCTGCATTTTGTGAGAAAGATGAAAAACCAAGGCTCCCATACGACTGAGTTTATATCTATTAATGAAGCAGAGCGTATTATAGATATTGCCTGTAATAGAGTAATAAAGGGACTTATTGAATACATCAAATAACCGTTGGTAACAAATGAACTTTCTGATTTCAAATGGTCGGAGGTAAATATATGCCAAAATTTCAGCGCGGGCAGGATTTCCCGCATGAGGGATTTGTACAAACTGCAATAGAACGATACTTTTGTGAGTGCGGGTATAAAATAATTGAAGAAGGTTATTCTGACCTTGTATGCGTCAATGCAGAGATAAAATGGGTCGTTGAAGCCAAAGGGGTAACAACAGCTATTGGTCTTGATTTTAGAACGGGACTAGGTCAATTGATTCAAAGAATGGTCGAGAAAGATACTATCTATGCGATTGCAGTTCCAAAAACATCACAGTTTATCATGCAATGTGGTCAAATTTCAAAATGGGTCCGCGAATCATTAAATATTCATTTCTTGCTTGTCGATAAGGAAGGAGATGTGCAAATAGTCTTTCCACATGAAGATTTATATTTGCCCTAATGGAAGATAATGTATAGTTCAAAAATAGAATCGAGAAGGAGAGTGTACTATGGATAGTTTTAGATTTGCACTGGCTAAGGTCTTTATGTCGTTTAAGAGAACTATTGGATTAGCTTTGTCCTATCTTTCTGGTTTATTGATATGCTTTATTCCGTTGGGAATTATATATGATGAATGGTTTGATAACGTAATACTAAATTTTTTATTAGTTATTGCCTCAATCGTCGGAATAATTGTAATTATTGACACGGTTATACTGCAAGTAAAGACCTATCAATAGACAGATTAATTATATTTGGATAATCAAAGAGCACCAAAACAGGTGCTCTTTTTATACTCATTTTGAAGGAGCGTGATATTAATGGGAATACTTCAATGAAAGATAAAGGGTGTTATGTAATTGTAAAATACTAGTAAATGTTATATAATTTTTCTAAATGTATTATTTTGTCTACAAATGTTGAGGAGGTTAAGACTATGGCTTTGATAAACTGCCCAGAATGTGAAAAAGAAATATCTGATAAAACAAAAGCTTGTCCTCATTGTGGATTCCCAATTCCTGAACAAAAACAACAAGACGCTGAGAGGGTACTTGGTAAAGACGCAATATCAAAAGAAAAAGAAATTCCAGTAAACGATCAAGTAAGCAAAGCGCCAAGCTTTTGGAGCTACCCAGCTGCAAAAATACTATTATGCCTAGTAATTTTATCACTGTGTTTATCAGCGTTTTCAATATATATGAGCATAAAAACTTCGGCTATAGAACAAAGAGTTCAAGAAGTTGAGAACCGATCGGAATCGCTAAATGAGAGTCTTATATTGGTAAATCTTAGTATCGCTGTATCTGATGGGGTTGTAACAGATAAAGCAGTTATTCAAAAAGCTGCATTTTACTCCCTCGTGCCAGGTGAAATTATGGGCAATATTGACATTAGACCACAACCGACATATACATATAAGTTTTTAGGACAGGGGAATTTTGATTTGAGTGACAGAGAGCTAAAAAGTATGCTTGAAGAGTTAATGAATGAATTAGTCACATACGTTGGAAATGATTTTAATTTTAAAACAGTATCTATAACTGCAAATAATTATGCTGTGGCCGAATATAAGGATGGTGTCATAACATTAGCGGGAGAATAATAAATGATATAATAAACTAAAACCTCATAGGAGAAGAATTCATATCATGAAAAAGTTGCCTACAGACAGAAATATATTAAAGAAAATATATTATAGTTACTATGGTATATTTAACGACTTTGAAAGAGTTTCAAAGACAAGGAGCTCTAAGATTTACGTCCCAATTGATATTGAAAAAATATCTAATGACTTCAATGTGGATAATGATCTCATCTTTGGAAGGCTATATTATCATTTGGATAAAAAATATGGTTATACACAAACTGACGGATCAAAAGTTCATCTTTTTACACCTAAGGTGGGTAGCGACAAAAATGCAGTTAACTTTCCTCTTCTAGGTGCAATATTATCTGAAATGGAGGAAGCATATCGAAAAAATAGGTTATCAATTATTTTATCGATAGCTGCCTTGTTGATATCATTATTTACTTTTTTGTTTTCAATATATCAATATTAAGTTCATCAAAGCATCTCAAAAGAGGTGCTTTTTTTATGACCATTTTTAAAGGAGAGAGATATTTATGGGAATACTTCAAGGAATATTCAAGGCGCGGGACAAGCCTCAAGACACCCTCGGAGGTAGCCGCTACAGCTTCTTTTTCGGCAGCACCAGCGCGAATAAGCCGGTTACTGAGCAGACTGCCATGCAAATGACAGCCGTTTACAGCTGCGTGAGGATATTATCCGAGACTTTGGCCGGACTTCCGCTCCATGTATATCAGTACAATAACTCAGGAGGAAAGGAAAAGCATCTTAAGCACCCGCTATATAAACTGCTTCATGATGAACCAAACCCGGAGATGACTTCATTTGCATTTAGGGAAACACTGATGAGTCATCTTATGCTATGGGGTAACGCTTACTCACAGATCATACGAAACGCCCGTGGCGAGGTTGTTTCACTTTATCCTCTGATGCCAAACAAAATGACAGTCGATCGTGATTCCAACGGGCGGCTTTTTTATTTGTACCAGCGCAGTAATGAGGACACTCCCTCTCTTGGTAAAGAAACTCAAGTCTACCTAGCGCCCTCCGATGTCCTGCATATTCCTGGGCTTGGCTTTGATGGACTGGTTGGATACTCTCCCATTGCGATGGCGAAGAATGCCGTGGGACTGGCTATTGCCACTGAGGAATACGGCGCGAAATTCTTCGCTAACGGAGCTGCTCCGGGCGGCGTGCTGGAGCATCCTGGTACGATCAAGGATCCGCAGAAGGTAAAAGAAAGTTGGAATACGGCCTATCAGGGCAGTGGAAATTCTCATCGGGTTGCGGTTCTCGAAGAAGGCATGAAGTATCAACCGATTGGGATTTCTCCGGAACAGGCGCAGTTTCTCGAGACGAGAAAATTCCAGATCAATGAGATCGCTCGTATTTTCAGGGTACCTCCTCACATGCTGGCTGACCTTGAGAAATCGTCCTTCTCCAACATCGAGCAGCAGTCCCTAGAGTTCGTGAAATACACCCTGGACCCTTGGGTAGTCCGCTGGGAACAGTCCATGTGCCGTGCCCTACTCATGGAGAGCGAAAAGTCGAAGTTGTTCATTAAGTTCAATGTGGATGGTCTGCTTCGCGGCGACTATGTGAGCCGCATGAGCGGTTATGCCACAGCACGTCAAAACGGGTGGATGAGCGCCAATGACATCCGGGAGCTTGAGAATCTAGACCGTATCCCGGCAGAGCTCGGTGGCGACCTCTACCTGATCAACGGCGCGATGACCAAACTGCAGGACGCTGGTGCGTTCGCAAATATGAAAGAAACGGAGGAAACCGAATGAAAAAATTTTGGAACTGGGTGCGGGACGAAGACTCCGGTGTCCGAATACTATATCTTGACGGCGTGATTGCCGAAGATTCATGGTTTGATGATGATGTCACCCCTAAGGCATTTAAAGCAGAGCTTACTGCCGGTGAGGGTGACATTGTTATTTGGCTCAACTCACCCGGCGGCGACTGTATTGCGGCCAGTCAGATCTATACCATGCTCATGGATTACAAAGGAAAAGTAACCGTGAAGATTGATGGTATCGCCGCCTCTGCTGCATCCGTAATCGCTATGGCGGGAACAACCGTCCTAATGGCCCCGACTGCCCTCATGATGGTGCACAATCCGCTGACAGTAGCCATCGGCGACAGCGAGGAAATGCAAAAGGCCATCGCCATGCTCTCGGAGGTTAAGGAAAGCATCATCAATGCTTACGAGATAAAAACCGGACAATCGCGAGCTAAGCTGTCACATCTTATGGATGCAGAAACATGGCTCAATGCCAATAAGGCTATTGAGCTTGGATTTGCCGATGACATCTTAAAGAATGAGAAGAAGCATATTCAAGAAGCGGATTGTACCTACGCCTTTAGTCGCAGAGCAGTCACCAATTCTCTATTAAATAAAGTCTACCCTAAGAAACCACCTGAGAATATAGGTACACCTGTTGAGCCGCTGGAGAAGCGGCTTTCTTTAATTCAGCACTAATATGAGGAGGAAAAGAGTATGAATAAAATTTTAGAACTGCGTGAGAAACGTGCAAAAGCATGGGATGCTGCAAAAGCGTTCCTGGATACTAAGCGAGGTACGGATGGATTAATTTCAGCCGAGGACGAGGCCATCTATAACAAGATGGAAGCTGATGTGATTGCCCTCGGCAAGGAAATTGACCGTTTGGAAAAGCAGGCCATATTGGATGCGGAACTTAATGCCCCAATAACAAATCCACTGACAGGCAGACCAGCTACGTCAAAACCAGAGGGGAAAATCGGCAAGGCCTCTGATGAATATAGGAGCGCATTCTGGAGTGCTATGCGTTCCCGTGCTGGAGAGGGCTTGGATCCCACCATAAAAAATGCACTTCAAATCGGTACTGATACCGAAGGGGGATATTTAGTCCCAGATGAATTTGAGAGAACCCTTGTAGAAGCACTCCAAGAAGAGAACCTTTTCCGTAGGTTAGCAAAGGTTATTACTACAGCGTCTGGCGATAGAAAAATACCTATCGTAGCATCCAAGGGCACAGCATCTTGGATTGATGAGGAAGGTGCAATTCCTGAAAGCGATGATAGCTTTGGTCAGGTATCTATTGGGGCATATAAGCTTGGGACTATGATTAAGGTTTCCGAGGAATTACTTAACGATAGCGTTTTTCAGCTTGAACCCTATATCTCAAAAGAATTCGCTAGACGTATCGGAAACAAGGAGGAGGCGGCGTTCTTCACCGGTGATGGATCCGGCAAACCTACCGGTGTCCTTGCAGCTACGGGAGGCGCCGAGCTTGGTGTTACTACGGCAGGCGCAACGGCTATCACTTTGGACGAAGTGCTGGATCTCTTTTACTCTTTAAAAGCACCCTACCGCAACAAGTCTGTCTTTGTCATGAATGATGCTACTGTTAAGGCAATCCGTAAACTGAAAGACGGACAAGGGCAGTATCTATGGCAACCATCGATACAGGCTAGCGCGCCAGATACTATTCTTAATCGTCCGTTGCATACATCTTCCTATGTGCCTGTCATTGAAGCAGGTGCTAAGACGATAGCATTCGGCGATTTTAGCTACTATTGGGTAGCTGATCGTCAGGGAAGAATATTCAGAAGGCTCAATGAATTATATGCTGTAACGGGTCAAGTTGGGTTTATCGCTACCCAGCGTGTGGATGGAAAATTGATTCTGCCCGAGGCCATTAAAGTGCTCCAGCAGAAAGCGTAACGGAGGTGCAACATGACATATACCACGAAGAACTACACCGAACAAGGCGGCGAAAAAACCGTTATCGGTGGTACATTAGAAATAAAGGAAGGGGCCTCGGTGATGGGGCTCCCTTCTCAGTTTACACCGGCTGAAAACCAGTCAGAATCAACTGCCACAACCATTGCTGGACTCGTTGTCGATTTCAACGCACTACTAGGAAAACTGAAGACCGCCGGGCTAATGGCACCGGACGAATAAGAGTAATGAAAGGATGGTGACGGCATGACACTGCTTGAAAAAGTAAAGGCAAACCTCATTATAGAGCACTCAGCTGACGATGAACTTCTGCAGTTGTACATCACTGCTGCTATCAGGTATGCCGAGAGCTATCAGCATCTGCCAGAAAGCACCTATACCGAAAACGCTATGCCACCCACTTCAGAGCAAGCCGTTATCATGCTGTCGTCCCATTTCTATGAATCAAGGGACGGCAGCACGGGCGGCTTTTTTGCAGACAATGTCCAGGCTGGACAGCAAGTGTGGAATACAGTCAACCTTTTACTCCGCCTGGACCGGGATTGGAAGGTGTGATTATGAGCTATGGCAAGATGAACACCTTCATCGACATTGTTGAAAAAGTGACCATAAAAGATGCTGAGGGTTTCCGGTCGGAAGTCGACAACATCATCACCTCTGTCAAAGCGTATCGGGAAGGTCGGCACGGCAACGAGAAATGGGCAAACAGAGCCAGTTTCTCAGAAGCCACCGACCTTTTCCGTTTTCGCCTAATCCCTAATGTGACCATTACAACTGCGATGGTTGTGGTGAACAAAGACGGTCGTTTTGAAATTACCTCGGTGGAAGACGTCAAGGGACGTGGCATGTATCTTGAGATTCTTGCCAAGGAGGTGAAACCCAGTGGCTAAGGCAACATTTAAAATGCCGGAGGACTTCCTTATGAAGCTCTCAAAACTTGGCGAGAAAACAGATGAAATTATTCCCCGCGTACTGAAAGCAGGTGGTGAGGTTGTAGAAGCTAAAGTTAAAAGCCACCTCCAGAGTGTCATAGGAAATGTTACGAAGGAAGATAGCAGATCCACTGGAGAGCTCGTTTCAGCCCTTGGTGTCTCCTCTGCCAGACAAGACAGGGACGGAAATTTCAACGTCAAAGTCGGCTTTTCGGAGCCTCGTAGGGATGGCAAAAGCAATGCACTGGTTGCAGGCGTTTTAGAGTATGGCAAACATGGACAGCCACCTAAACCTTTTCTGAAGCCTGCGAAAACAGCAAGTAAAAAGGCCTGTGTGGATGCTATGATCGCGGCGTTTGAGGAGGAGGTTGATAAAATATGAGCCTTCTTAGTGAACTGAACACCCTCCTCTCACCCCTTATTCCTCTGGAAACGGGCGTGTTTTCTGAGCCTGCACCAGACCGGTACATTGTGATCACGCCATTGGTCGATACGTTCGAGCTTTATACCGACGATAAACCACGGCACGAAATCCAGGAGGCACGGATATCCCTGTTTGATAAGGGAAGTTATACGGCTCTTAAAAACCAAATTGTCCGCACTCTTTTAGGAGCGGATTTCATCATAACCGACTGCCGGTACATCGGACATGAGGATGATACCGGCTATCACCACTATGCCATCGATGTGGCAAAAACCTATGAATTGGAGGAATAACAAATGGCAACTATTGGATTAGATAAACTCTACTACTCCAAAATTACTGAGGACGAGGACGGCAATGAAACCTATGGTACCCCTATTCAGCTTGCGAAAGCTATGAAAGCGGACCTTTCTGTGGAGCTTGCGGAAGCGACGCTTTATGCCGATGATGGCCCCGCAGAGATCGTGAAGGAATTCAAAAGCGGTACCCTTTCCCTTGGCATTGACGATATCGGTGTGACAGCCGCAGAAGTTCTGACCGGAGCAAAGCTTGACGACAACCACGTAGTCGTATCTAGCAGCGAGGACGGGGGTGCTCCAGTTGCAGTAGGTTTTCGTGCAAAGAAATCAAATGGGAAATACCGCTATTTCTGGTTGTATCGTGTTGTCTTTGGAGTCCCTGCGACCAACCTCGCTACTAAGGGCGATTCCATTACCTTCTCTACCCCAACCATTGAGGGCACGGTGGTGCGAAGAAGTAAGCTGGATGGCAACGGCAAGCATCCGTGGAAATCGGAAGTCAATGAGGACGATTCGAGTGTTCCTGCTTCCGTTATAACCGGTTGGCACACGCAGGTTTATGAACCTGTATTCACCATCATACCATAATGGAGGGTTAGAAAATGGATAATGAAAGAAGTTCAGGAATATCAATCGGTGGCCAGGAGTATGAAATGCTCTTGACTACTAAGGCCACAAAGGAGATCGCCAAGAGATACGGCGGTCTTTCTAATTTGGGCGAAAAGCTCATGAAAACAGAGAACTTTGAGATGGCGCTGGATGAGGTGGTTTGGCTGATCACCCTTCTTGCCAATCAATCAGTACTGGTCTACAACTTGCAGAACCCTTCCCAAAATCGGGATCTGCTGACAGAAAATACTGTCGAGCTTCTCACCTCTCCCTTCGAGCTCGCGGAGTATAAAAACGCCATCATGGAAGCCATGCATAAAGGAACAAAACGCCATGTTGAAAGCGAGGATGAACCCTCAAAAAACGCACAGGTCGGGTAAGCGACGATGAGTTGTTTGCCCGACTAATTTTTTATGGTGTATCCCTCCTTCATCGGTCTGAGCAGGAAGTTTGGCTGATGCCGATCGGACATCTGCTTGATCAGTGGGAGATTTACAAGCAGTTTGATGGACTTGCAAAAGTAGCCCGCGAGTATTATATCGATGAAATCATCCCACAGGGAATTTAATTTTACAGTTTTCGCCATCGATTAGTACCAGTCCGGTCTTTTCCATCAAGCTCGAGACCTAGTTCTTTCTGCTGCTCATAAACCCACCTACCAAAAAGGGATGGCGTGTTTGGTAGAGCTTCCCTCAAAAAAAAGATATCGCCAGACTCGAGCTGATCTATATAAGCTTTGACCTCAGACCATTTTTGCTTGTAGTCATGATGAGGAAATAATAACTCGCGAGCGTAGGCACTTATAGAAGGAAATCCAGCCGCTTCTGTACGATAAACGAAATCCGCATATTCAGTCTCATTAATCTTGATTCTAATTTCCATATTATTTCTCCTTTTTGAATCATGCGCAGGGGAGTATACCCTTCGAATGCATTAAATATACACCACTTACTTACTGCTGTCAATATCTAAGCCAAATAATACCCAAGGGAGGTGATGGGAATATGGCAGATAACTTCGGATTGAAAATCGGCATCGAGGGTGAGAAGGAATTCAAAAGAGCCCTTGCTGATATCAACCAGTCTTTTAAGGTCCTCGGCTCTGAGATGAAATTGGTCGAGTCCGAGTTCGGCAAAAACCAAAACAGTGTCCAGTCCCTCACCGCCGAAAATGAGGTGCTCACAAGGCAGATCGATGCTCAGAAGGATAAAATTGAAACTCTTCAAAAAGCGCTGAAGAATGCCTCAGATTCCTTTGGTGAAAATGACCGCCGTACTCAAAACTGGGCGGTTCAGCTCAACAACGCTAAAGCCGAGCTCAATGGAATGGAACGAGAACTTGAGCAGTCAGCTATCGATTTAGATAAGCTTGGCGATGAGCTGAAGAAATCCGGAAATGAGGCTGAACATTCCAGTGACAAATTTGATAAGCTGGGCGGTGTCCTAAAGGGTGTCGGTGTAGCAATGGGCGCTGCCTCCCTCGCAGCAGGAGCTGCAGCCTTCAAACTGGGCAAAGAGGTTATCGAGCAATTCGGCGAACTAGAACAGAACCTTGGCGGCTCGGAGGCGGTCTTTGGAAAGTATGCTGATTCCATCCAAAAGATAGGTGAAGAAGCATATAAGAACCTTGGGGTATCTCAAAGCGACTACCTGGCAACCGCCAATAAAATGGGCGCTCTATTTCAAGGCTCCGGTATAGAACAGCAAAAGTCCCTTGAACTGACGGAGAAAGCAATGCAAAGATCCGCAGACATGGCATCTGTTATGGGAATTGATATGTCGATGGCCATGGAAGCTGTCACGGGAGCTGCTAAGGGCAATTTTACCATGATGGACAATCTGGGTGTGGCTATGAATGCTACAAACATTGAGGCCTATGCACTCGCAAAGGGCCTTGATTTTACGTGGAATAGCGCAACACAAGCAGAAAAAGCTGAGGTTGCTATGCAGCTGTTTTTTGAGAATACTGAGCAGTACGCCGGTAACTTTGCCCGCGAGTCCACCCAGACCATATCCGGTTCTATCGGACTGATGCAGGCTGCACTTGGCTCCTTTACAGCAGGTCTTGGAAATGTCGATGCCGACATGACAAACTTGACACGAAATTTAGTGGACGCATTTCAGGCTGTTGTAAAAAACATCGCACCTGTTATTCAAAATATTGTAATTGCCCTTCCTATTGCAATGGATGCAATTCTTTCAGCAATCGGCGACCTGCTCCCAACTTTACTTGGTACAGTCACAGACCTATTTACCCAAGTGCTCGAGACGATTTTAAATCTTCTACCAGAACTCATTCCTGTTGCTGTTGGAGCGGTTATGACAATTGTTCAAGGGCTGATTGATAACTTGGACAAAGTCCTTGAAGCGGCATTCGCAATCATTCAGGGGTTGGCCGAAGGTCTCTTAAATGGGCTGCCCCTGTTGATGGAAGCGTTGCCGCAGATAATTATGACGATTGTCAATTTCATTACCAACAACCTGCCCGCTATTATTAATATGGGGATGCAGCTAATTGTTCAGCTTGCAGCCGGATTAATCAAGGCCATACCTCAGCTTGTAGCGTCCTTGCCGCAAATCATCTCAGCTCTGGTCCTTGGGCTAGGCAAAGCCGTGGGTGCTGTGTTTGAAATTGGTAAGAACATCGTTACTGGCCTTTGGAATGGCATCAAATCTATGGGCAATTGGATCAGTGAAAAAGTCAGCGGTTTCTTCTCCGGCATTGTGAATGGGACCAAAAATCTGCTGGGTATTCATTCACCTTCCACGGTGTTTGCAGGGATTGGTGAGAATATGGGTGCAGGCATCGGAGTCGGCTTTGACCAGATCATGAACAAGGTTTCAAATGACATGCAAAGAGCAATCCCCACTGACTTTAATATGGACACAAGCTTCAATGTGATGGGTAGCAAGGCCAGCTTACTCAGCGCTACAAAATCAATTATTGAGCACACCGGCGTCATCGAAGTCCATGGAATCAACAATAAAAGCGAGCTCGCCGGCGTTGTTGAAATTATTATGGATCAATTTAGGAGGGAGGCGAGGATCTGATGATACGGCTAGAAACATCTACAGGTGAAATTTTATCAAGGATTCTCAAGGAACTTTCCCCGATTGAATATTCCACAAGCAGGCAAGTAAACAGACTCCTGGACGGTAGCTATCATGTTCAGATCATTGGTAGTCCACTGAAAAGCATCGAAGGTATCATTGTATCGACTTTTAACCAAGCTGAAACGCTGAACAAATTGATAGACCAAGGCATTTGTATAGTGCTTGTTTTCCAAAGTAAAAAATACTTGGTATTCGTTGATGAAACCATCGCATGGAAGCGGATTAGCTTTGCCCATGGCAATAAAGACAAAAGCCTGTTTGAAGGCAAACTCAAAATGATCATAAGTGAGGAGGTTACCCTATGAGAGGACTCCCTGATGATCTTATGGTTGCACTTGAATCAAAGATACAAAAGCCATCAATGAAAATAATAGCCGGACGTGATCCGAAGAACCTTTTTATTGTAGAGACAATTCATGAGAAGTCCGGCTTAAATACCTTAGACACCTCACTCAAACGGTTGAATTCGGAAAGCAAGCCTGCAGAAGCATATGTAGTATTTACTGATAACGGAATCGCTAGTGTAAAGAAAAAAGATCTCCCTTGTGATCCGGAAATTCCCTGGGTGGATTTGTTTACTATCGGTGAGGCATCGGATGTTGCAATTGAATTCAATGGATATTGGGAGAAAGACCCGGCCTCGCTCAGGTTTAATTTTGTTACGGATGAATATCCTTGGTTGTTCTATATTTGTAACGGAGATCTTAAAGCACAATTTTGGACAGATGAATCAGTGACTTTGGCATCTGATGTAATAAAGATTGCAGCCATTCGTGGATGGATACCTGCAAACGGTGAACAATACAACGATCAAGGTTTAATACTGGCATATATTAAATCTGATGGTAAGGCGTATTACCGCAATTATTGTACTCAGAATGACCTTACATTTTTATGGGAGGTGGAACGGCAGCTGATTCAATTTGGAACCGGAGTCACAGGAATTTCTTTATTTCGTACGAACGATTTTAGAATCGGCTTTATCGCTGAAAAGGATACTGCGTTTGAATGGATTTTAACAACTCGTAACTGGGCCGGAATGTCTGTGCCAGCTGAGAAAGTTACCATGACAGTTATGGATTTGGATATTAGAACTTTTGAGATCCAGTATAAGGCAGGAGTATCTCCTGCTGAAAATGTATCCATGAATTTTAATCCACTGGACTTTGTTGAACTACACGTTGGTATTCCTAACGACTCGGCTTACATCATTGGCTCGGGCTTCATCGATGATCATAATTTTTATATCCAGTGGAACTGCGAGCTTCTCAATCCGGGAACCTTGCTGGGTCATATAGCGGCAAACCAGTACAATATAACGGATGTTGGATTTGGAGATACAAACAGCAAGTTAAAGGTTACTGTTGCCGAAACTTTAAAAACCTATGTTTCGATAGCGGTAAGCTATGATGGTGCGGAGCTTTTAAGAACCCAGATCAGAATGAGTAATAGGCCGAAGGTGCCTGCTTTTATCTACACGGTTACAGGTGTTCCTCCGGAAGTATTTGAATATGTCACAATGCTCCCAGCGCTGAACATAACAGCCCTTTTGATTACCTATAAGGAAGGCTTCTTCCCGGAAAACGATGCTTATGTTAGTGTTCATCCGAGTCAAGTAACGATTGTCGTATCGCAGGTGGCATATAACCCACTTTAAAATAGTCGCGTTGAACATAGAATTAAACAATTTGTTTAACTGATTAAACAGTATGAAATCATAATAAACATATTGATTAGTTGGCTCAACGAATTGAGTAACTATAAACAATTTGTTGAATATGCTCAACAATTTAAATAGTGAACAAACGGATTGTTTAATTCATTTAACATTTCGTTTAGCGTTTCCCGATCGAGATTTGACAGTATTATAAAAGTCTAAGATGGAATTTTCGCAGAGTATATATCCGTTAATAGGAGGTCAAGTAATGAATCTAAACATACCGGTTAGTATACACAACAAATTTGAGTTTGAAGTGACTGACGCCACTTCTGGAGAAATAAAGCAACGAGCGACTGCCTATAACATTGTGTTGGACAACTATTTTTCCAAGCTCATTAATAATTCATCAAGCGCAATTGGATCTATTTCTATTGGCAGAGGCACTGGAACATTGAGTGTTTCGAGGACTAGCCTATTCAGTGAGATCACTTCTCGGTCTGCCGCAGTTGTGACAAGTGTTAAATCTTATCCTACAAGCTATGTAAAAAAGAAAGTGGTGTTCAATCCAGAAGAGTTTGTTGGAGAAACCATAACGGAAGTTGGTTTTTCGGGAAGTACACATGCGCTATTGACCGATAGTGAGGGCAATCCTATCTCCATAACGAAAACTGCGCTGGATATCATTACAATCTACGCGACACTATATTGCACCTTGCCAACAAGCCTCCTGGACGGTCGAGGGGTTTGGAACGCCGCATCAAGCAATCAGTTCTTAGCTTGGATCATTGATGATAATTGGACCGCTTTCAGTGCTTCCAATTCGGGAATGTCGATTGCATTCACTGATGTTCTTGACCCAGCAGATTTTACGAAATTTGATCTAGGAAATACCGTGGGTTCTGCTGGTAATTTTTCAGGATGGACTAGTTGGACAAGGGATTTTGCTAATAAGAAGATATCATTCGCAACAAAAAGGATTGATGTGAATACTAGCAACGGATTTCTGAAGGCTGTGAAATTTGGATCTACTTTTTTTCTGAAGCTGCCTCACTCAAATACATTTGCTGGTATGGCCTTGAGCAATATAGCCATAGGAATTGGTGATGGCGTTACAAAGGATTTTGATATTAAGATTCCAATTGTAAAAACGGGAACGGAAGTAATTAGGCTTAATGGAGTGACAAAAATAAAAGATGTGGATTACTCAATTGCTTACAGCGCAAGGTATGGCGAAAATGCAAGCGCAGGAGTTCCGTACCTTTATAGACGGAATTCAGGAGCGGGTTATGCTTGGTATACTTTTAATGGTTGGAATCCGGGTGGCACCTCAAACACCTACCCGACAGCAAATGAAGCTGCCTTTCAATGGGATTTCGGTTCTCCTATAGTCATCGGTGGCGTTGAGGCATTAGCCTATAATGGTTCCTGGATTCTCGGCTGTATGAAGATGCTAGGCTCAAATGATGGAACTACATGGGCTGAAATCGGAACGGTTACGAATATTACGGAAAACGGTAGCTGTGTGAACGGGTGGACAAAAGTTTGGTTTAGCAATACAACAGCTTATCGGTACTATCGTTGGGGCGGAAGCAACTCGCTGACGAATCTTGATGCCACCAGTATTACAAGCGGTCTCAGACTGCTATTTGGGACAAAGGCCATTAATTTTGAGACAGCACCGGCGAGCGGAGTGGCAATAACAGCGGATTGCCAAACAGAATATATTCTTAAAAACACAAACTATGTCATGGACGTAGGGCTTACGCTACAGCTTGGGAGGAGCTAATGAAATGAACGAGACGATTTGTAAAAACTGTGAAGAGCCATTCTACTATAGCACGACTGAGTACAGTGTCGATTGTCCCCACTGCTTCAGCTCTGTAGCAGTAACACCAAATCTGCCGATCATAGAAGAGCTGCCAGATCCGACTTCAGAGCCGGGAACGAAGGATGTGATAGAGAATGCAACTTAATTTCGAATTTACACAAAGTTTAGGGTTTGGCGTTTACCCAGCCGCGGTTCATAGGAAAGATAATTCCATCTTGATTCTGTCAGTGAATGAAAACGGTATGCTCTCTTATCGAACGGCAGAACCAGGATCCGGAGATGTCAATTGGGGAAATTTGACCTTCGGCAAAGTCCTTAGAGCATCAAAGGACATTTATGTTCGAAAGACCAGAATAAAAAACGTACCCAGGCTTGGAATTTATGGAGTTTGGATCTCTGATGGAAACGAATTTGATAGGCATAGATTCGCGATCTATGAGGAGGAGGTAGAATTAAGCAGGTATTTAACCGATGGAGAAATCAAGATGAATTACGACTCTATGGTCAGTGATTTTTCGATGACCCTACAGAATCCAAAAGGCATATTATCTCAGGAGGATCGGTCAAGGATTGCACCTGGTATTGAGATGAAATTCTATTTGCGAATAAATGGTTCTGAAGAATACCCGATGGGAACATTTTATGTAGATAGAGTTGATTCAAAGGTTGGAGCTGAAACACTTAAGGTTGAGGGAAGGAATATCTCAGGAAAGCTTTTAAAGGATCAGTCCTTTGGAAGCATGAATACATTTGTGAAAAATGCTTTTGCATATACCCTTGAAGCGGTTCTTCAGGCAGCAGGGATAGAAAACTATGATGTGCAGCAGCCAGATAACCCTGAAACCGCATGGCAGGTCGGCGTAGAATTCCCGAAAGACATGGCCATTTTGGATGGCCTGCACGAACTAATTATAATGTCGCGGAATTGGATCATCTGTGAAACACTAGATGGTCAGATCATTGCGGGTTCTACTGTAACCTATCCTGCAGCACAAATTAGCAGTAAATATACCATGAACCGTGGCACCGATCTTTTTAGTCGTGGTCTTGTTCGGGATGATTCCGAGGTTTATGGAGAAATTTGTGTCCATAACAGTGATTTTTCTATTGAAGAGTATGCAGAGGTTGAACAAAATTCAGACTGGGTTGTTGCAGCTAAAAAAATACTGTTTGTTAAAGTTGCCGATAATACTCCCGCAGATGAAGCTTCAGAGCTGGCCCAAGATATTGCAAAAAGAATTGCTTCCAGTGGAACAGTTGAGTTGTTTTCTGGACCGTTCCGACCGCAGCTATTACCTGGAGATGAGGCGGAAATCGTTGGAACATCAACAAGACTTGTTGGGGTGATTATATCGGTGAGGCATACCTTTGGTAGAAATGGTTATCAAACCGCTTTTGAGGTTGATTCTGGTGGAAGAAAAGGTCAGCCCCGAATGAAGGATTACATTCAAAAGTTGGCAGGGCAGCCCAAGTCAGGGTCTGTGAAGAGATTATAAAACGAATTTATCATTCAGCACTTCTGTTTTTAGAAGTGCTTTTTTATTAGAAAGTGAAAGTGAGGATACAGAATGAAATCAATATGGACTACTTTTCAACTAGGAATTAGCTCTATAGGTGCATATATAGGATATGCACTCGGTGGCTGGGATGGGTTTCTATATACTCTTCTTGCCTTCGTCATCATCGACTATATCACTGGCCTGATGTGCGCTGTGCTTGATAAGAAGCTCTCAAGCGCAGTAGGATTTCGAGGCATTTTCAAGAAGGTGCTTATCTTCTCCCTCGTGGCTATTGGGCATATCATCGATCAGAGTATTATCGGCGAAGGCTCGGTTATCCGAACCGCTGTTATCTTTTTCTACCTATCAAACGAGGGTGTTTCCATCCTTGAGAATGCGGCGCACATTGGATTGCCTGTACCACAAAAGTTAAAGGATATTTTAGAACAGCTTCATAACAGAAGTGACAAGGAGGTCTGATTAATGAATCTTCGAAAGTTAATTCTTATAAACAATGCCTGCTACAAAGCTGATCGTACCATCAAACCAAAAGGAATCATGGTACACTCCACTGGGGCGAACAACCCATATCTGAAACGCTATGTCGGCCCTGATGATGGACTTCTGGGGAAGAACCAAGCAGGCAACCACTGGAATCAAGATAAACCCGATGGAAGATTGGTCTGCGTCCACGGCTTTATTGGTAAGTTGGCTGATGGGAGCATCGCCACTTATCAGACATTGCCGTGGGACCATAGAGGCTGGCATGCTGGTGGTACGGCGAACGATACACATATCGGCTTTGAAATTTGCGAAGACGGTCTGACTGATGCCTCATACTTTAATGCCGTTTACAAGGAAGCAGTAGAACTCTGTATCTATCTCTGCAAGCAATATGGGCTCGCAGAAAAAAATATTATCTGCCACTCAGAAGGTCATAAACTGGGCATTGCCAGCAACCACGGCGACATCATGCACTGGCTTCCCAAATATGGCAAGTCGATGGATACATTCCGTGCTTCTGTAAAATCTGGCCTAGCGCCAGGTGCAAAAGTCGAGCCTAATGCACCGAAGAAGTATTACCGAGTTCAGCTTGGGGCTTATTCTGTCAAAGCAAATGCCGATGCCTTGCTTCGAAAAGTCAAGGCGGCTGGCTTCACTGATGCCTATATTAAATATAGCGAATAGCACATCCTTTTATGCCTACTGAGAGATTCGTCTTTCGGTAGGCATTATTTTTTTGCTTTTTTCGTTCATTCAGCCCTCTTTTGTCCTGGGACTATTAGAAGGTAATGCTTGGAAGCTGCTGATCATGAATCGTTGATAGAAATAAGTTTGTATTCGGAATTTCCTTTTTCCCTTAATATACCATCCGATTTCATTCAGTTTCTTGGCTTACAGTGAAGCTTACTGCATTCCAAAGGAGGTTAGCCAAATGAATCAATTGCAGAAGGAAGCGATTAATAAGCTACGTACAATTGGCCACAGCTATAATAAAATAGCAAATCTGCTTGGTATTTCAGAGAATACCATTAAATCCTATTGCCGTAGGAACAAACTCGGAGGAGTTTTCACGCAGATTTCAGAATCTATTGAATTTCTTTATTGCCGGAATTGTGGTGCGCCTCTAACGCACATGCCCCAAAAGAAACAGAAGCAGTACTGCTCGGACAAGTGCAGATTATCTTGGTGGAATGCTCATCCTGAACATTTGCAGCACAAAAACGTTCGACGCTTTAGCTGCAAAACATGCGGAGCAGAATTTGAAAGTTATGGGAAAAGGGAACGGAAATATTGTTCACGCGCTTGCTATGGCAAGTCGAAAGAGGTACAGCATGAATAAAAAAATGATGCTCATTCCTTATTATGCGGCAAAGTCGGTTTATCAAAAGTGGTTTAAGTCAGGCATTATCAATGAGGAAGAACTAAAGCGGATTTGTATTCTACTAGCAGAAAAGTACGGCATTCAAAAAGGCAGTATTTATAGATAATAGTACTTGATGTTACGTGCCTTTAGAGTGATATATGTATCTATGAAGGGAGGGCAATAAGTTGAAAAAGACCATTACGAAAATAGAAAAAAGCTATGAGTCCATGCCTTCATTTAAAAAGGTTGCTGCTTATGCAAGGGTTTCATCCGGGAAAGATGAGATGCTTCATTCTTTGGCCGCTCAAGTGAGCTATTATAGCAATTTTATTCAACAGCAACCGGGATGGTTTTATGTTGGTGTTTTTGCCGATGAAGCTCTGACTGGAACGAAAAGCAATCGACCAGAGTTCAAGAGAATGATAGAAGCCTGCAAAAAAGGGGAAATCGATATAGTGTTGACAAAATCAATTTCACGGTTTGCGCGTAATACGGTTGATCTTATAGAAACGGTGAGAGAACTCAAATCCCTGAATGTCGATGTGTTCTTTGAAGAACAGAACATTCACTCGAACAGTGGCGATGGAGAGCTTATGCTGACCATCCTTGCAAGCTATGCCCAGGAAGAAAGCAGATCGGTAAGTGAAAACTGCAAATGGCGTATCCGCAGTCAGTTTGCGAATGGGGAACTGGCAACCTTGAGATTCATGTATGGTTACAAAATAGTAAACGGGGGAGTAACAATTGAGCCGGGTGAAGCTGCAGTTGTTCGAATGATATTTGAGGACTACCTTAGCGGGATGGGAGGTGGTAAAATTGCAAAAAAACTAAAGGAGATGGGCATAGAAAATCTCAGGGGCGGTGAATGGAACAGTGTGCGCGTTATGACTATTATAAAAAACGAGAAATATACTGGGAATGCACTACTTCAGAAAAAATATGTGAAGGATCATTTGGGAAAACGGTTAATTCGAAACAGAGGCAATTTACCAATGTATTATGCGAAAAATACACATCCAGCTATCATTGAGCAGGAGTTATTCGATCAGGCACAAGTGATTTTAAATCAGCAACGTTTATGCTATAGAACAAAGAGCGGTCCGCGTAACCGTTACCCATTCAGTGGGATTCTAAGGTGCGAAAACTGTGGAAATAAATATAAGCGTAAAGTTAGAGGCGACAAAGCGATGTGGCAGTGTACAACTTACCTGAACGAGGGCAAAACTGCATGCCCAGCTAAACAAGTGCCGGAGCAGGTATTATATCAGCTCAGTTCCGAGATTCTCGGGATTTGTGAATTTGATGCCGAGCGCTTAGGACAAGAGCTTTCTGAAATTTTAGTAGCGGAATCAAATAAAATGATATTTGCATTTAACGATGGGCATACAGAAGAAAGGGTATGGCATGATAGGTCGCGGCGGGAAGTCTGGACGGAAGAGATGCGTAAAAAAGCTCGGGAGAATGCATTGAGGAGGTATTGAAATGGCATCAAATGTTAGAGTAATACCGGCAACTATTAAGCAAAACTGCTCTAATTCAATGCAGACAACGGCGAAACGAAGAACGGCCGCTTATGCCCGGGTCTCCACTGACAGTGAGGAACAGCTGACCTCCTATGAGGCTCAGGTCGATTACTACACGAAATATATCAAAGATAATGCGGACTGGGAATTTGCTGGAATCTATACAGACGAAGGAATCAGCGCGGTTAGTATGAAAAAGCGTGAAGGGTTTAAAAAAATGGTTGCAGATGCGCTGGCTGGTAAAATCGATTTAATTGTGACAAAGTCGGTTAGCCGCTTTGCAAGAAATACGGTTGACAGCCTTTCTACGGTTCGAAAGCTCAAAGAAAAAGGTGTTGAGGTTTTTTTTGAAAAAGAGAATATTTTTACCTTTGATGGAAAAGGCGAACTATTAATTACAATTCTTTCCAGTTTGGCTCAAGAAGAAAGCCGATCCATTTCTGAAAACGTTACATGGGGGCAGAGGAAGCGCTTTGCTGACGGCAAGGTAAATATGCCCTACAAACGGTTTCTCGGGTACGAAAAGGGGGAGGATGGGACTCCTCAGATTGTTGAAAGGGAAGCGGAAATTGTCCGCCATATATATCGCCTGTTTATAGAAGGGAAAACCCCTTCTGCCATTGCAAAGCACCTGGTGGAAAGTGCCATCCCTTCTCCTGGAGGGAAAAAGAACTGGCAGGTTGGTACCGTAAGCTCCATTTTACGAAACGAAAAGTATAAGGGTGACGCCCTCTTGCAAAAACGCTTCACCGTAGATTTTCTCACAAAGACTATTAAGGATAATGAGGGGGAAGTGCCTCAATACTATGTAGAAAATAGCCACCCAGCCATCATAGATCCAGACGAGTTTGACGCGGTTCAGGTTGAGATGGAGCGCAGAAAAAAGCTGGGACGTCCCACTGCCTGTCAAAGCCCCCTATCCACAAAGCTGGTTTGCGGAGACTGCGGTGGTTTCTATGGCTCCAAAGTGTGGAGCTCCAACACCAAGTACCGTAAGATCATCTGGCAGTGCAATAATAAGTACAAAGGCGATGCCAAATGCAACACACCGCACGTCACGGAAGAGGAAGTGAAGAATAAATTCCTCGAAGCATTCAACTCCTTAGTGGAATACCGGGAAGAATTGATTGCCAATTGCCGCTTGGCTCAGGAGACGCTTTGTGACTGCGCTGGCATCGATGCAGAGCTGGACAAGCTACACCAGGAGATTGAAATTGTGTCGGAGCTTTCGAGAAAAGCCATCTACGAGAATGCCCATATAGCCATCAATCAGGAGGATTGGTATGAACGAAATAATGGTTATCTTGAACGGTATGAAAAAGCAAGAGAGAGAGCCGAAGAGCTTCATAGCTTGAAACGGCAGCGTCAGAATAAGAAGCACATGCTCGACCAATTCATCCGTAACCTAGAAGAAAATACTGAAGCTATGGATACCTTTGACGAGGGGCTTTGGATGGTGACGATTGACCGGGCTATTGTTTCACCAACCGGCAAAGTGACCTTTCGATTCAAAGATGGGACGGAACTTTGCCGCTAGCTGGGACCTACCCCAGTACTTCGCTCAAGCGCTGAGCAAGTTCCGGTGAAGGCACCGCCCGGCCATTTTCGATTCGATTGAGATAACCTCTTGAAAGGTTAAGCATTTCAGATAAGTGTACTTGAGTTAAACCCATCTCCATGCGCCTTCTTGCCATTGGAGATTTTTGTTTTTTTGTATGGGTCCAGCGCGGGTGGGGGATGTCTGGCTTTGGCAACTCAACCCTGACTCTAACCCCGGACAGGAAGATTACATTCAGAAAGCCGGTCTTTACCTCAATATGCTCCAGAACTTTCAGCATCAGTTCATAGGACAGGGTTTTGATATGACCGTACTGCTCGATTAATTCTGGTAGCTGGGTTTGTCGGTAATGAAGCAGTTTGTTATTTGAAGAGCACTGCCCGGGCTGAAGCTGAGCCCAGCTGTTTACCAGCTCGTTCCAAGCGGTAACAAAGGCCTGGATAGCTACTCCTTCATCCAATTTCAGGGTGTTTCTGCAAGTGTTTTTACTTGCCGGGGTTCCAGGGCATTGCCAGTATTTTATGTTTTTACTGACGCTTCGATACGTACTGCGCAGATGAAAGGGCCTGCTGCATTCGCTGCAGATGATTTTCCCGCTCAGAGGGATATTCTCAAAGTGGCGATGAAACTTACCCATGAAATGCTCCTTCGCGTACTGCTTCTGCCGGGCAAACTCTAGTTGCACCAGAGCCCAGGTCTCGCGATCAATAATCGCAGGATGGGTGTCCTGAAGATAATACTGAGGTAATTCTCCCTTGTTTTCGGCTCGCCGCTTCGTTAAGTAATCGGCATTATAGGTTTTCTGAAACCGCGTATCCCCCATATATTTCTCGTTGGTGAGCACCTTTTGTATATGGCTGGAACACCATTCCTTGCCACCAAAAGCCATGGGGACCTGTTCTTTTGTCAGCGCCTTAGCTATCTGATAGGTACCAAGCCCATCTAAAAAGGCCTGGTAGATTCTTCGGACTACGGCTGCTTGGGTCTCGTCGATGATGAGGTTTCCTTTCCCATCCTTCTTGTAACCCAGGAACTTTCCAGACGGAATACTCTGAATGCGTCCCCGCTCATACTGCCTATGTATGCCCCATTTCACATTTTCTGATTGGTTAAAACTCTCGTTCTGAGCGATGGCTGAAACCAGGGACAGGAGGAGTTCCCCCTCGCTGTGCAAGGTGTGAATATTCTCCTTTTCAAAGAAAACATCCACCCCCAGGGATTTTAATTCGCGGATGTTTTTCAGGCAGTCCAGGGTGTTTCGGCCAAACCTTGAGAGACTTTTCGTGATGATCCTATCAAGCTGGCCGGCTCTTGCGACCTCCATCATTTGGTGAAAGGCATCACGCTTTCTAAGTTCCGTCCCGGATATTCCCTCATCCGCAAAAATACCAACCAGCATGTAATCAGGCCTGGAACGGATGTAGGCAGTATAATGATCCACTTGCGCATAGTAGCTTATTAGTTGCTCATCGCTGTTTTTAGATACACGGCAATACGCGGCAACCCGAAGCTTTTGCTGGAAGGGCTTATGGATCTTCAGCGAATTCGGATAGGGGGATAAAATAGTAATTTTTTTGGTGCCGTTTTTTGGGTTGTTGTTCATCGGGAACCTCCTTTACAACCACAGGCCCTGCGATGGGATGCTCTTTGGTCAGCTCAAGCAAGCGCGCTTCTGAAATTCTGGAGCCGGGGCAAGCTGCTTTTCCTCGCCTCAGGTACCGATAACAGATCCAGCTAACCAAGCGCTTCTGATGAGTGACTCGGATCAAGGCCGATCCGCAATAGGAGCAGCGCAAAAGACTGGTAAAGGGATACGTCTTCTTCGCGCGTTCCTTTCGGATTAATTGTGCTTTGTCCCAGTCCGCCTGAGAGATGATGGCGGGGTGGGAAGCTTCCATCCAGTACTGATCTCGCTCCCCACGATTCCGGACCTGAAGGCCACTTTCATCAACAAAGCTTTTTTGCATAAGGCAGGCGCCTATATATTTTTCATTGGATAGAATGCAAAGGATTCTATTATCGTACCATGGCCCGGATGAATAGCTTGGAACCTTTTCATCATTCAAAAGCTTTGCGATACGATGGGCACTCAGGCCATTCAGATACATTTGGAAGATCCGGCGGACGATTTCAGCCTGCTTCGGATTAATAACCAGTTTGCCTGAGTCATCCTTATCGTAACCCAGCAGACGGTTCGTGTTGAGCATGGCATTGCCCCGCAGATAGTTGCTTCTTATCATCCACTGAATATTGGATTGGACCGATTTTCGTTCTTCTTCTGCGACGCTGGCAAGAACGGATAGCATCAGTTCTACTTCGCTGCTTAGGGTGTTGATGTTTTGCTCTTCGAAAATGACGCCTACGCCGAGGGCCTTCAGCTCCCTAACTGTCTCAAGGAGCAGCAGGGTATTTCGTGCAAACCGGGATACCGACTTGGTGTAGATGAGATCGATTCCTCCGGCCTTTGCCTTTTCCAGCATGGCATCAAATCCAGGCCGTTTCTCCTTGGCGCCGGAGATGCCTGCGTCTGAAAAGATGCCAACAAATACGTAGTGCTGGGAATTTGAATACTTGTTGTTATAATAGTCGATTTGGTTCTGCAGTGAATTGAGTTGCGCTTCATGAGGAGTGGACACTCGCACGTAAGCACAGACCCTGATGGGGTGGGATTGGACGCTTACGATATTACCTAATGGGATTTCTTTAATGCTCCGCTTTGACATTTCAGTGGTTCTCCTAAACACAGGTGAAGTATGCTGCAAGATGCTCTCCTTTGCATAGTAATCACTCAAGACAGCTTGGAAGTCAAGGAGGAATAGAGCCGCGGAGAGAAGTAAAAAGATTAACTTGCCTTGCAAATGCGACAATATTGTTATTTGGCGATGTATATTGTCGAATAATAGGAGCGAGTGATATAATGAGACATGCTCCCTTGATTTAAGCCATATTGAAATAAGATAAAGGCTACAAACAATGAAGTGGATGATGGGGTGGTAAGGGAAGTTAAGTAAATTAAAACAATACTGAAGCGCAATCGAAAACTATATGAAAGATGAGGTGTATATCCAATGAAAAAATTTTTATCAGTCATTTTATCGTTCATGATTGTAGCAATGTCATTTATGCCGACATTTGCAACAAATATAAGTATCAATAATCAAAATGTGCGATTCACAGAATCCTCGGGATCACCATTCATTGATTCTGCCAATCGTACACAAGTGCCATTCCGGCAGAGTATGGAAGCCTTTGGCGCGTCAGTAAGTTGGGATTCAGTCAAAAATATGGCAGTAGCGGTTAAGGATGGAGTAACCGTCCAGGTGCCGATAGGAGCTTCTTATATAATTCGAGATGATCAGAAGATAACGAATGATACCATCGCTCTTATTAAAAATGGTAGAACCTATTTGCCCATTAGAGCCGTCCTTGAAGCATTTGGAGCTGACGTAAGCTGGAATAGCGATACGCAAACTGTAGTTGTTGCTAACCAAAATATAAAAGAATATAGGAGCTTATTTGTAGACGGCGGAAATATGAGTGGAAATCGTGAAGCGAATGTCGTTGTAGATATTGGCTTTGGTGATAGAGAATATTGGGCATATACAAATGATTATGGACAGCTGTTTCGGGTTACCGCCAAAAGAATTATTCTTCAGGACGATACTGCTGAACCTGTGACGTCAAACGGACGTTATTATCATGATGAAGCAGCAGTGGTGGGTACAGAACTTTCTAATTATGATCAAGGTCATGTAATCGCAGATTCACTGGGCGGAGTGTCCAATGCTTACAATATTACACCACAGGATAGCACTATGAATCGTTACGGTGATCAGGCATATATGGAAAAAAATATTAGAGATGCTGGGGGCTGCACAGATTTTGAAGCCATCATAACCTACCCCAACACAAAAACACAAATCCCGAGTCATTACCATTACACTTATACATTAAATGGGAATGTGATTACAGAGGATTTCGACAATGTGAATCCAGACGAAGTCAACAAAACAATATCGGAACCCGCGCAACCAAATTCAAATCAAATTCCTATCACGAAAGAGGTCCATGACATCTCAGCTATTGATACAAACGGAAATGGACAGGTTACTATAGCTGAAGCAAAGGCTGCAGGATTCAAAATGCCGATTACGAAAGACCATTGGTTGTATAAATATATGGATGATCGCGACGGTGACGGGATGGTTGGAGAATAAAATTTTAAGATTGCAACTACCTATAAATGTAGCAACATCAATCATAATTAATTATAGATATGGGACGGTATTTTGAAAGGAAAAAGCAATGAAAGCATTGTTTGAGGAAGCTCTTAAGTATATGAGGTGCAGAAAACAAGATCCTAAAACTTTCTGCAAGCAATATATTCAGGAGGACGGCCTGTGCGGCGAGTGCCCTTATTACGTTCCGGATCCCGTTGGACAAGAAGCGGAAGAAAAGGTGTTGGATTATGTCCTTGAGCTATATGCAAAAGGGAAGCTTAATGAACTAATTCTGGAAGAACGGTAGGGGAAGAACTTTGCTATTATGTAACGCAATATTACAATGGAATTAAACCAGATTAAGATTATAGAACCCTATTTTGGAAGGAGGGCTATTTATGAATCTACAAGAAGAACTCTTTCGTCGAGATTATCTGTTTTCGCACGAAGATGTTTTGAAATCACTTGAGCTTTTTATAGAGCATGAGAAAGCTAATGTTGACCCTGAGTATTCAGCTAATGTTCTCAAGAACAGGATAAAACTCTGCGAGAAGTTTTACACAGCAGTAAAGAAATGTAAGCTTCCAGTTCTGACGGATCTTTGGTGGTATTATGATTATCAGTTTCTTGGAGAACATATGGAACTGAATTTATGTCAGGCGGATGATATTGAAATTGAAGATGATCACATAAGCACTATGACAGTAACAGTTGAGCACACTTTAATACGTATAGAATGTGATTATCTTTCGGTTGAACAATATGCATCAATGCTTGGTGTAGAAGCTGTTACCGTTAGGCAATGGATTCGGCGTGGGAAACTAAGATATGCAAAAAAAGTAGGCCGCGATTGGCTAATTCCTAACATAGAGGACAAGCCTCAAAGAGGCTTTAGTAGTGTACAATACATTGTAGAAGAAGGCAGCGAGATTACAAGTGAGGAATTTCCATTACTATCAGCATCAGACACAATAACAATTCTGCAAGATCAAGATCAGAAAAGTATTTTCAATTGCTACTTGGATAATTATAAAACTAAGTTCCGTAGCAAGCTTGAACTAACAAGAAGTGAAGTCGAAAGATTGGAACATACCATTATTGAATCTGGTAAAGCAAGGGTTGAAGATAGTGTTCAATATATTCCCAATATTAGAGGTGAAATATGATCTCAGCTAAGGAAAGATGTTATTGGCAACAAGGTGGTGGAGATGGCGACAGAAACTATATTGATGTTTGTATCAATTTTTCTGTAATTTTAAACGGCCCTGGCTATGCCGGACCTTTATGTGATGATTCTATTAAAATTATGCTCGAGGATGGAGTATCGAAAATATCGATTGCTGACCGAAAAAGATTCTGCTTTGATATGTCTGATGGCGACATTGTAGCCCTGAAGATTGGGTTACAAAAGATTTACGCTGTTGGAGTAATTGTTGGCGGATATATTTGGAGTGATTTATTCTCGGATGTTGATGGATGGGATATTCAGCATGTGAGAAGAGTTAAGTGGTTATGGGTTTCTGGTAAAGATCCGGAAGGGAATTTTATACCAAAAGACTTTGGTAAGAATGTGTTAAAACAAGGAACGACCCTTCGGCTAGATAATCCCGAGGTTATAAAATGGATAGACAGCCTTAATCTCGATTTCGATAAGAAATACCAGATGCCTGATTTGCCTCCGGATGAATCAAATAACCAAGTGCAAATCGAAGAAATCGCGGAATATCTTTTTTCTAAAGGTACTTCGAGTAATTCTATTGAAAGCTTAGTCTCTGCAATAGATGACCTTCAAATGATTGCAAAATGGTACAAGTCAGTCGATATTGTTTCCGAATTTGAAACTGAGACCTATTTAATTATCCCGTTATTAAGAGCTCTAGGCTGGACGCCTCAAAAGATGGCTGTCGAGTGGAACAATGTTGATATTGCGATATTTAATCGACTGCCAAGAACTGCCGACACCTTAATTGCGGTTGTTGAAGCGAAGAAAAAAGGCAATTCTTGTTTGAGAGCATATTCACAGGCATACAACTATGCAAAAGATAAAGTCAATTGCAACCGGCTAATTGTAAGTGATGGATTGCGGTATGGAGTATTTATAAAACAAGACAACCAGTACAAATTGCATGCATATATGAATATCACGGACTTCAGGAGAAGTTACGTTATTTACGGGTGCAAAGGAATTCAAGAAGCATTGTGGGCAATGACACCAGATTGGAATATTGACAGTTAAAAGCTATGCGGTTAGGCAACTAAATAGGCAGAAAAATATGGAGCCATATTCAAAAAAGAAATATGAGAAATATAGGTGAATGATATGCAAAAGCATAAGTGTATATATTGTTTGAAAACAAAGGATGAAACTGAGTTTAATAGAGAACATGTTGTACCACAGATGATGGGGAAATACCAAAACGGATTTGTCCTGAATGATTTTCAAGTATGTCAGGAATGCAATTCGTATTTTAGCGAACAAATAGAAAATAAAATTGCGCTTGATTCCTATGAAGCTCTTTTGCGTATGCAGCATCGTGATACTCCGATGTCAGATGGTCGTAGATTGATTGGAAATAGAATTCGATTAACTGGAGATGAGGGTATATTTAAAGGGATTCCCTTTACTGTGATTACAGATAAAAGTAGTCCATATCGTATCCGCTTTGAGAGCGAACCGATGGTAGGAATAATAAATTCTATTGAAAAACAAGAATATGATTATTATTTGCTTGAAAATCTGCCTGAAGCAACGGCCGAAGTAATAAAAAGAATGAAAGCGTCAACTCAACCGATTTTGAATACCGGAATAACTCGAGAACATTTAGAGCCAGTGTTAATAGAAAAGGGATATCTTATTGGTAATTGTACATATTCTGAAAAATCAGTTCTAGACCTATATAAAGAGCCTGAGTTTACAACGGCGATAAATATGAAAATCGATCCTATAATGCGTAGAGTATGTGCCAAGACAGTTTTTAATTACTTGTGCTATTCAAAAGGAAAAGAATTTGTACTTAATTCAAGCTTTGATGGGATTCGTGAATACATTCGATATGGACATTGGTCGGAAGACCTCTGGTTTCGATATTCAAAAGGGCCAGTCTCAACAGCGGAGAGGCCAAATGATACAGCGCATGTTGTTGGTTATATGTGGTATCCGGAAAATGATCAGTGGATATTTTGTGGGTGTCTTACTTGGTTCGGTGATTTAACATATATTTTTAAATTGGGAGGGACAAGTTGTAAGGTGCAGAAGTTCAATAAACTAGATTCCACCCAAATGGCTTGTTTTAATAATGTTGACCGAATAATAACTGAAGATGACGCTGTCCACATATACGGAGGCAGGGAGAATATCAATTAACTAGATATAATGGTATCTAGTCAATTAGATATCTCAACATAAGTAAAATGGTGACAAAAAGGCAAATTATCGAAAAAGGGGGATATTATGACGACAAGGAAAATGTGCATAAAGTCGATGTTCAAAACAAAACAAGCAGTTTTAGAGAGCAAACTAAGCATCCTACTTGATCACCCCGTTACAAAAGGCGAACATTGTGAAAGCGCTTGGATAGATTTTTTTCGAAGTTTTTTACCAAATAAATATGCGGTCGATAAAGGTTTCATTTTTGATGCGCAGGGAAACGTTAGTGATCAGATAGATATTATTATTTATGATTCTCTTTATGCACCACTAATTTTCGGTACAGAGGCTGGTGAAAAGTTTATAACTGCAGAAAGTGTATATGCTGTTTTTGACTCAAAGCCATCGATTGACAAAGCTACTCTTGAATACACTAACTCAAAAGTTGCTTCTGTTGCGGATCTTGTTCGCTCTTCAAGAGGGATGATTATTGGGGGCAAAGCTGTGCCTCCAAGAGAATTAACGCATATTATTGGTGGGATTTTGGCGATTGATTCGGTAGAGCCCGAAACAATAGAGAGACATTTAGCAAATAATCCATATATCGATATTGGATGTGCAATAAAACGGACATCCTTTATTTGTTATCGGGATGAAGATTGCACTGTTAAAGAAGCGAAATTTTCTAGTAAAGATGAATCCATATTAGCATTCTTCTATATTGTGCTAGATTTGCTTTATCAGCTCGGCACTGTTGCTGGTTTAGATATAAGAGATTATGCAGAGGCAACAATTGAATCAATAAAATTGATACGGGAGGAGCGATAATGGCGAAACAAAAAGATTTCAATACGTTCCTCAGTAATATAGAGCCAAGTAGTACCACGGTTTCTTACATTAGTAGCGTACAAAATAATCTCCGTGATTATTTATCGAATCATCAAAATTATAAAGATGTACATATCCAGACCTTTTTATCTGGATCGTATGCAAAACATACATCTATTCGTCCGAAGCTGTATGATGGTAAACGCGATGTCGATATTGTTGTCGAGACTTCACATGATACTACCCATAATTCAATTGATGTATTACAAGAAGTTTATGATACCCTCAAAGAAAAAGACATATATAGTAACGTAAAAATGCAATCACACTCAGTTGGGATTGAACTCGAAGGTATAAGCATTGATGTTGTTCCTGTCGTCTGCAGTGATGATGGTGATAGATTTTGCATTGGGTCGAGCGATTGCAATGAATGGATTATTACAGACCCGAAAGGACATATCAATTGGTCTAGCGAGATCAATTCTGACCATAGCTTGAAGTATAAGCCACTTGTGAAGATGTTAAAATGGTGGAGGCGATCAAATTGTCCTGATGGTACAAAATATCCCAAGGGACTTGCTTTAGAAAAAATAATTGCAGATAACCTTCCAGATTCGAATTTGAATACGGAGGAACACTTAATAGGAACAATGCAATCCATAGTTGATGCATATACAGATGCCCTTAATGAAGGGATAAAACCAAGTGTTTTTGATCCTTGTATATCAGAAAATGATTTGCTAGGCAATTATAAGTTTACAGACATTGAGGCATTCATTATTAACTTATCAGAGCATCTAGAACTTATAAATCAAGATGGAGCGAGTAATGAATCATGGAGAGCGATTCTTGGAAATGAATTTCCCAAGGATGATTCTACATCTTTAACAGCATCAAAAAGATACACCTATAATGACACAGAGCAATTTATTGAAGATATGTTTCCTGTGCGAATAATATCCAATCTCACGATTGATTGTAATGTGACACAAGACGGATGGAGGCCATTTACTTTATTGCATTTCTTGGTTTCAGGAGGTCTTCTGCGCCACAATAAGAAACTAGACTTTTTTATCAGATCATGTAATGTTCCACGACCATATTCTATATACTGGAAAATTAGAAACGTCGGAGAAGTTGCTGAAAGCCGAGACTGTATCAGAGGTCAAATTAAAAAAACCGATAATGAACATCAAAAAGAAAGTACGGATTTTTATGGGCCTCACTTCGTAGAATGTTACATTGTTAAAAATGGTGTTTGTGTAGCACGTGACCGGATTGATGTTCCTATAGGACAAATCTAAATTATATACTTTTAAATGCACACCCCTGTAAAATGCACACCCCCCTTGCTCAAATCGTTGAACATTTGACCAGGGGGTGTGCATTTTATCATTTTATGTTTCTTAATTCAAATAAAAAAGAGACCTGAGGGTCTCTTTTTTTTATTTGCTTCGAGACAGGACGAGCACCCACGGGAGAGGGCAGGTCTATGTAATGCTAATCTATTCGTTATCGGCATTTAGCTTCCTCCATAGAGTTGTCCTTCCAATTCCCAATTTATTTGCCACTATATCCTGATTACTGTCATGGCGTTTTAGCATATTCTCGATGATGCTTTTTTCCACTTTCGCAATTGCATCTTTTAATTCAATATCTAGTGGAATAGCAATCGACATTTGATTGCTGGTCTTGTAGTCATTTGAGGAGATACGAATTTCATTTAGTAGCTCTTCCCAATCTATGGTACTAATTTTTCCCTTCAAAAAAAAGGCTAAGCGCTCCATAATATTGCTGAGTTCACGAATGTTCCCTGGCCAGTTGTAAGCTAATAAAATCGGAAGAATCTTTTCGTGAAAAAACTTTATTGCCGACTCGGACAGAGGGCTTTTCCACTGATCCATAAATGCAATACAGATTAATTCAATGTCTTCTTTGCGGTTCCTTAGCGGTGGTATATTCACATTAAAAACATTCAACCTATAATATAGGTCTTCCCGATACTCGCCCAGCCTCACCTTTTCCTTCAAGTTGATATTTGTTGCTCCGATTACTCTTACGTTAATAGGGATCATCTTGCTGCCCCCGACCCTCATGATTTCTTTCTCCTGCAGCACCCTTAGCAAACGCGATTGAAGTGTTCTTGGAATCTCTCCAATTTCATCGAGGAAAATGGTCCCATTATTTGCCAACTCAAAAAGCCCTATCTTTCCTTCTCGTTTTGCGCCCGTAAAAGCTCCGCCTTCATATCCAAAAAGCTCACTTTCCAACAATTGCTCAGGAATTGCTGCGCAGTTGACTGCAACAAATGGCCCCACTGAACAATAACTTGCATTATGAATACTCTGGGCAAAAAGTTCCTTTCCTGTTCCCGACTCACCTTCGATCAATACAGTAGATGGAGTTGTGGCATACAACATTGCTAATTCTTTTATTTTTATTAGTTCACTGTTTCGCGTTATGATATCAGAAAAAACGTGTTTAGCGTAAAAACCCTTATCACTTAGTTTATTTCGAATCTGACCCTCTAAATTTTGTATCTTTGTTACATCTTCAATTGTACTGGCAACACCGATGAACTTTCCGCCTAAATTAATAGGAGTATGGCTCATATTTGTAGTAATATTGTTGAGCTTGAGCAGGTGGTTATGTTCCGCTTTTCCCGTCTTAAAAACGCTATCTATCTTATCATCTGATAATAATTGATCCACCTTTTTCCCAAGCACATCATCAGCGTCAAGGCCAAGTAAATTCGCGGCAGAAGTATTACAGATATAAATATTCTTTTTTTCATCAGTAATCAGAATCCCCTCGCTGATTGAGTTGAAAGCCACACCCAGCCTCGTCGTTTTTTTCTTCTCCTCCAAGGTGGCTTGAACTAAATCAAGGGCTTCATAAAAAGCCTTGTGGATGGCTTCCTTGCCGGTTGTGATTTCGATTCCAGTTAATCCTACACTCCGTGCATATTCAACTGCCACATTGCCACCGATTAGAGTATTGATACCTTTTCTTTTTATATTTAGAATTTCTTTTTCGATATCGCTTCTATCACGAAACGTTAATTCATGAATCTTGATATTAAATAAACGTTCAATAGCATCGACACCAAAAATTTTTCTGTTAAAATTCATAAAAGCAATTTCTTTTGTAACCTTTGGGAGCATCGATATTGATAGAGTGAGGTCAAAAGGCGTGATCGGAATGGTAATAACTGGAGTAGATATCGCCGCTTTCAGTAGTGCGGCGGTTCCTCCCCTGCTAAAAATAGCATCCACTTTGTGCTCGATCGATAGGGCAATATCCACAGCATCTTCAAAAGAGGCATAGTAGTCATGTAAAATGACATCTTGTTCTTTTGCTATCTCAATCAGACTTTTCGCCATTTCTGGGTAGGTAGCTATGATTGCAAAATGTTTTTTTCTATTATTGTCTAATACTATCATTATACAAAAACTCCCAACTTCAAATTAGCGACAAATTCTTCTAGGTGTAATATTAGCATAAGTAAATTTGTCCTTCAAGACAAACCCGACCTGACGTTAAAGACAACAAATAAGGACAGAAGATAGGATTATGTGGTTTAAGCATATTTTCACATTTGAAATTATTGTTTCAAATGTGAAAAGCTTGGGATAAAATTTTCTTTCCCGAAGAATCATTTTTGAACCGATAAAGTATGAATCAGTATTATAGTGTTGAGCTTTTGCCGGTATTAGCCATGTGTATATTATGATCTAACGTTCATTTGAGAGAAAATTGTTTTTCATTTAAGCGTTGGCATGCTATTTGCTTTTATACTTTACAGGAAGCGCATTCTATCAATTTCTTTCCTTTCTGGAAGTTATAAATATGTTAACGTTAATTGATAAGGGGGAACAATTATGGCTGTTAAGACAAAAGAAGAGTACATTGAATCACTGCGCAAGTTGAAACCGGTTGTCTATATGTTTGGTGAAAGGGTAGCCAATGTTGTTGACAATCCCAGGCTCAGAGCTGGGATCGAAGCAACCGCAGAAACCTACAAAGTGGCGGAAATGCCTGAGTTCAGGGATTCCATGGTGGCTATTAGTCCCATCACCGGGGAAGAGGTCAATCGTTTTACGCTGCCGCCATCAAGTATCGAAGACCTGGTTGCAAGAGTGAAGAATAACCGGATGCTAGGGAGCCGTGTTGGAACTTGTTTTCAGAGATGCACAGGGCTGGACTGCATGAGCGCATTATCAATAGAGACATACAATATAGACCAGAAATATGGAACTGAATACAATGCCAGATTTCTGAAGTTTTTAACGTATGTACAGGATAATGATTTGACGTGCAATGCCGGTGTGACTGATGCGAAGGGGGATAGGTCGCTCAGCCCGATGCAGCAGGATGATAAAGATATGTACCTCAGAATTGTCGAAAGGCGGGAAGACGGTATCATCGTTCGGGGTGCCAAGACCCATCAGACAGGATCATTAAATTCCCATGAGATCATCGTATTGCCTACCAGAGCGATGAAGCCGGATGAAAAGGATTATGCTGTTTCCTTCGCGATACCGACGGACAGCCCGGGATTGATACACATTGTGGGCAGATCCACACTGGACATGAGAGAACTAGAGGGCTGTGATATAGGCAATATTCACTATTCGAAGAATTGCCCTACGGTTATTTTTGATAATGTCTTTGTGCCTTGGGAAAGAGTGTTCTTATGCGGTGAAACCGAATTCGCCGGAGCATTGACTGTGCGGTTTGCAGCTTTTCACCGTCAAAGTCATGGGGGATGTAAATCCGGTAAAATAGATTGCATGGTTGGTGCAGCCCTGACTATGATGGACTATAACGGAACCGGAAGCCAAAGCCACCTGAAGGAAAAGATTACTGATATGATACATCGGGCAGAAACCATGTATGGCTGCAGTATTGCGGCATCCTATGAAGGGAAAAAGCAGCCTTCCGGAAACTATTTCATTGATACGATCCTGGCAAACGCATCCAAGATTCATGAAGGCAGGGAAATGGCTGAAGCAGCACGGCTTATGGTAGATATAACAGGAGGATATACTGCGGACCTTCCGTCGGACAGGGATTTTGAAAATCCTGAAATAGGCGAACTGCTGAAAAAGTATCTGAAAGGGGCTGCGGGCATACCTGTCGAAAAGAGGATAAAAATGCTCAGACTGGTTGAAAAACTCGCTTATGAAACGGCAGACACCGTATCCGACATTCATGGTGGTGGTTCTGCGCAAGCTCATCGGATGACAATCTTGAGGGAAAGCGATTTAGAGAAGAAGAAAAGGTTGTCCAAAAGACTGGCAGGCATTGAGGAGTAGAAGCAGCGTGCATTCCATCATTTCATTGTATTTTAGCCAAAAGTAATACCATCAATTGATAAAAAGCATTTTATCGTTTGGTGGTTTTATTTTGCTCTGAAATAGCTTGAAACAAGCGATTCACGGAGTTTTCAATAGTAGCGATTTTTAATTTTTATCATCATAAGTTCAACACTTTCCCATTCTTATCGGATATAATTAGTTGAATGGCGGCATAATCGTTTGACATTTGACAGGGGTGTGCATTTTCAAGGCACGTTGAGGCAGTAGTATTGATGTCAAGGGTAAATAAATAGGAGTCTGGGGAGCCCAGTATTCAAGCCTTTGCGGGCTTTTAAATTGAAATTGGAATATGAAACCCGTGAAAATTATGCCTCACGGAAACATATCAAAACAGGGTTAAATCCTTGCGAGGAGTCTATTTAGATGTCAATGCTTGGCGAGTGGTCAGGATAGATGTTTTTGAATTTTGATGCTTGGCGAGTGGTCGATTTAGATGTTTTTCTGAATCTGATAAGGTTGAAAGAGTAGTTTTGATAAATCTCTTTGTTCTGTATATTGAAAGGAGTCGATTCTGTATGAAAGATAATAACAAAGGGCGGAATCATGTTCACATCGGATCAGATGGACTTGAATATACGCATAGCCATGAAGATGAGCACAAACACAAACATAGCCACGAGAGTACAAAAATGGTATTAACCAGATTGTCTCGTGCAAGTGGCCATCTTGAATCGGTGAAGAGAATGGTAGAAGAGGGTAGGGATTGCAGCGAAGTGCTCATACAATTATCTGCTGTCATAGCAGCACTGAAAAATACTGGAAAGGTGATTTTAAAGGATCATTTGGAACATTGTATAGTAGATGCAGTCGAGTCAGGTAATCGGAAAGCAATAGATAATCTAAATCAAGCCATTGATGGGTTAATGAAATAATCGGCGCATCGCGCATTTAAGACGATGATGAATCAAACAAATATCCCCATCCGGGGGTTGGTAAAAAGTTAAATAGGAATTGGAATCATCCTACAAATTGGGAATAGGGCGTTTTGAGTCTTAAATCAAACCAAAATTTTCATCCCCCATGCAGGCTTGTGCTAATATAAATGCATAATTAAAATAATAATGGAAAATGCTGATGCCATCATTTCTTTGGTTTTGCTCAATTTACTGGGAAAGATAGCTTCAGCAAAGATAGCTAAACTTCACATACAGAGTTGACCTAAAACCTGTATGTGAAGTTAATTTTATTAGTAAGGAGAGATTTTTATGGCATGTTTCCTTGTACCTGTTACCGAAGCAATTATTACAACTGTTGCCGCAAAGGCAATGAAATCAAAGAATGCCGAGTCTGCTGTTCTTGCCGTTGAAACCGACAATGGTTGCATTGAAGAGAAAACGAAAATTTCGTTTTCCAGAAAGCTGAAATGGCTAACAAATATGCTGTGGGGTGGTTCTGTTCTGTTGGCATTCGAACATGTGTGGCATGGTGAGGTGGTTCCCTGGTTTCCATTCCTGACGGCGGCGAGCAATCCGACAGATGCGACTGTGATGTTGCATGAGATGTCCACAGTTGGCGTTTCCATGGCTGTTCTCGTTACTGCGGTATGGTCCGTTATGGTGCTTGTGACGAACGCAATGGAGAAGAAAGTTCTCAAAGCGCAGTCTGAACCTGCTTTGAATTAGGAGGACGCTATGACATTACTTACTACTGTTTTCGCGGCGATTATCTGTACAATCATCTGGTATAAAAAGGCACCAAATGACGATATGAAGGTCAGTGTTTTATGTTGGATGTATTGGGGCGCTTCACTGATGTGGCTCGTTGATGCGTTTTTCGAATATTCGGAGTTACACGCTGAGTATTTTACTCCTGCCCCGGCGGATATGCTAAATGATTTCTATCTTGGCCTTTCAGTTGTTGCACTGGGACTCATTATCTGGATTCTTTATTTGTTGATCAAAGATCCAAAAGGAGTAGTTAAAGCCTCCTTATTCAAGAGTAAATAAGTGTACGGGTAAAACGATTCCGCTGAGATTTTTGCTTGGTGGAATCGTTTTATATTTCGAAACGAAAGGGAGGTGTGTTCATATATTCTCAACATTAGACGTATGTCGGAAGGCATGGGAGGAAGCTGGAAAGTACGGGGACCTTTCGGACAGAATAGAGCGAAATAAAAGGTGGATTCAATATTATTCTTATATAGCGCGACAACAGGAGAGCGTTGGTGCTGATCTTAACCCGCATGCAGAGGAGGTCGCAAGTTATATTTCAGATATTGGATGGTTGGGAAAAGATGCAACAGTACTGGATATAGGCGCTGGTACGGGTACCTATTCAATGTCCTTTGCGAAGCGGTACCGCAAAGTAACTGCTTTTGATATGGATAGTGCATCGCTCGCTGTATTAAAATACAATGCTGGTCAACTGAGGCTTTCAAACATTGAATGCGTTGAGGGGATGTGGGAAACTTATGCGCCGAACAAATCCTTTTCGATGACATTCAGTTCAATGTGTCCTGCAATTTGCACTTATGAGGAGCTGTTGAAAATGGAAGCCATGACAAAGGATATGTGTTGTCTGATCGCCATAACAAGAGGTTCTTATGATCTGCATCGCAAAAATTTGATGCAAATGTTAGAAGTCAAGCCGGTTGGTTACATGACAACGGAAGCCATTTGTTATTATGAAATATTGTATCTGATGGGCAGACAACCGAATGTCAGAAACTGGACGAGACACTATGAATACAACCTTACGACAGAGGAAACGTGCAGCCGTAACGAGGAATATTTTAAGATTTTCGGGATATCTGCCGAGAAATCGCATCCCATTCTTTGGAAATATTTTAATGAAAAAGCGATTGATGGATATGCACATGAAATAAGTCATCTGAATACTGCACTTATTTACTGGAAGCCACAAAGTGAAAAATGAAATTTCTATTAGAGCACTTTCAAGATTCCTTGCCTAATATAAGCAGGATGCCTGATTCGTTTTTAAATTTATTCATTTACGTCCACCGTCATGCCGGACTTAAAATCCGCGATGAAGTTACCCTCACAGATGGTGATTTTTTCTATTAACAGCCAGACAAGTTCTTCGTCATATTCGCTCAGGATAGTGGCCTGTCTCCGAAGGAAGGCACTTATATCTGAGATCTGTTTTTTCGGTTACGCTTTCCTTTTAGAACTGTACTTTGTGGATTTTCGAGACTTCCCAGCCTCTGTTTTAATAACGTTGCTGCGAGAGACCCTCTCTATTTGCACGGCTTCAAACATTTCCTTGCTGATAATAGCTGGATGATGGCCATAAACACAATAACCATCTCTGCCGCTTTGAGTTTTCTCAGGGTCAAGTATTTTTGAGTCTCCAGTATATTTATTATTATTTAGAATCATCTCGATTGACTGTTTGCACCATAATATTTTGTTTGTCGGAGAGTCAATTCCTTTTTCAAGTAACAACTTACGCAGACCTAAAATGCTGTATCCTGCCAGATAGCTTTCAAAAATCAATCGAACAGCCGATGCTTCTGGCTCCTTGATAATAAGATTGCCGTCTTTGTCATGGTCATAGCCGAAGCACTTTTTTGAGTAAAGCTTCGATGTGCCCGACATGGCTCCGAATTGGATTCCCATATTGATATTGTCACTGCGTGATTCGTTTTCTGCCTGGGCAAGAGATGCGGCAACAGATAGCATCAGCGAAGCTTCAAGGTTATCGGAATCAATTCCCTCCTCCTGAAATAGAATGCGAACACCCAGAGGACGTATTTCATTAAACGCAGATAGTGCGTCAACCGTATCTCTGCCAAACCGACTAACACTTTTTACATAGATGACATCAATTTCCCCACGGTGGCAGTCTCGCAGCATCCGCTGGTATTCTTTACGCCCTGTAGCATTTTTGCCGGAAGCAATATCGATATAAATATCTTTAAGTCTGCAACTCGGTATGTAATAAACCATTCTCGTCAGCGCAGATATCTGTGCCGTAAGACTATTGAGCTGCCTTGCCTTTCCACTACTGACACGGCAATATATGGCAGCGTTTTTAATGGCTTTTTCATAAGCTTCTATTCTTCTGATTCCATTGGTTCCCACACACATTTCCTCCGAAAATTCAAAATAGCCTATATAACTTTGCTTTCTGATGGTATATATTATATAGTAGAAATAGCCATAAATACTAAAGAAAATCGCGGATTTTCAGGAAAAATGTGAAATAGCCTAAGTTTCACACGTTGAGACGGTAGTATTGATGTCAAGGGTAGATAAGTAAGAGTGTAGAAAAGCCTTGAAATAAAAGCTTTCCGGGATTTCAGAGTAAAAATCTGATGTGTGAAAATCGTGAAAATATCTGTTTGTGGAAACAAGTCCAAAGGCATGATTTTGAACGTGACAGAGCGATTTAGATAACATGGGTTTGCGTGTGGTCGATTTAGA